>Ga0075418_10001983_pt1 | contig 23260 bp, 16 predicted proteins | sample SoiMetdeltSBSDD2_FD_81776 | JGI IMG/M metagenome (GOLD analysis project Ga0075418, IMG submission 81776) | Bulk soil microbial communities from a Populus tree surrounding site in Tennessee, USA - Soil MetaG P. deltoides SBSDD2 | ecosystem: Environmental > Terrestrial > Soil > Tree plantation...
GAAGATCCTCGGCCACGTCCAGGTGCGCCAGCTGCTCGACTTCAACCAGCCGATCGCACTGCTGATGGTCGCGCTGCTGCATTTCGTCCCCGACAACGATACGGCCTACCGCGTGGTGTCCACGTTGGTTGACGCTCTGGCGCCGGGTAGCTATGTGGTCATTTCGCACACCACGACCGACGGACTGACCTTCAGCTCCGAACAGGTGACCCGCGCCCGCGACATCTACCGGCAGCAGACCACCACCCCGATCCGCCCACGCAGCCGCGCGGAGACCCTCCGATTCTTCGCCGGCACCGACCTTCTGGCACCCGGCGTCGTCCATGTGCCGCTGTGGCGAGCCGACCCGCAGGACCCGACGGACTTCGCCGACAATCCGGCGGGCAGTGGTTTCCTGGGCGGCATCGGCCAGATCCGCTCCCAGTAACCGTTGCGACAACGCTGAGCAAACCCGGCGGGCTCGGCAAACGAGTTCTCGCCCTGGCACGAACCGACCCGGCCCGCGATCAGGAGTCATTTCGTGATCGCGGTTCTGGAAAACCGGGGCAAGCGCCCAGCGGGTACGAGATCGCAGTGACACCGCCCGTAGGCAACACCGCGCCCGAGCGCCAAATGACGATCATGTCGCCTCGAGAACGGGCGCGCCGGCTCAGGGTGCATCTCGTTCATGCCTGGCGCCATACGGCGTGGGGCCTCCCGCTCGTCGCTGTCGGCCAGCCTGACCCTCCCGGGCGGCCATCTGCGATCTGGCTAGGATGTGAGGTTGTTGAAGAGGATCCGGTTGTCGAGGCCGCGGATGAGGCCGGTCAGCCGGTTATTGAGCCCGGTGGCGCCCGGCGCGGTGGTGGTGTTGCCCGCGATGTAGCCCCAGCCGCTCCAGCTCGACCCGTTGAACCGGTTGAGGTGTACGTGATCGTCGGTCCCTCGGACGAGAACGTTGACACTGCCCGAGATGGTGGCGGCCGCCGGTGCGCTTGGCGTTGCGCCGCCGCCAGGGACCTGGCTCCAGCCGGTCCAGCTGGTGCCGTTGAACCGGTTGACGAAGATGGCGGATCCGCCGCGGACGAACAGGTAGAGGTTGCCGCCGAAGGAAGCGGCCGCGGGGGCGTCCTGCGTGATCCCGTTGCCGGGTACCTCGCTCCAGCCCGTCCAGCTGATTCCGTTGTACCGGTTGAGGTAGATCCGGTCGTTGGTGCCGCGCACGAAGGTGTATAGGTAGCCGGCCAGCTGGGTGGCGGTCGGGGCGCTCAGTGTGGCGCCACCGCCGGGGACCTGGCTCCAGCCGGTCCAGCTGGTGCCGTTGAACTGGTTGACGTGTATGGCGGATCCGCCGCGGACCAGGAGGCAGACCCGGCCGAACCCGCCGTAGGGGGCGGCGGCTGGGGCGTCCTGGGTGGTGCCGTTGCCCGGGACCTCGGCCCAGCCGGTGCTGTTGCGGTTGAGGTAGATCCGGTCGTTGGTGCCGCGGACGAACAGCTGCTGCCCGTTGGTAGTGTCGCTGGCGCCGGCGGGAGCGCTCAGGGTGGCCCCGCCCCCCGGGACCTCGGTCCAGTCACAGGTTGGTTCGTCGGACTGCGTCGGGACACTCACCGCGTTCCACGCCGCCTTGACGGTGTTGAACAAGGCGCAGGTGCCATCGAGGTCCCTCGCCGACTGCAAGGTCCACGTCCGGTACCGCAGGTAGGAGCTCCCGGAGTTTTTCATCAGCATCGCGCCGTAGAGGATCCGCAGGGCGTTGCGCACACCGACCGCCCCGGTGACCGGGATGCCGTTGCAGGTGGGGCTGGGCGGCTGGCCGTTGCTCGGGTCCGATCCCATGGCCAGCAGGTAGAACCAGTGGTTGCCGGGGCCCGCCGCGGCATGTACCTCGGTGTTGGGGATTGACGAGGAGTAGCAGTTCGGGTCGCCCAGCGCCGAGGGGTTGTACATGTTACGGATCGGGCCGCTTCCCACCAGGTTCACCTGCTCGCCCACGAGGAAGTCGGGCACGTCGAAGGGTGCCGGCTCGTTGATGTACCACTCGGTGGCGGCGCCGAACACGTCGGCGATGAACTCCTGCGTGCCATTGTTCGAGATCCCCCCGGGGGTGGTGTCGTCGATACCATGCCCCATCTCGTGGGCGATGATGTCAATCGCGCCGATCCACTGGCCCACGGTGTTATGTCCAATCTGGACCTGGGTGCCGTCGTAGAACGCGTTGAGGTCGTTGAGACCCACGCGGATCGGCCAGGCGCCGCCGCTGCCGTTCATCCCGTTGCGCCCCAACCACTGCGACAGCATGTCCCGCTCCCGCTCGGCGCCGTAGAGCGCGTCCACGCACCCGGTCTCCCGGACGGTGGCGTTGCCGTTGCCCCACAGGTCGTCCGGGCCGCTGAAGGTGGTTTTGTTCGCCGAGTCCTGGCAGGGCATGTTGGCCGTGCTCGGGTCTGACAGCAGGAAGGTGGCACCGGACTGCGTGGTGCGCAACGATACCGGATTGGGACCGTTCCAGCCGGCGGTTCCGCTGCCCCGCATGACGTGCTCGCGGGTGGCGATCACGGCACCGCTGTGGGCGTCGAGGTAGACGCTTAGCCGGCTGCGGCCGTCGCTGCCGGTGCCGGCCACGATGGACTCCCACGCCAGCCGCGCCGGCTCGCTGCCCAGCGCGTACACCACGAGCGTGGTCCCCTCGACCTTCTCCAGGGTGGTCAGCTTGCTCGCGGCGATCTTCTCGGCCTGCTCGGTGCTCAGCGTCGGCTTGGTGGGTAACGAGCCGATCGCCCGTTGCTGCGCCACCGAGTGGGCCACGACCTGACCGAAGCTGTTGACCACCATCACGAAGTCGCCGCCGACCACCGGGATGCCCGCGTGGGTTCGCTGGTAGGACACGTAGTGGAACTGTCCAAAGGCGACGACCGCGCCGCGGTCAAAACTGTCCGCGGTGCTGGCGTGCAGGAACTCGGGGCGGCCGGAGACCACCCGGTCGGAGCTTTGAGCCGCCTCCGGCGACGCCGGGGGTACCGACGTTGGGGGTGCCGCCGGGAGCGCCGGCGTTGCCGGCGCCCAAATCCCGAAGGCTGCCAGAACGATCGCCGTGACAGTGAGCAAAGTCTTTCTCATGCCGATCTCCCCATCCCTGAATCAATCAATCTACATTGCTCACTATTCTATGACTCGAAAGTTATTGACGATGAGGCGGTCGGGTTGCCGGTGGTGTTGACCAGCCGTCCAGCGGTCATACAGGTTCTCCCGGTCGCCGTTGAACACGCCGCCGATTTCCTACTCGCCCAGCAGCCTGGGGACAGGCAACAGCCGTAGGCGGCTCATTGAGCATGCGTGCGCCTGCCCAGCTCCCGGATGGACGTGTTCCGATCGGCATGGATGTAACTGTCAGTTTCGGGTCGTTTCAGCATGATGTTGCAATTGGTGTCGTGGCTGTAGAACCCGACGGTCAGGTAGGTTCCGTTGGGATTTGCAAGCCATTGACCGTTGCGATAGTCGTTGATCGCTGAACCCCAGTAGGTGGCGCAGTTATAGCCGGGCGGGAGTGGGTTGAGGTCTTCTGGCGGGTGGAACCCGTGAATGAAAAGTCAGCGGCGCTTGGTCAACCTTTGCGCCAGCGCCCTGAGCCGCTCGCGGTTGTGCGGCTTGGTCAGCTCTTGTCTCGCCTGTTCGATCAGGCGTTGGCCTGCGGGGCTGCCCAGGAACTCCTTGATTCGCTTGGTCACGTTCGTCATGGCCACGCTTTACCCTGCAGAGCCGCTGCTAAGCAGGTAAGGCCGCAGGCCGGGTCCAAACACGACCTGTGGCCCGAGAACCTCGGCCGCCGGTTGGAGTGGCGTGCCGAGCAGGCTGGTCATCCGGCGGCGCTCTCGTTCCTGGATCAGCTGGAAGGTCATCCCCGGCTGGCTCGTGAAGTAGCCGGGCCGGTGACGTAGCCATCAGTGTGCATCCATGAAAAGATGGTCATGGCAATCCACTGCAAGACAGGAGAAACTTTCATGCGCTGGGTATGGCTGGTTCTGGGTGTTCTGTTGGTGCTTTCCGGCGTGATCTGGACGCTGCAAGGCCTGGACCTGTTGGGCGGGACGGGTGGGATGAACGGAGTGAAGCTCTGGGCGGTCATCGGGCCGATCACCGCCGTTGTCGGCCTGTTGCTGGTCGGTCTTGGCCTACGCAAGAGGCGCCCTGCGCCGTAACGTGATCGGCGCCGGGCTCTGCGGATACGGCGCGGCGCCGAGGGCGGTTGGCGATGATGGCAGCGGCTTCGGCCACCACGAGGAGATAGACGCCGGCGGCCGGCACGGCGTTTGTGCCGCCTCCGCGTAACCGTTGCGCACACGTGGCCGCCGGGCGGTCAGAACCAGCACCGACGGGGCCCCTGCCCGGATCAGGGCGGGGACAGTCCGCAAATGCCCGCCGAGCGGGTGCTACTCGACGTGACCGGCTGGGCAGACGACTGACCGGGCGTGCCGCCAGTGGGGGTCCTTGACCGGCGGCGGCTTCTGACAGACTGTCATCGTGACCGATCCAGTCCGACGGGCGCGGGGCCGGATGAAGACACGTACCGGCACGAGTTCGGCTGCTTGGCTGGCGTACGCCGCCGCCGGGTGGGCGCTCGTGTTCGCATCACCCCATCTGTACTGGGGCTCCGGCGGCCGCGCCGGACTCGCGGCAGCGGTGTCGGTGCAACTGGCTACCGGCCGCTCCGCCGCGTTCCAGTTACTCAACTGGGGTATCGCGCTGTTCTGCGTGGCCGGCGCGGGCACGGCGCTCGCGGCGGCCCGCGGTGCCAAGCGCGACGCGGTGCGGCGGGTCGTGCGGCTCTTGCTGTGGTTCGGCTTCGCTTTGCTGCTGCTTCGGGTGCTCGACATTGTCATCGAGCTGGCTGTCGGTCTTGCCACCCTCGGCCGGGCGCCTGCGGAGAGCCGCACGCAGTTCGAACGCCTCGCGCCGTGGTTCGCCTGGCTCTGGCTGCCGTGGTTCAGCCTCGGAACTGTCCTCTTTGGACTTGCCGCCTACAGGTTCGGGTTGCGTAGGCGCGAACCTGCATGAGCCGGTCGGCCGAGGACAGGTACAGCGGCTCAATCCCGGCACGAGCAACCCATCCTGTTCTGCCGCCGATCGCCGGATCGAATCCTGTATCGCCTCATAGGTGAACCTGACGCTCAGGCCCTCGCCGTCGGCGGCGCGTTCGGTCAACAGATCCGTCCAGACCTCGGCCGGTGGCATCGGCCACTCGCTGCCAAAAATCCTTAAAACCATTTTCTGGTACCCCATCCGCCAGGATCGGGCCGCCGCCTGCGCCGAAATCACCACCGGATTGAGCCCCAGTCATTCCTTGCACTCGGTCTCGCCGAGATAGGAAGGCAGCCACTCACAAAGCTTGCGAACGACGACTGTCTCCGCACGACTCGATCCCGGCTCCGCTGCGGCCCTACGGATCCTTCTCTGTTTGGGCGGGTACAGCCTACAAAGCAACCCGATCAAGGCCGGAGTTCACGGCTGACGCCGGCTCGGTCATACTGATCCGATGGCGCACGTGGCTCGGTGGTGTCGGCGTGGCCGATGCCGACCGGATCGAGTGGACAGGCCCGGCAGGGCGTGCGCCACAATCGGATGACCGCATGCTGTCGCGGCGGCGTCGGGTTGTCGCGGCGGGTATTGCGGGTGCAGCGATCGCTGTGCAGGCGGCAGTGGCCGTGGCGTGGTGGAACCCGTGGCGCTATGTCCACCTGATGACCTCCACCCATAACTGGCGTCCGCTGGCAGTGCTGGCCGGCAGCGTGATGATGCTGGTGTTCGCGGGTTGGTTGGGCCTGCGCAGCCAAGCGGTGGTGCGGGCCACGGTTTCATACGGGTGCTGGCCCTGCTTGCCGTCGCCTTTTTCGGGACGTTCGCCGGCGTGGCGCACGAAGTCGCCACCCTGGACCCGGGCAAGGGCCGCGCGTGATGGCGATCTCATCGGACAACCAGTACGAGATAGTCGTCTTCTACCCCGGCGATTTTTTCGCCGCCGAAACCGCGGTCCTGCGTGTCCGTTCCCGTCACGGGCTGCTCAGCCGAGAATCCACCGATGTGGGCTGCGTTCGCCCGGCAGACTCCGACGCCGCGGTGATAAGTGTCCCGTTCACCGGCTCGCACGAGTTCACGGTCGACGCCGGCGATGGGCGTTTCTGGCAGGTCGGTTTCGACCCGCAGACTCTGCGCCCCACCGCAACCTTCGACCTGCCCTGCCGGTGACAGCGGGCGTGCACCATCTGCCCTGAAGATCCCCCGAATCGGCCAGATAGATCCGGACGCCTTGCGCCAGCCGACCGCGTCGCGGATCGTCGTGGTCACCCGCCCTTTGGGGTCGCGTTGCTCGGGTGACTTCACGCCCGGCCCGCCACACTTCCCACACGGTGGCCACAAGCACGGTCGCTGATCCGACACACCGAACAGGTACCGAAAATGGGCCCGGCCAGGAAAGAAAGCCCGGCCGAGCCCTACTCTGACTCTGTGCCCATCCTGGAACCGAAGCACCGCCCGGCCGATGCGGCCGATACCCGATGGACCGGGTCGGACAAGCACGAACGCGAGGCCGACGCCGTCGCGGAGCACATGGATCGGGCCGCACCCGGATTCGACTTCAGAAACGTGAAGATCCATGCCGACGGCGCCGCGTGTAAACCGGCCGGCCTGCTGCCTGGAGGAGGCGAGGCACTCGACCATGGCATCCGCGGCGTCATGGAGCCACGCCTCGGCTTCGACCTGGGCGGCGTGCGGGTGCACCGCGGCGACGGCGAGCCCGCCACCACCGCGGCGACGACCGCGTTGAACGCCCGCGCTTTCACCGTCGGCCGCGATATCGCGTTCGCGCCGGGTGAGTTTCGCCCCGAGACCGCCTCGGGTCGGCGGCTGCTCGCCCACGAGCTGACCCACGTCGCGCAGCAGACGCGGCCGGGTACCCCGCTGGTTCAGCGGCAGGCCAAGCCCGACATCGCGCCGTGGAAGTCGCAGATCGACGACATCCTGTCGCCGAAAGTCGGGCTGCTCGAAGACATTAACCGGATCGTGCAGCTTACAGGCCGGTTCACCACCGACGAGCTGAACGATCTGATCGGCTTGATCCACGCGAACCCCGACGCGAAGAAATTCACCCGTGACGAGGCCGGGGTTCCGGGCATCTTCGCCTTGCAGGAAACACGCATCGGCAAGCGCCTGGACGTCGCTGCGGCGCGCTTTCTCCTTGACAAGTTTCCAGAGAAACGCAAGACGCCGCGCAAGTCGGAGGAGACGAAGGCCGAGGTGTTCTCGGAGGATGTGGTGCGGGACGCGTACATCCGCTTCCACTACAACGCGATCCTGCCCGGCAAGGACGACCCGCTGCCGCGCCCGGCTGACCTGCCGGACGAGGTACGCAAGAACTGCATAGCGATCATTCATGCCCTGGCGCCGCAGCTGTTCACGAGCCCCAAAGTGATAAAGAAGATCGAGCAGCGGTTCAGGCAGCTCAGGAAGAAGTCGTCGACGCACACGATTGTGCACACCGGCAAGGCCATGGCCGCCGAGGGCGTTGCCAGCGCGGGCGTCCCGACCAGGTTCAAGGACGCCAAAGGCAAGACCACCAACGGCAACACGGAGCCGAAGACCCTCGAAAGCAGCCCGTGGGACAAGGTCATGGACATGGTGGGCAACGATCTCGGGTGGCACATCTTCGCGATGTCCATTATGGACGGCCATCACAGCGTCACGCTCTTCGTGGACAACCAGTCCGGCGGAAAGGAGGTCTACTGGGCCGACCAGTGGCGGATCGACCCCGGTGACGACTTCGAGGAGAAGAAGGGTTCGGTCTCGGGATTTCGCCAGTACGAGAAGGCCGGGTTCGACAAGTTCATCGAGGACAAGACCAACGAGTGGTGGAACGACGTACACCGGCCGGACTCGAAGTGCGGCAAGAACCACGGGAAGAACTGGGACGCCAAGTGCCGCCCCTCCGCCACTCTTATGCTCTGGCACCTTCGGAAAGTCCCGCAGAAGTAACGGAACACGGTCAGCCGGACGCCCGGGCCGCGCGGGCGTTGGCGATGCCCTCGCGGGCCCGCGCCAGCTCGACCGTGTCGTCGATCTGGGCGGCCAGCTCCAGCGCCTCCTCGTGCCGGGACAGCGCGAGGTCGGGATCGGCCATGGCGCATAGGGTTTCGCCGGTGCTGTTGAGGTTCCTCCCGCTGCGCTGCAAAACCTGTCGCACGGCATAGAAAATTGGAAACCGTCGCTTTTAGCTCCCGTATATGACCTCTGCTACGAGCTGGCGATCTCGCTGGACATCAAGGCACTGCGCGATGCATTAATGCCTGACTCACCTCTCCACCGGCTGTACTGTCTAATCGGCCAATTGGGCGACACCCCTCGCTCCAAGTCAAGGATTCAACGAAAGATCTCACGATTCGATCTTCTTGACGTATTCGACGCTTGGTCGGATATTTCGGACATCATTTCAGACCACGTTATCTGGCATAATTAGTATTTCGGGTCCAATGTAGATTTGCTACACCATAAGTGGCTGCAGACGCCAAGACGCCTGCAGCCGTTGCGGTTGTTTCGCGCATGGCTGGCCGCCGCGATGCATAGTTCGCTCTCAATTGCCGCCCACGCCGGGAAGGCATCACTTTCGATCTTGCTGAGGTTCAGGCGTTTTGCCTGTGGCGAGGTCCTCGGCGATCGCCGTCTGGCCCGGCGCCACGGCCCGGCGATGACGCTATGCTTTCCGGTTGTGCTCTCCGCGTGGGACTGTGTGAGGCCCGCCCTGGTGCGGCCGGACAACGTCGTGTCGATCGTCGGCGGGCTGTCCGGTTTCGGTGCCAACACAGCGATTGTGGCCGACGGGGAGAGGCTCACCTATGCCGAATTGGTCCACCAGGTCGCAAAAATGGCGCGGCGCCTGGGATTCACGCGTCGCCTGACGCTGGTGGCCATGTCCAACACGGTCGCCTCGGTGGTCGGCTACCTGGCCGCCCTGGCCGCGGGCCACGCGGTGATCCTGGCCGACGCGCGGCAGGAGGCCGAGATCGAGGCGCTCATCGAGCGCTTTGACCCCGACACCGTGACCCGGCCCGACCGCGATGTGATCAAGGAGCGGTACGACGATCCGGCACACGATCTTTACCCCGACCTAGCGCTCCTCCTCGCCACGTCCGGCTCGACCGGCTCGACCGGCGGGGCGAAACTGGTCCGGCTGTCGTATGAAAACGTGCACGCCAATGCCGCGGCCATAGTGGCCTACCTGTCGATCAACGAGACCGATCGGGCCGTCACGACGCTGCCACTGCACCACTGTTACGGGCTTTCCGTCCTGCACAGCCATCTTTTGCGCGGAGCCAGCGTCCTGGTGACACAACGCACCGTGACCGATCCCGGGTTGTGGGAGCTGGCCAGGCGGTACCAGATAACGAGTTTTGCGGGGGTACCACACACCTTCGAGCAACTCGACCGGATCGGTTTCGCGAATGTCGCCCCGCGCAGCCTGCTCTACATCACCCAGGCCGGTGACCCGCTCGCGCCCGACCGCGTCAAGCGTTGGGCACAGGCGGGTTCTGCTGCGGGGTGGCAATTTTTTGTGATGTACGGCCAAACCGAGGCCACGGCGCGGATGGCGTACCTGCCGCCGGACCTGGCCGCCGACCACCCTGGTGCCATCGGCATTCCCATCCCCGGTGGGGCTTTGCGGCTCGAGCCCGACCCGGACTGGCCCGATGACGACACGGGCGAGCTTGTCTATACCGGCCCCAACGTCATGCTCGGCTACGCCGAGGGTCCGGGCGACCTGGCCTGCGGCCGCGACGTTGACGAGCTGCGTACGGGCGATATCGGCCGCAGGACCGACTCCGGTCTGTATGAGATTGTGGGGCGGCGCGGCCGCCTCGTGAAGCTGTTGGGGCTGCGGATCGATCTGCGGCGCGTCGAAAGCGCGCTTGCGGAGAAAGGGATTGAGGCGGTGTGCGTAGGCGGCGGCGAGTCCCTTGTCGTCGCGGTGCAGGGCGCTGCGTCCGTGGAGCCGGCTAGGCGGGTCGTGGGCGCGGCGGTCCGGCTGCCGGCGACCGCCGTCCGGCTGCTGAGCGTGGATGCCCTGCCGCGGCTGGGCAACGGCAAACCGGACTACCAGGCGCTCCTGGACCAGGCGTCGGGCCGGCCGCCCAGCCGCGGGCGCGACACGGGCACCGGCCTGATCGCCCGTCTCAAGCGGCTGTTTGCGGGCTGAGGGCCGCACATCCCGGCCACCGTAGTCGCGGCCGGGATCCTTGCGGGCTAAGCGAACTTGAAGACGGAAGGTGAGAGCAGCACGACCGTCCAGTCCCACTGGCCGACGGCGACCACGAGGTCTCATATGCGGGTCCGCCGACGGTCGCCCGATCCTCGATTTACGCGAATGCCACGATGTTGATGTCTACGTCTCAGATCGGTGCCCTCATCGACACGCCTGGTCGTGTCGGAAATAGAACTTCGCTGGATGGTTGATCTGGAGGTGCTCGGGGCTGCGGCCGGTGTAGGCGGGTTTGCTGAGACCAGCGCGCCGGATCAGGTGGGAGTTCTGGCGTCGAGGTGATGGCTGCGGTGCCGGAAACCGGGATGTGCTGCGGCTGGACAACGTCGCGTGGCGAAGGCGTGCCCAGCGACGTGGATCAAAGCACTGTGGGAACGAGGCTGTAGCTGCCTGTGGCCGTATCCTCGGCATATGGGGCGAGATCTGCGGCAGACGCCGCTTTACCGCGAAATTGAGGAGCACTTCCGCAAGGCGCTCGAGCCAGGTTTCGGCTCGGTGACGGCCATCGCCGATGTGGACGTGTCGCCGGACGGCGCTTGGATCGCCTTCACGGGGACCCGGCTGGAAGCGCTTGAAGACGCACCATCGGGGCGGGTGTTCCTCGCGGAGACCGCCGGCGGTGGGCCGCAGCAGCTGACCGCGGGGCCCAACGAGGACCGGCTTGCTCGCTGGTCCCCGGACGGGTCGCGGATCGCATTCCTGTCCGATCGCCAGCAGCAGGGTCGGTTCCAGGCGTACCTGCTCGAGTCGGGTTGGTTCGGCGAAGCGGTCGCGCTGCTGGAGGTCGAAGGGACGATCGAATCGCTGGCCTGGTCGCCGTCGGGCCAGCGGCTGCTGTTCGTCGCGGCGGGCGTCGGGGCCGACCAGGCTGGCGCCTCAGGCTCGGGTGCCACGAAGACCGTCGAGGACCTGCCCTCGTGGATGCCGCTGGTCGAAGGGGTCGAGGAGAACAAGTGGCGGCAGTTGTGGGTCCTTGAGCTGCGCACGCGGCAGGCCCGCCGGATCGGCGACCGAACCAACGTCTGGGAGGCGACGTGGGCCGGCGAAGATTCGATCGCCGCGGTCGCCTCCGACGCACCGGGCGAGGACGCCTGGTACGACGCGACGTTGCGGCTCATCGACGCCGGGAGCGGCGCGCAGCGTGAACTTGTCACCAGCGACGTGCAGCTCGGGGTTCCCGTCGCCAGCCCCGACGGCGCCCGCGTCGCCGTCATCGAGGCGCTGTGCAGCGACCGCATCATCCTGGCCGGGCGGCTGCTGCTGGTTGACACCGCCGACGGCTCGACTACGCCGGTTGACACCGAGGCGGTTGACGTGACCGACGTCGCGTGGTGCCAGGACGACAGCCTCCTCGTGGCGGGGCTTCGGGGGATGGACACCGTTGTGGCGCGGATCGACCCTGCCGGGTCGTTTCACGAACAGTGGTCGACCTCGCAGGGGTGCGGGTTGTGGCTGCCGCAGGCCCGCCCGGTCGACCACGACGCATTTGCGCTGGTCCTCGACAGCCACGAGCATCCCCCACAGCTCACGATCGTGCGCGGGGGCAAGGCCGAAACCCTCTACACGCTCGATCACGACGGGACGCGGTACTTGGCGGGCTCGTTGGGTCGTCTCGAACCAATCACCTGGACGGCGCCGGACGGGCTGCAGATCGAGGGGCTGCTGACCGTGCCCGACGGCCCGGGTCCGCACGCCCTGGTTGTCGTGGTGCACGGCGGCCCGGTGTCGGCGTCCACGAACCGCTGGCCGCGGCACTATGTCCACCCGCTGATGGCGCGCGGCTACGCGGTGCTGCAACCGAATCCGCGAGGCTCATCCGGCCGCGGTCGCGCGTTCGCCGAGATGGTGGTCGGCGACATGGGCGGCGCCGACGCGCGCGACGTGCTCGCTGGGATTGACGCATTGGTGGATCGCGGCATCGTCGATGCGGCCCGCATCGGTGTCACCGGCGGTAGCTACGGCGGGTTCATGTCCTGCTGGCTGCCGACCATCGATCAGCGCTTCGCCGCCGCGGTCGCGTTATCGCCGGTCACCGACTGGTACAGCCAGCATTTCGACTCGAACATCGGCATGTGGGATCGTTGGTTCCTCGGGGGCGAGCCCACCGACGACGGCGGGCCGTATCGAGATCGCAGCCCTGTCATGCGCGCCAACCGCGTGCGTACGCCCACACTGCTCACCGCCGGGCTCAACGATCGGTGCACGCCGCCGGGCCAGGCGATGGAGTTCTACCGCGCCCTTCGCGCCCACGGTGTGGACAGCGAGGTCGTCCTCTATCCGGAGGAAGGACACGGCGTGCGCAAGTTCCCAGCGGCAATCGATGTCGCCACCCGCATGGTCGCCTGGTTCGAGCGGTTCATGCCGCCGAACCCTCGCCAGGGCTCGTCCTGAGTCAGTACATCCGTCCCATGCGCGAAGACCTGCAGCTCGGCGAACCCGATTTTGTTCGCGACAAACCGGTTCTGTCGCCGGTCGTGTGATCACTCACATAGGCAAGCATCCGTGCAGGTGTCCAATGTGGAGTTTCGGGCATTTCTGCCGCAACTTGAGGACGTCGACATCGATTGGGTGGAAGCGTCAGCTGCTGTGAGCGAGCGAACGGATATAGGTCCGTTGCTGTTGACTTCTTCGGGGAACCTTGAGCGGACAGTCGGACGCCGGCGGCGCTACGTAATAGGTGCCGCGGTCTTCCTTCAGTTATCTTGACCGTCCGATCAGCTCAATCGGCTACGAAACCTGCGAGGATGCGCCAAGATTATTAAGATCCCATCCGCGATGCAGGTGTGCTGCACAGCATTCCTGAAACGCGAGACTGCAGTCATTAATATGTGGTGATGGATCCTTGCGGCTGACGGCTGCCAGTGGCAGCCTTCGAGGATCACTGTAGGAAGATTGGGCTGGACTCTGGAGAGGGACTTATGGCGGTTGAGCCGACCGACGAACAGCTGGCTGCGCGGGACATGTTCGTGGCGGGCAATGAATTGGCCCTGGTCGCCGGGGCCGGTACGGGTAAGACTTCCACTTTGGTATTTATGGCCGATGCCACCAGCAGGCGTGGCTTGTATGTGGCCTTTAACAAGGCGATCGCTGACGAAGCCCACAGACGCTTCGGATCGAACGTGGACTGTCGTACCGCGCATTCATTGGCGCACAGGGCTGTCGGCCGGGACTATCAAGCTCGCCTGAACGCCTCGGCCCGCATTCCTTCCAAGGAGACCGCGCGGCTATTGGGCATCCACAAAGTGTTGAGTGTCAGTTCCCGTCCCATCCTCCCCGGCCATCAGGCACGCCTGGTGATGGGCATGATCCGGCGATTTTGTTACAGCACCGATCGGCAGGTGATGGCCCGGCATCTGGAACCGGTCAACGGACTGGACCTGCAGGCGCAGGACTACGTCGCCGGCGTCCTGCTGCCCTATGCGCGAAAGGCGTGGAACGACATCCTTAGCGTCGAGGGCAACCTGCGTTTCGAACACGACCATTACATGAAGATGTGGGCGTTGACCGAGCCCAGCCTGGCCGCCGACTTCATCATGCTCGACGAGGCGCAGGACACCAATCCGGTACTGGAAGAAGTTTTCCTTGCCCAAAGCGCGCAGCGGGTGTGTGTTGGCGATCCGGCCCAGCAGATCTACGCCTGGCGCAACGCCCGCGACGTCATGACCGGCTTCCCGGCCGAGCACCTGTACTTGACGCAGTCGTTTCGCTTCGGCCCGAACATCGCCCAGATAGCCAACCGCTGGCTCAAATACGCCGAGTCGGATCTGCAGTTGGCCGGGTACGCGGCCGGGGACTCCCACGTCGGCCCAGCGCGGGAGGTCGATGCGGTGCTGTGCCGGGGCAACGCCGATGCGATGCAACAGGTTCTCGCCTTCCTAGAGCAGGGCGTGCCGGTGGCGTTGACCGGCGGTGGTGATGCGCTGCGCAAAGTCGCGTACGCGGCTCAGGACCTCAAGTCGGGCCGGCGTACCGGCCATCCGGAGTTGTTCCTATTCAAGTCATGGGGCGACGTGCAGGAGTACGCCGAACACGACACCGCCGGCCAGGACCTCAAGGCGATCGTCACGCTGATCGACACCTACGGCCCCGACGTGATCATCGACGCGGTGGAGCGCCTCGCCGACGAGAGCGCCGCGAAGGTCACCGTGTCCACAGCGCACAAGGCCAAAGGCCGGGAATGGGCACGGGTCCGCATAGGCGACGGGTTCGCGGCGCCGTCGGTCGACGAGGACGGGATGCGGCGCCCGCTGCGTGTCGCCGAGGCCCGCCTGATCTACGTCGCGGTGACTCGGGCCCGAAGCCAACTCGACCCGGCCGGGATTACCTGGATCGACGACTACGAGAAGGCTCATGCCGACGCGGCCAGGCACGGCACGGTCGGGGGACGGCCGATGATCGACCTCAACCTGACCCTCCAGCTGAAGTACCCGAACTCGCCCATGTCCCAATACATGGCCCGCCACCTGCCCAACAGCACAGCCGTGGTATCCGACTACCACCAGCAGATCGCCGACCTGCCCCACCCAGTGCAGCCCATGGACGTGAAATACCCCGACTATTCGGCCCTCGGCCACGCTATCGACTTGCGGCTCAGGCTATCTCTAGGCAGCCCGCCCGGTGCGCCGGTCAGCGTCGGCGTCAAGGCGGTAGGCGGCGTCGCGCCGATTCGCGGCGCGCCTGCACAGCCGATCCGGGCCGCGCTAGGCCGCGCCGGGCAGGACATGCTGTCCACAATGGACGCCTACCTGGACCACACGGCCAACCTCGACGAGGACACCCTGGCCCGGCATCCCACTGGCAATCGAACCCCAGACCAGGGCCGGGGGTACGCATTGTGCCACCATCCTTCAAGATCTTGGCCGGCATCGAAGGATCAACCCGATGGCGGTTTACTCACTACCCTCTGTGCGCTCGATTGCAGGACTTGACCGTCATACACACCAGCGTGGACGCAAACCTCGCCGCCCCACTCGATCGAGGCCACAAGGAACCGTGAGTGAGATGGTTTCGCGGCGGCGGGCGGCGCTGCGCGTCGCGATCCGCCTTCGGCGCCTTGCATTTGACCAATGGCTACCGCGACAAGGATCGCGAGTTCACGGAGCCGCAACGGTTTACCTGATCTTAGTTGACAGAACGATGCATCGCGTTGATGTCACTCATTTGCCGAAGATAGTGCGTGGCGGGTACATACAGCTGGCGGTGCTGCCCGCCGGCTTCGTGCTCATCTTCAACGCCGGGCAACACTCCTCCAGCAGCGACCTGACAGTGCCCTCGTCGATCGGGACCTCATTCTCGTGCAGCATCACGCCGAGATCCTGCGCCAGACGCCAACGGCGAACTACCCATTTCTCGCGGACATACGGCTCGCTGTGGCGACCCGAGCAAGACGCGCTCATCTGCCGCGATAAGCGCGTTCGCGGTGTCCGAAAGGGGGGTCGCCGTTGAGCTGGTCGCTGCGAACTCAGGTGACGATCGATGATCGGTCGTTACCTTTCTCAGTCATCGTCGACGGGGACCGGCCCAACCGGGCCGCGATCGAGCGCATCGACTCCCGGCCACACGCGCCAAGGCGATCTCCTCCCGCTCCCGAAACGACAGACAGCGACCCTTGAGATCACGGCCACGGCGAGGCCGGATCCCACCGGAGGCGGCAAGCCACCGCCCACCCATTTCACGATAGGTACCAACCATTTGCGCGGCTTCGGTGATGAACATGCCTTGTTGGGTTGCCGTCCAGAACCGCTGCAACACCTCGGTGTTCATCCGCTCGGAAAAACGTGCCACAAACACCTCATCGATCAGGTGTTGCGACCACCGCAAGAATCCAGGAGTAGTTCGGCCTGGACTACCGCTAGGCGATGTGTGGCGTGATGCATCATAGACAGATCACCATATTGGATACAGGTTGGCTAGCCCCGTGGTATCCGTTACCGGTCAATGGTTTTGGGTGAGTCCCTCGCGACGCGACGGACTCACCCAAAACTCTGGAAGCGGTTATGGAATGGCTCGGTAAGCGGCGTCCAGGGTGTTGGAGAGCCTGGTATGGCCGGCCGCGCTCGGGTGCGGGCAACCGCCGATCGCTGTGTCCTGGATGTCTGCCGCAGCGAAGGCCGGCGCCGCCCGCGACACGATTCTGGGATCGGGTGGCCCGACCGGCGGGGTCGCTGCTGCCGTTACTCCCGCTATGATTGCGTTGTTGAGCGCGGTGATTAATCCTCGTACGGATGCTACCCACATTGGATCGATGATAGGTACCGCTGCCGGGGCAACACGCGCTGGCAGCAACCCAACCACCCAAGCTGGCGCGGTGTCCCGGACAAACATTAAGCCAAAGTTACTGATGTCAATGTTGCCAGGCGTGAGGTCGTAGTAAAGCATCCAGACCATTTTGTCCGCACCCGCGGCCGTGACTGTGCGCAGGATTGCGGTGACGTCGGCGGTGATTGCGGCGTGCTGGGCGGGGCCATCGTAGCGTGGCACTCCGATGCGCTCGAAGAAATAGTCATTGAAGATGCCGCGGATTCGCATGCGGCACGAGCCACCGTTGGTGACGATGCCTCCTCGGCCGCCTGCCGCATCCCACTGTACGTTGCTACGAGGGACGACGACGGTCGCCCACTCCAGCGCGCGGCATTTCACCAGTTGCGACAGCACCTCAGTCCAGTTGGTATTGTTCACACCTCCTGTGGTGACGAAGTAGGCTTTGCGGTTATCGGCCTTGGCTTGGCGGATTACGGCGTCGGCCAGTGGCAGCGGCGCGAACGCGCGGTTCCACTGGTTGTTACAGCTGTCCCTGGCGCCCGCTGCCGCGTTGCGGATGTCGCCGGTGGTGAATCCGGTGCGCGCGAAGTTGTAATACTCGACAATGTTGGGGTTGAGGTTGTCGTAGTACCGCCCGGCGTAGCTTAACCTGGCGTGATTGCCGGTGAGACCGCGGAAGTCAGCCGAGGTCCGGCTGCAGGTGCCGGTGCCGTGACCCCACTGGTTATGCGACGAGGTCACCGAGTCGCCGGTGGCGACCAGCACGGTCCGGTCGGGGGAGGGGATCTGGGCCGGGTTGCGACAGTCGATGCGGTCCGCACGCGCCACCCTCAGCCTTTCTCCTATATCAGGTTGCTGGAAGAGGGGTTCCTCCTCTTCCGCTGTAGGGCAGAAACTGCTTGGTGGGGTCGGGTTTGGGTCAGGATCGACCGGCTCGGGTGACGCTGGCTCGCTGGGTTCTGGTGAGGCGCTTGGGGTTATGTCGGGTCCCGGCGGGCTGGGGCATGGACTCGGGCTCGTACCAGGGCTGGTGCTGGAAGTGGGGCTAGCAGGCGTTGTCGGGGGCGAGCTGCCGGTTGGGGTGGGATTAAGGCATTCGCGCTCGCGCCGTACTTCCGCAAGCGCGGCCTCCACGTCGGCAGGCAGCGGCTGGCCTTCCGGGATGCAGGGGTCAAAGACCCATTCGGTGTCCTCCAGGATGCGCACGCATGGTGGGTCGAGCCTGGGCACCGAGTGGGGCAGTGGACGGGCTTGTGCTGGCTTGGGGTTGATGGCCAAGATGGCCGCCTGGATCATGAAGGCGGCGGTGGCGAGCGCAGCTGTCGCCGCGATGACCCGGGTGCGTGCCCGGCGGCCACTTTTCGTGCCCTCACGTGATTGGTCGTTGCCCGCGGGCGGCTCGATTGGCAGGTTCACGGCTCCTTTTCCCTTCTATGGTTTCCGATTCTCTATGGTTCTGTTTCTCTAGCGGTCACAGAATGCCGTCCAAAATTGGCGATGTCAGCACCTTCCGTATGGCCGCATCCTGCTTGGCAGCATCGTGACTCGGAGCCTTGTCCAATCGCGGGGGAAAGATATCTCCGCAGCTCAAATAAGAGCTGCGGAGAAGCCATATTTAAAACGACGCTCAAGCAATCTTCCAATCGAGCAAAGCTGGGGTGTTGGCAATAGCGGTGCGGCAGATCAGGCGAGCGTTTATCCGAGCCGTCAGTGGATCGTCGCCGAGCATGAACCAGACCACCTCGAATCCTCGCGCGCTGGCCTGTACCCGGATGTGCTCGACGCGATCAGCTGGGGTGATGTGCAACCAAATAAGATCGCACGTGACCTGCTCGGTGAGCGATCCTCTGCCGCGCGATGGCGCGATCAGCGACGCCCGTGCCAGTATCACGTCCTATCCCCATTCAAATCCGCCATTGCCGATCGGACCGTTTCCCGAGCCCTCATCCGCCTGCAGAAAAACTCCCGCATCGGTTCTTTGCGTGAAGGCGTTGCCCTCCGAAACGAGGATGGAAAACAGTCCGGCGGCGGCGATGATGGCCACAATCCAGGTACGCATGAGGGACTCCGCAAGTTAAGCCTTGGATTAATTCGTCACCAGTGTGGCTGGATTCAGTTGCCAAATCATCGGCTATGGTCCGTCATGAAGCTGCACGGCAAGATGCGGTCGCTAGATCGTAATCTTTGAGGGATTTCGCCGCCTGGAAGTTTGGTCTTGGGGACGTGTTTGGAATCCGAGGGCTTGAGCCGGGCTTGAAGGTCGTGCTTGGGCATGCGAAATGACCTTTCGATCTGGAACAGCCGGTGGTAGTCGTCGATGACGAACTGTGCGGTACCTGTGGTGGCGTCAAGGTTGGTGGTGTAGCCCCTTGATCCCGGCCAAGGTTCGGACGTTGGCCTCCAGCTGCCGGTTGACGGTCTTGGTCGCGCCGTCGAGCGTGATGAACCGGTTGCGTATTGGTAGTAGGTGGTCCGGTCGCGGCGGTGCTCGTTGGGGCCGGGCGGCCGGGGCTGGGTGAAGATGTGCTCGTCCGGGATCTCTTGGCCGGGATGCTCTTGCTGACATTGGTGAACCAGGAACGGAACCTTGCTGATACGCGTATCGAGAATGAATGACAACCCGGCCATTTCGATGCCTGCTTGTTGGCATCCGAGATCACCCCAGCGTCGGCACCACGGTCACATCGGTCAATTGGTGCGCGGGCAGGAATGCCTCAATCACCGGCAACATCGTGACCCTTTCTGTCCGGTTACCTTCAAATGCGTTGACCATCAACGGGAATCCGGAAGCATCGGTGAGCAGGCCGATGGTGATTTGCGGGTCCAGCCGGCGTTCCTTGGAGAATCCGGGTTCGCGAATCCGTCACTTTCATCGATCTCGAAGTACGGGGTGGAAACGTCCTACAGGACAAGGCTTGCCGGTCCTAGCCGCATATATGCCGCGCATGCAGTGGCCAGTCCTCGTCGCCAGGAATCCTTGGCGAACAACGGCAACCGGCGTTTGAGGGTGGCATACGACGGCGGGTCGATCCCGACTTCCTCGATGACTCGGAGACTATCCAATTTAGACACGCCGGTACGATGATTCGCGCCAGCGCCCGGAACACTTCGTCACCCGCGGTGGCGGTCTCGAACCCCAGCATCCGATACGCCCGGGACAAGGCATCCCACAGGTTACCCATCCGCGACGACGTAATCTCCAGCGGGCCACCAGATGCCTCGGCGTCCAGACCGAAGTCGAACTCGAGCTGCCGCGGCGGCTATACGCTGCCGCGCCGCCGCCTTCAACGCCGCCAGCTCAGCATCGTCATGCGCTGAGGCGATGTACTTGATATCCCGCGACCCGCGGCGAGAGCCATACACGATCTGCACCGCGGTTGCTCCCGACGCCGTATTCACCGTACGCACATGCGGAGCCACGCCCGACAGCCTAAAGCCATCAAGTTAAATGCGTACATTCATGCCAGATCAACAACAAAACAGCAGGTCAGCAAACCGAATCCGATCAGCGCTCACGATCTTGAGCCAAGTCAGGTGGAATCCGGGGCTTGAGTGGGTACCCAGGATTCTTGCTTGTGTTTAAGAAGACGCCCTGGTGATGGGATCGGCGTCTGTGGATACTCCGACCATCCAACCTCGCGACTCATCGATGATGGGAAGAGCATGGGACTTGCCAACTTGGGGCTGTCGCACGAGGCGGAGACGATCTACCGCACCATGCTGGCCGAGCCCACCTGGGGCATCGCAGACCTCGCGACACATCTTTCGCTGCCGGAGCGGTCTGTGCGCAAGGCATTGGATCAGCTGGCAGATCTGGAGCTGCTGCTGCCGGCGGACTCCGGCGATGGCTGGCGGGCAGTCCCACCAGGAAGGGGACTAGCCACGCTATTGCGCCACGCGGAGGAAGAAGTCGTACGCCGGCAACAAGAGATCGAAGCCACCCGCAGTGCCATCGCCATGATCGCTTCCGAGTACCAGGCTCGCAGCCAAGATGGGGATGGCATGATCCGGCTTGACGGCGTCGAGCCGGTGCGGCGACGGCTGGCCGAGCTGGCCGCCCGCGCGACCAAAGACTGCTGGTCATTTAGCCCGGGCGGCGCGCATCGGCTCGACGCCATGGACGCCAGTAAGCCGCTCAACCTGTCGGCATTGGAGCGTGGGGTGCGGCTGCGCTGCGTCTACCAGGAGGCGTATCGCAACGACCCCGACACAGTGGCCTACGCACAGTGGCTCACGGACCGTGGCGGCGAGATACGCACGGTGCCGACCGTCCCCATGCAGCTGGTCGTAATCGATCGCAGCGTAGCCTTGCTTCCCGTGAGCCCTATTGACTCAAGGCTCGGCGCTGTCGAGGTACACAGCCCAGGCGTGCTCGCAGCGATCTGTGCCCTCTTCGAGCGGGTGTGGCACAGCGCTACGCCGCTCAACGAACCCGCACAGCGCGATGACCAAGGCCTCACCCCGCAAGAGGCTGAGATCCTGCGGCTGCTGGCGGCCGGGCTCACGGACGACGCCATTTCCCGCAAGCTTGACCTTTCGGTGCGCACGGTGCGCCGGGCCATCGCCGGCTTGCATGAGCGCCTTTCGGCTAAGAGCCGGTTCCAGGCCGGTGTCAACGCGGTACGTAACAGGTGGATCTGACGTCCTCCAAGGCGAATGGCTTGCTCTGAAGGCGACTTTGTTCTGAAGACGCCCAGCGGGCCGAGCTAGGAGGCTCGACCCGCGGACGTCTATGTGCCGTGCGGTGTTTGCTACTTGTCGGGTGCATCCACACGATTTGGGTGGCGCGCGTTCGTGCTTGGCGTAGACGTCGGGGAGGCCGAGACCTGCACCTCCTGGGCGCCACGGTCACGGGCAGCGTCTCCCAGTTGGGCACATCCACCAGTGCCTCCAGGAACTTGCCGCTCGACTTCGCATATCTCACCCCGCATCAAGGTTCACCATGACCGCCGCTTCCCACGCGTTGGCCTCGTAACCTCGAGGCCAGCGGATGACCAACCTGAGCGACACGTGACCGCGTCGCTCATACCTCGTGTCAATGCGCATGTCATGTTCCAGCGACCTCCGGCTACGCACCCGTCCCAGCCGCGGGATCATCTGGTCATGCTGATGGACCTTGTCCGGCAACCCTCACTGGACGGATCCGCGGCGGCGGCGCGTGGCTCCGCTCCACGATCTCTCCTCAGTGCTTCTGGTTCTACTGCTGGTTTATCAACGCCGCTGAACCGCCACGCGTCTCATCCCGAATGTCGTTTCGCAGATGGGATCCACATGAGTCGGATTACGAGCGCACAGTCGAAAGCAGATGACGGGCGGCACCTTCTCCGCACCGCCCCGCCGCCACCCAGAAATCGACATCTATCAACGTCATCCTAACGCAGAAGTCAACCCGTTGGCGCACACTTCCTTCCCCGAACCCTTCAGCGAGGTCATCCATGCCCACGACCCCACGGTGGGTTGCCGCCATCGCCGCCGCGACCTGCTTCATCCTCCTTCCCACCCCACCCGCGACCGCTGCTGCCGCCGCCGACCCCGACATCTTCCTGCCCGTGCCAACCGCCACCACGCCAACACACCACCCCAGGGCCGTGCCTGGCTCCACCCGCGAGCGTCTGGCCGCCATGAAACGCCTGGACTCCAAGGAAAGGGAGCAGCTGGCTGCGAAACTCGCCAAGGCTCCCAAGCCACCACTCACCCAGCCGAAGCAAGCCGACCCATGGCGCGCATGGGCGGACGTCGTGGCCGGCAAGGCATCCACGAGCGGCGCCACAAACCAGGCCGGACCTGCGCCGCGCTTCACTCAGCGCCCGGCGACAAAGACCCGGTCCATTAGCGGGGACGCCGACGCCGACGGTCTTGACGACGGGTTCGAGGACGCCGTCGCCGACGCGTTCACGCCCATCTACCAGGTAGGACCGTCCTATCGTGTGTTGATGGGGAGCGGTGCTCGTTTCATTTCTTGCGATCGGAGATGTGGGGTAGTCGTTGGTAAATGTCAGCGGCTGTCATGTGCGATGCGTACGTCGCTTTGGGGTCGTTGAAGGTGGCTGCTCCGCTGGTGGTGTGGGGTGCGGCCTGTATCCAGGGGTGCGATGGGACGGGCTGGAGGTCGTAGAGATCGCCTGGCTCGGCTGGGTACTGCACCGTATCGGCGACGTCCTGGGCTGGGTCGCCCGGGTCACCAGTGACGACGCTTGCACAATCCCGGCGGGTGATCTGGCTGCCGTTGACCGCCGGCGGCTGGCTGATCGGCGCGCCTTGGCGATGGTCGCACAGGTCTGTCAGGGCGTATAGGCGCACGCCGGCGTCGTCGGCGACGTAGGCGACCCGCCTCCGGGGTCTGCCCGGCCACCGGCCTGGGCGGGCAACCCAACCGCGTGCAATGCACTCACCTCACCGGCTGGCCGGTGCTGCCTTGCGTAGGAGCTGGATAGCAAGCAGCGCCACCCAGACCCACCCGATGATGATCATGATGCGCTGTAGCAGGCCGGCCGGAGAGTTCGGGTCGGTGGAGGCCGTTGCGACACCGGTGAGGACGAAGAACACTAGGAAACCGCTGGCCGTCAAGATGGAATACAGTGACCAGCCGTGCCAGGCAGGGTCAAGGGCGAAACGTCGGGCGAGGACGAAACCGGCCGCGATCAGTGAAGCGAAGCCGACCAGGCTGAATAGACCGTGGAGAATGCCGTGGACGGACGGCGTGGCCGGCGTGGCCGC
>Ga0075418_10001984_pt1 | contig 23253 bp, 16 predicted proteins | sample SoiMetdeltSBSDD2_FD_81776 | JGI IMG/M metagenome (GOLD analysis project Ga0075418, IMG submission 81776) | Bulk soil microbial communities from a Populus tree surrounding site in Tennessee, USA - Soil MetaG P. deltoides SBSDD2 | ecosystem: Environmental > Terrestrial > Soil > Tree plantation...
AGCGGCGGCACGAACCAGTTCGACCGCGTCGTCGCGAGCACGGCCACCGGGGTCACAGACGGCGGGTGGGTGACGCTGCAGGGCTCCTACAGCTTCGCGGGCGACGTGACCGGCCTGCTGCTCTACGTGGAGAGCTCGAGCCCCACGGCGTCCTACTACATCGACGACTTCAGCATCGTCGTCGTGCCCGCGCTCGGTTGCTCGGTCCCACAGGACAATTCAGGCATCCACACGAGCTTCGAAACCGGCACGACGGAGGCCTGGGGTCCGCGCATCGGACGGGAGACGGTCACTGTCACGACTGCCGACGCGCACGCCGGCGCCTACAGCCTGCTCACCACCGGCCGCCAGGCCGCCTTCGACGGAGCCGCGATCAACGCCGCCGGCAAGCTGTGCAACGGCTCGCGCTACGTCGTCAATCTCTGGGCCAAGATGGCGCCCGGTCAGCCCACCTCCCAACTGAGGGTGAGCATTCAGCGCACGCTCAACGGCGTCACGAACTTCAACACAGTCGTCGGGAACACGACCGTCACCGCCGACCAGTGGGTGCGCCTGCGCGCCACCTACGACTTCGTCTTCAACTACAGCCAGCTCACGTTGTACGTGGAATCGGCGAGTGGGACAGCCTCCTTCTACATCGACGACTTCGACCTCAGCTTCGTGCCGCCGCCGGTGGCCGAGCGCGACATCGCCTCCGTTCATGAGACCCTCGCGCCCTACTTCCCTGTCGGCGCCGCGGTGTGGCAGGGAGACCTCGTCGGCGAGCACGCGTTTCTGTTGAAGAAGCACTTCAACAGCCTCACGTCGGAGAACGACATGAAGTGGAGCTCGCTCCAGCCGACGGAAGGCAACTTTACCTTCGCGACCGCCGACGCCCAGGTCGCCCTGGCGAAGGCGAGCAGCATGCAGGTCCGAGGCCACACGCTCGTCTGGCACAACCAGGTGCCGGCGTGGGTGTTCACCGCCCCGGACGGCAGTCCGATGACTCCGACCCCGGAGAACAAAGCCCTGTTGCTCCAGCGGCTGGAGAACCACATCCGAGCGGTCGTCGGCCACTTCCGCGACGACGTCTACGCCTGGGACGTGGTGAACGAGGTCATCGACCCGAGCCAGGCCGACGGCTTCCGGCGGAGCCCCTGGTTCAACATCACGGGAACCGAGTACATCGACAGGGCGTTTCAGGTCGTCCACGAGGTCGCCCCCGACGCCAAGCTCTACGTGAACGACTTCTCCACCACCGACCCGGTCAAGCGGGCGTTTCTCTTCAGCCTGATCGCGGACCTCAAGAGCCGCGGAGTGCTGGTCGACGGCATCGGCCACCAGATGCACAACAACGTCGACTTCCCCTCGGCCGCGGCCGTCCTCGAGACGATCAACCTCTTCGCGGGCGCCGGCCTGGACAACCAGGTGACGGAGCTGGACGTCAGCGTCTACAGCAACTCCTTCCCCGGCCCGGTCGTCGCCTACGAGGACATTCCTGCCGACCGCTACGTCCGGCAGGCCTTCCGCTACCGCGACTTCTTCCAGGCCTTCCGCTACCTCTCGGACAAGATCAGCTCGGTGACCTTCTGGGGCCAGGCTGACGACCACACCTGGCTGACGTCGAGTGGCAGGGTCGACGGGCCCTTGCTCTTCGATACCTCGCTGCTCCACAAGCAGGCGTATACGGCGATCGTGGACCCTTCACAGCTTCCCGGCGCCGGCTCGATCGCGGTCTTCTCCGGCGCGTATCGGGTCGTCCCTCCCGGCGCCGGCAATCGGCCCACGGCGGCGGCGAGCTTCTCGCTGAGCAACAACGGGCCCTCGGGGACGCTGTCGTTCAACTTCAACAACCCGTCGACCCGCGTGCGCTTCGAGAGCGTGTCGATCATCACGTACTATCGGTCCTCCTCCGGGGCCGGAACCGCGGCGGACTTCACGGTCGTGGGCGACTTCAACAACCAGCCCGGCTACATCCTGACCGGACAGGCCCTCGACGGCGGTCCCGCGGGCTCGCGGCTGGACACGGTCTCCGTCACCATTCGCACGCCGACCGGCACGCTCGTCTACTCGAGCTCCGGACCGGTGTCGGAGGGAGACGTGGTGATTACGCCGTAGGCGCTGCGGCCTCTGAGTGCGGGGGCAGGCCGGTCGCCGGCTTCTTGCCATTCCCCGTCCGGTGGCCAACCCAAGGCAGGAGGATGCCGACCGCGACGGAGTCGGCGACTCCTGCGAGAGCGGCGCCGCCCCGCGGCCAGGACTATTCACTCCGCGGCGCGTGCCCTAGCGGTGCGTTTTTCATAGCGTCGCTGGTGATGCCCGAAGTCCGCGCGAGACCATGCTAGAGTCTCGCGTCCTTGCGCCACAGGAGGAGATCATCAGAGCCGTCATCGTAGTCCCGACGATTCGCGAAGCGGAGGTCCAGCGGTTCCTGGAGCGCTGGGCCGGCCATTTCCGCGGGCACCAGGTGATCGTCGTGGAAGACAATCCGCAGCGGACCTTCGCCCTTCCGAGCGGCGTGCGGCACGTGTCGTGGCAGGAGATCGACGCCGACCTGGGGTCTGACGCCTGGATCGTCCCGCGCCGCACCGACGCCGTCCGCAACTACGGCTTTCTGCTGGCGGCCCGGGAAAAGCCCGACATGATCGTCACGCTGGACGACGACTGCTATCCCTCCGACGCACAGGGCACGCCCGAGGCGAACTTCATCGAGGCGCATTGGCGGCTGCTGGACACGCCTGGCAGTGACTTGCCGGTGTTGGACACGATGTTCTCCGCCGGAGTGTCAGTGAGGCCGAGGGGCTACCCGAAGATCGCCGCTCCGATCCGTACCATGGTCAACCACGGCCTGTGGAACGGCGTGCCCGACCTGGACGGGCAGACCCAGCTGCAAAACGAGGGGATGCGAGTGACGTTCCCGCCGCACTCCATGCAGGTTCCGCCCGGCGTGCTCTTCCCGATGTGCGGCATGAACCTGTCGTTCCGGCCCGAGTCGCTCCCCGTCGTCTACTACCTCCCCATGGGGCAGGGACAGCCCTACCATCGCTTCGCCGACATCTGGTGCGGCTGGATCCTGAAGAAGGTGTGCGACCACCTGCGCTGGTCGGTGCGCTCCGGCGCGCCGTTCGTGTTCCACAGCCGGGCCAGCAACGCCGCGCGCAACGCAGAGCTCGAGTCCCACGGGCTCGAGATGAACGACCGGCTCTGGCAACTGGTGCAGGAGACGGACCTCGTCGGCAGCGACGCCCGCAGCTGCCTGGACTTCCTGTATCGCCGCATCGGCGACGAGCTGGGAGGGCCGTACTGGGACCACTGCGCCCGTGCGACCCGCATCTGGTGCGACCGGCTGGCCTGATCGCCCTCGGCTAGGCGCTCGTCTGTCTCCAGACCCGCTTCGCGATTCTGCGATCGAGAAACCGATCGGGGAGCCAGCGAAGCATCCGCTGCCGAAAGCCGCTCTTCGCCACCAGGATCCGGCTGGGGGGATGCGGATCGGTGAGGGCCTGGACGATCGCCCGGGAGACGCGCGACGGCGGCATGGCATGCCGTTGCATCGATCCGAGCTGAGCCTTCAACCTGGTGAGAACCGGCTCGTACACGGTGTTGCGCGCCGGCGAGATGTCCTGGCCTGCACCTTTCTGCCAGATCGGCGTGTCGACGTTGCCCGGCTGGATCACGACGACGTCCACGCCGAACGGGTGCAGCTCGCGCCGCAGGCAGTCGGAGATCGCCTCGAGAGCGAACTTGGAGGCGGCATAGGGCGCAGCGAACGGCGGTGCCACGCACCCGGAGACCGAGCTGATGTTCACGATTCGGCCCTTCGCCTGCTTCAGCAAGGGCAGGAACGCCTGGGTCACCGCAACGACACCGAGCACGTTCACCTCGAACACGCGACGAAAGTCGGCCAGCCTGAGCAGCTCGACGGGGCCGGCACAGGACACTCCCGCGTTGTTCACCAGCCCGAGGAGCGGAGCCCCGGCCAGGAGCTCGCTTACCCTTTCGAGCCCGGAGCGGATGCTGGCTTCGTCGGTCACGTCGAGCAATATCGGCGTCGCGCCGGCCCGCTCGAGCGCAGCCGCATCCTCCTGGCGGCGGACCGTGCCAAACGCCTGAAAGCCGCGAGCGGCCAGCTCCCGCGACGCATCGAAGCCGATTCCGGTCGAAGCCCCGGTCACCACAACTCCAGGGCGCGCCGGACGGCTCGGCATTTCGGGTCGCTCAGCCACGGCCCACGACGCTCCCGAGCGTCCTGAACAACCAGCTCAGCGACGATACGTAGACGGCTTCGAATCCGGACTTCTTCTCCGGGTGCAGCTTGCGCATGACGACAGGCAAGACCACGCGGGTGTACAGCCAGGGCGACACGCGATACAGCCGCCACCCGAACCGGATATCGGTATGCGGAACGATGATCGCTGTGTTGCGCAGGACGCTCTTCAGGAGCGCCCTGGCGAACTTGGCGGCGCCGAAGCGCTTGCTCGCCGTCGGTTCAGCATGCGATTCCGGACGAGCCCTGAGAATGGAGGCCGAGTTCGACGTGAGGTTCGTCTTGACGAAACCGGGACAGACGACACTCACTCTCACGCCATAGAGACGCGCCTCTTCGCGCAGGGCCGAGGAGAACCCCAGCACTCCATGCTTCGTCGCAGAGTAGAGTGCGCTCCCCGGCGTCGGAAGCAATGCGGTGGACGACGCGGTGTTCACGATGTGCCCGAAGCCCTGCTCGATCATGGTGGGGTAGACGGCCAGGGATCCGAGAAGCACCCCCTGCAGATTGGTCTTCACGATACGATCGATGTCTGCGGGGTTCATGGCCTGGTAGTCGCCCGACCAGCCGATCCCGGCATTGTTGAACATGAAATCGATGCGACGGTGGCGGTCGACGGTGTCGCGCACCAGTCGATCCAGGCCGGTCGAATCGCTGACATCGAGAGGATATGCGGAGGCGGAACCGCCGGCCTGCACGATCTGATCGACGGTTCGGGCCACCTGCTCCTCATTGATGTCCACGACCACCGCGCTGGCGCCTTGGTGCGCCAGTTCCAGGCACAGGGCACGGCCGATCCCGGAGCCACCGCCCGTGACGATGGCGACCTTGCCCTGCAGGCGCTTCAACACGAATTGCTCCACCTCACCGCGCCGGACATCCGGCCGTCGCCCTCGTGAAGGTCGCCCGGGAATCTCTCGGAATGGGCCGCGGCGGGGCATGACACCACAACCGCGACGGCGGGGTCAAGCGTTGCAGGTCACGCCCGGACGCCCATTCGAGGCGTTCGAGACTGTGCTAGACTTCTGCCCGCGTGAGGGTCTGACTGCGCGCTTCCGCGCAAGGCGTCGCCGATGCGTGAGCACAGCCCAGGAAAGCCTGGTCACCCGAGGACGGGCGAAGGAAGCACCATGGTTGTCGTGAGGGCTGGCTCGAAATCGTCGGCGTGGTGGGTTCTCGGCCTCCTGCTCGCCGGCTCGAGCTGCGGCTTCGAGGGCGAGCTGCCGACGCCGCCCAGGCCTCCCTCCCCTCCGGTGCCTCCCAGCCAGGCCGCGATCTCGCTCTCCCTGAGCTCGAGCCCGATCGGCGCGGTCCCCGTCGTCGACGGCAGCACCGCCTGGAGCTCCCAGTGGAGCGTCGGCGTTCGCGAGACGGCCGGGATCGGCGGCGGCATCGACTTCGTGCACGCGACGCTCGCCGATGCCAACGGGGAGTCGATCGCGGAGACCGAGCTCGACGCCAGCCAGGTGAGCGAACAGCTGGGCGGCAGCAACCGCATCCGTGGCGGGAGCACGCAGAGCATCGCCATGAGCCTGGATTTCGACTTCCCTGAGGACGCTCCTCTCGCGGGCGACCTGCACGTCACCCTGCAGCTGAGCGACGACCGCGGCAACGTCGTCTCGGCCAGCGCCGACGACGTGATCCAGGCCTGCGCCATCCAGCAGCTGGCTCCGAGCGCGGCCGCGGTCATGGACAACGGGTGCTCGAACCGCGAGAACGGAATCCGCTGGGAGTTCGACTGGTCCGACTGCTCCGACGCCCAGTTCTACGAGTTCTTCCTGCAGCAGCGAGGTACCCAGGAACCCCGGGTCGATGTCCGGAACCTGACGACTTCCTCGTTCACCGTGCTCGAGAGCGGGTTCATCTTCGAGGAAGCGCGGACCGGTTGGTTCTGGAAGGTGCGGTCCAGGATCAACGGCGTCTGGAGCGAATGGAGTCCGGAGCGAGATTTCGAGGTCGAGCCCGTCAACACCGATTGCCCTCCGCCATCCTAGGAGCCGGCCTCCCTTCCGGCTCGCTACTGGTTCCGGCCTAGCCGCAGACGATCCCCTCTCGAGGAGCCACATGCCGCCCGATCCAGAACGGCTGTTCTTCATCGTGGGGACGGGTCGCTGCGGGTCCACGCTGTTGCAGGCCATGCTGAGCTCCCACCCCAACCTCTACATTCCTCCCGAGCTCCGCTACTTCGGGCGGCACGAGCCGGGCATCCGGTTCAGCGACCCGCTGCGGGACGAGCATGTCGAGGCCTACCTCGCGCTTTTCCGAAGCGACATCTGGTGGGAGGACATGGGCCTGGACGCGGGCGCCTTCGAGAGCGCGGTGCGCGGCGGTGTCCGCAGCTCGCGGGACATCTACCTGTGGATCCTCGGCCACGTGGCGGAGCGTCGCGGCAACGGCGAGCGCCGCTGCGGCGAGAAGACTCCGTACTACATCCTGTTGGCGGAGCACATCGCCGAGCTGTTCCCCGAGGCACGGTTCATCCAGCTCCACCGGGACCCGCGCGACGTGGCGGCCTCCTACCTCGAGCAGTACTGGGTGCAGGGAGGGACGGCGCTGCGGGTGGCGAACTACCTGCTGCACGTGTTTCGCCGCGTCGAGCAGGCGGCGAAGCAACTCGGGCCGGAGCGGTTCTGCAGCGTCAAGTACGAGGACATCGTGGATCATCCGGAACGCGAGCTTCGCCGGCTGTGCGGCTTCCTCGGCGAGGACTACGATTCGGCGATGCTCCAGTACGCCAAGCGCGAGGACGCAGGATACCTCGAGGTGGAGGAAGTTTGGAAAGGCCTGACGCGGCAAGACCTGACGCGGGCTCGCGTAGGCCGCTACCGGGGCCGCCTGACACCGCGACAGGTCTGGACCGTGGAGCGAAGGCTGGAATCCGTGCTCCCCGGTCTCGGCTACGGGCAACCCTCTGCTGCCCCGGCCCCGATCCACTGGCACGGGTTGTTCTGGGCAGAACGGATCTACCGAAAGGCGCTGCGCAGCCTGGGTGTGCGGCGAGGGCTGCTCGACGAGCAGACCGTGCTGTCGCGGCGCAACGAGCTGGTCGCGGCGCGGGAAAAGCGTCCCGAAGCACGGAAATCCGGTTGAGCGCACGGTCCACGCGTCGCGTTGCCAGTGCGACTTGGTTTGGACTATGATCGGCGCCGCTGTCAGCAGCCCTCCTCGTGTGTTGGCGTACGCATCGTACCGGTGGTTGATGCGAAACTCGATTCAGGACAACAGCGAAGGCCCTCGCGTGGTCGTCACCGCCCGGAATCACCCGGCGGCCGTGTCCCTTTCGGGCGCAGCCCAATTCCTCGCCCTGGCAGGCTTGTCGATGGGGCTGGCCTTCGCTCAGGGCTGCGCGAAGCAGGTCCCTCCCCAGGGGACGGCCACTCCCGGCACCGAGCCACCCGCGCAGTCCACGAGCCTCGAAAAGGCGCCGAATCGGGAGCCGCAGGCGGAGCCGACGCCGAAGCAGCCGTCGGAGCCGACATCGCAGCAGGCGGCAGAGCCCGCCCCGAAGCAGCCGGCTGAGCCGGCCGGGGGGAGGATCGAGCCTCAAAGCGCGCGCCAGCTGGGCCCTCGGATCTCCACCTACTACTTGTCTTCCGGTGACGAGATCAAGGTTTCCGTGTTCGGCTATCCCGAGCTCGAACGCACGCTGAAGATCCCTCCCGACGGTCACATGTTCTATCCAATGGTCGGGGACATCAGCGTGGACGGGCTGAGCATCCCCGAGCTTCGCCAGATCCTCACCGACAAGCTGAAGACCGCCGACGACCAGAAGATCGCATCGGGCGACCAGCTGTCGGTTCGCGTCTACCGCCAGGACGATCTGACGATCACGACCGTCGTGCCGTCGAGCGGTGTGGTCAACCTGCCGCTAGCAGGTGAGGTTGACCTCAGGGGGCTCACCGTCGAAGCCGCGAACCAGGCCGTCGCCGAGAAGCTCCGGCCGTACGTGGTGAAGCCCTCCGTCACCACGACGATACTGAAGTCGGTCTCCGGCCTGCCCGGACGCATCACGGACCCGCACGTGAGCGTCGAGGTCCTGGCGTTCGGCGGGCACAAGATCCTGGTCCTGGGCGAAGTGGAGAAGCCGGGAGTCTATGTCAACGAAGGCGGGAGCCGTGTCCTGGACGTCCTGGCGCGTGCCGGCGGTCCGACGCACGACGCGAAGCTCCGGAGCGTTGCCCTCGTACGACCGGCCACGGAAACCTCCCCGGCGCGCAATGCGCTCCTCGACCTCGACCGTGCCCTGAAGAACGGCGAATGGAGCCAGAACCCGCCGGTCCAGAAAGGGGACGTGATCTACGTTCCGAAGAGCACGATGGCCAGCGTGGCGCAGTTCTTCGCGTACGTGTACGCGATCGTGCGGCCCCTGGTGACGATCGAGACGGGCATCTGGCTCGGACAGAACATCGATGCCGGTCCGCGGCGCGTGGGCACGACCGGCGCGGTCGTGTTCGAGTGATCGGGGGCACGCCAGCGTGAAGAATCCAATGTGTTCCGCCAGGAGCATCGCGCTCCTGGCGGCGGCCGTGCTGGCCGCGAGCTCGCTCGCCTTCCCACAGACCGCGGCCAATGGCAGCATCGAGGGCGTTCTCAAGGACACCCGAGGACTGATTCTGCCCGGGGTGACGGTATCGGTTTCGGGTCCGGCAATCATCGGCCAGCGCAGCGCCACGACCGACGTGGATGGCAGCTATCGGTTCCCGGCGCTTCCGCCCGGCACGTACAGCGTGACGTTCGATTTGTTGGGCTATCAGACGCTCCACCGCGAAGGGGTCGTCGTGAGCGCGGGCGAGGCTTCGGCTCTCGGCGCGCTGGCCTTGGACCCCGCCCCGCTCCCGGAGACCCCGGGCGAGGTTCCCGGGCCGCCCGTGGTGGACGCGAAGGCTGCGGGAGCCACAACGAGCTTCGACGCGAGCCGGCTCGACGGCGTTCCGAGCGGCACCAGCCTGTGGGCGGTCCTGGACGCGAGCCCGGGAATCCAGATGCGGGGCTACGACGTCGCGGGCTCGCATCAGGGGCAGCAGACGCAGTACGAGACCTTCGGCGTCCGCAGCCAGAATCGCATCATCGCCGACGGCGTGAACACGACGGAGGGTACCGGCGCGGCCGGCGGGTACTACGACTACTACGCCGTCGACGAGCTCCGGGTGAGCGCGCAGGGAACGGGCGTCGAGATGAGCACGCCCGGGGCTCAGGTTGTCGCGACCTGGAAGAGCGGTAGCAACAAGTTCACGGGCCTCGTCCATGGCGACTTCATGAACGACGACCTGTCGAACGACAACCTCGACGAGGAGCTCGAGGCGCGTGGAGGCACCTCGGCGGAGGTCCGCGAAGCCTACCAGTACCACGTGGGCCTGGGCGGCCCGATCGTCAAGGACCGCGCCTGGTTCTACGTGGCGGCCAACCACTCGTTCGTCGACCGGGCCGTCTCCGGTCGGGACGCGGAGGTCGCCACCGACATCACCGACGTCGACATCGTCACCGGGAAGGTCAATGCTCGCGTGACCAGCCGTGACCAGCTCATCGCCTCCGGTCACTGGAGCTTGAAACAGCAGCCCTACCGCGGCCTGTCGCTGACGGTTCCAGTCGAGTCGACGCTGGCCCAGGAGACCACGACCAACTCGTTCAAGCTGGAATGGCAGCGGACCTGGTCCGACCGGCTGTCCAGCAACATACTGGTGGGCTACTTCGGATACGAATGGGATCTGGTTCCGAGGGCCGATCCGGCAGCCTTGCCGCCGCGGCTCGACACTGCGACCGGCCAGCAATCGGGAGCGGGTTGGGGGGCGTTCACGTCCAACCGGTGGAAGCCGCAGTCGACAGGGGTGTTCAACTACCACCTGCCCACGAAAGGCGCGGGAAGCCACGAGCTGAAGCTCGGCTGGGACTGGCAGATCGACCGGAACGGACCCGCCTGGAGCGACGCGTCGGGTGGGATCCGCTATCTCGACAACAGTGCGTTCGGAGGGGCTACGAGCCTGCCGAACGTCCTCGTCGACAGGATCCTCTTCGCCAACGTCCCGAACCAGGGCGAGACGGACCACAACCAGCACACCGACTTCTTCGCCCAGGACCTCTGGCGCGTGAACGACCGACTGAGCCTGAGCCTCGGGGTACGCGTCGGCCGGCAGGCCATCTACTACAGCGACGTCGCGAACGCTCCTCTCCAGACGGACGTGTTCACGGGGACGAGCGCTCCCGCTGCCGACGTGCTCGAGCGCTGGAACGCCGCTCCACGCCTGGGTGTGACGTTCGACCTCACCGGGCGTGGCAAATCCGTGCTCAAGGCCTACGCCGGCCGCTTCTACGCCAACGTCGGCAGCGGTCTCGAGCAGGCCAACCCCGGCGGCCGAGGCCTCAGGGTCTACGAGTTCCTGGACCTGAACGGAAACGGGCTCTACGACGGGACTCAGGAGCTCGGAAAGCTCCTGGAAGCGTCCGGCGGTGGCGTCACGCAGGTCGACCCGAGCTTCGAGCTCGCGTACTCCGACGAGCTCAGCGTTGCGTTCGAGCAGGAGCTCGCGACCGACGTCGGCGTCCGCTTCTCCCTGGTGCACAAGCGCTATCGAAACTGGTGGGACGCCAACGTGAACGTGGCGCAGGCGCTCAATCTCAACAGTCCGGTCACGGCGACCTGCTCCGGCTGTCCGCTCGGGCTGGACGGATCCACGATCGACCTGTTGACGATTCCGGACGGCCAGACGAGCCTCGTCGACTCGCGGATCATGAACGTCCCCCTGCTGCCGACCACCGGAGGCGACGACACCGACATGAGCTTCACGACCTGGCAGGTCGCGCTCACGCGCCGGTTCCGGAACAACTTCTTCCTGAGCGCCAGCTACGAGAAGCAGTACCGCGACGAGCTACGCAGCCCGGAGACCTCGACGGGCCCGCTCGTCGCCGACCCGCTGGCACAGGAGTGGTTCCAGAACCACAGCCTGGACGTCACGAACCGGCAGGAGACCACGTACTGGAACGCGAAGCTCCTCATGCGCTACGTCGCTCCGCACGAGTTCGGCTTCGCCCTGAACGTGCGCTATCAAAGCGGGTTTCCCTGGGCGCCCGTTCATCGGCTTCCCGTGCCGAACGTCGGCACCAAGGCGGTCCTGCTGACGGACCTGGAAGCGAACCGCTCCGAAGACGTGGCCCTGGTCGACGTCCGCGTGGACAAGACCTGGAGGTTCCACGACCACTATCGCATCACCGCGATCGCCGACGTCTACAACCTCTTCGACGTCAACCCGGCCACGAACTTCATCGTCAACACCGGGAGTCGGTTCGACAACGTGATCGAATGGGTGCCGGGGCTGACCCTGAAGCTGGGACTCCGCTTCCAGTTCTGAACCTCGCGGCGACCGCCGTGACGACGCTTCGGCGTCAGCGCCCCGTAAGAGATCGGGGGCGGTTGGACGTTTTCGGCCGCGGCGCCGCGCGCCCGCGCGCCCGCAGGAAGAGCTCGAACGCGCCGCCGAGCGCCGCCCGGAATTGGAAGAGCGTCTTCAGCTGCGCCGTGCCGAGCCGAGGCAGACGCATCCGGTCGTGCGCGGCCCGGCAGGCGCCGAACTCGATGGTGCAGGCACTGCGGTAACCGGTGGCGAGGACCGCGGCGCGCGTGCGCGCGTCGTGGCGGCCGAACGGATAGCAGAAGGATGGAACCTCCATCCCCAGCCGGTCCTCCAGCTCGCGACGCGATCCCGCAAGCTCTTCGTTCAGCGAAGCGTCATTGAGCGTCGGCAGGTCCGGATGAGTGCGGGTGTGCGAGCCGATCTCGAACCCGTCCCGGGCCAGCGCGCGGAGCTCATCCCAGGAGAGGATCGGCCACCCACGCGGAGGTGCTTCAGCGTCCCAACGGTTGGCGCCGCCGACGTGCGCGGTCGGGACGAAGATCGTCGCCGTGAAACCGGCCTCCCGGAGCACGGGCACCGCATTCTCCAGGACGCTCCGGTAGGCGTCGTCGAACGTGATGCAGACCAGCCTGGTGTCGTCGTGGGGGCCTGCTTCCAGCACCCGCGCCGCCTCGGCGAAGCCGATCGCTCGGTAGCCGGCGCGGCGCAGCTCGCGAGTCTGCCGGCGGAAGAGAGCCGGGGGCACGGCGATCCGGGACGGCTCGTCTGCTACGGCATGATAGGTCAGGACGGGAAGCGCCCAGGCGCGCTGCATGGCCGCCGGCACGGACAGCAGGGCGAGCAAGCCACTCTTGAGAGTCTGTGCCAGCAAAGGGAGGGCATCATAGATGCCTGCCCCGCGCGCCGCAAGGCATCGAGCCCACTCCCGCTGGCTTGTCCCCGCTGGCCTTGACGGCAAATCTCGACCGGCGTAAATTGTTGCGCGCCGTGCTTGCGGTTCATCCCCCCAAACCTGAGCAGGCGATCCCGGCGGTCGGAGCGGCCTTCGGAAAGGACCTATGGGCGGTTGGGACGCTTGAGAGGGACGGCAGCAGAACGCTGGTTGTCGCGGGATGTCCAGAAACGCAACCCAATGGGGGCGGGCTCCGAACAGCCTGAGGCGCGGCCCGACGAGCGTTCTCGGTTCGCCTCGCGCATCGCGACGGGAGAGCCGGCGCCTCGGATCGAGTTCTGTCGAGCCGGCGACGAACACCGCCTGGCGGCCTTCGATCGGCGCAGAGGCGGCGCCCCCTCGACCCCCGAGTACTGGCGCTGGAAGTACTTCGACAACCCCGCCGGTCCCGCGTGCGTGGCCGCAGCCTGGGTCGGAGACGAAATCGTCGGCACGCTGGGCTTCCTTCCGGTCCGGACCCGCGTCCACGCACGAGAAGTCATCGCCACACAGCAGGTGGACGTCGCGATCATCCCGGCGCATCGAGGCGGCGGCCTCTACTTCCGGCTCGCGCACGCGGTGATGGAGGAAGCGGCACGGCGCGGCATCGCGTTCGGGTTTGGCTTCGCGACGGAAGAGACCCGAGCGTTGTCCGTGGACTTTCTCGGGTTCGACCTCGTGGCCCCCGTCCACCGCCTGACCAGGGTCCTCGACTACGGGCACTACGCGAGCGGGTTGCTGGGACGGCGGATCGCCCGGATGCTTCGCCCCGTCGCGGCACGAGCGCGCGGCTGGAAGTTCCGCCGCTCGACGCCGCTCGCGCGCAACGTCGCTCGCATCGACCGCTTCGATGCCCGGGTGGACCGCCTGGCGGAGACCCTGACGCTCGGGCGCATCATGGTGATCCGGGACGCGGCATACCTGAACTGGCGCTATGCGGACTGTCCGACGGTGCAGTACGGACGCTACGCCGCTGGTACGGAAGCCGCCGTCAGCGGCTGCGTGGTCTTCCACACCTACGAGGCCGACGGGACCGTGCGCGGCATCGTCGACGAGCTGGTCTGCTCACCGGACGATCCCGACACGGTGACCGGCCTGCTCTCGGCAGCCCTTGCGGACCTCGCTGCCGACGGGGCGGTGAACGCGAGCTGCTGGCTTCCGGCCTGGCACCCGCACGGGACCAGGCTGAGGGCGCTCGGGTTCCGGGAGCGCGAAGCCCGCAACTACTTGATCGTCGTCCCGAACCGAGCCCCGGGCCTCGAGCTCGGAGATCTCACCGAGGATCGCAGCTGGTACTACACGCACGGAGACAGCGACTACCACATGAGGTCGGCCTGACATGCGATTCCGCAAGGAGCGCCCCGAGCTGACCTGGGCGCGAATCGTGGCCCTTCACGAGCAGGCTGGCGAAGCCTCGCGCGCCTGCGCGGACATCTTGAAGACGATGCAGGTGGACGCGGCGGACGCCGAGCTGAAGAGCTTCCTCTTCACGAGCGCGATCGAATCCGAGGGCAAGACGACGATGGCCCTCAACTTCGCGGCGATGCTCGCGACCAGAGGCAAGCGCGTGCTGCTTGCGGACGTCCACTGGCAGCGACCGACGCTCGGCCGCATGCTCGGCGTCTCCGACCGCTCCGGCCTGACCGACCTGCTCGAAACGGGCGGGCGCCACGAGGACCTGCTGGTGCAGGACACGCGGCTCCCGCAGCTCTTCGTCCTTCCCAGGGGAACGAGAAGCATGGAGCTGCTGCAGGGCAAGGCCGCGGACCGCATGCGGGCGCTCGTCGAGGGCGCGCGGAAGACCTTCGACTTCGTCCTGCTGGACGGCGCGTCAACCGCGTCGGGACCGGACGTTCTCATCCTCGATCGCATGGTCGACGGGGTGCTGCTCGTCATCGCGTGCGATCAGACGCAGCAGACCCAGCTGGCCGCGGCGCGCCGCACGCTGGCGCAACATCCCGGCACGCGGGTCGGTGTCCTTCTCAACCGCGTTCCGCGCTACCTGCCGGACTACTACAGGACGGTGTGACCGGTGGCAAACATGGAAACGCCAACCCCGCAGCTCGAGTACCTCCAATACGCCATCCACGTGATGCGCAAGCGCAAGTGGATGATGCTCAAGGTCGGCGTCGCGGCGTTCCTCGCGGTGCAGTTCTTCGGCTACCTGGTGACGCCGGTGTGGGAGGGAACCACGCTCCTGCTCGTGGAGCGAATCACCAAGCAGAACGTCACCGTCTTCCGCGAGGTCGACATGCCCGTGACGGGACCGAACACCGGCGCCGACCCCGCTCTCGAGCTGATCCCGCTCCTCACCGGCTGGAACATCGCGTACGACGTGGTGCGGCAGTTCGGCCTCGACCAGGCGATGCGGGAGAAGCGCTACAACCCGCCGACGATGCGCGACGTGATCAAGAACGCCATGGTCGACGTCGTCTACGCGCCGATAACCCTGATCACGGGCTACGCGGAGCCGAACTGGGTCGACAAGGCCGCGGAAGAGTTCGTCGAAGACTCGATCGACATCGAAGAGGAAGAAGAGAAGACGAGCGTCGTCAACCTCACCGTGTACGGGGAATCGCCGGAGCTCGCGACCAAGATCGCGAACGGCATGGCCGACCTGCTGGAGCAGCGGACCCAGGATTTCTCGAGGCGAAGGGCGGCGATGGTCTACGAGGTCGTCGCGAAGCAGGTCGACGAAGCCCAGTCGAACCTCATGAGGTCCCAGGAGGCCGTCGTCCGCTTCCAGGAGAAGAAGGACCTGTACGGTCCCGAGGAGAATCGGCGACTGCTGGTCCAGAGGATCGACCAGCTCCGCACCGACCTCGAGACCACGCGCCGGCTGCGAGGGGAGCTGGCTTCGAGCGTCGTCGCGAGACAGACCCCGAACCAGTTCCTGCAGGCGAACATCTCCCTGAGCCCCGTGGTCAGGCAGATCGAGGCGACCCTGGTGAACCTGTACGCGAAGCGGTCGGCCTTGCTGCTCGAGCGGACGGCGGCGCACCCCGAGGTGGAGGTGATCGACACCGAGATCGCGCGCAACCAGCAACAGCTCAAGGATGCGCTGGCGGCCGAGAGCTCGACGCTGACGCTGCGCGAGACGGAGCTGCAGCGGAACATCAGCAACCTGGAGTCCAGCGCCCGAGGCATGCCGGGAAAGGAGATGGAGCTGGCGAGGCTGCAGCAAGTTGCGGCCATCAACCGCACGGTCTTCGACACGCTCCGGTCGCGGCTGGAGCAGCTGGCGATGGACAAGCAGTCGACGAGCAACGAGTACACCATCCGGGTCCTCGATCGTGCCTATGTCCCGGCGGGGCGCGACCAGGACTGGCCCCTGTGGTGGTTGAACATCGTCGCCGGCCTCTTCCTCGCGCTGGCCTTTGGCGTGGGCGGCGCCTTCGTCCTGGAATACTGGAATCGCCCCGTCCTCGCCGCTCGCGACGTCGAGCAGGTCGGCGGAGTTCGCTTCCTCGGGCGCTTCCCAGAGCTGGACGAGCGCAGTTCCTGACCCCGCCAGCGGCCGACCAGGGCGCGAGGTAGCGAGCGACCATGGGCATCGGCAGAGCCATCAGCCGGAACGTGTTCTACGTCTACTTCTCCCAGGTCGTGCGCAAGCTCGCCCACCTGGTCTTCGTCGCCGTCGCCGCGCGCCTGCTCGGAGCCCAGGGATACGGCGAGTTCCTGCTGGTGACGACGATGGTCCTGACGGTCACGGCGTTCGCGAACTTCGGCCTCCGCCCGTTGATCGTTCGCATGATCAGCCGGGACCGGGAGCGGACGGACCAGCTGCTGGGCAACGTGCTCGTGGTTCGCAGCGTGGCCGCCGTCCTCGCGTACGCGGTCCTGGTCGCGTTCGTGCACGTCGCGGACTACGGCAGCGAGCTGCGTGTGCTGACCGTCATCGGCGGCGTCGCGATACTCTTCAACGTCGTCCAGGACTCGTTCGAGGCGGTGCTGCTCGCGCACCAGCGGATGAAGCTGCTGGGGGGCATTTCGGTCGCGGCCGCCGTCGTCACCGCGAGCGTGGGCGTCGCGGTGCTGGTCTCCGGGCTCGGGTTGCGCTGGCTGTTCGTCGCGAGCGTCGCGCTCCAGGCTCTCTTCGCGATGGTGATGGCTGGCTCGATCTGGCGCCGCATCGTGCGCTTCTGGCCGCGCCTCGAGCCGGCCGTGGTGAAACCGCTGCTCGCCGGATGCCTGCCGTTCCTGCTGGCATTCCTGCTCGGCTTCATGGACACGAAGGTCGACGTCTTGATGTTGTCCCTGGTGAAGGGTCCCGTGGAGGCGAGCCTTGCGATCGGCTACTATGGGCCCGCCCACACGATCTTGATGGGATTGATGTTGCTGCCGCGTAGCCTCAATCAGGTGCTCGTCCCGGTCGTGTCGCAGCAGATCTACGAGGACCAGGCCGCAGTCCGGGACATCGTGGAGAAGGCCACGAAGTTCGTCATGCTGGCGGTGAGCTTTCCCGTCATCCTGGCCACGGCGATGTTCTCCGAGCAGATCGTGGTGATCCTGTTCGGGTCCCAGTACGGCCCGAGCGCCCCTGCGCTGGCGATCCTGGGATGGGCCTACGGCTTCTATGCGCTCAACCTTCCTTCCCATTCCGTGCTGGGCTCGACGAAGGAGATGCGCGTCTTTCTTCCCGTACTCGCAGGCTCGTTCGTCCTGAACGTCGTCTTGAACCTCCTCCTGATCCCCCGCTACAGCTATCTCGGCGCGGCGATAGGGTCCACGGTCGTGCTCGCACTCGGGTTCTGCTGCCGGTTCTACTTCCTGCACCGGATTCTCGACATGCGGCTTTCCGCTGCCCGCCCGTATCTCAAGCTGTTCCTGATCCTTCTCCTCACGCTGGCCGCGGGCTACGCCATCCGTCCGCGCCTCCCGTGGATGCTCGCCGCGGTCGCGATCGCGCTGGTATACGGCGGGCTTCTCCACGCTCTGCGAGCCGTGGAGCCCGAGGAGTGGCGGTTCTTCCTCGGCTTGCTCAGGAGAAGGGTCGGGAACGAGGCGCCTGGCCGGGGCGCCGCCACGGAAGCACAGCTGCCGGCGGACTGAAAAGCGGACGCGCGGACGCGAGGGACGCAACGGATGAGGTTGTTCGAAAACTCGATCGTCGTGAGGTGGCTGCGGAAGCAGCTCGGCGACGGGTCGTTCCTCGACTCGGTCATCGCCTGGGTCCTGGCTGCCCTAGCCGCCTTCATCGGGCTCGTCTACTCCGTCAACTGGAAGTTCGGCGTCGCCTTCGCCGGCTTCATCACGGTGCTGGCCGCGAACATCTACAGCCTGCAGCTCGCCATCATCTCGGTGTTCTTCGCGATTCCGTTCGACCGCCTCGGCAAGCTCGGCCCCGAGAGCATCCTCACGTGGGCGAAGGTGCTGATCGCCGTGCTGATCCTGGCATGGTCCGCGCGGGTCCTCGCCGAGAAGGAGCCACGCTCGCTGGACTTGCTGTTCCACAGCCCGCTCTTCCTGCTCGCCGTCGTGCTGCAGGTGTTCTCGTTGTTCTCGGTCATCAATGCGCGCGACTACGACATCTTCCTGGCCCAGAGCGTGCGCCGCCTCAACAACTTCATGCTGTTCATCCTGATCACGACGATCGTGAACAGCCAGAAGGTGATCCGCCGGGCTTTCCTGGCGTTCCTGTTCGCGTACTTCTTCGTCGGCCTGACCGTGATGTACGAGATCTACAGCGGCGAATCCATCCTGTCGACGGTCTGGGGCGAGGCGGACGTCGCGCTCGACTACACGCTGAACACCGGGCAGTTTCGCGTCGGTGGCCCGGGCGGCGACCCCGACTTCCTGGCCGTGTCGGTGCTCTTCCCTTCGCTGGTGGCGATGAGCCTGATGCTCGAGCGGATCTCGCGACTGATCAAGGCGGGGGTGCTCGTCGTATTGCTGCTGATACAGATCTCCCTGCTGGCCACGGGATCGCGAGGCGGACTCGGGGCGCTCCTGATCGGAGCGGGAGTCTTCTGGCTGTTCAGCAGGATGCGATACAAGTTCCTGATCGGGACAGCCGCGGCCACCGTCTTGGTCACGACGGCGCTCCTGCTGTCGCTGGCCGGAGCCGCATCGACGGAGCGATACACCGGCGAGTCCGGAGGCAAGTCCCTGATCTACCGGATGGGCTGGACGAAGATGGCGTTGCTGATGATCGAGGATCATCCGTTGGTCGGCGTCGGCACCGGAAACTTCGTCACCCAGTACAACCGCTACTCGCGAACGGTCCCGTACGTGCCCCGCAGCCCCTACTGGACCCATAACAGCTTCCTTCAGACCTGGGCCGAGAACGGAATAGTCGCCTTCATCGCCTACGCCATGCTCTTCGTGACCGCCGCGGGAGCCATGCTGAGGGTGATCTTGACGACGCCGGACCCGGGTCTACGCCGGCTCGCCGTCCTGCTGCTGTCCTCCGTGTGCGCCCTGTTCTTCTTTGCCGGCACCTCGAACGTGCTGGAGAACGAGAACTACTGGATCGTGTTCTCCCTGGTGACGGTGACCTCGGCACTGGCGCGCGAAGCCGTCCGGGAACGCGAGGGCGCGTCGGGTGCGCGGGTGCTCGCATGAGTCGAACGGCGCCGCACGGCGGCTTGCCTGCCCCGCTCCGCGTCCTTCACCTGCTGAGCGGCCAGGAGCGGGGTGGCATTCTTCGCGTGGTCGAGGCGATCGCGGCAGACCGTCAGGCTCGGGGCGGAGAAGCCTTCATCGGCACGCTCGGCGGCAGGGGCGACTCCATCTCGTCGGGCAGGCGCGTGGTTCGCTTCGGCCGCCGCAGGACGCTCGATCCGTGGGCGGCGGCGCGGCTTCTCGCCTTCAGCCGGCGCGAGGCGATCACAATCGTCCACACGCACAACGTGACCGCGAACCTGTATGGTCTGCTGCTCTCGCTGCTCCGGCCGCAGCTGCTGCACGTCATTCACGTCCATGCTCACTTTCAGCAGATCCTGCTCGAGAGCCAGAGGTCCCGCGTGAAGCGCTACCTGCTTCTCCGTGGCAACGCGCTGGCGCTGCGGGCATGCGACGGCATCATCGCGAACTCCAACAGCGTCAAGGGATTCCTGGTGGATTACGGGGCCGATCCGGAGAAGATCGCGGTGGTCCACAACGGCGTCGACGTTTCGCGTCTGGTCGAGGACGCGCGCCTCCCATGCCCGCACGTCGAGAGCTTGACCATGCCACGCGACGCGGCCCGGCCTGGCGCCGGTGATGGCCGTCGGACGAGGCTCGTGGGGGCCTTTGGGAGGCTCGCACCGGTGAAGAACTATCCCTTGTTCCTCGAGGCGGCGCGACTCGTTCTCGAGAAAGAGCCCGCGACCTTCGTGATCGCGGGCGACGGCCCCGAACGCAACGAGCTGGAGCGCCTCGCCGGGCGCCTGGGAATCGCCGAGCGCGTGCACTTCGCGGGCTGGGTCCAGAACCCGTATCCCCTGCTCGCGTCGATGGACGTCGTCGTCCTGACCTCGATCGCGGAAGGCTTCGGCCTGGTGCTCCTGGAGGCGATGGCGCTCGAGCGACCCGTGATCACGACCGCGGCGGGGGCGGTGACGGAGGTCGTCCGGGACGGCGAGACCGGCATCGTGGTTCCGGCCGCGGACCCCGCGTCGCTCGCCGCTGCGATCCTCCGCCTGCTGCGCGATCCGTCGCTCGGCCAGGCGCTCGGGGCCAGGGGACGTGAGGTGGCCCGGGCCGAGTTCTCGGATCAGACGATGTGCGACCGGGCGGAGCAGGTGTACGTCTCGGCCATGAAGCGGCAATGGCGCGGCGCGCCCCTGGCCCACGCATGAGCATCCGAGTCGTCAAGCTGATCTTCCAGATCTATCTCCCCTTTCAGGGCCGGTTTCCGCGAGTCTCGGGACAAGCGAAGATGCTGCGGGACGCCGGCCACGAGGTGACGATCCTGGCCTGCGACCGGACCGGCACGAATCCGGTCCACGAGGTGATCGACGGCATCGAGGTCGAGCGCATCCGGGTTCCCGCCGGCGAGATGCGAGGCCCGCTTCGCCAGGTGGTGCCGATCCTCGTGTTCTACGTTCGGGCATTCCGCTGGCTGCGGCGCCGACCGCTGCACATGCTGCATTGTCACAATCTCGACGTGGTGCCGCTCGGCTACGTCGTGAGGCTGACGAAGGGGATCCGGCTGCTGTTCGACGCCCACGAGCCCAACTACTATGCTCTCTGGCCGAAGCGGCTGCAGTTCATGGTCAGGCTGCTGGAGCGGCTCGACATCTTCTTCGCGAAGCGCTGTGACGGGGTGTCCGTGACCAACGACTACCAGGTGAACAAATACCGTGGCGCCCGGGTGCGACGGGTCGAGCTCATCGGAAACTACCCGCAGCCGGAGCTCCGGGTCGAGGCCGGAGGCGCCCCAAGCCCGCGCCCGTACATGTTCGGCAGGCTGGGGACGTTCTATCCGGACGTCGGGCTCGAGGAGACGATGGCCGCCTTCCGCGAGCTGATCGAAAAGCACCCGCATCTGAGGCTTCTGCTGGCCGGACGCGTCGTCGACAACTATCAGGCGCAGTTCCACAAGGCCGTCGAGCCACTGGGTGAGAGCGTGACCTGGACCGGGCCCTACCAGGCGAGCGAGATGCCCGAGCTCTACCGGCAGATCCGGGTGTCCTGCCTGATCTATCCGAAATCCGACTGGTTCCGGAACATCACACCGCGCAAGTTCTTCGACTCCATGGCCAACGGCGTCCCGGTGCTGATGACGGACATCGGCGGGCTCGGGGAGGTGGTCCGCAAGCATCGATGCGGGCTGGTCGTGGACGAGAAGGACGTCAAGGGGATCGTCCAGGCGATGGACCGGCTGGTCGAGGACGAGTCCCTCGTGGACGAGCTGCGGGCGAACGCGCTCGCCCTCGCACGCCGCGAGTATGATTGGGCCGCCGTGTCCAGGAAATACGTCCGATTCATCGAGGAGCTGAATGCCGGCTAGGATCTTCGTCTTTGGCATCGACGGCGCCACCTTCGACGTGGTCTCGCCGATGGTTGCGAGCGGTCGGCTCCCGAATCTCGGAAGGCTGCTGTGCGAAGGAAGCTGCGGGCTGCTGCGGTCCACGATCCACCCGATCACGCCCGCGGCCTGGTCGAGCTTTGCGACCGGCATGAATCCCGGCAAGCATGGGGTCTTCGACTTCTCGTCCCCGAACCGCGCAACCTACGGCGTCAAGCTGAACAACGCGAGCGATCGACGCTGCGAGAGCGTCTGGGGCCGCCTGAGCCGGCAGAAAAAGCACGTGGCGGTCGTCAACGTGCCGTTCACGTACCCTCCCGAGGCGGTCAACGGGATCCTCGTCTCCGGATTCGACACTCCCGGCGCGAACCGGTCGATGAGCCATCCTCGCGAGGTGTACGACGAGCTCGTCGCGCGCTTCGGAAGCTATACGCCGGACTGGTCGTTCCCTGCCGGGAGGCGCTACGATCCCGAGCGATACCGCCAGAACGTCCTGGACGTCATCCGCCAGCGCGGCGAGACCACGCTGTTCCTGATGGAGAAGTATCCCTGGGACTTCTTCATGACGGTGTTCCAATCGATCGACCACGTGCAGCACGTGTTCTTCGGGATGGGCGAATGGGGCCTGGAGTTCATCCGCCAGGCGTACGAGGCCGTCGACCACGAGCTCGGCAGGGTGCTGGAAAGGCTCGACGCCGACACCGTGGTCATGGTGGTCTCCGACCACGGGGCGGGCGACATCCGCAAGGTGTTCTTCCTGGACCAGTGGCTGGAGCGGGAGCGCTACCTGGTTCCGAAGCCGGGAGCCATGCTCGAAGGATTCCTCCGGCAGCTCGGGAAGAGGGGCCGCAAGCTCGCGAAAGCGATCCTGCCCACGGCTGCCCGTGGCTACCTGCGCGGACGCATGCCGGGAATGCGAGACATGGTGGTGAGCCTCAGCTCCAGCGCGCCGGTGGACTGGTCCCGGACGCGCGCGTACTCCGCCGGCATGTACGGGAACATCTTCATCAACCTCCAGGGCCGTGAAGCGCAGGGGATCGTGCCCCAGTCGGAATACGCAGCCCTGTGCGACGAGATCCGGGAACGGCTGCTGCGGCTGGAGGACCCGGACTCGGGCGAGAGGGTGGTCGAGGCGGTGTATCATCGTGACGAGGTGTACTCGGGTCCGTTCGTGGCCGATGCGCCCGACCTGCTGATCCACTGGAAGGACTACGCGTACTTCACCAAGAAGGGCATCGACAAGGCGGGCCAGATCTTCAGCAGCGAGCTGACGCTCGACGCCTCGAACTTCCCGCACTCGGGCACTCACCGGCTCGACGGGATCTTCCTGGCTCGCGGCGCCTGCATCCGACCGGGGCAATGGCTGTCCGGCCTCAGGATCGTGGACGTCGCTCCCAGCCTGCTCTACCTGCAGGGAGCGGCGATCCCGAACGACCTGGACGGACACCTGAAGACGGAGATGTTCGACGACGGCTACTTGTCCGCCAACCCCCCGCGCTACACGAGCGACGGCGCCACGAGAGAGCCGCCGACGCAGACGCCGCCATCGCCTTTGGAGGACGACGAGATCCTGCGAGAGCGGCTGCGAAGCCTGGGGTACGTGGAATAGCTGCGGAGGGCATCACCGCGGAGGCAGCCCCGGGACCGCGCTCGCGAGAAGGGAAGGGTCGCATGCGCGCTGCCAAGTCGTTAGGCCTGCTGCTGCTGATCGCGCTGTCCAGCACGAGGGATGCGTCCGACGCAGCCCCCGCAACGCCCGAGCGCGGTCCGAGGATCG
>Ga0075418_10001989_pt1 | contig 23230 bp, 14 predicted proteins | sample SoiMetdeltSBSDD2_FD_81776 | JGI IMG/M metagenome (GOLD analysis project Ga0075418, IMG submission 81776) | Bulk soil microbial communities from a Populus tree surrounding site in Tennessee, USA - Soil MetaG P. deltoides SBSDD2 | ecosystem: Environmental > Terrestrial > Soil > Tree plantation...
CTTCACCGCCGTCAGCGCCAGCGTCGCGGTCTGCGCGGGATTGACCCACGCCAGGATGCGACGCTGCGCCGTGCCGTCCACCGCGAACTCGAACACGAACACGTTCGAGCTCGGGTGCCGGAGATCGACGAACGAACAACCCTTCAAGTGCGACAGCATCGTGACGTAGGCGACGTAGGCCGGGAACGGGTGCCCCGGGTCGCTCGACGACGTGGTGTAGCTGCGCAGTCCGAAGTGGTGCTCCGCGTAGTCGATGTCGGTGCCGCGGTTCTTGTAGTTGTACCAGTAGATGCGCCTGATCCCGTTGGCGATCGACAGTGCGTGCACCTTCACCAGGTAGGTGGCGTAGTAGTCGAGCGTCGCGCCGGGCACCGCGGCTTGCGAGCTCGGGTAGCCGAAGAACGCGCTCGGATCGTTGTGGCCCCGAGCCGGCAGGCCGACCTCACCCCACCACAAGATGTGTCCAGTACATCCCGCGTTGTCCATACGGGTCCTGAGAGCCGAGACGTGTCCGGGCAGCCAACCTTCCGGAGTCGGGAAATCGGGCCACCTGTACGGGTCCTGCGCCAACCCCGAGTAGTAGTTGCGGAACGCCTGGCTCGCGAACAGCTGCTCGAACTCGGGGTAATCGAACCAGTGCGTGCTGTAGAGGAACTTGACGTTCGGGCTGATGGCGTTCGCCTCCGTGCGCAACCTGACGAGCTTGGCCAGCAGGTTCGCGAAGTAGTGGGACTGCTGATAAGGGGTCCCGTCGTTCTCCTCGCGGCTGGCCTGCCAGTACTCGACCTGGTTGGGTTCGGCCTGCAACACGTTCCGGAACTTGGTGCCGATCGAGTCGAGCTGCGCGGTCGGGATCGGCAGCGTGTCGGCGCTGTCCCACGGAGAATCGCTGATCAACGGCATCTCGGTCTGGCCGAGAGCCGTTCGCGCATGGATTTCCGAGCCCCACGTACTCACGGACTGCTGCCAGGTCTTGGTCTTCAGGTGAACGCCGATGACGCGTGGGCCCGATCCGGCCTTCAGATACGGATCATCGATCCTGGCCTGGATCATGCCGTATGGCGAGTTCGGCTCGACGATCGGCGTGCCGGTCGGTGCGTTCGGCAGGACTGCAAACCCGTACACCGCGCTCGGGAATCCGGCCGGCTGCGGCAGGAACCTGACATCGGCGTCGGGCGACGTGAACACCAGGCCATAGAACCCCGGAGCCGGCGACGGGCTCTGGATCGCGGTCGGCGTCGACGACACCGGGATCAGAGAGCCGAGTGGCTGACGATGCTCGTTGACCCATTGACAATGGACCGGAGTGCCCAGCAACGGGTCGCCCGAGACGCTCACGTTGACGGTGAAGAGGGAACCCGGTGCATGCGTTCGCCAGATGTTGGTGTCACTGACGACGGCGTTCAGGTTGATCGGGACGGTACTGCCACCACTGTTCACGGTCAGCGTGACGTGCACGGTCGTGTAGGTGACGCTCGTCGTCACGGCGTTGCGGAACTTGACCTCGGCGTTGTGTGTGCCCGCCGGCAGGCCGGCCGTCTGGGCCGGATCGAGTGCGACCGTGAACGCCAGCGTCTGGCCGGCGCCGAGCGTGCCGCTGGTTGGACTCGTGACGCTCACCCACGGTTGAGTCACGACGCGTTCGTATGCCAGCGCGACAGTAGCGGGATTCGACCAGGTGTAGGCCTGTGACGTCGGCGTGAAGGGCCCACCCACGGGACCACTGGCCGCGATGCCGCCGGAAGGCGTCAGTACCGGCACAGCGGTCTCGATGGTCAGCGCGACTGGAATCGTCTGCACGACATCCGTGGTGCCGGCTTTCATGAACTGCACGGTTGCGCTGTAGGAACCCGCCGCAAACCCGAACACCTGCGTGGTCAGCGACACGTCGAATGCGAGCTGCCCGCCATTGGTCACGGTGCCCGTGCTTCCGCCCGTGACCGTGACCCAAGGCGCGCTGATCGTGCGCGAATAACCGAGCGGGCCGACGCCGTTGTTGGCCCAGGCATAACTGCGAGTCATCGGCGTCATCGGCCCACCGGCAGGCCCATTCGCGGTCAACCCGGAGGGCGGCTGCAGATTCATCGAGTAGCCCTGCGAAACAGGATCGACGCGGACCTCGATCTCGATCGTCTCGTACGCGCCGAGGTTCGGCTCGAGGTATCTGATCTGGGCCTGGTGGGTTCCGACGGGCAGTTGATCGACGAGCTGCTGGTCCAGGGAAACAGCGATGTCGAGGTCCGCTTGGCTCATCAGCTCGCCTGCCGATGGGCCCGAAGCGGTGACCCACGGCTGGGAGATCACGCGCGTGTAAGGAAGATCCCGGTCGGATCGATTGCGCCAGACGTAGGTGGAAGTCATCGGGCCGACGATCGCGGCCTGCACGCCAGAAGCAGTGAACCTCTCGTCGGGCACGAGCTCGGTTTCGGCTTCCTCGGTCGCGCCAGTAGAGCGCGTCCCGGCACTACAACCGAACAATCCCAGCGGGGACAGGACCAAGGTGGCCGTCCAGACGACTGCTATTCGATGATTCGTTTTCACAACGTGCCTCTCCGATGTCGGGCTTTTGCAGTTCCCCCAACTGGCTATCGACGAACAGCGCCGTCACGTGCAAAGCGGCAGCCGCCGTCGCGGTGTGTCCGCCGCACATCTCTTGATGGCATGGCTGCGCTCTATTGGCGATGCATGCCTCGTTCTGATTCTCGACCTCGCGGCAGGTCGGCTCAGCACGGAGGCGGCGGCCCGCGGCGCTCGGCGCCGCGGGCACTCCGCTGATCACAGCCGCAAGTACAACGGCATGGCGCCGAGCGTGATGTTCTGGCTGCTGATCGCCGAGATCGCCCGACCATAGATGTCGGACACGGTCTGCACCTGGGACGCGAGCAGTCCGCTCTTCACCGACGTCAGCGCCAGCGAAACGGACTGCGAGGCGTTGACCCAGGCCAGCAGCCGGCGCTGTGTCGTGCCATCCACCGCGAACTCGAACACCCAAACGGTCGAGCTCGGGCGTCGAATTGCGACGAACGAACAACCCTTGAGGTGCGACAGCATCGTGATGTAGGCCACGTAGCCCGGGAACGGGTGTCCCGGATCACTCGACGACGTGGTGTAGCTACGCAGTCCGAAGTGGTGCTCCGCGTAGTCGATGTCGTTGCCGCGGTTCTTGTAGTTGTACCAGTGGAGGCGCGGGATCCCGTGGGCGATCGCCAGCGCGTGCACCTTCACCAAGTACCTCGCGTAGTAGTCGAGCGTCGCACCGGGCACGTAATCCTGCGTCTCCGGGTACCCGAAGAATCCCTGCGGATCGTTCGTGCCTCGAGCCGGGAGGCCGATCTCGCCGAACCAGAAGAAGTGTCCGGCACAACCCGCGTTGTTCATGCGGGTCCTGAGATCAGAGATGTGTCCGGGCAACCAGCCTTCCGGAGTCGGGAAGTCGGGCCACTTGTACGGGTCTTGACACAACCCATCGTAGTAGTCGCGGAACGCCTGGCTCGCGAACAACTGTTGGAACTCGATCAGGTCGAAGCCGCGAGTGCTGTAGGTGAACTTGACGTTCGTGTTGATGGCGTCGGCCTCGCTGCGCAACCTGGTGATCTTCGCCAGCAGGTTCGCGAAGTAGTGTGACTGCGCATAGGGATTGCCGCCGCCGTTCTCCTCGAGACTGGCCTGCCAGTACTCGACCTGGTTGGGTTCGGCCTGCAACACGTTCCGGAACTTCGTGGCGATCTGGTCGAGCTGCGTGGTCGGAATCGGCGCCGTGTCGACGCTGTCCCACGTCGTGCTGTTGATCAGCGGCATCTCGGTTTGGCCGAGAGCCGTTCGCGCATGGATCTCAGAAGCCCACGTGGACACCGACTGAGCCCAGGTCTTGGTCTTCAAGTGGACGCCGATGACACGCGGCCCCGATCCGGCCTTCAGATACGGGTCATTGATGTTGGCCTGGAGCAACCCGAATGGTGAGGTCTCCTCGATCATCGGCGTTCCGGACGGCGGGTTCGGCAGCACGGCAAACCCGAACACCGAGCTCGGGAAGCCGCGCGGCTGTGGCAGGAACCTCACCTCGGAGTTCGGCGACGTGAACACGAGGCCATAGAACCCCGGATCGCCCGACGGGCTCTGGATCGCGATCGGCGTTGTCGACACAGGAATCAGCGAGCCGAGTGGCTGGCGATGTTCGTTGACCCACTGACAGTTGACCGCGGTACCACCCAGCGCGGTGCCCGAAACGCTCACGTTGACCTGGAAGGTGGAGCCAGGCGCATGGGTTCGCCAGATGTTGCTGTCGCTGATGACGACGTTGAGGTCGATCGCGCCAGTTCCGCCGCCGCCAGTGTTCACGGTCAGCGTGACCGGCACGGTCACGTGGGTGACGCTCGTCGTCACGGGGTTGCGGAACTTCACCTCGGCGTTGTGCGTGCCCGCCGGCAGGCTGGCCGTCAGGGTGGCATTGAGTGAGACCGTGAACGCCAGCGACTGTCCGCCACCGAGTGTACCGCTGACAGGACTCGTGACGCTGACCCACGGCTGCGACACCACGCGCTCGTATGCCAGCCCGACGCTTCCGGGATTCGACCAGGTGTAGTTCTGCGACGCCGGCGTGAAGGGTCCGCCCACGGGACCACTGGCCACGAGGCCGCCGGACGGCGTCAGCACCGACGCCACGTTCTGGACGGTCACCTCGACTGGAATCGTCTGCACGACCGTCGTGGTGCCGCTCTCGGTGAACTGCACGGTTGCGTTGTAGGAACCGGCAGCAAACCCGAGCACTTGCGTGGTCAGTGCCAATTCGAATGCGATCTGCCCGCCATTGATCACCGTGCCCGTGTTTCCACCCGTGACCGTGACCCAAGGCGCGCTGATCGTGCGCGTATAACTGATCGGTGCGACGCCGTTGTTGGCCCAGGCATAACTGCGAGTCATCGGCGTCACTGGCCCACCGGCCGGCCCAATCGCGGTCAAACCGGAGGGCGGCTGCAGGTTCATCGAGTAACCCTGGGAGACAGGATCGACTGTAACCTGGATATCGATCGTTCTGTACGCGCTGAGGTTCGGCTTGAGATACCTGATTTGTGCCAGGTGGATCCCGACCGGCAGTTGATTGATGAGCTGCTCGTCGAGAGTCACGTATATCGTGAGGTCTGTTCGCCTCATCAGCACTCCCGATGACGGGCCAGAAGCGGCGACCCACGGCTGGGTGATCTCGCGCGTATAAGGACAGTCCTTGTTGGACCGATTCCTCCAGACATAAGTGGACGTCAGCGGGAGGACGATCGCGGCTTGCACGCCCGAAGCAGTGAGCCTCTCGTTGGGCACCAGTTCGGTCTCGGCTTCCTCAGTTGCGCCAGTGCTTTCTGTCTTTGCGGTACAACCGAACAACCCCAGCGGGAACAGCAGCAAAGTCGTCGTCCAGACGACAGCCATGCGATGATTCGTTTTCACGATGCGCCTCTTCGATGTTTGGTCTTGCCTCCCCCCTGCTGGCTATCGACGAGGAGCTGCGTCACATGCACCGGCGGACGCCGAGACGCCGCGTCCGCCGCCGCACATCTCTTGATGGCATGGTCGCGCTCCATGGGCGATGCATGCCTCGTTCTGATTCTTGATCAGGTACCGGGCTCGAGTGCGGAGGCGGCAGCCCGCAGCGCTCGGCGCCGCGGGCGATCGCGATCACAGCCGCAGATACAGTGGCATGCCGCCGAGCGTGATGCTCTGGCTGCCGATCGCCGAAACCGGTCGACCATAGATGTCGGACACGGTCTGCACACCGCTGGCCTGCAACCCGGCCTTCAGCGTAGTCAGCGGCAGCGTCACGGTCTGCGATGGGTTCACCCAGGCCAGGATGCGACGCTGCGTCGTGCCAATCACCGAGAACTCGAACACCCAGACGGTCGAAGTCGGACGTCGCAGCTCGACGAACGAACAACCCTTGAGGTGCGACAGCATCGTGATGTAGGCGACGTAGGCCGGGAACGGGTGTCCCGGATCACTCGACGAGGTGGTGTAGCTGCGCAGTCCGAAGTGGTGCTCCGCATAGGTGACGTCGTTGCCGCGGTTCTTGTAGTTGTACCAGTAGAGGCGCGGGATCCCGTTGGCGATCGACAGCGCATGCACCTTCACCAGGTACTTGGCGTAGTAGTCGAGAGACGCGCCCGGCACATAGGCTGAAGTCGCGGGGTAGCCGAAGAACGCGTTCGGATTGTTGGTCCCGCGAGCCGGCAGACCGACTTCACCCCACCACAAGAGGTGGTTGGCACACCCCGCATTGGCCAGGCGGGTCCTGAGAGCAGAGACGTGTTGGGGCAGCCAGCCTTCCGGAGTCGGGAAATCGGGCCACCTGTACGGGTCCTGGCACAACCCGCGGTAGTAGTCGCGGAACGCCTGGCTCGCGAACAGCTGTTGGAACTCGGGCAGGTCGAAGTCGTGCGTGCTGTACATGAACTTGACGTTCGAGTTGATGGCGTTTGCCTCGGTGCGCAACCTCGTGATCTTCGCCAACAGGTTCGAGAAGTAGAAAGCCTGCTGATAAGGGGTCCCGTCGTTCTCCTCGAGGCTGGCCTGCCAGAACTCGACCTGGTTCGGTTCCGCCTGCAACACGTTCCGGAACTTGGTGCCGATCTGGTCGAGCTGAGTGGTCGAGATCGGCTGAGTGTCGATGCTGTCCCACGTAGTGCCGTTGATCAGCGGCATCTCGGTCTGCCCTGCAGCCGTTATTGCGTGGATCTCCGAGGCCCACGAACTCACGGACTGCTGCCAGGTCTTGGTCTTCACGTGGACGCCGATGACCCGCGGACCCGATCCAGCCCTCAGATGCAGATCGTTGGTCGGGCCCTGGACGATCCCGAATGGCGACGTTGGCTCGATTACCGGTGTTCCGGACGGCGGATTCGGCAGTACCGCGAACCCGTACACCGAGCTCGGGAAGCCGCGCGGCTGGGGCAGCCAGCTCACATGTGGGCTGGGCGACGTGAACACGAGGCCATAGAACCCCGGACCGGTCGACGGGCTCTGGATCGCGGTCGGCGTTGTCGACACGGGGATCAGCGAGCCGAGTGGTTGACGATGTTCGTTCACCCATTGGCAGTAGACCGGGGTGCCCTGCAACGGGTTGCCCGAGACGCTCACGTTGACGGTGAAGAGGGAACCCGGTGCATGCGTTCGCCAGGGATTGCTGTCCGTGACGACGGCGTTGAGGTCGATCCCGGTGATGGTCAGCGTGACGAGCACGCTCGCGTAGGTCACGCTCGTCGTCACGGGGTTGCGGAACTTGACCTCGGCAGTGTGCGTACCCGACGGCAAGCTGGCTGCCTGGCTTGCATTGATCGAGACCGTGAACGCCAGCGACTGCCCAGCGGCGAGAGTGCCACTGCTGGAACCCGCCGCAGTCACCCACGGCTGCGACACCACGCGCTGGTATTGCACCGCCGGACCCGCATTCGTCCAGGTGTAGGCCTTCGACGTCGGCGTGAACGGTCCACCTGCCCAGCCGCTCACCGCGAAGCCGCCAGGCGGCGTAAGCACCGATGCTATGTCCAGGACGGGATTCGACTGACTTGACAATCCCACACAAAACAGTGCCAAGGTCGCCGTACAGACTACGCCCCTTGGTTGAGTATCTTTCATGACGCGCCTCGTTGTTGAGTTAGCTCGACAGCTCCGCCGGCTGGCTGTCGAAAAGCGCCGTCACAGCGGGGAGCCGTAAGCGCGGCGTAGCCGCCGCGCATTCTCTTGGTAGCATGGTTCTTGGCGGCATGGTCGCGATCCAAGCGCGACGCATGCCTGGGACCTGATTAGCAATCGCACTTACGACGTAAGGAGAGAGCATTGGCCTGAGGAAAGGGCCAATTCGTTTCCAATCGCGGCGATGCGTCGTGCTGCAATGCACATATGCGACCGCTCTAGCACCAGGCATGACCAAGTTGCTGCCTATATGCCAGCGACACGACCACGCGATTGGCGGCCTTGATTGTTGTCCACAGCCTTCGACTACAGTGGACGCCGTCGACGAGCCGCTACCACGCCTTTGCGCTGTGATTCACGCAGGCGATCGCATTCGCATTCTGTATGACCAAGGCGCCGTTGACAGCTCTCCACAGCGTTGGCGGCGGCCGCAGTCAGCTACCGTGCGCATCCGGCAATGATCGGTGCGCAGCATGTCGAGCAGACCGGCCTCCATCGTTGCTGCGGCCAGACGCGCAGCCGGGCCCGGCCGCGCTCTGTGTCACGGAGCCTGCCGGCCGGCGTCGGAGCGCGCTTCGTTCGAACGGCGACGACGCCACTTCTGCCACTTCGGCCAGAGCCACATTACGTAGCCGCTGCTCGCGAGATACAGCAGGATCAACGCCGCCGCGGGCATCCCCCAGTCGTGCATTGCGTCGCACCAGAACGACCCGTCGTGCAATCGTTCGAGCCAATCACTGCGCCGCGGCTTCGGGTCCGAAGTGCGCAGTGTGATCGCGCACACCTGCACCTCGAGATCGTCGTGCTTGCTGACCACCTTGTGCACGCGGTGGGAGGGCCGGAAGTCGACGCGCGCGATGTCCTCTTCTCTGCGGAGCTGCGGCAGACCGAGCGCGAACACCGCGCCGTAGACGGCGGCGAGCGGTTGCAGCTTCTCGGGTGGTCCATCGGCGCCCCGCACGACAGAGGGCTGCAGCCAGTCGTAGTGCTTCTTCTGCAACAGCAGGAATCCGCTCGCTGCCGTCACGATGAACACGAGGCCGGCCGTGACGCCCAACCAGCGATGAAACAACCAGAGGGTCCGGAAGACGGTCACGCGGCAAGGATGGCGACCCGCCGCTTGCGACGCCACTACAACCATGCGCATCACGGCGCCCGTCGCGAGCCGAGTCGTTCTGCCTGCTATCGTGGGCGCGGGACGACTCGCGGCACGCTCTGCACCTCGCTGCCGTCCTTGGTCGCCGTGGCAAAGGGGAAGGTCTGGTTGGAAGCCGCGGCTCCGCAGCGACCCTGCTTGTCCAGCGCGATGAAGCAGACGTCGAGCGCATAACCGCGCGGATCGACGCGCGCGATGCGGTGGATCGCCTCTTCGCATGCTTGCTGGGGCCCCAGGCCTTGCCGCATCAGCTCGACGATCAGGAACGACGCGCAATGACGCATCACGTTCTCGCCGAGACCGGTTGCGCCGGCGGCCCCGACCTCGTCGTCGACGTAGAGTCCGGCGCCCAGGATCGGCGAATCGCCGACGCGGCCCGGCAGCTTGCCTCCGGCCCCGCTGGTCGAGCAGCCGCCGGCGATGTGCCCTTCGGCATCCAGGATCAGGAGCGTTATCGTGTCGTGACCACCCCGGTCGGCGTCGCCGCGTTTCTGCGCGACCCAGGCGTCCTTCTTCGCCGCGAGGTCGCCCGTGTCGACGGATTCGAGGCCCTGCTCGAGCGCGAACCAGCGCGCGCCCTCGCCGACCAGCATCACGTGCTTCGTCGCCTCCATCACGCGACGCGCCGCGGTGATCGGATGCACGATGCCCTCGAGCCCCGCCACGCTGCCGGCGCGGTGCCCCGGCCCGTCCATGATGCAAGCATCGAGCTGCGGATAGCCGGCGGCGTTGGGCCGGCCGCCGACTCCGACCGAACCATCCGAGCCCAGCCGCTCGATCTCGCGAATGCCGGCCTCCACGGCGTCGAGGCGCGATCCTCCGTTGCGCACCACGGCGAGTGCATGCTCGTTCGCGATCTGGCCGAACGGCCATGTCGAGATGATGCGCGGCCGGACCGGCGAAGTGACGGTCCCGGGCATGCCGGCGCACGACCCGATCGCGAGCAGGGCGGCCAGCAAGGCGATGCGCGCGGGGCAGCAGAAACGCGGCGAAGTCGGCGGGAGCATGATCGCTGCAAGACTAAGCGGTGCGTTACCTCCCCCGCGAACCGCCGCTGCGGCGGTTACACGCCGAGGAACACGCGCAGACCCGTGCTGAGATCGCCGAGGCCCAGCATCGGCCCGCCGCTCGCGGACAGCAGCAGGGCCTGGGCGGTCAATTCGAGGCCGATCAAGTATGGCTGCGGTGGCAGGGCCAGCGGTGCGCTCCAGGCTCCGGTGCCCGAAGTCAATCCCGCAAAGTCGAGGAACACCGTCAGCAGGTCGACGTGGATCGTGCAGGGGCCGATCGGCACGGAGCTCGGCGGGCCCATGCTGAGTGCCAGGAACACGGGCGCGTTCGGCAGAGCGGCAGCGAGGCTGAACTGCATCGTGGTGCCGACTACGGGCGACGAGGCCGCGAGCACTGGAGGTGTGCCCGTCGCGCAGCCGGTGCCGACGACCTGGGTTCCGGCCAGCGGCAGTGTCGCCAGGTAGACGCCGCGTCCGTGCGTCACGCACAGCAACTCACGGTCGTTCTTCCAGATCAGCTGATCGATGCACACGTTCACGGGGCCGCCCGCGACCGGCGCCCAGGAAGCGCCGCCGTTCGTGCTGTGGAAGAGCCCGAGGTCGGTCGCGACGAACAGCAGGTCGTGAAGCACCCGGTGCATCAGGACCCAACTCACGGGCAGGTCCGGCAAGGCGCCGCTGCCGCTGCCGTCGATCGTGTGCCACGTGACGCCGTTGTCGGTGGTCTCCCAGAGGTTGTCGGGCGTGTAGCCCATGAAGCTCAAGATCACGCGCTGGTGGTTGCTCGGGTCGATCGCGATGCTGCTGACCCAACGGTCGGGCAGCTGACCACCGGCGCTGTCGATCAACGTCCAGGCCGGAACGGGCGCCGTGCTGTTGGCGGTGCGATAGACCTCGCCGTCGTTGTGACCGACCCAGACGATGTCCGCATTGCCGAGCGCGATCTGGGCCGTCGAGAGGTTGCAATACGGGTTGTCGGCGAAGTGGTCCTGCGGCGGGGTCTGCACGATTGTCGGGCAGCTTCGCGGCGCCTTGATCTGCACCCACGTCGGCGGCACGCCGGTCTTCACGTTCGTCGTGCGCCACAGCGCGCGCCCGCAAGCGAGCATGCGGTTCTGGTTGTTCGGGTCGAGCAGGAAGTATGGCGCGAAGTTGAAGCCGATGTCGCCCGTCGTGGCGCCGCGGATGTCGGTCCAGTTGACGCCGGCGTTGCTGCTGCGCTGCGCGCCGAAGTGCTGGTAACTGCCGTAGAAGTAGTTCGGGTCGGTCTGATCCGCGGCGCAGAAGGTGCCGTCGCCGCCGATGACGTTGTAGGTCCACGCGTTCGGATTGCCGTTGTAGCGATTGGTGCCGTTGTCCTGGGCTCCGGCGATCATCACGCCGGAGACCGGGTTCATCGCGGCGCCGTAGAACTGCGTCACGCCGAGCCCGTTGTTCAGCGTCGACCAGCTGCCGACCTGCCAATCGGCGATCGTGTGCAAGCCGCCGTCGTCGCCCGTGTAGATGCGCTTGTTGGTCGTGCCGTTGTAGCCGGGATGCTCGACGATCACGTGGTAGTCCGGGTGCGACCCGGTCGTGAACTGGGAGCGCGTCGCGCCGGCATCGGTGCTGCGGTAGAGCTGCACGCCGCCGTAGACGAGGTTGTTGGCGTTGGTCGGATCGACCCACAGCGCGTTGTTGTAGAGCGAGTAGGTGCCGATCGATTGCGTGCTGCGCTGCGCCCAGGTTTGTCCGCCATCGAGCGACCGCCACACGTGGACGAACCACGAGGTGTCGCTGACCGTCGCGAACACCGTCAGAGGATTGCTGCGCGCGTAGGCCAGCTCGACGCGCGTCGCGATCGCCGAGATCTGCACGGTGCTCCACGTGAGGCCGCCGTCGACCGTCCACTGCGCTCGGCCATCCTCGCGCCCGGCGACGGCGCGCAGGGGATCGGTCGGATGGAAGTCGAGGTCGAGCGTGCGTGTCGTCGTGCGTTGGCTCCAGGTCTGGCCGCCGTCCGTGCTGCGCCAGATCCCGCTCGCGGTCGCGGCCAGCATCACGAGCGCATTGCCGGGCTGGAACGCGAGACGGTTCACGAAGTACCAGTCCGGCGTCGAGGTGCTGAGGATCCGGGTCCAGGTGACCCCGGCATCGATCGACTCGAAGATGCCGGCTCCGCGCAGGATCGCCGTGTTGCTGCTGCCCATCACGGCATCGAAGAAGCCCTCGCCCGAGCCGAAGTACAGATGGTTGGAATTGGTCGGATCGAGCGCCATGCAGCCGCAGCCGAGCATCGTGAGCAGGCCGTTGCGAGGCTGCCAGGCCGAGCCGGCAGTGTCGCTGTAGAAGACGCCACCGCCGGCCGAACCGGTCCATATGCGCTGCGGATTCGCCGGATCGATCAACACGGCGCGCAGGCGGCCGCCGATGTTGCCGGGCCCGAGCCACGTCCATTGCACCGGTGCGCCGAGATCGTCGAACATCTCCATCTGCTGCTTGTGTTCCCATGCCTGCATGAGCGCGTCGTGCCGCACGTGACCGAGCAGTCCGCGAGCCTGCGCGCGCTGGCGCATGCCGCCCGGGTTGTGTTCCTCGCGCCCGTGCTCCTCGCGCCCCTGCTCCCCGTGCTCCCGCGATTCGACATCCTCCCATTGGCCGACGGAGCAGGCAACGAGCAGTGAACAGACGACGGTGACGACGGTGCGGCGCATGGAACCTCCGAAGACGAGTGGGAGAGCCCGAAGGATAGCCAGCGAGCGGGCCCGCGGGTGGCAGGCCCGAAAAAACGCGCACCGCATGGTGGCCAGGACCGCCGCGATCCCGACCCTGTTGCCTTCGGCCGTTGCCCAGGCCACCATCCGCCGCACAGAACGAGGCAGCAACGGGCATGCACCCCCTCATCGCCGCGATCGTCGGTCTCGCGCTCACCTGCGCCGGTGCGTATGCGCAGGACGACTACGCGAAGTTCCGCGCCAGGCTCGAGCAGGATCTGCGGCAGCACCCCTTCTTCACCAAGATCGTGTTCTCGCTCGTGGACAGGCCGCCGTTCCTGTTCTGCATCGAGCGGTCTTCGAACGACGAGAAGGACTACGAGATCGGCATCGTGAACGGCTACCTGCCCTTCCTGCGCGAGCTCGCCGCGCAGTTCGAGGAGGACTACCAGCGACCGTGCGAGCTCGTGCGCTCGCCCGACGCTGGCGGCTATGCGATAGCCATCCTGAGCAGCGGCGGCCGCTACCTCGATTTCCGGACCGCGATCGGCGACCCCTCGCTCGCGCTCGCGAGGGCACATTACACGCCGAGCCTGCGGTTGGCAGTGACCTACGTCGATACGTTCGCTCGCGACAACACGAGCCCCGAAGAACGGCACGCGGTGCTGCACGAGTTCGTGCACGCGCTGCAACACGCGCATACGAAGGACGGCAAGATGCCGAAGCCCGTGTGGTTCAACGAAGGGCTTGCCGACTATCGGGCATCGAGTACCAACGTCGCGACCTCACTGCGTGAACCAGAGCAGCAGCTGCGCCACTTGACCAGCCTCGCGTTCGCCTACGGGAATCCCGCGGGTCGTTACTACGTGGCGCCGATCGCGGACCTCGTGTCGGCGGATTCCTACAAGGACGTGCTCGATCTCGCGCAGAAGCGCAACGGCGCTGCCCTGCCCGCGGAGGCAGTGTTGGGGATCTTCTACTCGCAGGCGGAGATGTTCGTGCGCTTCCTGCACGAGGGCGAGAAGCGCAGGCACGAAGCCGCGTTCCTGCGCTACATGCGCGCCGCACAGCGCGGCGAGTCGGGTCTGGCCGTGTTCCAGAAGGCGCTCGAACTGACGGCGCCAGAGGCGATGGCGAACCTCGAGGCGGAGTGGCTGCGCTGGCTCGACGCGTCACTGCGCGTGCAGTATCCGGGCTTGCGGGACCTGACGAAGGGCGATTCGGGCAAGGGCGGCAGCGCGCCGATGGCGCCACCGAGTGCGTTCGACACGACCGGTCTGCGCTGGACGGCCGAGGATCTGACCGAACGCCTGGCCGGCGTGCGGCGCCTGTGCGCGCGCGGCGAGTACGAAGCGGGCCTCGCGTTGTTGCCCGAGGATGCGGAGCCGGTGCCACAACCAGAGCGCGAGTTCATCGCGCGCGAGCGTGCCCGCATCGCGGCGCTCGTCAAGTTGCGCGACGACGCGCTGGCCGATCACCTGCAGAAGGGAGCCGAGCTGTCCGTGACCTCTGGCGCCAACAAGCTCAAGGGCAAGGTCGTGCGGCGCGATGCGCAAACCATCGTGCTGCGCGTCGGCAAGGCCGAGACCGAGGTGCCCTTGAACGTCATGACACCGGCGGTGCTCGTGGGCGCGGGCAATCGACTCGATCGATTCAGCAAGGAGCGTTGGCTCGAGATCTGGACGCGTTGGCTCAAGTGCGATTCGCTCGCGAGCCTCCAGGGTCTGCTCAAGCTCGACCAGAAGGCGATCGCCGAGCTCAAGCGCGACCTGCCGCGCGACCTCGATGCGCGGTTCGGCGTCGAGGCGGCCGTGGTCACCGAGCTGATGCGCATTCCGCAGGTCGACGATGCGCAGAAGGCGCGGCAGTCGCTTGCCCGGCTGCAGTCGCTGCTGCGCGAACACGGCAAGTCGCCGCTGCTCGTGCGCCGCAAGCAGGCGATCGAGAAACTCGCGCGAGCGCTGGCCGAGCGCGCGTTTTCAGTGGATGACCTGACGGCGCTCGGAGTTCGCGGCACGGTCTCCGCACGCGGCGAAGGCGCGTTCCGCGTCGATTACACCGATGCCGGCAGCGCGCCCAATGCGGACTTCTCGCCGCTGTCGAAGGAGGAGCTCGAGTCCTTCTTCGCAGGGGCGCCCCAGATCACCCACGCGGGCGCGAGCGGTCTGCTGCCCGCGGAGAAGGGGTACCAGCTCGTGGGTTCGAGCGCACTGCGATGGGCAGTCGCGCTGCGCGGCAAGCAGACCGTCGAACTCGAGTTCAGCGTCGACGCGGACTTCGTGCCGGACAGCGGCGTCGCGATGTGTGCCGCCGAGGACCGCATGCTGTTGGTCACGCTCACGGGCGGCGTGCAGGTCATGGACGCCGAGCAGAATGTCGCCGAGCAGATCGGCGGTGGCGCGATGTTGGTCGTCGGGCAGACGCACCACCTGCGCCTCGAGCACGACGGTGCAAAGACGATGAGGGTCAGCGTGGACGACAAGGAGACCGCGGTCGTGCGCAATGTGGGCAGGCTCACGGCCGGCGACGTGCTTCTGTTCGTGCGATCGAGCACGCCGATGAAGGTCTCGCGCCTGTCGATCTCGGGCGTGCCGAGCCCGGTCGATCCGCAACAGAACAGGGACCGCTACGTCGCGGCAGTGATCGACAAGTTGTGGCGGTGAGAAGGGGCCGACATCGACAGCGCCGACATCTCGAGATTCCGCGGCGCGGTGGGTGGGGGCTTGCACGTCGCGAGGGACCTTCGTTCGATAGCAACGCGTGAGTCGTCCTCCTGGGATTCCCCCAATGCCTGCGCCGCGGCGAGGCCCTGTGTTGCGCGTGCTCGCGTGGGGCAGTGCCCTCGCAGTGGGGCTCACGGCGACCGTGACGCCCGAAGCCGCCACGTGGTTCGGTCTGCGCGGGCCCGCGTGCCCGTTGGGCAGTTGCCTCGGCCCGCTCGCTTGCCCGGGCTGCGGCCTCGTGCGCAGCACGGCCGCGGCGCTCCAGGGCGACTTCGGCTTTGCCGTTGCGCTGCACCCCGCGGGCCCCGTCGTGGCTCTGCTGTTGCTCGGTGGTCTGCTGCTCGATCTCGACGTCCTGCGCCGCGGGTTCGAAGGTACAGCGCACCGCCTCTGGCGCCGCGCCGGCACGCGCGTGTTCACGGCCGCTGTGCTGCTCGGCTGGGCCGCTCGCTCCTGCTCCCCCTGACCAAAGCCCAACGTATCCATGCTCGCTGCTGATGATGCCGTCGTCCTGTTGGTCCAGCTCGTCGTCTCGGTCGTGTTCGGCGGCATCTGCTCGGCGATCGCAGCGAGCCGCGGCCGCAGCGCCTTGGGCTGGTTCTTCGTCGGCTTGTTGACGAACTGCATCGGTCTCGTGCTCGTGCTCGTGCTGCCCGACCTCAAGCGGCAGGAAGCGCAGATGCGCATGCAGCAGATGGAGAACCGCCGCCTGCGCGAACAGCTCGCGAAGGAACGACAAGTCGCCGATCAACGGCACGGCCACGTCGAGCGGCGCCTGGGTGCGCACGACCGGGCCCTCGACATCGACACGTCCGCACCACCCGAGCTGGTCGAGAACGTTGCCAACCCGCCGCCGCTGCCCGACCTCACGCACTGGTTCTATGCGCGCGGCAGGGAGCGGCTCGGGCCGGTGACCGAGCAGATTCTGCGGGACATGCTCGGCAGCCGCGAGATCAGCGCCGAGACGCTGCTCTGGCGCGAGGGCATGGCCGACTGGCAGCCGCTCGGCAAGACCAACGAGTTCCGCGCGGATTCAGCATGAGCGCTGCGAACCCGAGCGGCGCCCCGGTCGGCCTGCTCATCGAGGGCATCCTCGACGGGCGTACGGCTGCAGCCGAACCGTTGCTCGCGGCGAGCACCGCCTTGAGCAAGTGCGGCGCGGGCTCCTTCCGGTGCGAGATCACGGGCGGGCGCTTCACGCTGATGCCGAGCGAAACCCAGGTCCCCGCCGCGGCCTTCGACGAAGCGGCGCAGACGCGCTTTCTGGAGGCCCTGCATGGCGTGGTCGCGGCCGCCGCACCCGGCAGCGTCGAATCGAACCTGCGCTGCCGGTTGTATTACAGCGAGGAAGTCGCGGAGACGCTGTTCGTCGTGCGCGGAGGACGCATCGAACCTCTGACCCGGCGGCGCCCGCGCCTGCCCGCGGACGACGAGGCCATGACGCTGCCCGCCAAGGCGCCACCGTTCGGCCTGCGCCGGCGCGACCTCGCGATCATGGCGCCGCTACTGCTGCTCGTGGGAGCCCTCGTGCTCTGGCAGGCGGGCTGGGTCGACCGCGTGTTCGCCGCGCGGGCCGAGACCCTGGCCATCGACACGGGCCCATTCGGTTCGATGCTGGCAACGAAGGTCGAGCGGTCATGGGGCAACTACGTCGTCGAACTGCGGCGCGGCCCCGACTACCCGGCAACGGCGAAGCAGCTGCAGGAGCGACGCGATCGTCTCGAGAAGCTGACCGAGCGTGCGGCTTGCGAGGCGGTCGGCAACGGCGGCGACCTGTTCGTGCAGGTGATCGACGCAGGCGGCAAGGTGCTGGCCCAGACACGCGTCGAACTGCGCCTCCTGCTCGGTGACGAGAACGGCGTCGTGGCGACCACCTTGCCAGGGCTCATCGGTGCAACAGGTCTTCGCCTGTCCCTGAGCGCCGAGCCCAAGGGGCGATGAACGACGGCGGTGCCCTGCCCACGCGGACCTGGCCGCCGGGCCGCGCGATCGACGACGAGCAGGCCCTCGCGGCGACGTGCGCAGGCTGCGGCGTTGCCTGGCGCGTACACAACAGTCTCGCGGGCTTCCGCCTGCGCTGCGACTGCGGCGCCTGGGTCGACGTCAAAGCGCCGCCGGCACCGTTGCCTCCACCGATCGAGCCGCCCGCGGTGGCGCCGGCCGACGCTACCGCACAGCCGAACCCGCAGGGCGGCTTGATCACGCTGCCCGGAGCACCGGGCGAGGTCGTGTTCACGCCGATCCCCGTGAACTTGCCGATGGCGCCAGGCACGGTGCAACGCGCGTGCTCATCGACGCAGGCGCGTTGGACGAACCGCACGCTGCTCGAGTTCGCTGCCTTGCTGTTGGCCCTGCTCGGCCCGCAACTGCTCGCGCTGTTGCTCGCGAAGGGCAACGAAGCCGACCTGCTGTTGCCGTTCGCGGCCATTGTCTCGGGTGCGCTGGTCGCTGCCGTCGTCGCGTGCTCCGGGCCATACGGCCGCATCGGCCTCTGCGCTGCGCCGCGGCGGTTCTTCCTCGAAGCCGTGCTCGCTGCCGGTGTCGGCTGCCTGCTGGCGTTCGGTTGGATCGCGCTGCTGCGCTGCCTGGTCGATGGCCTCGACACGGACATGCTGACGGCACTGGAACACCGGCTCGGCGTGCCGATGGCCCTGTTCGTGATCGCGGTCGCGCCCGCGGTCCTCGAGGAGGTCATGTTCCGCGGCATGCTGCAGGGTCGCCTGCTCGCTCTGATGGGGCTGCGCACGGGCCTTCTGACGACGGCGGCTGCGTTTGCCGTCTGCCACGGCGGCACTCTCGCGCTGCCGATCCACTTCGGCCTCGGGCTCTACCTCGGCTGGCTGCGCCAGCGGTCGGGCAGCTTGTTGCCGGGCATGCTGGCCCACTTCTCCTACAACGCGATGATCGTGCTGCTCGAGATCTGAACGGCGCCCCAGAACGTGCAGCGCCGGCGTCTCCGATCTATCGTGCCCGGATGGTCGAGAACGGCTCCGACGACGACGACGACTCCGGCGGCGACGAGGAGCAGGACCTCCTGGTCGTGCTCGCGCTCGGCAACAAAGCGATGGGAACGTCGAAAGAACGCATGGAGATCGAGGCGTTCGCCGACCAGCTCGAAGCGGCGGTTACCGAAGCAGGCGTCGGCGAGTACGACGGCGATGAGTTCGGCGGCGGCGAGTGCACCTTGTTCTTCTGCGGCCCCGACGTCGATCGGCTGCTCGCCGTGCTGCAGCCGCTGCTGCGACGGTCGCCGTTGTGCCGCGGTGGTCACCTCGTGCGGATGGTTGCCGACGGCAACGGCGTGTCGCAGCAGCAAAAGCTGCCGATCCGCGGCGAATCGAAGGCGTGACAGGGAGGCGTCCGCCGCGGCGGCGCGCATCAGCTTGCGCGCCGGCGTTCGCGCTGAAGCTACCACGACCAGCCGCCGCGGCTACGATTGCGCCGACCAACCCTCGGAGTACCGATGCTCACCACCACGATGCTGACGGCTCTGCTCGCGCCGCAGGGGCCGCAGTTCGAGCCCCCCGTGCGCCTGCAAGCCGGCGAAGCGATTCTCCGCGTCGAGCCACCCGGCTTCGCGTGCCCCTGCTGGCACGACGTCGACAAGGACGGCAAGAAGGACCTCGTCGTCGGCCAGTTCAACGGCGGCAAGATCAAGGTCTACCGGAACCAGGGCGCCGGCAAGCTCGCCGCCGGCGAGTGGCTGCAAGCCGAAGGGGCTGTCGCCGAGGTGCCCGGCGTCTGGTGATGCACGTCTTCGACTCCACAGTTCGTGGATCTCGACGACGACGGCAACCTCGACGTGCTCTCCGGCTCGTACTCGCGGATGGACACGGACATGGCCGGGCTGTTCCAGGTGCTCCGAGGCCGGAAGGACGGGACCTTCGCCAAGGCCGAGGTGCTGAACGGCAGCGACGGCAAGCCCTTGATCCTGCCGCGCCGGGGTGGGCTCGCCAACTTGCTGAAGCAGCTCACGGGCTCTGTCAGCGACGACTGGGGCGACCGCATCTGCACACGGCCGTTCGCGGCCGACCTGAACGGCGACGGCAACCTCGACCTCGTGTCGGGCAACGTCACCGGCACCTTCGCCTTTTTCGCGGGTCAGGGCAGCGGTAAGTTCGCGCCGCGGGCCACCTGGCTCTCCGCCGACGGCAAGAAGATGGCGGTGTCGTGCCACGGCGATCCGTTCCTCGTCGATTGGGACAAGGACGGCGACCTCGACCTGCTGAGCGGCTCGTCGGAGGGCGGTGCGTTCCTGTTCCCGAACCTCGGCAGCAGGACCGAGCCGAAGTTCGGCGCGATGGTGACGCTGCTGGCCGCTCCGGGCCACCGGGGCGACGAGGAGGTTCGATTCGGCGACGCCCACTGTACGGCTCCCGGGGAGGACACGCGTCTGTGGGTCGACGACGTCAACGGCGACGGCAAGCTCGATCTCCTGCTCGGCGACCAGGTCGACTTGATGCACGTCGCCGAGGGAGTCACCGAGGGCGACGCGCGCGTCAAACTCGCGACGTGGACCAAGGAGCGGACCGAGTTCTTCGAGCAGCCGCGGGCGAAAGACGCGTCGTCGCGGAAGAAGTGGCAGGATGCCTACGAGAAGCTCGAGAAGCGCAAGCAAGCGTTCGTCAAGGACGAGTCGATTGGCTTTGTCTGGCTGTTGCTGCAGAAGTGATCCGCGCGCCGGTGGCACGCCGGTAGCACTCGCTGCCAAGTTCGATCTTGTTGCCGCGCGCCGATCCGAATCGTTCGACAAGCTCCTGCGCGACGTCGAGCGACTGCTCGAGGTGCGTGAGCGACGCGGGGCTACTGGAGCGCGTGTTCACTTGCGCGCGCCGGCGTCGACTGGCGCGGCCGCTTTGGCGGTGCGTTGCGCATTCGTGTCGACGAACCAGCGGTAGCCGCCCGTGTCGCTGAAGAACAGGAACGGCCGGTTTGCCTCGATCCACGCCTTCGCGGTTGTTGCGTCCTTTGCGTTCTCCGGCCCGAGGTAACGCTGCGCGAGTCGCAGCGCCTGCTCGTCGCCGGGCTCGCCGAGCCTGTCGAGCAGCCAATCGAGGAACGCCGGCTTGCGGTTGCTGAGCCGCAGCGCCGCGAGGTCCGCGTCGAGGGTAGCCGCCCCGAGCGGGGGCGTCTCACTTGCCTTCGTTGCGCGGCTTCCGCGGTGCTGGCAGATAGTGCACTCCGTTCTCGCTGCGCGTCGTGTCGAGCGCAAACGCATCGCGGTTCTGCAGGAAGTCGATCACGTATTTGGCGGGAATCGCGAAGTTCAGCCCCTGGAGCCCGCGGTAGCCCGAGCTGTTCACGCCGACGACCTCGCCGCGCAAGTTGAACAGCGGCCCGCCCGAGTTGCCGGGATTGATCGGCGTCGTGATCTGGAAGTGGCAGCGTCCTTCGAACGTGCGGTTGGTCACGCTGATGATCCCGCTGCTGACAGTGCGGTCGAGGCCGATCGGCGCGCCGATCGCGTAGACCGTGTCGCCGACCTGCATGGCATCGCTGTCGCCGAGGAACACCGACTTCAATTGTAGATCAGTGGGCACTTCCATCTTCACGAGTGCGAGGTCCATCGGCGGGTTGATCGCCGCGACCTTGCACTTGCGCACCGTGCGCGGCTCGAAGCCGTTCTTGCCGAGCGAGTAGACGACCACGTCGACCTCGACCTCGCGCTCGACGACGTGGAAGTTGGTGACGATCCAGCCATCGACATTGGTCACGAAGCCCGAGCCCAGGCCACCCGAGACTTCGACCTTGACGACGGCTTCGCCCATGAGCTTCGCGCCCTCGGCGACGGAGCGTTCGGGCAGCTCGGCGCGCGCCCACAGCCTCTCGCGCACGATCGTGTTCGTGCGGCCGCCGTCGATGCTCTCGCGCCGCAGCACGGCGGCCGTCGGAACCTTCAACACGTCGTAACCGACGTCGAGGAAGATGCTCTGCTCGGTCGTGCGCAGCACGCGCCCCTGCACCTTGCAGCCGTTGCCGAGGTCCAGCACTTCGACGGCGGTGACGATTTCGGCCGGCACCGGAGGCGGCTTCGTCGTCGAGGCTGGTGTGTTGCCTGGATCCTGGCAAGAGAACACGAACGCCATCGTTGCGAGCAGCATCTCGGCAACCATAGATTGGGGCCCGGATGGATGCCAAGCTCCGCGTCGTTCTGTGTCTAGGTTGCGCTTCCGCGCTGCTCGCGCAGACCGCGCCACCGCCGATTCCGCCGGAACTGCGCGCGCGCTTCGGCTTCGTGGGACCGCTCGCCGCGAAGATCGGCGATGGCATCGGCAACCTGCGCGTCGGCGACCTCGACGGCGACGGCAAGCTCGAGGCCGTGGTCGTCGATGCGCGACGGGCCCGGCTCGTGGCCGTGCGCGCCAAGGGCACGGAGACCTCGATCGAGGCGATTCCGACCGACGGACAGATCGCGGGCTACGCGCTCGCCGACGTGCACGGCGACGGCAAGGCCGACCTGCTCGTCGTCGACGGCCGCGGCCGCCTGACGATCCGCCATCCGGACGGAGGCAAGGGTGAAGCGCCGCTCGACCTCGGCCTCGGTGGTCGGGTCGGCCTGCTCACGGGCGACCTCGACGGCGATGGCAAGGCCGACGTCGTCGTGCTCGGCCGCGGTACCGTGCGCTGGGCGACGAAGCTCGCAGCCCAGCCCGTGCTCTCGTCGATCGATCCGATCGACGAAAACGCGCGCAGCTTCCACCTCTTCGACTTCGATGGCGACAAGAAGCTCGACCTCGTGTGCGTCGCGCAGGGCACCGCGATGAATCTGCGTCTGCGCCACGGTCGCGGCGACGGCACGTTCGGGCCGTGGCACATCGCGGGCATCGACAACCTGCACCATGTGTTCCCGGCGAAGCTCGCCGATGGCAGCCCCGCACTCGCGACGATCGAGGGCGCCAATCGGCGCGTCGCGCTGCACGTGTTCGCGAAGGACGGCGTGGAGGCCGCGCGCGAGTGGTGGGCGCTGCCCGACAGCAAGGGCGACAAGGCGCTGCCGTTCGCGGTCGGGGACCTCGACCACGACGGCGACGACGACCTGGCTCTCGTGCAACCCGAACGGGCCCAGTTGTTGTTCTTCGAGTGGAAGGACGGGACCTTCGCGATGCGCACTCTGCCCACGCTGGCCGGTGTCGCATCGGTCGCGATCGGCGACGTCGACAAGGACGGCCTGCTCGATCTCGTGTTGGCGAGCCCCGAGGAAGAGGCCGTGTCGTGGAAGTCCGGTGCGTTGCCGCTCGACCAGTTCCCGACGCAGCTGACCTGCGCCGACAAACCTGTCGCAGTGGCCGTCGACCCGAACGGCGGCGTGCTCGTGCTCGCGCGCACCGAGAAACGCGACGCACACCTCGATCGCGTCGCTCCGGGCCAGGAGCCCGTGCGGCTCGTCGACCTCGGCCGTGTGCCGGCGGACCCCATGCGCCTGTTTGCCGCGGACATCGGCGACGCCGAGGGGCTCGAAGTCGCCTTCGTCGTACCTGGCGAAGGCCTGCGCACGGTTGCGACCGGGGCGGCCGCCAAGAAGGGCGCCAAGACCGCGGAAACCGCCGGGTTCGCGAAGAAGCTCGACGATGGTTCGCTCGCGCTCTGCAGCCACGAGGGGCAGGCGGCGCTGCTCGCGGTGCGTGAACGGTTCGTGCGCCGGTTTCGCATCGACGACAAGGGCCAGGTCCGCGTGCTGACGCAGGACAACGGTCCCGCGGGCATGACCGAGCTGAGCCTCGCTGCGGACCTCGGCGATGGCCGGCGTCTCTACCTCGACAAGAAGGAGAAGAAGCTCGTGCGCACGTCACCGGACGGTGCGGCGAGCGGCGCGATGCAGTCGATCGAGGTGCCGCCCTACGACTTCGCGCACCTGATCCCGCACGGCGATGCCGCGCTGCTGATCGGCGTGCGCGGCGTGCTGCGCGTGCCGTTCGGCCGCGGCCCGAGCCTGCGCCAGGTTGCCGTGCACCAGCCGCCCACGGACCGCAC
>Ga0075418_10001990_pt1 | contig 23229 bp, 21 predicted proteins | sample SoiMetdeltSBSDD2_FD_81776 | JGI IMG/M metagenome (GOLD analysis project Ga0075418, IMG submission 81776) | Bulk soil microbial communities from a Populus tree surrounding site in Tennessee, USA - Soil MetaG P. deltoides SBSDD2 | ecosystem: Environmental > Terrestrial > Soil > Tree plantation...
CGCCCGCTTTCAGGATTGTGCTGTCGAGACGATTGAAGCCACCGATCAGGTCGGGATGGCGCACCATCGCTTCCCAGATCCAATCTTCCTCGTGCGTCGAAGCCAGGCCGGCGAAGAGAATGGCGAGCTCGCTCACGGTGTTGGAGACCGTGGGCAGGCCGCAGCCGTCACGGGCCACCCGGAGGGGCGTCCAGTCGCGGCCGAGGAAACGCCGGAGTGTCTGCACGTAGGCCTGGAAGAGTGGATGCTGCGGCAGGGTGTAGCCGGCGCGGTTCCAGCCCAAGAGCCGGCAGGCGCGCAGGATGGCGGCGTGCTCGCCGGAGCAGGTGTTGTACCAGCGGCGCGGCCGCCGCACCTGCCGGCCGAACTGCAACAGCGGCACGTCGAGGGGCGTCTGCATGAGGCCCCACTCGTCCTCCGGGAGGAGCGACTGTGCAGCGGCCACGTGCTCCGCCGTGCCGTTGTGGCTGCTCACCGCGATCGCCTTCTGCGTCCAGGTGGTGTCCGGCGCCAGCGCCGCTGCCAGCGCTTTCATGAGCAGCGGTTTCATCATGCTGCGGCCGTAGCAGAGCACGTTGCCGCCGAAGGAATGCACGATCCGCTTGCCGCTCGCCCAGGCCACGGCGCCATGGATGGTGGTCTCGCTCACCCCGTGGCGCCGGTAGTCGAGGAGCGGCTCCCACTCGACGTCGCGCCCCGTGGGGATCCCGGCATCGCGCTCGCCGAGAGGCGAGCGCGGGTACATGGCCTCCCCCGGCCGGCCGTGACCCGGGAGATGGAGCTGCAGCGAACGGGTCGAGGAATCGCCGTCGATTGCGGGGCGAGACCGTTTCGTCTTTGCCGCGGACCCACGGTGGGTTCTGCGCTTCCCCGCGGCGCCGCCGCGGGCGCGTCGCTTGCTTGCTGCCTTCAATGCCGTTCTCCCGCGGCTCTGCGGCTCATGGCGTCGCTCACGCGCGGCGCCACGCGTGTCATGAAAGCTTCCATGTTGGCGACGACGCGAGGGCTGTCATGGTTGAAGAAGTCGAACCACAGCATGAGACGATCCTCGGGGTGGAAGCGGGCGAGGATCTGCTCCACCACGTCGTCGGCATTACCCACCACGGCATTGTCCGCCGCTACCTCCACCTTCGTCGGATCGAGGGTGCCTTCGAGGGCGGTCCAGTAGGCGGCCAAGGCGGTGCGGGCCTCGGCTCGCGCGGCGGCACGGCGTTCCTCCGGCGACAGTTGCGGCTGTTCGTTCAAGAAAACCATGAGGGTCCTCGGCATGTACCCGCGCCGCCACGGCCCCCCGTCTGGATGATACGCCTGCCCCAACCTCCGGTGGGTGTCCTCGATCACCTCAGGGCGGGTGATGGAGAGGTTGAACACCTGCACCGGCAGGATGCGGTTGACCTCCTCTTGCAGGCGCGGGTCGTGGGAGCCGATCACCGGAACGCAGAGCTCGCGCCGCCACTCCTGCGGCACGATCTTGAGCGGCTCGAAGACGAAGCGCCGCTGCAGCGGGAGCGATTCCTTCCGCCCTCCGCCGGGCGCGGCCAGCGACAGCACCTTTTCCCACTCCGCCTCGGAGCGAAAATCGGCGCGGGAGAGCGAGGGCTCGGGCAGGTCGCTGCTCGAGAGGATGTCCCCGCGCAAGAGGCGCAGGAAGATCGTCGCCGCTTCGGCGAAGATCTTGCCTTTCACCGCGGGCCAGGCTGCGGCCTCGATGGCGTCACGCGGCAGGATGCCGTAGGCCCGGTTCATGAAGTCGAAGCGTCCGGCGGCGAAGCCCACGTGGATGCGGCGGCGCTCCGCCGGGTCCAGGCCGTGCAGGCTGCAGAAGGCGGCGATGCGCTCCGCCGCCGCCACCGGACCGCCGTTGCACAGGATGTTCATCACCGCGCTGCCGGCCTCGATGCGGCGGGTGCGCCGGAAGATCTGCTGGGCCAGCTGCAGGAAATCGACGTTGAGACCCACCTCGCCGCGCCAGTGCGGGATCACCGGTTCGCGGTGGCGTTTCTGCACTTCGCTGGAGAGATGCGACTCGGCGATCCAGGCGGTGCCGAAGCCGAGGGCGTCTGCCGCCTCCACCTGGGCGAAGAAATTGCGAAACATCTCCGCCTCGTTGGGGAGGACGTCCTCGACCGGGGTCTGGCTGATGGAGAAGAAGATGTCGAAGTCCATCGGCTCTAGATGCTCCGCAGTCGCCCGCCGTCCACGGGCAGGCTCGTACCGCGTACGAAGGATGCCGCCGGGGAGACGAGGAAGGCAATGGCGGCGGCGATCTCCTCGGGGCGACCCAGACGTTTCTCCGGCGCCATCTCGCGCCACTCCGCTTCGATCGCCTCGATACTGCGGCCGGTGCGTGCGGCGGTGCTGCGTGCCAGCTCCGCCAGGCGCTCCGTGGCCGTGTATCCCGGCAGCACATTGTTGATGGTGACGCCCGGCGGCAGCTCCCGAGAGAGCGACTTGGCCCAGGAAGCCATGGCGGCGCGGATGGTGTTGCTGACGCCGAGGAGATCGATGGGCTCGCGCACCGAGGTGGAGAGGACGTTGACGATGCGCCCGTAGCCTGCTTCCCGCATCCCTGGCAGCAGGAGCTGCACCAGTCGATGGGCCGAGAGCACGTGGCGCCGGAAGGCGGCGAGGAGAGCCGCCGTGTCCGCTTCGACGAGCTTGCCCGCCGGCGGTCCGCCCGTGTTGTGCACGAGGATGTGGACGGGAGCGGCTTGCTGCAGCCAATCGCCGACGACGCGTTCGAAGCCCTCGATGTTTTCCAGATCGGCCACCAGCGAGGTCGCGCTGGCGGCTCCGGCGGCGCGTAGCTCGGGAAGCAGGGCTTCGAGCTTGGCTCCGTCTCGCGCCAACACGGTAATGCCGGCGCCCAGGCCGGCACATGCCAGTGCCGTGGCCCGGCCGATACCGGCACTGGCACCGCAGACGAGCGCCGAGCGCCCGGCGAGGCTGAAGGCGGGTGCGAGAGAAGGCATTCGACACTTCCTCCGCGGTGATGCTTCCTTCTAAAGGATGGTGCTGGCCCGGTCAACCGTTTCTAGCGGCTCCGGAGGCGATCTGCAATACTCGGACCTCCACCGTTCCAGGAGAGCCCATGCCCCCTCCCGTGCTACCGACCTACTGGGACTATCTCAAGCTCGAGCACTTGCTCTCCTTGCAGAGCGGTTTCGAAAGCGAAGAGGGGCGGCTGGCGCCGGACGAGCTGCACTTCATCATCGTGCATCAGGTGTACGAGCTCTGGTTCAAGCTCGCATTGCGCGAGCTGCGCCAGGCCCGGGACTGGCTGGCGGCGCCGCGGGTCGCGGAGGAAACCGTCCCGCAAGTGGTGCACCACCTGCGGCGGGTGAACGAGATCTTGCGCCTGGCGGCGGAGCAATTCCGCCTCATGGAGACGTTGACGCCGCAGGACTTTCTCGGCTTCCGTGACAAGCTCGTGCCGTCGAGTGGGTTCCAATCCTTCCAGCTGCGCGAGCTGGAGCTGTTGCTCGGACTGGAGGACGAGCAGCGCGTCCGCATCGGCGGCACCGATCCTCTGGACCACATCCGAACCGCCGCCGCCCACTCGCCCACGGGAACCATGGCGTGGGGACGCTTGGAAGCAGCGCGGGGAGAGAAGACGCTGCGCGCCGCCTTGCACGACTGGCTGCACCGCACCCCCATCCAGGGCTCCTCCCCCGACGATGCCGGCGATGCCGCGGTGGTGGAAGGATTCCTCCGCGCCTACCTCGAGGCCTACGCCACTTTGCAGAAAGAGCAGACCGACGCTTTGATGCGAAATGGTGCCGGTGACGCTGCGGCACTGCGCCGGCGTGCCGCGGCCGATCTACAGCGGGCGGCGGCCTTCGTCCTCGCCGAAGAGGCGAGTCCCGAGGCACGGGCCCGGGTGCAGCGCATCCGCGCCGGCATCCTCTTCATCGAGTCCTACCGCGACTTGCCTCTCCTCGCCTGGCCGCGCCTGCTGGTGGATACCGTCGTCGAGCTGGAAGAGCTGCTGGTGCTCTGGCGCACGCGGCACGTCCGCATGGTGGAGCGCATCATCGGCCGCCGGCAGGGGACGGGCGGATCACCGGGGGTCGAATACCTCGACCAGACGCTGCAGTACCGCATCTTCACCGATCTCTGGTCGGCGCGCACCGTGCTCCTGCCACGGCAAGCGCTGCCGCCTCTGGGCGACCCCAGCTTCTACGGCTTCGCGGTCTAGACGGCATGGAGTACGAGCGCGACGAGAAGCGCATCCTGGGCGTCACCGGCCTGGCGCACTTCCTCACCCATCTGTATGAGCTCTCTTTCCCGGCGCTCGCCCTCACCGTGCGCGACGATCTCGGTTTGTCGCTGGCCGAAGTGCTGCGGCTGTCGTTCCTGATGTATCTCTTCTTCGGTCTCGGAGCCTTGCCCATGGGACTCCTCGCCGACCACTGGAAGGCGAAATCGGTGCTTCTCGTCACGCTCCTCGGCGCTGGCCTGGGTTGCCTGCTCGTCTCCCGCGCCGGCACGCCGGGCCAGTTCGCCGCGGCGCTGGCACTCGTCGGCGTCTGCATCAGCGGCTATCACCCGGCGGGGATGGCGTTGCTCTCCCGCGGCGTCCGCCAGCGCGGCCGCGCCCTCGGCGTGAACGGCGTCTACGGCAACTTGGGCAGCGCCATGGCCCCCTTCATCGCCGGCCTCCTCGGCTACGCGGTCGGCTGGCGCGGCGCCTATCTCTGCCTCGGTCTCCTTGGCCTCGCCGGCGGATTGATCACCCTCGCCATCCCCATCGAGGAGCACCGAGCAGGCGGCGGGCCAGCACGGCGTGCGGTGAACGCCCCGGCACACTCGAGCAGCGGCGAGAGCCCGCTCGGCTCCTTCGCGGTTCTCTGCGTCGCCATGCTGCTCGCAGGCTTCGCTTACCGCGGTGTCGCCTTGGTGTTGCCGGCCACATTCCAGGAAGAAACCACCTTCCTCTCCAACTTCCTGCAACGCGTGCACTGGACGCACCTGCAGGGCTCGGCCAACCTGGCAGCGACACTCATCGCCTCCGCGGTGTACGCCGTCGGCATCGCCGGCCAGCTCCTGGGCGGTCACCTGGCGGACCGGCACGACCTGCGCAAGCTCTATCTCTGTTTCCACGCCGCGAGCCTGCCCTTCGTCTTCGCCATGGGTTTCCTCTCCGAGTGGGGCCTGGTGCTGGCGGCAGGCACCTACATCTTCTTCGCCCTGGGAATGCAGCCGATCGAGAACAGTCTGGTGGCGCGCTTCACACCGGAGCGCTGGCGCAGCACCAGCTACGGCATCAAGTTCGCCCTCAACTTCGGCGTCGGCTCGATGGCGGTGTACGGCGTAGCGGCGCTGCATGGGGAGAAGGGCTTCCTGCCGGTGTATGTCGCAGTGTCCTGCGTCGTCTTCCTCGTCTGCACGACCGCAGCACTGCTCTTGCTCCGCACCCGCGGTGCCGCGGTACGCAACGAGGCTGCCGCAGCCTTGCTCTCCTGAGCGCCGCACCAGGAGGATCTACGTTCGCGCAGGCGGGAGCGAACCGATGACGACGCCGGACGAGGCAAGCGCCAAGGCAGCCTTCGCCTACAACGCCGCGGCGGATTCGTACGACGATGCGGTGAATTCGTTCTGGGATCGTTTTGGCCGTCGCACGGTGGAGAGGCTCGACCTGCAGCCTGGCGCGCGAGTGCTGGACGTTTGCTGTGGGACGGGAGCCTCGGCGATACCCGCGGCGGAGCAGGTGGGTCCGGAAGGATTCGTGCTCGGCGTCGCCGCAACCGATGCAGAAAGGCTGGACGTCGTCGCTGAAGAAGGCTCGCATGCTCTCCGCTCCGCGGAGGACTGGTGGCCCATGGTTCTCGGGACGGGATACCGTGGCACGATCGAGCAGCTGGATGCCGAGGCTCGCGCGAAGGTTCGAGGGGACACGATCGCGTTCATCCGTGCCGCCGGAAACCAGGCTGTCGAGGCGAATGTCGTCTATGCAGTGGCTACGAAGTCTCAGGAAGTGGCCACGGATCGCGAGTGGAGACGGCGAGCATGAGTCCCCATGGAGGCATCTGCAATGTCATCGTCCTGATGGCGATCCTGGGGTGCGAGCCGGCGGCGAAGCAGCCGTCACCCGCAATCTTGGCCGAGGCTCGCAGGGAGCTCGAGGCTCGGGGCCGAGCGGATCAGGCCGTGCGCGAGGGTTTCGGCGTGGGAGGGTCGGTGGACACGATCCAGGCGCGGGCGATGATGCATACCGATTCCATGAATACCGCCTGGCTCAAGAATTACGTGGCCCGCTGGGGGTGGCCGACCTCGGCACAGGTGGGGCGGGAGGCGGTCGAGGCTGCCTTCCTGATCGTCCAGCATGCAGTGCAGGACACGGCGTTCATGCGTTCGATGCTTCCGGCCATCGAAGAAGCGTACCGCCGGGGTGATCTCGAAGGCGCCGCTGTGGCGATGCTCACCGATCGAGTCGCCGTGAAGACCGGGCATCCCCAGATTTACGGTACCCAGCTCTCCCTCAGGGAAGGGCGCTGGGTGCTGGACTCGATCGCCGACTCGGCGCACGTGGACGAGCGGCGTCGCCAGATGGGGTTGCCGCCCTTGGCCGAATACCTACGGTTGGTGGATTCCTTGACCACGGGACATTAGGCGGCATCGGAGCCAGTCTCCCATGGAGACCAGCATGGGAAGGAGCGGTGAGGAGAGCTCGTGGCGAAATACGAAGTGAAGGCGATCGGGCGGGTCGAGTCGCCGCTCACGGACCTCGAATCGGCCCCGCGGCAAGCCGACGAAGGCGCGCCTGCGGCCTGGCTCGTCTTCGAGGCGGAAGTGCTGGCTGGGCTACGCAATCTCCGGCCCGGCGACGAGGTCCTCGTCTTCACCTGGCTCGATCGCGCGCGTCGTGACGTGTTGAGCGTCCACCCGCGTGGGGACACGTCGAGGGAGGAGGAGGGCGTCTTCAGCACCCGGTCGCCGCAGCGGCCGAATCCCATCGGTTTGCACCGAGTGGAGATCACCGCCATCGAGGGGCGGCGAGTGCGGGTGCGCCATCTCGAGGCGCTCGATGGGACGCCGATCCTCGACCTCAAGCCGATTCTGAGCGAAGACATCGGCCAGCGCTGAGTCGGCGCGGGGTTTCTTGGGAACCCCGCACCCTTCGTCGGCAGACCTGCATCACTGTCCGATCACGCAGACCTTGCGGGATTGGCTCCTGGCGCCCTGGCTGAGCTTGACCAGGTAAACGCCAGAAGGAAGCTTCGCTTCTCGTCCGAGTCGCACGGTGTGCTGTCCGGGGCCGAAGGCGGACAGCGGGCGACTCCACACCCGGCGTCCTGCGGTGTCGAGAATCTCGATCGCCCCCTGCACCTGGTCGGGAAGCGAAAACGACAGAGACATCTCGCGCACCACGGGGTTGGGGTGCACGGCGTCGAGCCTGAACGCAAGCGGGTAGGCGCTCATGTCGGTGGCACCGGGGATGTCCACCCACGTGACCTCGGAGTAGCGCTCCGTGCTGCCCGCCATCACGCTGGCGCGATAGGCGTACCGCAGCCCGGCCTGCACGTTGTGATCCTCGTACTGTGCCTGGCCGTCGGAACCCAGGGAAGCGCTGCCCGCCCATGCCCACGCGCTGCCATCCAAGGAGCGGTAGACGTTGGCGTGCAGGAACGCGCCTCCGAACAGGCTCCAGGTCAAGCGCACCTCACCGAGCAAGACTTCTACGTTGGTCAGCGCCGGCACCGCCGTCTCCGGATGGGACCAGGTGAGCGCCCAGGTCTCGTCCAGGCCGGGGCCGAGCCCGCCGTGCATCACCATTCGATCGCGCTCGCGGTCGTAGACGGCTGCGTGTCCCCAACGATAGATCGGCGTCGGACCGTCGGGGGTCAGCTGTCGCCACTGCGGCTGGCCGCGCAGCGTCAACTCCCAGAGGTCCTGACTGCCGTAGAAGTACAGATTGTCGTAGCCGCCGAAGATGACCAATCGCTCCCGCACTGGGTCGTAGATCGCCGATTGCTCCTCCCGAGGCGAGGGTGGGGTGCCGAAGGGTGCCAGTTGGACCCAAGTGAGATCGTCCAGCGACAGTGCCCAGACTTCGTTGAGGAACGTGTACGCGCTTCCGCCGAAGACCAGCATGCGGTGGCGGTCGCTGTCATAGACCAACGAATGGCTGCCCCGGGGGCTCGGCGGCGTGCCGACCGGCGCGAGTTGCTCCCATTCGGGAACCGCCGGGTCGAGGTTGAGCGCCCACAGATCATTGCGGCGGTAATTCTCCGAAACGCCGTCCCAACCGGCGAACAGGATCATGCGGTGGCCGCGCGGATCGTAGATCACACCGTGCCCCGCTCGGGCGGCGGGAGGGCCACCGGTGGTGACGAGCACGCTCCAGGTCGGCGGGTTGGTTGCGAAAGAGAGCTGCCAGAGATCGCCAAAGAGCCGATCGTCCCAGCCTCCGAAGACGATTATCCGATCGCCCTCGGGATCGTAGATTCCCTCCACCAGGCGCCGGGGGGCCGGCGGGGTGCCGGCGGTCGTGAGCTGGCTCCACACCGGGTGATCGTCGAGCGTGATGGTCCAGGAGCTGTTGAGATAGGATGCCACGTTGCTGCCGCCGAACAGCACCATACGGTGCCGGTGTGAATCGTAGGCGGAAGCGAAGGTGTGACGCACCGGTCCGGGACCGGGACCGACGAGAGGATGGCTCCAGGATGGGGGACCGCTCAAGCTGAGGACGAATGTACCGGTAGGCAGGCGGTAGTTCGTGCCGCCGCCGAACAGGATGGCTCGAGCCCCATCGTCATCGTAGACGGCGGTGTGTCCCCAGCGCGGACCGGGTCCAAAGCCGGTCGGCTCGAGCTCGGTCCAAAGCGGCGGGTTGGCCAGCGACAGCGTCCACGTGTCGCCGTACAAGAAAGTGGCGTCGTAGCCACCGTAGATGATCAGTCGATCGTTCCCGGCGTCGTAGATCATCGAGTGCTCTTCGCGCGCTGCCGGCAACAACCCGGCCGCGGCGATCGGGGTCCACTCCGGGATTCCGCCGAGCGAAAGGGCCCAGACGTCGTTCCGAAAGTCCGTATCGGTACCGCCGAAGACCACCATGGCCTGGCGCAAATCGTCGTAGACCGCCTCATGGCTGGAGCGTGCGGTCGGACCATCCACCGCCGGCGTGAGCTCGGTCCACTCGGGATTCCCGCCGAGGGAGAGAGACCAGACGTCCTTGCGACGCTCCGTCGGGCCGGAAAGGCCGTCGTAGCCAGCGAAGACGATCATCCGATCTCGATCGGAGTCGTAGATCGCCGTGTGGCCGGCGCGCGCCACCGGAGTCGATCCGGCGGGTTGGAGCTGGCTCCACGTGGGCGGCGCGGTGGTGAAATCGAGTTCCCACACGTCACTCAGCAAGTCCCAGCTGTAGCCGGCGTACACGACCATGCGATCGCTGTTGGCGTCGTACACGGCGGTGTGGAACGCGCGGCTCAACGGCGGAGTGCCCTGGGTGGTGAGTGGCTCCCAAGCTGCCTGGGGAACGGTCAGGTCGAGAACCCAGGTGTCGTTGGTGAAACCGCCGAAGATCACCATGCGATCCCGATTCGGATCGTAGATCGCGCTGTGTCCGATGCGTGCCGGACCGGCCGCGCCGCCCTGGCCCGAACCGGCGAGCAGAGACCACTCGCCATCGATCGGGTTGCTGGTGAGCGGAGGGGACGCTAAGGGCCCGGAGGCGATACGGTCACTCCTCAGGTTCGACAACGGGTGAAGCATTCCGCCGTGGGGAATGCGAGTGAGCGCCGTGCGCTCGAAGCGGACATTGCCGGCCCAAGGGCGAGCGGCATGTGCCTCGACGTCGGGAAGAAGGGTGGCGGTCGATCTTTCCGCGGCGGTAGTCAGGGAAGAGTAGTGGAGCGCGAGCAAAATGACGGTCGCGACTCCCAGCCTAGAAACCAGGTTCGCGCGCATCGATGGCCCCTTCCTGCAGGATCAGGGGATTGTGAGCGACAACAATACGTCCAATGCTTCGCATCGTCAAGAATTGCTTCCGACAGCTCGAACGCGGCTCGAGGCAACGGCCTGCGTCGCATCAGCTCAGACGGCCACCTGGAGCCACCAACCTTTCGCTCCCCAGTCGGTACTTGTGTTGACGGGGAGTCGCTGAGGGCCCTGGGCAAGCTGGGCCTCAAGGTGCGACATGGGCTCGGGGGCTGGATGGACTGACCCCGACTCCGTGAGTACCAGCCCAAAGGCGTTTAGAGCCCTCCGCGCGCAATGGGAGGAACGCCATGAAATCTTGCCTACGACTGTCCATTCTCTGCGTCCTGCTTCTCGCTACCGGATGGGCCCATGCAGGGCCAGCGGACGACACTCGAGCCGTCTTCAAGACGCTGCTCACATCTGTTCCCGTGCCTCCGGAATGGGAGGGAATTTGGGTAACAGTAGACTCGACCGACAACTGCTTTTATCCTGACGGCGCCAGCGCTTTGTCATCCGAGTACTGGATCTGCGCGGGCCGGGATTTCTATCCTGACGTAACCTGCACAGGGACAGCGACGGCAACGACTCTCCATCTCCACTGCGGCTCCATGGATTGCGGCGACGAATGCTGTAGTGGCTACAGCGTGACGTTCGACGTTACACGAAATGGAGATTCGTTCGACTCCGTGGAGGTATACGAGGCCTTTTGGGGTTGTGGTTATGAGCTGTGCACGACCTTACGCGCCCATGGCACACGCACCGGGCCCGTCCCCAAGGATTACTGTGTCACTCCGGTTTTGCCTACGACCTGGGGTGGCGTGAAAGCCATGTATCGTTGATCAGTCCGCTTTGGGCAGGTTGCTCTTCTGGTAGGAGAAGCGGCCGAGGAGGAGACCCACCGTGGTGCGCCGGGCCACTGGCTCGACGGTGCCGCCGCAGCGCTCGGGGAGCGGCACCGGGCCGCCCGGGAAGGTGACGCCGTAGAGCGAGGAGACGCCCTCGGCGGCCAGGAAGGTCTGCAACGCCGGCATGAGGGTTTCGCGCCGCGGCGATCCTTGCAGATCCGAGGCCAGGCTGGAATCGCTGGTGAAGGCGGCGCCCTGGGGCAGGGAGACATCGAAACCCTGGGCCGCGAGCTCGTGCTCGGGATCGCGCACCAGCCAGAGAAGCGCGATGGGACGCTCTTGCCAGAGGGCGACGACGGCGCGCTCCCCGTGGCGCATCCGCGCCAGCGCCGCGATCAGCATGTCCGACTTCACGCCCTCCTGGCGCACCATGGCCTTGATCTGCGAATAGCGCGCCCACTGCACGCGGAATTCCGAGGGCACCGGGGGCAAGGGCTGCGCCCGCCAGAGGAACCGGTGCGTGCGTCCCCAGCGCGCGCGGCGCTGGCGTGCCTTCGCCGCCGCTGTGGTCTCGCCGGGCGGGCCCGGACGCACGACCTCGTGGGCCCGGGGCTGCACGATCTCCAGCGACACGTTCTCGCGCTTGACGTTGGCGAAGCGCTCCTTGTGCGCCGTCTGCCCCAGGGCGAAGTCGAACTCCCGCGCGTCGGCGGCGAGGGCGTCCTCGAGCAGCCGCTTCAGCATCACCTCGCCCGGCGAATAGCGGGCGTAGTCGACGTTGAAGCTCGGCATGTACCAGGTGAAGACGCGGTCGTAGAGGAAGCCGAAGTGGAAAGCGAGGAGCTCATCGCGCCAGCGCAGGGCCGAGAAGCGCAGCCATCCCGATTCGAGGAGTGTCTGGGAGACGCGCTCGAAGAAGCGCCGGTTGCGCATGTCGTCGAAGAGGCTGCGGTCGCCCGCCATGAAGCGCCGGTCCCGGTGCTGCTCGAAGAAGTGGGGTAGCAGGTCGGCGACCTCGTCGCTGTCGAGCACGTGCGAGAAGGCCAGGGGGGCCAAGTGCTCGAAGTAGCGGGTGTGGCGTACCAGGCTGCGCTTGCGGGCGCAGGTTTCGGCGAAGGTACGGCTCTTTTCCAAGGACAGCGCCGGGCAGGCGCCGGCGCTCTGCTTGCGCACCACCCAGCCTTCCGGTTGCGCTTGTTGCTCCAGGAGCGGCATGGTGGCGCTCGCCGACGGGATGTTCTGCAGCCGCAGGACGTCCCAGCGATCGCGGCGGCGCACGAGCGCCTCGAAGATCGTGGCGATCACCCAGGGTTTGTTTTCGGCGGCGGCGATGACGTCGGCGTAATCCGACAAGCCGGTGCCGAGGAACTCCACCACCCGGAGGCCGTCGTCACGGCGGAGCTGCAGAGGCGCGATCCCCACCAGTTCATCGTTGCGCAGCACGGCGAACGTGTACAACTCGGCGTCGGCGCCATAGCACTCCCACCAGGTGGAGAGCCAATCCCAGGTGAGGAAGATGCTGCGCGTCTCGCTCTGCTTGTGCAGACGGCTCCACGACGCCCGCCCCAGCGGCAGGTCGTGCAGGTTCTGGCACAAGCGCGTCTGATGTTCCGTCGCCGAAACGAGAAGCTCCGACATCAGCCACCTTCCGTCGCACCCGTTGGTCCGCGCCGAGGGCATCCAGTTCCGTGCCAAGCGCCGGCGTCGGGAGTCCTGACCCGGTACTTGCCCCGGGTGCCGTGGTGCACTAGGATTCGGCCTGCAGGTTGGAGCCGCGGCAGGGTGCGTAGCGGCACCACGCGCAGGAGAGGGGAACGATGCTCTTCGATCGGCGTCCGTATTACCTGGCCGGGCTCGTGGTCGGACTGGCCGTCGCGGCGTTGATTTGGTTCGGACCGAAGACGACTCCAGCAGAACGCGTCGCCAAGGACGTGGCGGTGCTCGCCCAGGAACCCTGGGATTCCGTGCGCGTCGTCGACCTCGTCTTCGAGGGACCGGCGCAACATCCGACGGATGTCATCGTCAAGGGCGTGCGTCCCAATGGCACTCCCGTGGTCGTGCACTTCGCAGCGGACAGTCCGTACACGGCGCGGTCGGCGATGGAACGCCTGCAAGCGCAGGATCCGGATCGCCTGGCGGAGATCCTCATGGTGCCCCGCTCCCTCGTGCAGCCCGAGTTCCGCTCGCGCTTCCACCGCGACGCCACCCATGCCGGGATCGCCTATTTCGCCGGCACCCTCCCGGAGGCGGCGACGTCCCCGGCGCCGGGAGCGCCACCGGGTTCGCAGCAGTCCTCGTCGTTGCCGGCGGATTCTGGCGCGGGATCCGCCGCGCCCGCGGAGACCGCCCAGCCCGCTTCCAACGCGCACTGAGCCGCCTTCCCTCCGCGCTGCTGGGTCCCGTCTGCTCCAGTCGGAGGTGTTCCTGGAGGCTCGACTCGAACGGGCGTTGCGCGACCGTCTCGAACGCCTGCCGGCTGGGCTCCGGCCGCGCTTGCCTCGGGACGAGCGCATCGTCTTCATCGACAACCCGAGGTCCGGTGGCGGCACGTACGCGGCGTACGCCGAGTGGGCGCGGCAGCTCTACAACTTCTTGGGTTACGACGTGCGGCTGCTGAGCACCGAACGTCCGGGCCACGCCGCGGAGCTGGCGCAGCGCGCTGCCGCAGAAGGCGCCACTCTCATCGTCGTCTGCTCCGGGGACGGCGGCGTCCGGGACAGCGTCGCCGGCCTCCTCGCACTCCCCGAGGAAAAACGGCCCAAGCTTTCGGTGCTGCCGAAGGGCACCGCCAACGTGCTCGCCAAGACCTTCGGTCTGCAAGTAGGACCGTTCCCCGACTTCCTGCATGCCTGTTTCCGCCAGCTGTACTGGGCGCGTGAGCGTCCGCTCGATGTGGGTTTCCTCGACGACACGGCCTTCGCCTGCTTCGCCGGCTTCGGCTTCGATGCCGATCTCATCGAGAACGTTCCCGAACGCGACAAGCGCTTGCTCAAAGAATGGGCTTACGTGTTCTCCGGGTTGCGTACCCTCTTCGGTTGGAACCCGGCGGAGCGGCGCTTCCGGCCCTACGAATTGCCGCGGATGCGTGTGCGCGGCACCGATCCCGAGGGGCGCCGGTTGGAGTTGTACGGCTACTTCGTCGCCGTGGGCAACGTGCGCGATTACGGCTCCCGCCTCTTCCCCTTCATGCGGAACGCCCGGCCCGACGACGGCCTCCTGGACGTGGTCGTGGTGGACACGCGGGATCTGCTCGAGCTGCTGCGCATCGGCCAGCAGGTGCTGGCGCGGACGCACCTGCGCCACCCCCTCGTCCATTCCTTCCAGAGCCGCGAACCCTTGGAAGTGGAATCCCTCGAGCATCCCGTGCCGATGCACGTGGACTGCGAGCTGCTGGCGCGAGAGAGCCGCTGCACGCTCCGCCTGGTCCCGTCGGCGCTCCGTATCCTCGCCTGAAGACTCCAGGCGCCCGGCGAGTGGACGGAGGCCGCGCGGGCACGGGGCATGCACGGAAGCGCCGGCATGCAGCAACAGACATTCCAAGGAGCGTGGGGCGCGCTAGGCGCTGCCCTGCGGGGCGTGATCGCCGCGCTCGGCATCAGCCTCGGTACCGCCCCGGTGTGCCACGCCCAGGCGGTGGATCGCGTGGCGCTCTTCACCGAGTGGGTGAGTGACGCCGACAGTCCGCCAGGCCGCCGGGCCGATTATGTCGACCCGATCGTGTTCGCCGCGCGAGGACCGATGTACACCGTCCTCGATGTGGGCACCTTCGCGCGCGGTCTCGAAGTGGGGGGTACCTGGCGCGATCGGCGGCGCGCGAGCTACACACCCTTCGTCCGCCGGCGTCAGGGCGGCGCCGTGGACGACACGGCCTTCGAGTTCGCCACCGCGCAGCCCCTCCGACGCGTCGTCGGCACCGCGGCGCTGCGCTTGCAGTGGCCCGACCACCCCGAGGATGCCAACGTGCTCTTCATCCCCTCGGTCGGCGCCGAGATGTACACGAGCGACTACTCCTTCGCCGCTTTCCGCGCCATCCTCGATCCCCGGCCCGGGGCAGGGGTCGCCTTCATGCTCTCGCACCGGTTCGCCCGCCGGGACGCCTTCTTCGAAACCATGCTTCTGCCGCGCACCGACGGCGTTCTCAACTGGAGCGTGCGCGGCCGCTGGCGCTGGTTCCATGCCGGTTACACCCGCGACCAGGATTTCGACTACTCCCGCATCGATCGCTCGGTGTGGGTCTTCGGCCTGCAGCTCGACCTCCACCAGGACGATTTGGGCTCCTAAAGGCTCCGCACCCATTCCGCTCTCCCGACTCGACCTGCCGTCGGGGTCGTCTTGACGAAGCGTGCCGGCCGGCGGACACTGCTCTCTCTTTCTGCTTGCCGCGAGGAGCCCGTGCGCGGTGACTCCACGGGGATCTGCACCGAGAAGACCAGGGACGAGGTGCCGGATGGCCAGACGTGCGAGGGCCGCGTGCCGCGGCTGAAAGTCTACGGGGCGCTGGTCCTGGTCCAGATCATCTTCGGCGTGCACTACTTCGCCTCCAAGCTCGTGCTCGAGATGATGCCGCCGCGGGCTTGGGCCGCGATCCGCATTCTCGGAGGCGCCGGCCTCCTTGCCCTCTACAATCTGCTCTTCCTGCGCCGTCTGCCGAACAGCCGGGGCGACGTGGGTCGTCTCGCCCTCTACGCCGTGCTCGGCGTGGTGCTCAATCAGGTACTGTTCGTGGAAGGCCTGTCGCGCACCTCGCCCTCGCACTCGGCCATCATCAACAGCGTCATCCCGGTCGCCACCCTCGCCTTCGCCATCCTCCTCGGCCGGGAGCGCCGCACCGCTCGGCGGCTGGCCGCCATCGTCGTGGCCTGTGCCAGCGTTCTACTGCTGCTCCGGATCGAGAACTTCCGCTTCGAAGAGACCTGGGTCCGGGGCGATCTGCTCACCCTGGGCAACGCCTGTTCCTTCTCCGTGTTCCTGGTGCTGTCGCGGAACTTGCTGCGGCGCACCCATCCGCTCGCCGCCACTTCCTGGCTCCTCGGCTTCGGGGCGGTGGGGATCACGATGATCGGGGCGCAGCCGCTCGCGCAGGTGAGTTTCGCGGCGCTGCCCGGGAGCTTCTGGTGGCTCGCGGCTTATATCATCGTCTGCGCCACGGCTCTCGCCTACTTCCTCAACTACTACGCGTTGCAGTACGTGGAGTCGTCGATGGTGGCGCTGTTCATCTACCTGCAGGCGCCCATCGCCGCGACGCTGTCGTTCCTCCACAAGGGTGAGGCGCCGACGCTGCGCTTTCTCCTGGCCGGAGCCGGGATTTTTGCCGGCATCTATCTCGCGGTATCGGGCGGTGGTGAGGACAGGCTGGGGAAGAGTGCGGCCCGACGGGTTGCGAGCAGGCGGGCTGACGCTGCCGCGGCAGCTCCGGCCGGAGCGCCGTCAGCGGACCGAACGGCGCCGAGCGCTGACGGCTCGGCGGCGAAGGCGGCAGGAAGAGAACGGCCATGACGCTTCCGGAGCAGGCAGAGGTCGTCATCTGTGGTGCCGGGATCGCCGGCGTAGCCGTGGCGCACCAGCTCACTGTCCACGCCGGCGTGCGTGATGTTCTCCTCGTCGACGATAGGCCGCCACTCACCCTCACCAGTGACAAGTCCACCGAGGCTTATCGCAACTTCTGGCCCGGCCCCGACGGGGCGATGATCGCCCTCATGAATCGCAGCCTCGACTTGATGGAAGAGCTCGCCCGGGGGACCGACAACGTCTTCAGGTTGAACCGGCGCGGTTATCTCTACGCCACCGCCGTACCGGCGCGGGCCGCAGCGCTGGAGCGCGCCGCCACGGCTGCCGCCGGCCAGGGTGCTGGTCCGCTCCGCGTGCACGACCATGCCGATTCCGGCGGCTACGCACCTTCGCCGCCCGAGGTCTTCGAACATCAGCCTCTGGGTGCCGACCTCATCGTGCAGCGTGCGCTGCTGCGCCGGCACTTCCCGTATCTCACCGAGCGCGCCGTGGCTGCCCTACATGTGCGACGCTGCGGCTGGTTCAGCGGCCAACAGCTCGGCATGCTGCTCTTGGAACGGGCGCGTACTCGCGGTGCTGTGCTCGCGGCGGCACGTCTCGAAGCCGTGGAGGTCGCCGGCGGACGTGTGCACGGGGTCGTGCTCCGGGAAGGGGGGCGCACGCAGCACCTGCGCACCAGCTGTTTCGTCGACGCGGCAGGACCGCACTTGGTGTCGGTGGCAGCCCTGCTCGGTATCGAGTTGCCGGTGTTCTGCGAGCTCCACCTGAAGGCATCGTTCCGGGATACGCGAGGTGCCGTTCCCCGCGCCGCGCCGCTCCTCATCTGGGACGACCCGCAAGAGTTGGAATGGTCCGACGAAGAGCGAGAGCTGCTCGCAGCCCAGGAAGAGAGTCGCGGTTTCCTGGGTCTTCTCCCCGCCGGTGTCCACGCCCGACCGGAGGGAACCATGGAAGGCGAACAGGTCCTCGTGCTCTGGCCGTACCATGCGCAGCCGGTGGAGCCGCACTTCCCGCTCCCCGAGGAGCCTCAGTTCGCCGAGATCGCCTTGCGCGGCATGGCCACCATGCTGCCCGGGCTGCGGGCCTATCTCGATGCCGTGCCACGCACCTTCGTCGATGGCGGTTACTACGTGAAGACGCGAGAGAACCGTTGTCTCGTCGGGCCTCTACCGGTCGGTGGCGCTTACGTGCTGGGTGCGCTCTCCGGCTACGGCTTGATGGTGGCCTGCGGGGCGGCGGAGTTGCTCGGAGCCCACATCACCGGCGCACTGCTGCCTGAATACGCCGGCGCCTTCACGCTCTCGCGCTACGACGACCCCGCCTATCGGCGGCTCCTCGAGGACTGGGGGCCGACGGGGGAACTCTAGGTCGCCTCAGGGATGGAAGGGCACGTGGCGAACGGAGCGGACGCGGTACACGTCCGCGGCCTGCAGCTTGAAGATGCCGGACATCCCCGTGGACGAGGCGATGGCCTCGATGTGGATGTCCATGGCCTCGAAGATCGGCCCCGCTTTCTCGGAACGCTCGAACTCGAGAGCCAGGACCCAGTTCGCGGCGGCGGCGACGTCGGCCAGCATCACCGCGGCGCGCGGATTCTCGCGCACGTTGCGGATGGTCTTGTTGAAGAACTGGAAGGAAAGTGCGACGTGCGACTCGTCCACGTAGTAGACCTGCGAGATGATGGTCGCGTTCGGGACGCCAGCGGTGGAGCAGGTGACGATCACGGCCGGGATGCCATTGTCGAGGACGGGCCGGAGCGCAGCGGGCAGCTTCGCGGTTTCCACGTCGGTCACGCCCCTCCTGCCCCTACCGGCGGGACGAGGCGCGTACCGGCGCCGGGTCCCGGCGTTTGCAGGAAGATTTCCTCCACCTGAATCTCCACTGCCAGCGCGGGCTCCAGCATGTAGTCGCGGAGGAGCTGCTCCGGAAGTTCCGGGAACATGGTGCGCACACCCTTCTGAAAACGAGCGACGATGCGCGCGTGAGCGGCGTGGTCCTGCGGCTCGGGATCCCGGTGGCGGAGGTAGCGGCCCTTGAACTGATAGGTCTCGTGCGAGGGAAACTCCTCGATGGTGACCGAGTACTGCCCGTTGTCCGTGAGGTTGTCGACGAGCTGATCGGTGAACTGGGCGGGCACCAGGCAGATCAGCGAATCCCGATCCGCTCCGATCCGCCAGCCGATGACGCGATGCCCGTAGGGGACGAGATCCCGGTCGCGGCTTCCCGAGGTGGCAACGTTGGCGTATTCCTCGAGGAATCTCTGGATCTTGCCCGGAATCATCGTCCCCCCGTGACTCTCGCGCCTAGCTCCACTTCTTCCCGAGTCCGTCGAGACCGGCTTCCTTGAGGTCTTCGGGACGCATTGCGATTCTGAACTCGCAGTCTGCGTCGAAGCTGAGGAACCACGGTTCGGCGAAGGACGGAACTTGCGAAGGGTTCTCGATGTGAATGACGAGAATCGCCCCCCGCGTTCCGTTCTGTTCGGTGAAGTAGACAGCTTCGGGCTTGGTGGCCTCGAGAATCTTGTTGATCGTCGCGCCGGCGCTTCCGTCTCTGACCTTGGAGTTGAACGGTTCGTGCGGAATACGAACCGTGAGCAGCATACGCACGGTCCACTCCTTCGTTTTCGGGATACTAGTGAGGGCGACCGCACGCACAGTACAATGTCGGGCCGCGAGAGTCAACGACGGGCGCTCAGACGACGCCGAGCTTGCCGAGCGGCCGGCGGCCGGAGAAGCCGGTGCTGTAGTCGTGGAAGAACTCGATGGTGGCTTCCGGGTGGTGCCAGCAGTAGTAGATGCCGTCGCCGCTGTCGAAATCCACCAGCCACATGCCTTTCACCTCGACTCCCAGCTCCATGATCGCCGCCCCCCAGGCGCGCAGGATGCGATCGTATTGCTCTTCGAGCCCGCGTCGGGCGTCGCCTTCCGGCTTGGCTTCGAGCTGCCGGACCACCGCCTCGGCTTCCTTCACCGCCGCAGCGGTGATGGCCTGCACCCGGGGCAGCGTCTCCCGGGATTCCTTCAAGGTGAAGATGCGTTTGCTCATCGTCCCATCACCGTCTTCCACCGGCTTTCTCCAATCATTCGCGCCGCGGGGGGCCCCCGTCAAGCGCTCGCCAGAGCACCGGCACGCAGGGCCTCCAGGGCCTCGATCTCCTTGGGAACCGCTGCGGTCAGCACCTCGTGCCCACCTTGGGTGACGAGCACGTCGTCCTCGATGCGCACGCCGATGCCGCGGAAACCCGGCGGCACCCCTTCGAGGTCGGCGGCGACGTAGAGACCGGGCTCCACGGTGAGAACCATCCCCGGGGCGAAGCTGCGGGCGCCGCCTTCGACGGTGTAGAGACCCACATCGTGGACGTCCAGTCCCAGCCAATGGCTGGTGCGGTGCATGTAGAACTTGCGGTAGTCGCTCGATTCCCGCACCCGCTCCGCCGGGCCCTCGGCGAGGCCCAACTCCACCAGCCCCGCGCAGAGCACCTGAACGGCGCGCTCGTGGGGAGCTTCGAAGGAACCGCCCGGGCGCACCGTATCGATGGCCTGCTTCTGCGCTTCCAGGACCACGGCGTAGAGGGCGCGTTGCTCGCTGCTGAACGAGGCTCCCACCGGGAAGGTGCGGGTGATGTCGGCGGCGTAGAGATCGGCCTCGGCGCCGGCGTCCACCAACAGGAGATCGCCTTCGCGAAGCACGGAGTTGTTGTCGCGGTAGTGCAAGATGTTGGCGTTGTCGCCACCGCCCACGATGGTGCCGTAGGCGGGACCGCGGGCGCCGCGCCGGCGGAACTCGTACTCGATCAGGGCTTCCACCTCGTACTCCCGCATGCCTGGGCGGGTCTCGCGCATGGCGCGGAGGTGGCCCGCCGCCGTGGCGGCCACCGCGGCACGCATGCGTTCGAGCTCGTAGGCGTCCTTCACCAAGCGCATCTCGTGCAGCACCGTGCCCGGGTCCTGCAGCTGCACGATGCCGTGCCCGCGTCGCGCCCGGGTGCGACGGTGGTCGTCGACGAGGCGCTGGACGAGCCGGTCCAGGACGGCGTCGCGTCCCCAGGCGTAATACAGCGTGTCGACGTCGCTGAGCAGCTCCGGAAGGCGCGCTTCCAGCTCCTCCACGGAGTAGGCGGCGTCGGCGCCATAAAGACGTTGGGCGTTGTCCACCCCCACACGGCGGCCGTTCCAGATCTCGGCGTCGCGGTTCTTCGGGCGAACGAAAAGAACGTAGCGCGCGGCCGTTCGCCCGGGGAGCAGGAGGCAGACGGCGTCGGGCTCCTCGAAACCGGTGAGGTAGTAGAAGTCGCTGTCCTGCCGGAAGGTGTATTCCGAGTCGGCGCTGCGCAGCCGCAACCGCGCGGCGGGAACGAGGATGGCGCCGCTCTGCAGCGCCTCCATCAGTCGGAGGCGGCGCTCTGCAGTCCGACTGAGGAGGTCCTGGGGTTCCGCCAACGTTTCCCTCCGCGCGCATGCAGGACGAAGGGAGGCAGTATAACGGAGACGCGCTCCTGGCGGGCGCCGCACGGGCGCCGCTCTCTAAGGTTTGCGTGTCGTATCCGGCGGGGTGGGTGCCGGTGCGGGCGGAGGCGGCAGGATCCCCTTCACCGCCTCCTGGAGTGAGCGTCCGAGCTTCTTCTTCGCTTCCTCGGTCGCCACGTTGCCGAGGAGCCGCTGGATCTGCTGCGCCCCCAACGCCTGCAGACCGGTGCGCCGCGCCGTGGCCTGCAGATCCGGTCGCACCTTCGGAGCGCGGAGCGTGCCATCGATGTCGAAGTCGAGCACGAGGCGGCCGGCGCTATCGGTGAACAGCGAGCCCAGGCCTCGCGTCGCGGGCGCCCGCAACGCCTGCTGGGTGAGGGCCGAGGAGAGCTGCACGCCGAGGGCGAGATCGAGCCCGCCATCGAGGCCGATCTTCCCCTCGACTGTCGCATCGGCATCGTTGCCCTGCAGCTTCAGTGAAGGCAGCTTGACCTGTCACGACTCGACGGCGAAGGAGAAGCCGACCTGGCGGTAACTCAAGTTGGACAGGCTCGGCAAGCCGAGGACGGCGCCGAGCTGTTTGAGGATCGGAAGTTCCTTGAAGCGGCCGTTCACCGCCAGGCCTTGCCCCTTGCCGGTCAACTGTTGGCGCATCGCTGCCGCACCAGCGCCAGTGACATTCCAGGACGAAGTGCCGTCCAAGGTTCCTTCCACCAGGCTGCCAGCGCGGAAAAAGTCTTCGAGCAGTCCACCGAGCTGCACCTTGTCCATCTCGACGACGAGCTCCTGCCGCGGTGCTGCGGGGGTGGCGAGATCCACCTTCATGCTGCCGCCGAGTTTGCCGTCGTACGTCTGGGCGGTGAGATTCGGCAGCTCCAGCGTCGTGCCATCGAGGTGCAGATCGCTCTGCAGTGCAGCAGCACGGATCTTGTTGAGCCGGCCGCTCTTCGCCTGCAAGTGGCCGCGGGCCCGTGCCGGCGTGCCGGCGAGCTCGGCCTGGCAATCTTCGAGGAGGAAATTGTCGCGCTCGAGCCGGGCGGCGCGGAGCGTGAGGTGGAGATCTTGAGCTTCGCTCTTCCATTGCAGGTGGGCGTCGCGGAGGGCAGTGCGTTGCGCCTGCACCACGCCGGCTTCGAGGTCGAGCTCGAGATCGAGAGGTGGCAGCGGCGGAAGCAGCGTCTTGGCGCTTCCCGTCCCCTTGCCGCGGGTGGCGGCGGCCGTGTCGGTGCCAGTGGCCGTTGCAGGGAGCAGAGCATCCAAGTCGAGCGCCGCGGCTCGACCGCGCAAGGCGATCCGCGGCCGCTTGGGCGGCAGCGCCGGCTGTACCGTGCCGGAGCCGGCGAGGCGCGCCTCGCCGCAGGCGAGGTTCAGTTTTTCCACCTGGATCGTGGCGCCCGCGCCCACGAGCCGCGCTTGGAGCTCGAGCGGCTGCCGAAGCTGGGGCGTTTGGATCCGCACGCCTTCGAGCGCTAGCGGGCCGTGGAGGGAGGGCAGGGACTTGCCGGCCAGCCTACCTTCGAGGCGCGCGTCGGCTTGCAGCGTCCCCTCGAGGCGGTATGGCGGCGGCTTGGGCGCGAAGGTCGCGGCCACTGCGGCGAGCGTTGCGAGATCGAGCCGGGTACGCAGTTGTACGGAGTACGCGGCGTTCTCTGGGGCGAAGAGCGAGACGATTTCACCCTGAAGACTTAGGGGCGCCTCGCCGATCCGGGCTTCGAGATGTTGGATCTGCAGCGAATCGCCGTGCAGCTTCGCTGTGAGCTCCAGGTCGCTGATGGAGGCCGGCCACTCTCGCGACTGCAGCCGGCCGCCGGCGAGGGCGAGATCACCCTCGAGGTGTGGCTTGCCCGTTCCCGGAGCATCGAGACGGAGGTCGATCCGGGCGCGACCTGATGCCTCCACCCCGGCCAGGCGCGGCAGCCGTTCCTTGGGCAAGAGCTCGAGGATCTCGGCCAGCTCGAACTCCTGGGAACGCGTGCGCAAGTGCAGCTCTGGTTTGCGATCGTGGAGCGCCGCTTCACCTTCCAGCTGCAAGACGAAGTCCTGGAGGCGAAGGCGCAAGCTGTCGATGTGGGCGCTCGAAGCCCCGAGGTCGGCGCGCAGCACCGGTTCAAGCCGCACGGTGAGCGCGGGGAACTCACCGAGGGGACCGCGGGCCCGGAGTGCCGGGCTCTCGATCCAGCCCTGGAGACGGAGGTCGTGAAGGTTGCGGTCCAGGCCCATGGCGAGCTCAGCGGCGAGCGGCCCCTGTAACTCGAGGCCACTTTGCGCGCTCCGCAGCTGCAGGGCACCGTCTCTCAACAAGAGCTTGCGGATCTGCAACGCCATCGGCGTACCCGCCTTGGCCGGTGCTGCCGGTGCGCTCGGCGTGCCGGGGGCACGATCGGTGGCGAAGTTCCACTGCCCCTGCTCATCCTGTTCCAAGAAGAGACGCAGTCCGTCGAGCACGAGGGACCTCACCTCGAGCTGGCGGCGGAGGAGCGCCA
>Ga0075418_10001991_pt1 | contig 23215 bp, 19 predicted proteins | sample SoiMetdeltSBSDD2_FD_81776 | JGI IMG/M metagenome (GOLD analysis project Ga0075418, IMG submission 81776) | Bulk soil microbial communities from a Populus tree surrounding site in Tennessee, USA - Soil MetaG P. deltoides SBSDD2 | ecosystem: Environmental > Terrestrial > Soil > Tree plantation...
CCACTGGCAGCTGCACGAGCAAGACGTGGTGGGCGGGCCGGAACTCGGGATCGACGGTCCTTATGTGCGGTTCATGATCGGCGGCGGCGGCATCCATGATTAACGCTTTTGCGACGCCCGCGTGAGCAGGGAGTGCAGTGGGGGTCCGCCACCGAAGCGCACCAGGAGAACGGCCCCGAGCAGAAACCCCACGTCGCGGAGCGCAGGCCAGATCAGCGAGGGGTGTTCGGCGCCCTCGCCGACTTCGAAGCAGCCACAGGAAATGCTGAGGCCGCGAGATGCGGCCGAGACTAGCGCGATCATGAAGACGACCATGAGGCCGCTCATGATCGCCGCGCTGGCGCGGGTCCAGATCCCGAGCCCAAGACAGACGCCGATGACCAGCTCGAGCCAGGGCAGGAGAACGGCGAGTGCGTTCACACCCCAGGGTGGCAGCATTTGGTAGTTGTGCACGCTGAGCGCGAAGAGATCCGGAGCCGCGATCTTCGGCAGTGCCGCGCTCGTGAAAACCGCCGCCATGCCGAGACGGACCAGCAACAGAACCGCGTCGACGAGGCGCAAGCCTCCAGGCAGAGCCAATCGTCCGAGCTCAGCACGCCGGGCCCCGCCCGTTCCGAACAGACGCCCGCTCGCTTGCGGATCGATCCGCGACTCTTGCGATCCAGGGACGGTCATCGTCTGCTCCCTCGACCTGCGGGACTCTGGGAAACCTGGCGTCTCACTCCACCGGCAAGCGCCGGTCCTGCCAGGCCTCCCAGCCACCTTCGAGCACCTGTGCTTTGAATCCGCGAGCGTTCAGGAACTTGGCCACACGCACGGCGAGCATCGAGTCGTCGCTGTAGACGACGAGCGTCATCTCCGGCGTGAGAAAATCGCGCAGCTCTTCGTATGCGGTTTCTTGGTTGTCGGCCGGAAGCGACACGGCGCCAAACACATGCCCGGCAGCGAAGGCCTCCGGCGCGCGCGCATCGAGGAACAATGTCGTGGACACGGCGTGCAAGCTTGCGGCTGCCTCGACCTCGAGGAACTCGACATCGGGATGGCGAAAGCGTTCAGGGTCCCGGCCGCTCCAGTCGATGCCCTGCGGACGCAACGCGTTCGAGGCCATCCCCAGGGCCACGGAGACCGCGACGAGCACGACCACCTGCATGGCGAGTCGGGTCATTGGTCAACGCACGATTCCAGTGACCGGCACCACGAGCTCCGGTTGCGAGCCGTCCGCGGTGGTCACGGTGACTTTGGCCAGCAGGCGGCCCGCACGTGCGTTGGACGCGAGACGCAAGCGCACTCGGTGCGACTCCCCCGTTCCGGCTTCGAGCTCCGCCTGCAATCCGACAACGGAGGATTTGACCACCAACTGTTTGGCCCCGGTAACGTCGAAGGATCCGATCTCGGCGCCGGCGGAAGCTGCTTCGAAGATCACCTTGTCGGGCTGTGCCCGCAGTCCCCCCGGGCCGCGACCGCGAACTGGGATTTCGATCGCAGCGAGACTCGTGTCGCTGGTGCGCACCAGAACTCTGGCGCTGAACGGTCCTGCCGGTGCGCCCGGCAACACTTTGATCAACACCGTGGCGCCTTGCTTCTCCTCCAGCTCCAGCGGTTCGTGTGTCACCGACAAGAACGGCGCATCGCTGCTCACGCCGGTGATTTCCAGCTTGCGCTCGCGCGGTACCTTCACTGCCACCTGCTGCGACTTCTTCGACCCTTCGGGGCCGATGGCACCGAAGTCGACCTCCGGTGGCACGATCGCGATGCCCGGCAGCACATGGATGTCGACATCGACCAGGAGCATGGGGTTGCTCGGATCGTTGGTCATGATCTCGACGCCCTTGTTGATCTTGCCGACGAAGTCGCTCGGATCGATGCGGACGTGGATCTTGGCCGCGCCGCCAGGGGGAACATCCCAGAGATCCGTGCGCGCGCTGGTGCAATAGCATGTCGGCTTCAGATCCTCGATGGCGAGCGTGGCATCGCCTTCATTGCGCAGGATGAAGTCGTACTCCAGCACCTTGCTCGGTTCGATGTCGCCGGCGACGAGATGGTGCTCCCCGGCGACGACGGCACGCGGCGCCGCCGACACGGCCGGCACCGCACCGATCACGAGCAGGGCGACGAGACCAGAGAGCATGCGGGCGGCGCTCGGTGTGCGATGCATCGACGTCGTCTCCTTCAGGGGTTGGTGCCCCAGATTTCCAGCTCTCGCACCATGGCGCGGCCGGGCAACCTCAGACAGTGCACCACGCTCTCGGCCACGTCAGCCGCGTGCGCCGTGACACCCTTGACGGTATTGTAGTCGGGTTGCTCGTGGCGCGTGTCGATGAGACTCGGCGAAACCACGATCACGCGGATATCGTGCCGCCGCACCTCGTACAGCAGGCTGTGTGCCAGGCCCATGAGGCCGAATTTGGCGGCACTGTAGGCTGCGAGGCCAGGGTCGCCGCGCTTTCCCGAAGTCGACGAGATGAACACAATGCTCCCTCGCCGGCGCTGCACCATGCCCGGGAGCGCCGCGCGCGTCACCAAGAAGGCACCGGTCAAATTCGTCGCGATGACATCGTTCCACTTCTCGACTTCGAGCTCGCGAACTTCGCCGCGCGCGAATGTGGCCGCGTTGTTGATCACGATGTCGAGTGGCCCCATGTCGTGTTCGATCGTTTCCACCAGGGCGCTGACCGCGGCGGGGTCCCGCACGTCGGCCTGAATGGCGCGCCCGATGGTGCCCGCTGCTTCCAGCTCACGGGCGACTCCTTGCAGCTTCTCGGCGCGCCGGCCGCTGAGCGCGACCCTTGCGCCCGCGCGCGAGAGCGCCAGCGCGATCTCGCGACCGATCCCGGTGCCGCCGCCGGTCACCAGGGCCACTCGCCCCTGCAGGGAGTTTTCTTCCATCGCCTCATCGACCTCCAGGGAACGACCATGACCCGCTACGAGCTTTCGCTGCCTGCCGGCGCGCCGACGCGGGACAGGAACAGCTCGAGGACCAGGAGCGCGAAGACGAGAGCCGCGATCAGTTTGTAGACCTCCTTGCCATGACGTGCTTCGCGGATGTGTCGCGCCAACTGATCCGGATCGCGCATTAGGCTCGCCTCGATTCCCGTTTGCGCCACGAATTCCTGCGGATCGATCGCGTGCTGGTCGGACTCCTCGGGAGCGACGTTCACCGCACGCACGAACGTGCCGCCCTCGCCCTGAAAGACATAATGCCCGGGCTCGTTCGTGTTCTCGAAGGCGACCAATGCCATCTTGCCGACGAAGCGCGCCGCGACCAGCTCGCGCTCGCCCGAGGGCGTGACGGCGGTGAATGAGCGAGCATCCGGTGCAGCGGCCTCGGGTGCACGCACGCCGCCATCGGAGGCGCCTGCTTGCGCCAGGCGTTCTTCGCTGCCCATGTCGACACGGCGCTCACCCTCCGCGATGGGAACGAACAGCTCGATGCGTTCTCCCACCTCGTAATCCAGCTGTTGCCGGCCAGTCTCGCCCGCGAGATAGACGACGGTGCGATGCAGAAGCGGCAGGAACATGGGCGACAAAGCCAGCTCGCTGCCGTCCGTGCCGGCGTCGAATGCATAGACGGTGTACTTGCCCGCGCCGTGCACAGCTTCGATGACTGCTGCTTCACCGCCGGCGAAACGGAGCACCGTGCGCACGTCCGGGCCGGGGACGAGCTCGGCGTAGCGAGTGAAGCGCACGCTCTCGAGCGCTCGCAGCGCTTCGTCGGCGAAGCCGGCGAGGATCCCCGTCGCGCGCAAATCGACCAGGTTCTGGAACCCCTCGCTGCGCGTCACCACACCGCGCACGCGCGCGGCGCCCAGGCGTTCCAGCAAACCGTTCGCCGCATCGGCGGCGTCGCGCTGGCCGCTCAGGACGCAGAGCCCGCCGCCTTCGGCGACGAATGTCACGAGCACCTGCGTTTGGCCAGGGGTGAGCATCGCGTCGGAAGACAGAACGACGACTTGCACGCCGTCCAGGTCCTGGCTCGTCAGTCGCTGCACTTGCACTTCGGTGAGAGCGATCGGTGACCGGCCCTGGCGCGTCGGCTCGAGCGCACGCGCGAGGAAGAAGGCGCCGCCGCCGCGCTCGGCCCCGGTCACGAGCAATACGTGGAGCTGCGCCAACACCGGGAGGACGAAATGCCGTACGTCATCCGCGGGCAACCGGTCCGCCTGCTTGCTGACACTGCCGGCCAGCTCCGCCGCTTTCGTTGCCACCAAGTTGAAGTCGTGCGTCTGCACCGCGCCACGCCCGAGACGCAAGCTCGCCTCGCCTTTCGCCTCGCCGTCCAGATCGACACGCAACACGCAGTCCGCCGGCACGTCCGCCGCATGGTTGCGTGCCGTGACCGCGACTTGCACGGGATCGTCGCGCAGGACTGCGCCCGGCGGGATCTCCACCTTGTCGAGGCTGACGTTGACGAACGATTCGACGCGCACGGGCACGAGCGTGACCTGCACGTCACCTTGCATTGCGCGGAGATCGGCGCGAAGACTTTCCTGCGGCGTGCCCATGAAATCGGACAGGATGTAGAGCTCGCGGTTGGGGTTCATCGCATCCCCGAGATCGGTCAACGCCTCTTCCAGCGCCCGCTGCCAGCGCGTCCGCCGGTGGCTGGGTTCGAGCTGCGCCAGGCGCTCGCGCACCGCGTCGAGGTCGCGCACCGGAGTCTGAAACCAGCGGTGTGGCGCATCGTCGAAGGTCATCAGGCTGACCTCGTCCCCCGGTTGCATCTGCGCCAGGATGCCGCCGGCCGCGACGCGCGCGGCGTCGAATGCCGTGCCCTCCGCGCCCTCGCTGCGCATGCTGAAGCTGGTGTCGAGCAGCAAGAGCACGCTGGTGTGGGCTTGCGCCGGCACGAGCCGTGTGAGCTTGCCGCGCACCGAAGGCCGCGCCATCGCCACCGCGGTCAGCGCCACGATGAGGATGCGCAGGACGAGCAAGAACAGCCGTCGCAAGTTGAGGCTGCGCATGCGTTGTTGGTTGAGCGGAGCCAAGAAGCGCAGGTCGCTGAAGTCGAGCCGCTGCAACCGGCGGCGTTGCAGCAGATGGATGATGACCGGGATGGCCGCAGCCACCAGCCCGGCCAAGAAAACCCCGTTCAGGAACGTCAGGTTCACCCGTTGTCTCCGTTCCAGCGTGGTCCCGGGCGCTGTGCTGCGACCGTCACGACGGCCTGCCGCGTACCGGGCGCTCGCGTCAGCCCAAGTGGCTGCGCTTGTTCAAGTATGCCAGCAACGCCAAATCGAAAGGTGTGGATGTCGTCATCGGCACGTAATCGATGAGGTGCCGGCGGCACTCGCGGGCCAGATGCTGCATCCAGCTTTCCACCTTCTGGCGGTACTCCGCCTTGATGAACCACGGCTGAGTCCGGATCTCGCGCCCGGTTTCGAGATCGACGAAGCGCGCTTCTTGGCTGTAGTCGAAAGTGCGTTCGAGATCGTCGAGCACATGGAACACGAGGACCTCGTGCTGCCGGTGCCGGAAATGCTGCAGGCCATTGAGAATCTTCGCCGGATCATCGAGGAGATCGGAAATCAACACCACGAGACCGCGGCGCTTGAGACGTTCGGCCATCGCATGCAGCGCATCGCTGACGTTGGTCCGATCCGACGGCTGCACGCGCTCCAGCCGTCCCAGCATTTCGTGCAGCTGCGCGCGCACGGAGCGCGCCGGAATGTAGTCGCGAATCTGGTCGTCGAACATCACGAGCCCCGTGGCGTCCTGCTGCTTGAGCATGAGGAAACCCAAGGACGCCGCCAGCAGGCTGGCCCAGCGCAGCTTGGTGATGCCCTTGCCGGCGAACCCCATCGAAGCGCTCTTGTCCAACAGGATGACGCATTTGAGGTTTGTTTCTTCCTCGAACACCTTCATGTAGTAGCGATCGGTCTTGGCGTAGACCTTCCAATCCACGAAACGCGGCGAGTCCCCTGGCATGTATTGCCGATATTCGGCGAACTCGACGCTGAAACCGTGGTACGGACTGCGGTGCAATCCTTGGATGAACCCCTCCACCACCAACCGCGCCCGCAGCTCCATGTTGCGCAGCTTGGACACCACTTCCGGCTCGAGGAGCCGGCGCCCCTCCGGTCCTGGCGCGTTGAGCCTGTGTGTCTTTGGCGCCATCGTGGTTATTCCTTGATCTCGGCCAGCAAGCGCTCGACGAGCTGATCGGCGGAGATGCCCTCCGCCTCGGCGCTGAAGTTGGTGACGATGCGATGCCGCAGCACGGCCGGCGCAATCGCCTTGATGTCCTCCACGCCGGGAGTCGGCCGGCCATGCAGCACCGCGCGCGCCTTCGCTCCGAGCACCAAATTCTGACCGGCGCGTGGCCCTGCCCCCCAGCCCACGAATTCGTGGATGCCCTTGCCGTCATCCGCTCCTGGCCGCGTCGCGCGCGCGAGCCGCACCGCGTACTGGATCACGTGGCTCGCCGCCGGCACACGGCGCACGAGTTGCTGATAGCGCAGGATGTCCTGCCCATCGAGAATTGGTTGCGGGCTCCCCGTCAACGGCTTGGTGGTCTTCTCGACGATTTCCATTTCCTCTTCGAAGCTCGGGTAACCCACTTTGATGTTGAACATGAACCGGTCGAGCTGCGCTTCGGGAAGCGGATACGTCCCTTCCTGCTCGATCGGGTTCTGCGTGGCGAGGACGAAGAAAGGCAGATCGAGACTGTGGGTTTGACCGCCGGCCGTGACTTCGTGCTCCTGCATGGCTTGCAGCAGCGCCGCCTGAGTTTTCGGCGGCGTGCGGTTGATCTCGTCCGCGAGGATCACGTTGGCGAAGACCGGACCGCGCATGAAGCGGAACACTCGGCGTCCAGTGCCGACATCTTCTTCGAGAATCTCGGTGCCGGTGATGTCGCTCGGCATGAGATCCGGAGTGAACTGGATGCGGGAGAAGCCGAGGGACAACGCCTTCGACAGCGTCGAAATGAGCAACGTCTTGGCGAGACCCGGAACGCCGACCAGCAGACAATTGCCGCCGGAGAAGAGTGCGATGAGCAGCTCTTCGATGACGGCTGTCTGGCCGATGATCACCTTGGAGATCTCGGCCTGCAGCGCACGGTGGGCACGTTCGAGCTCCCGAACTTGCTCTTGATCCGAACCGTCCTTCATGTCGCTCAAGTCGACTCCTTCCGGATTCTGGGACTGGCACCACGGCCGGACCGGCACGCCGCCCTTCAAGCTGCAAAACCTTGTGCAGCAAGCCTAGTTCCCCGCGGCACCCCGCGCCTTGCTCTTTCTTGCCCTTTCCCCAAGTCGCAGCCCGCACCCGCTTCCCAGGGTCTCGAACCACTCGAGGTGCGCCGGGGATGATCCGGGAACAAGAGACGACGATCGGAGAGTCCCTGTGGATAACCCATCAGGACCAAAACTAGGCCGTCGCCACAATGCGTTGTGGTTGTTTGTATTACTGCGTTATCAACAGACAGGCGGTGGATATCAACAGTGAACAAAGGTCTGGGGGAACAAAGAAGGAGGGTGCTTGCGCACCCTCCTCTTGATTCAGGCCTTGCGGGACGTCCCTCGAGGAGGGACCGGGGGGAATCAGCGACCTGCGCCGATCTTCTCCCGCATCGGCTGCTGGATGCCCGCGCTGACCGGCCTTTGGGAGGACACGGGCTGGGTCGTCGAACCCGGACCGGCCCTGAGCTCACCCATCTTGCAGCTGCCCTCGAAGAACACCCCTTCGTCGATGACGAGGCGGTGGGTCGTGATGTCGCCCTCGATGTGCGAGCCGCTTTGGAGCTCGATCTTGTTGGTGGCGGTGATGTTTCCGATCACTTTGCCACCGATGATTGCGTTTTTCACGTTGATCTCGGCGCGAACGATCCCCGTCTTGCCGACAACAAGGGTCTCCGGGCAGTTGACTACACCCTCGAACTCGGAATCGATGCGCAGGGTGCCTTCGACTTCGATGGTCCCCTTGAACTTGCACCCTTTGCCCAGGATGGAGTTGATCCGTCCCTCCTGGACGTTGGTGTCCACCTCTTTCCCGAACATTGAACGTCCTCCTTCGAGGGGGGTCTCTGACGCCAGCCGGACAGCGAAATCCGACCTCTCATGAACTTCCTGTCAGTGCTCTATGCAAGAGCCCTTCCAGTGAAGCCAGCGCGACTGACGTCCGCATCCCGAGGCAGGGTAGCACGCGGGAGAGAAAACGTGGGGGCCTCATCGACGAGAATCGCACCGATTTTGTCCGCGCCTGGAAGATCCTCGACCACCAAGCTCAGTTCAGGTACTGGCGGGGGTCGAGCGGCACGCCATCCTTGCGAATCTCGAAGTGCAGATGCGGGGCGGTGCTGTTGCCGGTGCTGCCCACGGCGGCGATCACCTGACCTCGATTCACCCGGTCGCCAACGCGCACGGTGAAGCGCGAGTTGTGGCCATAACGCGATTCGAGCCCCAGCCCGTGGTCGAGAACCACCAGGTTGCCGTATTCCGGATCGTTCCCGGCAAACGTGACGGTCCCGCTCCCCGCCGAGACGACGGGGGTCCCGGACTGAGCGGCGACGTCGAGCCCTGGATGGTAGGGCCGCGCGGCACTCCCTGGGCTCGAGAAGTCACGCGTCACCGGGCCGCGCACGGGCCAGGCCGACGGCACGGAGCGCAGAAAGTCTTCCTGGCCGTACACCATCTCGTCGTTGCCCGCGCTCGCGAGCGCCAACACTTCCTCGCCCGCCTGCAGCGAATCCAACGACTCGCCGCGCGCGCCCATCAACGTCAGGACTTCCGTGCGAGTGCGTTCGCTCTGTGCGAGCTGCTGCTCCAAGATGCGCACCTTCTCCAGCTCCACCTGGAGCGAGCGGATCTTGCGCTGCAGCTGAGCGTTCTCCTGCAGCGCACCCAGCAAGCGGCCCTGTGAAAAGAAGAGCGTCACGGTCCCCGCGAACAACAGCACGGTGAGCGCCGCGCCGATCACCAACAACACGGTGCGGAAATGCAGCGAGAACGTGCGCGCTCCACCCTCGGGGACCAGGATCACCGAGATGCGCTTCGCCCAGTGCCGCTTCAGGATTCCAGAGTTCATCGACGTCTTGCGCCATCCATTCGGCCGGGGCGACTGCGAAGGTCGATCCGGATCGCCGCCTACAATAAGTAAGAAACGCCGGCGAGCTCGAAGATCCGCTCCAAGTCGACCAAAGAGTAGTAATCGATCTCGATGCGCCCAGCGGAACCATCGGCCTTGCGCGCCCGCAGGCGCACGCGTGTTCCGAGGCGTGATTCCATACGCTTCTGCAGCTCCTCGAGTGCCGGGTTCGTGACCGTCGTCTGCGTTCGGCGCTTGCGACGGGCCTGCGCCAAGTGTTCGGTCTCACGCACATTGAGCCCTTGCTCGCGCACCAGCTGTGCGATCTCGATCTGTTCCTCGAGCGATCCAGCGGAGAGCAAAGCGCGTGCATGACCGGCGCTCAGCTCGCCTTTTTCGATTTTCGTCTGGAGCTCGGCGGGCAGGCTCGTCAGGCGCAGCGTGTTCGCGATGGCGCTGCGGCTCTTGCCGAGGCGCTCGGCGAGATCTTGCTGCGACATGCCAAAGTCTTGCATCAAGCGCGCGTAGCCCTGCGCCTCTTCCATCGGGTTGAGATCTTGGCGTTGCACGTTCTCGAGCAGCGCCAGCTTCAATGATTCGCGATCATCGACATCTTGGCGCACGACGACCGGCACCGTGTCGCGCCCGGCCAGGATCGCAGCGCGCAAACGCCGCTCGCCGGCCACGAGCTCGTAGGCGCCATTCACCTCGCGCACGAGCAGCGGTTGCAGAACACCGTTGGCGCGAATCGACACCGCCAGCTCTTCGAGCTTGTCGTCGTCGAAACGCCGGCGCGGTTGCACCCGGTTCTTCTGAATGCGCTCGATCGCAACTTCGAGCGGCGCGGGCGCGTCGATCACCGCTGCCACCGGGGCCAGGCGCGCCACCGCGCTCGCCTCCGGGCGCCGGGGAATGAGCGCCTCGAGACCGCGACCCAATGCTTTCCTCGTCGTCATGCTTCCTCCACTGCCGCCGCGGCATCGACCGCCGGACTTTCGCTCCACACCCGTTGCTCGATCACTTCCCGGGCCAAGTTCATGTAGCCTTCCGCGCCGGAGGACTGTGCATCGTAATGGAGAATCGGTTTGCCGAAGCTCGGCGATTCACTCAGCTTCACGTTGCGCGGAATGACGGCGCGATAGACTTTGTTGCCGAAGAACCGCCGTGCTTCCTCGGCGACTTGGTTGGCGAGATTCAATCTTCGATCGAACATCGTCAGCAGCACACCCTCGATCTCGAGACGCGGATTGAGATTCTCTTGCACGAGCTCGATGGTCTGAACCAATTGGGTCAAACCTTCGAGGGCGTAGTATTCGCATTGAATCGGAATGAGAACGGAATCCGCCGCCGTGAGCGTGTTGATCGTGAGCAGTCCGAGGCTCGGCGGACAATCGATGATGACGAAGTCGTACGTCGCGCGCACCGGTTCGAGAGCGCGGAGCAGTCGTGTTTCTCGCGACAGCATGGGCACGAGCTCGATCTCCGCGCCGTGCAGCCGGTTCGATGCCGGGAGGACATCCAGCCAGGGGAGCACGGCGGGCTGGATGGCTTGGCTCACTTCGGCATCGCCGAGGAGCACCTCGTAGATCGTGATCGGCTCGTTGTTCCCCTGCAGCCCGAGCCCGCTCGAGGCGTTGGCTTGCGGATCGATGTCCACGAGCAGGACGCGGCGCTCCGCCGCCGCCAGGCTGGCCGCCAGGTTGATCGCCGTGGTCGTCTTGCCGACGCCGCCTTTTTGATTGGCGATCGCGATGATGCGCGCCTGGCTCATGGTTGCCTTCCCCCATCCACCGCGAGCATCCCCCCGGCACGATGGCTTCCAACTATCGTTTTAAACGATTCCGACCCGTCTGGACAACGTTGTGTTTCACGTGAAACATCCGGTGGGAGGATCGGCGAACTGGGGCAAGAACCCCAATTTCTAGTCAACGTATTTGTTTATAACAAGTTACTGTATAGGCCCCGGTTGCCGGTCGCTAAATTGTTTCACGTGAAACATTTTCTCGTTCCCGCCGGCCCGAAATGTTTCACGTGAAACATTCTCTCGTTCCTGGTGGATGTTTCACGTGAAACATTCCCTCATTCCGGCGTGGATGTTTCACGTGAAACATTTCCCTCCGGGCTTACCCCGCGCCGGATCGCCACCACGAACGACCCCTGGTCGCCAGGGATTCTCTCGACGCCCGCAACAGCGCAGTGGAGCTGCTCCAAGCGCCGCTTGCACACAGCGATTTCGCTCTCGACTGCAGGGCCCTTGAAGGTCCAGTGCACGCCGCCTGGGGCCAGGAAGGGAGCGGAGAGGTCCAGGGACTCGCGTAGCGAGCCCACGGCCTTTGCTGTAACCCAATCGAAGTGGTGTCGGAGGTCCTGGCGGTAGGACGAGGACTTCCGGTCGGAGAGTGCTTCGGCCCGGGCCCACAGAACGGTGGTCCCATGCAGTTCGAGCTGGCGGCAAGCGTCGGCCAGGAAGCGGGCTTTTTTCTGCGTCGCCTCGACGAGAGTGACCTCGGTTTCGGGAAGCGCCAGCTTGACGACGAGGCCTGGGAATCCTCCCCCAGAGCCAATATCCAAGAGGCGCACCGGGGCCTCTCGCGCGGACTTGTCTGCCGCGAGCAGCTTCGCCAGGAAGAGAGACTCCGCGACGAACCGGCGTACATGCGATGCCGTGTCCTGCCGGCTCACCAGATTCACCGAGCGATTCGCCTCGAAGAGCGCTCCCGAGAACGCCTCGAGCCTCGCCTCGAGGTCCGGGGCGAACACCGGTGTGTGAGGCAGTTCCATGGCCTGCTCGGTCTCGTCAGACATTCAAAGCCCCCGCATGTGGTGCATTCGAGCCGCGTGAAGGCATCTCCGTCACGCCGGCAAGGTTCGCTCGCTCTTGCCGGCGGTGCCTTTCCACATGGACTTGCAGGAGGGCCATGTCGGCGGCGCGCACGCCGTCGATGCGGCTCGCCTGCCCCATCGTGCGCGGGCGGAGCTTCTGCAGTTTCTGCCGCGACTCGGTGCTGAGACCGGAAATTTCGGTAAAGTTAAGTGTTTCTGGGATGGCGTGCTCCTCCAGCTCCCTGGCAGCCGCGACTTCACGGGCCTGCCGGGTCACATAGCCAGCGTACCGCACCCGCACTTCGAGTTTCTCGCTCGCCTGCGGCGTGGCCGAGCCGAGCTCCGGCAGCGCCTCGCGCAGCTGCTCGATGCTCAAACCGACCTTGAGCAGCTTCTCCAGTGTGTGCTGCCCACCGGCGATGCTGATGTTGGCTTTTCCCGCAATGCGCTGCACCGTGGCCGTGTCGAGTCGGCGGACCAACAACGCATCGAGATGCGCACGCTCGCCTTCCATCTGCTCGCGATGTCGCCGCAGTGGCGCATCGAGCAATCCGTAACGCTCGGCGTACTGCATGAGCCGCTCGTCGGCGTTGTCGATGCGCAGGACCAAGCGGAACTCCGCGCGCGACGTGAACATGCGGTACGGCTCGACCAGATCGAGGCGCACGAGATCGTCGAGGAGGACACCGATGTAGGCCTCCGACCGTTGCAGCACCAGCGCGGGGAGACCGAGCAGGCGCGCGGCGGCGTTGATCCCGGCCATCAAGCCTTGTGCCGCCGCTTCTTCGTATCCCGAGGTGCCGTTGATCTGGCCGGCCAAGTACAACCCGTCGATGACGCGCGCTTCGAGCGTGTCACGCACCTGGCCCGACGGTGCATAGTCGTACTCGACGGCGTAACCGTAGCGCGCGATGCTCGCGGTCTCTAGGCCTTGAATCCGCTGCACGATGTCGCGCTGCACGTCGCGTGGCAGGCTCGTCGACAATCCGTTGACGTAGATCTCCTCGGACGTGCGTCCCTCCGGCTCGAGAAACAGCAGGTGTTGCTGGCGGTCGGCGAAACGCACGACTTTGTCTTCGATGGACGGGCAGTAGCGCGGTCCGGTGCCGTGGATCTGCCCGTTGTACATCGGCGCACGATGTAGATTGGCGCGAATCAGAGCGTGCACGCTCTCGTTGGTCGACGCCAACCAACACGGCACTTGTTCGAGCACGAGACTCTGTGTCGCGTGCGAGAACGGCCGCGGCGGCTCGTCGCCCGCTTGTGCTTCGAAACGAGAGAAATCGATGCTGTCGCGCACCAGCCGCGGCGGCGTCCCGGTCTTCAGGCGACCGAGCGTGATGCCGAGCGCCTGCAGTGCGGGCGACAAGCCGCATGCGGCGGGCTCGCCTCGGCGCCCACCCGGCTCGCGCTCTTCGCCTGTGTGCATCAGGCCGTGAAGGAATGTGCCGGTGGTGAGAATCACCGCCGGTGCCGCGATTTCGCTGCCGTCGGCGATGCGAACGGCGCGGATGCGCCGCGTTCCACCGGGGGTGGCTTCGACGACGAGCGCCTCGATGCTGGCCTCGAGGATTTCCAGGTTCACTTGTGCCTCGAGCGTCGCGCGCATCCAGTCGCTATAGAGCTGCTTGTCCGCCTGCGCGCGCGGCGACCAAACCGCCGGGCCTTTGCTGCGATTCAGCAGGCGGAATTGAATTCCCGTGGCATCGATCGCGCGCCCCATGCAACCGCCGAGCGCATCGATCTCGCGCACCAGATGCCCTTTGCCCAGGCCGCCGATGGCCGGATTGCACGGCATGAAAGCGATGCGGTCGCGACGCAAGGTGACCACCGCCGTCCGCAGTCCCATGCGGGCCGTGGCCAGCCCCGCTTCACATCCGGCATGGCCGGCACCGACGACGATGACGTCGTAGTCCCGCGTCATGGAATCCGTCCCTTCGTGCGCGCGGTCGCGCCGGTCACTGCGCGCTTCACTTGCCGATGCAGAAGCGCGAGAAGATCGCGTCGAGGATTTCTTCGCTCACCTGCTCGCCGGAGATCTCACCGAGCACCCCGACGGCACGACGCAGATCGGCGGCGAGAATCTCCGCCGGTTCGTCCGCCTCGAGGCTGGCCATGAAAGTGACCACCGCATGCTCTGCGCGCAGCAGAATCTCGCGGTGCCGCTGATTGATGGCGACGAGTCCATCGTTCTGCAGCACCAGCCGTTGTGCGACGACTTGTCGTCCCAAGGCTTCGGTCAGCGCGTCGACGCCGGCGCGTGTTTGCGCCGACACGGCGACGGCTTCGATCCCTGCCGGCAACCGGCCACCCTGTTCGCGCACCCAGGTGGCTGCCGCCTGCGTGCCGTCGCGCATGGCCGGCGGCAATAAATCCACTTTGTTCAGCGCCACGATCGTGCCCGGGGCGGCGTCGTGGATGGCGGCTGCTTCTTCCGCCTGCAGCGCGCGCGCGGCATCCAGGACCAGCAAGACGATGTCGGCTTCCCGATGGCTGCGGCGGCTGCGCTCGATGCCGATTGCCTCCACGGGGTCCGCCGTCGCCGCACGCAGGCCGGCGGTGTCTTCCAGCTGCATCAGCACACCGCCCAGCCGCAAGGTCTCGTGCACGACATCGCGTGTCGTGCCCGCATGCTCGGTGACGATCGCGCGCGGACTGCGCACCAGCGCATTGAACAAGCTGCTCTTGCCGACGTTGGGCGCGCCCGCAAGGCTGACGCGAATTCCACTGCGAAGGTGTACGCCCTCGTCTGCGGTGGCGAGCAGCGCCGCGATCATCTCCGCGGCGCTCCGGCCGCGACGCTCTGCTTCGTCGCGCGCGAGGAACTCGATGTCTTCCTCGACGAAATCGATGCCGGCTTCGATTTCCGCCAACATGGCGAGTAAGGTGTCCCGCGCGTCGCGCACACGGGCGGAGAGCCGGCCGCGCAACTGCTCGAGCGCCGCCCGGCGGGCGGCTCGTGTTTGCGCCGCGATCAAATCGGCCACCGCCTCGGCCTGGCTGAGGTCGAGCTTGCCATTCAAGAACGCCCGGCGGGTGAACTCGCCGGGCTCCGCCAGGCGTGCTCCCGCGCGCAACGCGGCGTCGACGATCTCGTCCACCACCTGCGCGCTGCCGTGGCAGGAGAACTCCACCGTGTCCTCGCCGGTGTAGCTCGCCGGTGCGCGCAACACCAACGCCAGCACCTCGTCGATGCGTGTGTCCGCGGCGTCGACGACGAACCCATGGTGTGCACGGTGACTGTCGCTCTGCAGCAGATCGGCGCCCCGGAAGAGTCGCGCCCCGATCGCGACGGCACCTGCGCCGCTCAAGCGCACGACCGCGAGGCCGGCCGCCCCAGACGCCGTAGCCGGCGCGACGATGGTCTGATCGAAGTGCCCGGCCAAGGGGCTCTGCTCCACTCCGCGGAGAGATCGACGCATGCCGAACTCTTCGTTCGCGTCCAGTACGTCGGTGCTCGACAAGATTGGTTCAACGCGCGCGGCCGTCACCCACGGGCTCCTCCACCCGGCGTCGCCCCGCTGGTGCGATCACGACATTCCGATGCAGCCCTTGGCCGACCGTGTACGAACGCACGCCGGGAATGTCGGCCACGGCCATGTGGACGGTGCGTCGATCTGGAGCGTGCAACGGCTCGAGGTTGATCTCGCGGCCGGTGATACGCACCTTCTCCGCCAACGCTTGCGCCTTCTGCACCAGCTGCGCTTGCCGGCGCTTGCGATAGTCACCGACGTCGACCACCAGCTGCACGTCCTGGCCGAATTCGCGCCCCACGAGACGTCCGACCAAATGTTCCAGCGCCACCAAGGTCTGGCCGCGACGGCCGATGAGCAATCCGTCGATCCCCTGGGTGTGAATCGTGATCTCGGTCACTCCATCCGTATCGCGCATTTCGACCTGCGCTTCGATGTGCATCGCTTGCAGCAGATCGGACACGACCTCGGCGGCATTGGCATGTCGGTGCACCAGGCGCTCGACGCGGACGCGCGCAGGGCGCCCCTTGAGGAGCCCGAGCCAGCGACCGCCTCCGGAATCGAGGACCTCGCAGGCGACCTCAGCGCGCTTTGCCCCCAACTCGGTCAGCGCCTTTTCCAGCGCCGCGTCGGGGCTGCTTCCCGTCGCTTCGACTCGCTGCTGAATCATCGTTGCCTCCCTGCTTCACCGGCGCCGTCAAGGCCGTCGGCGCCGGGACCGGTCCGAACTTGCGATTGATCATGACCTGCTGCCAAACACCAATGACCGAGTTGACCAGCCAGTACAACACCAAGCCCGATGGCATCTTGTAGAAGATGAAGGTCATCACGATCGGCATGATCCACTTCATGATGACCTGTTGCTGTGCTGCAGGACCCGTCATCCCCGGCATCGCTGGACTGATGGCGGATCTCGCCACCATGGCCGCTCCCATGAGGATGGGGAGCAGGCTGATGGCGGGTCCCAGGCCCGGGATCGAAAACGGCAGATGGAACAGCACGTCCGGAGCCGCCAGGTTGTCCATCCACAGCACGAACGGCGCACCGCGCAGGTCGATGCTGCTGCGCAGCGCGCTGTAGAGCGCGAAGAGCACCGGGATCTGCACCAGCATCGGCATGCAACCCCCCATGGGATTGACGCCTTCCTTTTTCCACAGCGCCATCATCTGCTGGTTCATTTCCTGCGGACTGTCTTTGTAGCGGCGCTTGAGCTCCTGCACCATCGGTTGCAGGTTCTGCATCTTGCGCATGGAGCTGAAGGACTTCTGTGACAGCGGCCAGAACGCGAACTGCGTCAAGGTCGACAGAATGAGGATGACGACGCCGTAGTTGGGGATGAAGCCGTAGAGGAAGTTCATGCCGGCGAGGACGATCTTCGCGATCGGGCGCACGAAGGGCCAGCCGAGGTCCACGATCGCCTCGAGGCCTCGCCCGTGCTCGGCGAGCAGCTCCACGTCGATCGGGCCGGCGTAAATATCGTAGACCTCGCGCGGCCCGCGCTTCCACGCCAGCGGGTGCGTGAGGTCGAACCCGAGCCAATGCGCACGGGCATCGGAACGCAGGTGCAGCGTGCCGCCTTCTTGCGTCTTGGGAATCAGCGCCACGGTGAAGTACTTCGACTGGACGTTGACCCAGTCGACATTGCCTGTATAGCTGTGCTCGTTCTCGCCCGAGCCGCCGCCCAAAAGGCCCCCGAGCCCGTGGCGGTGCACTTCGCCGTCCACGCGCGCTGCGACCTTGAACGCCGCCCAATCGTCCTTCTGAATGCCCTCCGTGGTGGCGAGGCCGCGTGTCCATTGCACCGTGAGCGCGCTCACCTCGGGGATCCCAGCGCCGCGTTCGAGCTCGAGCTCGAAGCCGATGTCGTATCGGTCCGGGTTGAAGACGAAGTGCTCGAGGATCGCACCGCCTCCAGAGGCGGCGCAGCGCAGGGTCAATCGCTGTGGCTCTGCTCCGGCGGCAACGCGCATGACACCGGGCTCTTGGAGCGGGGTCACGACGTCGAAGCGAGCTCGGGTCAGGTCCAGCTCACCGGCCACGGTCGCAAGCCGCACACCGAGAGCGGTCTTGCCGGAAAGTCCCGTGTCCGGCCCGATCAAGTCGACGGGCTTCCCCTTCGCCAAGTCGAAGCTCGGGAGTCGGAGCGACGTGATGACACCGCCGGCCGTCGCGATGTGCACCTCGTAGAGCGGCGTGTGGACGACGATCTCCGGATCCGATCTCGACGCATCCGGAAACGTCGTTGCACCCGAGGTGACGGCTGGCACCTGGGTTGCTGCGCCCGGTGGAGGCACGGGGACGGGGACGAGCCCAGCAGTACCCGCGCTGTCCGACATGGCTGCCTGACGTGGTTTCTTCGGACCAACCCGCTCCATGAGCACGAGGTTCGTCCCCAGCACCACGGCGATCAGGAGGAACGCGATCTTGGTGCGATTCTCCATCGATTTCCTCCTGCGCCCCGAGCCCGTGTCGCTCGCGCGCCGTGCTTCACGGAACGGGGTCGTGTCCGCCAGCAGCCCAAGGCCAGCAGCGTAGCAGTCGCGCCATCGTCAGCTGCGTTCCGCGCCAGAATCCATGGCGCCGGTACGCCTCGGCCGAAAACTCCGAACAACTCGGTGAGAACATGCAGACTGACGGCAAGCACGGCGACACGATCAGCTGGTAGCCGCGTACCAGGAGAATCATCACGTGTTTCACGACGGCGCCTCCCCGGCGCGGTCGTTGCCCGAGACCGCCGCCGCGCGCTGCGGCGCGCGGTCGAGCACGTCCGACAACTCGCGGATGACTGCCGTGCTGCGCTGGCGCAGGATTCCCCCGCGCGCGATGAGCACGAACCAGCCGGTCGGCAGCACCCGATCCTTGCTGATTTGCCGAAACGCCACGCGCAGCAAACGCTTGGCGCGGTTCCGTTGCACCGCTCCACCCACCACGCGGCTTGCCACGTAGGCGACCCTCTGATCGGGAGCGTTGTCCAGGCGGAAAATCACGAGCGACGAGCTGATTCTTTTGTGGCCCTGCGAGTAGACGAGATCGAACTGCCCGCGGTTCTTCAACGTCGGCCACATGTTCCCATCACACGGCTGGCCGTAGCGTGGCCAAGGACGTGGCCAAAGACGCGACGTCTTTAGACCGTCAGCTTCTTGCGGCCATGCGCTCGGCGCCGCTTCAGGACGAGACGTCCGCCCCGCGTTGCCATGCGGCTACGGAAACCATGCCGGCGCTTGCGGCGTGTGGCGCTCGGTTGGTAGGTGCGCTTCATGAGCCCTCGTTCTTCTGGAAATGCGTTGTATCGAGCCCGATTCGAGGCCCCTAGGCTAGGGACCGCCCCGCAGGGTGTCAAGTGGCTGGAAATGGCCCCACCCTGTGCACGCGAGCGGTTTTCCACACGGTGGCCGGTTGCAGCAACACGCTCGCGGAAAATTTCTTTACAGGCCGCGGCTCTACGACGCAACGGTTTGTTTGGAAACAAGTTATGACGCTTTGATGGATCCCTGATCACCCTTGCGACGCCAAGGGCCTTTTGCTAGACTGCCCGGCGCCGCCGGAAAGACGCCTGGGGATAGCGGCACAAAGCTTTCTGTTTCAATAAGTTATAGTTCATTCCGAGGAACACGAGGTGTCCAAGTGGACGCGCACGGACTGATGGCCCCGGACGTGTTGACTAACACGCTCGAGGACAACGACTTGCCGCGCCAATCCACAAGCGTAAAAATTCTTTACGCGCCCCTTGGTGCCGTTCCGCGGGGTGTTGACACCTCTCCGTTGCCTCCTTGCGAGGAGAATCATTCCGTGTCCTCGACAGAAGATGACCCCGTCCTCGCGGGGTCGGCCCCTTCGAGTCTATGGGGACGCATCCTCGATCGCGTCCGGTCCAAAGTGAATCCGCAGAGCTACTCGACGTGGTTCGAGCCCACGCGCCTCGTGGAGGTCCGTGAGGGCGAACTCGTCGTCGAGGGTCCGAACCAATTCTTCGTCGACTGGCTCGCGGAGCACCATCTGGACAGACTCGAGGAAGCGGCTCAGCAGGTCCTTGGCCACCGCCCGCGGGTGACCCTTTGCATCGCCAACGGGTCGCATGCGCCGCAGCGAATCGTGCGCGCCCCAGAGCGAAGCGACACGCTTGCGTCGCGACCGCCAGAGAAGCAGCAGCTGGCACATGGTCTCGATTCTCGCTACGCCTTTCAGGATTTCGTCATCGGCGCGCACAGCCAGCTGACGTGCGCCGCCTGCCTCGCGGTGGCGGAAAAGCCCGGTCGTACCTACAACCCGCTGTTCATCTACGGCGGTGTGGGCCTGGGAAAAACCCATCTCTTGCAGTCCATCGGCAACTTCGTCGTCGAGGAACACGGACAGCGCGTGCATTACACCTCGTCCGAGACGTTCATGAACGAGCTCATTCTCGCCATCCGGCAGGGCCGCACGCTGGAGTTCAAGAATCGCTACCGTTCAGTCGACGTCCTGCTCATCGACGACATCCAGTTCCTCTCGGGCAAGGCCGGAACGCAGGAGGAGTTCTTCCACACGTTCAACCACCTGTTCTCGGCCAAGAAGCAGATCGTCATCGCCAGCGATCGCCCACCCAAGGAAATCGACTCGCTCGAGGAGCGCCTGCAGTCGCGCTTCGAAAGCGGTCTCATCACCGACCTCGCACCGCCGGATTTCGAGACGCGCGTGGCCATTCTGCGCAAGAAGGTCGAAAAGCAGGGGTTGGAGATCTCCGACGACGTCCTGCACCACATCGCGCGCGGGGTGACCAGCAACATCCGTGAGCTCGAAGGTTCGCTGGTGCGTTTGCTGGCGTTCTCGAGCCTGACGGGGCAACCGGTCGCCGTGGCGTTGGCCGAGGAGGCTCTCCGGGGCTTCATGCGGCCGCAGCGGCGCGAGGTTCGCATCGCGACGATCCAAAAGGTCGTCGCCAATGAATTCGGCGTGACGGTGGAAGCCATGAAGGCCAAGAGCCGTGTGCAGCGGCTCGCCTTCCCGCGACAGACTGCCATCTATCTCACGCGTGAGCTGACAGGGATTCCTCTTGTCGAAATCGGCAAGAGGTTTGGCGGACGCGATCACACGACGATCCTCCATGCCTATGGGAAGATCGCGCGGCTCGCCCGCCAGGACTCATCTTTCCAAGAACGCTTGGAAAAGATGAGGCGGCTGTTGCTGTTTTCGTGACCTTACCACCTTTACAGCAGGTTCCAGTCGGGGGCCGGTCTTCGGACCGGCCCTTCCAATTTCCTGGGGAAGGATGGTGGGGAAAAGGCAGTGTGGGCACCGGAATCTTTCCCACAGAGATGTCTCGATGTGGACAAAGTGGGCGATTCATGCAACCTCAATTCACATCGAGTCGACGCTTCGATCCGGAAGGCAACCCCATGACCTGTCGTCGCCACACCTCTGGCCCGGGGGCGAAAAGTCCGACAATCCACAGTTCTTCTACTTCTACAAACTTCATTTATTCTCGTAAGAGCCCGGGCGAACCCAATGCACCGGACCGAGAGCGGGAAGCCGGCCGACAACGGTCAAAAAACCGGTTCTAAGCCACTAGAAATCAAGTGTTTAGCACTCCGCCCGAGGGCGGTTTTCGCTTGCGAAAAGGGGTCCGTGCCGCGTACCATCCGGGCGTCGGGAACCCCATGATCGAACCTGCTGGTTCCACCCGGTTTCCCTTCTCGTGCCCTGTGCTCGCGGTTGCAGGAAGCAACCACGGAACGGGCGTGGTCTCGATGTGGCACGACGGCCGCTCGGGCTGCAAAGCGGGCACGATGAGACTTTTTTCTGATTGCTGTTCCTCTGACGTGAGTCGGCCCAGCGGCACCGGCACGGGATTGCAGCGAGGAGGTAATCGCCCGTGAAGATCGTGGCGGACCAAGCGAAGATGAGTCAGAAGCTGCAGACCGTTGGTGCCGTCGTTCCCGCCAAGACGACGTTGACCGTTCTTTCCAACGTCCTGTTGCATGCAGAGGGCGATCAATTGCGGCTGACCGCCACCGATCTCGACCTGTCGATGACCACCTCGATGCCCGCGAAGGTCGAGCAGCCCGGGTCGATTTGCATCCAGGCGCGGCGTGCGACCGAGATCGTGCGCGCCTTGCCGCCTGGCGACGTCAAGATCGGCGGCCGGCCGGAATCGGTGCGCATCCAGTGCGGCAAGAGCGACTTCAAGATCCTCGGCGCCGATCCCGACGAATACCCCAAGGTAACGGACCGGATGCAGGAGAAGGGATTCTCGATCCAGGGACGGACCTTGAGCCGCATGATCGATCGCGTCCTCCATGCGGTGTCGCAAGACCTGAGTCGCGTGGCGCTCACCGGTGTGCTGTGGGAATTCGACAAAGCATCGTTCTCGATGGTCGCGACCGACGGCAGCCGCTTGTCGAAGACCACGGCGCCGGAGAAGATCACGGTCGGCAGCGTGCGTGAGGTCATCGTGCCGGGCAAGGCCTTGCAGCACTTGCAGCGCCTCATGCCCGACGATGCCGAAGTTCGCATCAGCGTCAGCGACAACTACATCGGCTTCGATCTCGGAGACACGTTCCTGCACTCGCGGTTGCTCGAGGGACCGTTCCCGAACTACCGGCCCGTCATTCCGACCAACAACAAAAACAAGCTCACGGTCGAGCGCGACGGCCTGACGCAAGCGACGAAGCGCGTCGCGATTCTCGCCAACACGCTGACCCACCAGATCAAGATGGGCCTGCGCGGCGATGCCGTAGCACTCAGCGTCTCGACCCCGGATCTGGGGGAAGCGCAGGAGGATGTCGTCGCCGCCTACAAGGGACCGGAGATGGATATCGGGTTCAACGCCAACTTCTTGCTCGACATCCTCAAGTGCATGGAAACGGATGACGTCGAGTTCGCGCTCGATCGGGCCGACACGGCGGCCATGGTGCACCCGGTGGCAGGGAAGGACGGCGACGAGTTTTTCTGTCTGCTCATGCCGCTTCGACTCGCAGACTGACGTGAGACTCGGGAAGCTACGCACGGTCCAGTGGCGGAACATCGAGGACGGCGAGATCGAGTTCGCGGACGGCGTGAACGTTCTCGTCGGCGGCAACGGCCAGGGCAAGACGAACGTCATCGAGGCCGTGCATTACCTCGCTCTGGGAAAGTCGCACCGTGGCGCACGGGACGACGAGCTCCCTCGGTTCGGAGCGGAGCACTTTTTCGTGCGTGGGGAAGGGGACGGGGACGCCGGGGACGCATTCAGCATCGAGGCCGGCTTCACACCGCCACGGAGCAAACGCATCAAGGTCGATGGAATCGCGGTGACCAGGCTCACCGATTTGGCGGGTGTGCTCGCCTGTGTCTCCTTCGGCCCCGAGGACGCCGAGCTGGCGCGAGGAGCGCCGCAGCTACGACGGCGGTATCTCGATTACACGTTGGCGGAGACGAGCCGCACGAGCTTGAAGGCGCTCGCCGAGTACCGCCGCGTGCTGCAGCAGCGCGGCGCATTGCTGCGCGGGGCGCGCCGCGGCGAAATCGAGTCGGCGTTGCGCGTGTGGGACGACGAGCTGGTGACGAAGGGCCTCGAGGTGACCCGGCGGCGGGCCGAGGCGTTGCTGGACCTGGCACCGCGGGCCGAGCAGGCACATGCAGATCTTGGCGGCAGCGAGCCGCTGCAATTGCAGTACGCGGTGCATGCGACGGGCAAGAATTTCCGCGCCGGTGAGGAGCTCGCTCGGGCGCTGCAAGACACGACGGCGCTGCACGACGCCTTCGCGGCGCGGCTGCGCGAACGTCGGATCGCCGAGATCGCGCGCAAGGTATGCCTCGTTGGACCGCACCGGGACGACATCGGTCTGGTCGTCGGCGAGCGGGATCTGCGCCGGTTCGGTTCTCAGGGGCAGTGCCGCACGGCGGCGGTGGCATTGAAGATCGCGCAGGCGGGGTTCATC
>Ga0075418_10001992_pt1 | contig 23211 bp, 22 predicted proteins | sample SoiMetdeltSBSDD2_FD_81776 | JGI IMG/M metagenome (GOLD analysis project Ga0075418, IMG submission 81776) | Bulk soil microbial communities from a Populus tree surrounding site in Tennessee, USA - Soil MetaG P. deltoides SBSDD2 | ecosystem: Environmental > Terrestrial > Soil > Tree plantation...
AAGGGCACAGAACGGTATGTCCCTGCCTCGTCCGCCTGTAAGAATTCTATCATCGCATCAGGAACTACTTTCCCCTGACCGTCGTACACATACCCTGTGATAACAATCCTGTTGGAATCGACATCCGGACCGATAAGAAGATCATCAGCAATACTGCTGTAATCGTAACCGTATTGCACCGCGGTAAGGCCATAAGCGAAGAAAGGCCCCACGGTTTGTGAAGGGGTGTCACGCAATTTTTCCATTATTCAAAAGGAGTTTTATTATTGCCGCTTAGCACAATATTGAATTCATAAGCAAGTGCAAATTCAGGTTCCGTCCAATCCATCCTGAATTTTGCGATCAATAGTTCCCTCGCGTGTTTTGGAACGGATTGGAATATAGGATCAAATTCAAAAAGTGGATCTCCAGGAAAATACATTTGCGTAACCAGTCTATGCTCGAATTGTCTTCCAATAACAGAAAAGTGAATGTGATTAGGCCTCCATGCATTATGGTGATTTCCCCAAGGATATGCTCCGGGCTTGATAGTGTAAAATGTGTATCTGCCTTCGTCGTCTGTGATCATTCTTCCGGCACCCAAAAAATTAGGATCAATCGGAGCATCGTGGATTTCGGCCTTATGAATATACCGGCCCGCAGAATTCGCCTGCCATACCTCCACAAGGACATTTCGCAATGGGCGATTGTATTCATCTGTAACACGCCCCGACATTTTGATGCGCTCACCGATAGGTTCACCATTACGACGTCCATTCTTGGTTAGATCATTGTCCCACTTCCTGATCACAGATTCCCCAAATGCAGGCATAGTAATATCCTTTAGCATCGAAGCTACCGGAATTAGCGGTTGTGTTGGACTGCGATAGATCGTCGACTTGTAGCCCTCAAATAAATAAGGAGGGTGTACGTTGTAGTCTGGCTTCTCCATTTTATTGATCGTTATCTTTAAACACCTCCTTAGCAATCTTGAACGCATTGTTCGCCACAGGAACTCCTGCGTAAACGGCTGTGTGCAACAGGACCTCTTTCACGTCGTTAGTGCTCGCACCTGTGTTTCTTGTCGCCCTCAGATGCATCTTCAACTCTTCATCGTGACCAAGCGCTGCAAGTAGTGCAACGGTGATCAGGCTATTTTCGCTCTTCGTGAGTCCTGGCCGATCCCACACCATTCCCCAGTCCCCCGATGTGACGTATTCCTGAAAATCACGATCAAAGTCCGTAGTTGCCTTGATCGCTTTGTCGACATGTTCATCACCCAACACCGAGCGTCGCGTTGACATGCCTTTTTTGTAGAGTTCATTATCCATACTGTTACGAGATAAAATCGATAATTAATTTATTCAATGCCGACGGGTTATCCACGCATGGTATATGCGCAGATCCGTCAATTACTTCGTATCCTGAACCTGAAATCAAATCAGACAAATTCTTAACCTCTTCAGGAGTTGTGGACTTGTCCTCTGCTCCGACAATGCATAAGGCCGGAATCCTGATTTGTTTTGCGATGTCAGTCAGATCTGCATCGCGGATTGCTTCACAAGCCCTGATATAACCCGTCGGCGGTGTTCGTTCCAGCATATTTCGATAGCCGGCGACCCTGTAAGGTTCGTGGTTCCTGAAGTCTTCCGAAAACCAACGCTGCATAACCGAGCTTGAGATGGAAGACAATCCGCCATTTTTCACAGCAGCGATCCTCTCATCCCATAATTGGCGTGTACCGATCTTGAACCGGGTATCACAAAGAACCAGCTTTTCAACTAAACTTGAAGTTTTGTGCGTTATTAACTGCGCAATCATTCCGCCGATAGAAAGTCCAATGATAGTACATTTGCGAATTGAAAGTTTTTCAAGCAGGGTTATGACATCCATTGCAAAGTCGTCGAGGCCACGTGTATCCACGACCACGTCCGAAAGTCCATGGCCACGTTTATCAAACCTTAGTACATTCCCGTACGGCTGCAACGCTGTGGCTACATCATCCCAGATACGGAAATCAGTTCCCAGCGAGTTGATCAGCACGAATGTCTTCTCCCATCCAAGGTTTGCCCAATGATAGTGAATAGAAATCCCGTTGCAATTGATCAGATCCATTTATTAAATATTTACCCTGCTAAGCTTTGGCGACATAATGTGAAAAAGAAAAATCGCGACAATATACGCGAGTCCACACATCACAAAGATCAGATTGTATCCTGAAGCGATATCTCCTTTTGCTTTGTAAGCATCCAACAACATCCCAACACCCTTGGCAGCCAGCATTCCTCCTACTGCGCCGCCAAGTCCACCGATTCCACTCACCGAACTCACCACCTTTTTCGGAAACTGATCCGTCACGGATGTTAGCAGGGTTCCCTTCCAAATTGTCTGCGCTGCAGCAGCCAGGGCGACAATCATGATACTGATCCAGACATCGTTGCTGAAACGGATCGTCATTACCGGCATGGCCATCATCACGCAAATTAACATTGTAGTCTTCCGGCTCGCGTTGAGGCTCCATCCGATGCGTATGAAATATGATGAAAGCCATCCACCTGCTATTGAGAGGACAGCTGTTACGGCGTAAACTATTGTGATGGGAAATGCTATCTCCGCTTTATCCATTCCACTATTGGCAAGGAACGACGGAAGCCAGAAAAGGTAAAACCACCAGACAGGATCGGTCAAAAATGAAGCAGCCAAGAATCCCCATGTTGCCTTTTTTCCAAGAAGTGAAAACCAGGACACTTTAGTGAGATCGACAGGAAGGCCAACGGTATCCGATTGTATATACCGCAACTCTTGTTCTTTTAGTCGTTTTGAGTGTTCCGGTTTGTCGTATAAAAAAAACCATAGCACTAACCATAAAAGTCCGATTGCTCCGGTTACTATGAAGCTCATTTGCCAACTATATACTTCAGCCAGCCACACCACAATACCTGGCGCAAGAATTGGCCCAACCGTAGTCCCACTTATCATGATGCCACTTGCGATAGAACGTTCTTTTAAGGGGAACCATTCAGCAATAGATTTTACAGCAGAAGGAAAGTTCCCGCCTTCCCAAAATCCCAATCCACCGCGCACGATCGCGAAGCCCAACGTCGAACGCATGAATCCGTGAAGCATCGCCGCAATACTCCATAGTAAAACAGAAATTCCATAGCCGACCTTCGCTCCTACTTTGTCTACAAATCTTCCGGCCAGTAAATACCCGATCGCATACATGACCTGGAACCAGAAAACAATATTGGCATAATCCACTTCAGACCATGCGAATTCCTTTTCAAGCGTAGGCTTTAACAAACCGATGATCTGACGGTCGATGTAATTGATCGTCGTGGCCAGGAACAGCAAACCAAGTATAGTGTAACGATAGTTTCCAATTAGATTCTTCCCGCTGATTTGATCAGGTTCGGTTACATCGATGAGCTCTGGCTTGTTCATATATCTTTCAGGCCAACATAGTTTTCGGCAAGTGTTGTGGCCTGCGCAGGAGAATGTTTGATATAGTCAAACCGTGATTTTTGAAGGTGATACTCAAAAGAACCATGAGGTACCTGCTTGTGAAAGAGGTACGTCATGAAGTTTGAGAAATCCTGTGCCCTCCATATTCGACGCAAACAGTTGGCACTATAAGATTCCAGAAGGGACTTACTTCCGGTCTTATACCATTCGACCAATGCGGAAGCAAGCCATTTCACGTCAGCGACGGCCAGGTTAAGACCTTTTCCCCCCGTTGGAGGCACAATGTGTGCCGCATCTCCAGCAAGAAACAATCTTCCGTACTGCATATTATCGATCATAAAACTTCGCATGGGTGTGATTGCCTTCTCAAAAATCTCGCCTCTGTTCACCTTGAAAGAGCGGAGGTCCGATAACCTGACGTCCAACTCATTCCAAATCTGTTCATCGGACCAGTTCTCGACGGAATCATTGTTATCAACTTGCAGATAAAGCCTGCTTACACTTTGCGAACGTAGACTGTGAAGTGCAAAGCCTCTCTCATGATAAGAATAAATCAGTTCTTCCGTCGCAGGGGCAGCATAGGCAAGTATACCCAGCCAGCTAAACGGATAATCGCGTGCGTACTCCTTATAAGAATCCGAAGGAAGTAATCTCCTGGATATGCCGTGATATCCATCGCAACCGGCTATGAAATCACATTCAATAACGTATTCGCTTCCGTTAGAGCGATACTCCACAACAGGTTGGGCTGAATCGATCTTGTCAGCTCCTTTTACTTCAGCCTCAAACTCGATTTTAATGCCCCGATCGTTACACGATTTGATCAGGTCCTTCAGCACTTCCTGTTGTCCATATATAGTGATCATCCTTCCGTTGGTCAGCTTATCAAATGGAACGCGACATCTTTCCCCGTTGAAGCCTAAGATGACACCGCGATGTTTTAAACCTTCCTGATTAAGGCGGTCCGCCACATTCAACTCATTGAAAAGGTCCACAGTATTTTGTTCGAGCAGTCCTGCGCGGGCACGCGATTCAACATATTGGCGACTTCGGCTTTCCAAAATCCTGACATGAACACCAGATCTTTGAAGTAGTAATGCCAACGTTAGACCAGCTGGACCCGCACCGACAATCACCACTTGTGTCTTCTGTTTCATTCGCCAGGTCGATCATTTTTGGTTTTTCGCCACGAACGTAGCCACGTTCTTTTCCATTATTTCGGTGTGAACTTTTATCTCTGAGCTGATTTTTACCGCATGGAACAAAGAAGTGGCCGCATAAATCATCATCTGACGCAGTGTTTCCCATTCAAGTATCCATGCCGTTGCGTCTCGCTCTCCACCGTGTACAAGGCATGCCAACATCCTTGATTGCAAGGACGCATTAAGTCTTGCGAGCGCTACCATTGCTTCACTCAGAACCGGATTATTCTTATGAGGCATCGCACTGCTTTTACCACCTCCGGTACTAAGCTCTTCAACTTCTCCTATCTCGTTCTGACTCATTATCAGTATATCTGCACCCATTTTGGCTGTAATGGAACTGCACATCGCGAGCCAGTTGCTAAACTCAGACAATGTATCACGCTGAGCATGCCACGATGATGCGCTGGAGAGACCGAGCTGTGAGGCAAGTTCATTCGTCAAGACCGTTCCATCTGACTTGAAAAAAGCGAGATCACCTACAACTCCTCCGAGCTGAACTTTTAACAATCGGGGGGAAAGCTCTTTTAATCTTTGCTGTTGGCGCTGAACCGGCTGCACCCATGATTTAATCCGGAGTCCAAATGTAATAGGTGCTGCGAGCTGTCCCCTCGTTCTTGCCATACATCGCGTTAGGCCATAATCGTTATCGAGCTTTTCAAGATTATTTTGAAAGTCGGCAAGCATCGCCTTTAACAGCGTTATTGCCTCAGAGGCAATCATTATCTGAGCCGTATCAAGTGTGTCCTGGGACGTGGCGCCGTAATGTAGAAAGGCTTTGGAATCTTCATTCAGAAGGTCCCTCACGATGCCGAGTAACGCGACTACGGGTATTCCGTCCCGCATCGTTCCTTGCGCAAGGTCTTCGGGTTTTATTTTTGTTTTGTCGAGAACACTTATGATGGTTTCCGCTGCTGATGAAGGAATTATTCCGAGTTTTTGCTGCGTCCTTGCAAGTGCAGCTTCAAACCTTAACATTTTTTGAATTAATGCTTCGTCTGAAACGAGAGCAACCATCTTTTCATTGGAAAGATATTTGGAGTAAATGGCGGATTGATAGTTCATTCGTTCAATAGGCAATACGTTATTTCAGTTTTAGCATTTTGATGGCATTCTGTTTTAATATCAACGGCTTGACTTCATCTTTAAAACCAGCAGTGTCAAAATCCTTTAACCATCTTTCAGGAGTGATCAAAGGAAAATCCGTTCCGAACAGTATCTTATTCTTGAGCTGGGTATTTGCAAACTGTATCAACTGTGGAGGAAAATATTTAGGACTCCATCCACTAAGGTCGATATAAACATTTGGTTTGTGCATTGCGACACTAAGCGCCTCATCTTGCCATGGCCAGGATGGGTGTGCGATAATGATCGGGACATCCGGAAAATCAATTGCTACATCATCGAGATGAATTGGGTTGGAGTACTCAAGTCTCAGACCTCCTCCACCGCGTACACCACTTCCAAAGCCTGAATGACCACTGTGGAAAAGCATTGGCAATCCCGCTTCCGCAACAACCTCATAAAGATGATATGCCATCCTGTCGTTCGGATAAAATCCCTGAACCGTTGGGTGAAACTTGAATCCCTTGACGCTAAACGATTCAATCAAACGCCTCGCTTCCCGCGCGCCCATTCTTCCCTTGTGAGGGTCAATACTGGCAAAAGGTATCATCACATCAGAGTTTTCCATTGCCAATTCAGCAACTTCTTCATTTGGAATACGCCTGCGCCCAAGCTCGTACTCCGCATCAATGGTAAACATGATCAATGCAATCTTCAGTTCACGATAGTAATCACACGTTTCCTGAATGGTTGGCCGGTGGTCTGATTTAAAATATTTCGCAAAGGCTTCGTCAAACTCCGGCCTGTAATCATCATGAGGTTGACGACAACTCACTTCGGCGTGTGTATGAACGTCGATCGCTATGATCTCATCAAGGTTTATTTTCTTGTCAGCCATTTAATTGACGCTTTGTTCTTTGATGACACTCTACTTTGTGGCTTCATACATAACCCCAGACCTTAGTTGCAGTGTTAACAGCCAGTTCTAGCTTTCGCCACTGATCATCCATCGTAATATTATTTCCGTGCGAGGTACTCGAGAAACCACATTGTGGACTCAAACCCATATTCTCCAAAGGCATGTAGCGTGCAGCCTCCTCGATACGTTTGATCAACACCGACGCGTCCTCCAGAAGCGGCAGCTTCGAAGATATCAGCCCGAGAATTACAACCTTGTTTTCAGGTACAAATCTCAGTGGTGAAAAGTCTCCGCTACGTTCATCATCGTATTCAAGAAAGTAAGCATCCACGTTGAGATCGTTAAAAAGTACTTCGGCTACCGGCTCATAACCTCCTTCCGCAAACCATGTGCTTCGATAGTTTCCCCGGCACAGGTGAACGCCTACCGTGAGATCCTCAGGTCTGTCGTCGATCACGGCATTTATTAGCTCTGCATAACGCTTCGGCAACTGGTTGGGATCATCTCCTCTTAGTCTCGCCTCATCACGCATCTTAACATCGCAGAGGTAAGCAAGATTAGTATCATCAAGCTGAATGTAGCGGCAACCGGAATTATACAAAGCTTTGATTTCATCACGGTAGCACTGAGCGAGGTCGTTAAAGAATTCATCCATTTCCGGATAAGCGTGAATATCTATTGCTTTTCTGCCGCCACGAAAATGCACCATCGTGGGTGAAGGAATTGAAACCTTGGGAGTTTGCTTTACTATAGACTTTAGAAAATCAAAGTCGTCGACCTGGATATTCTTCACGTGCCTCAATTTTCCTGTAACGGAAAGTTTTGGTGGAGTAAATCCATCTGTTGCAGCTTTTGCGTGGGGATTGGCCGCTATCCCGCCTGTGACAGAAACGCCGGAAAGCTGTTGAAGAAAATCGAGGTGGAAATAGTCACGCCTGAATTCTCCGTCTGTAATTGATTTCATGCCAAGACTCTCGACCTTTTTTACCGTTTCACGAATCGCTTCGTTCTCAGCGTCTCTCAACTCTTCGCCAGGTAGCTCGCCCTTTTTCCATTTGTACCTCTTTTCCAACAAGTCTTGCGGTCTCAAAAGGCTTCCGACCTGGTCGGCACGAAATGGAGGTTGTAGTTTTGTCATCAGTTATAGACTTTATTTTGGCTGCATTCTCAAGGCTCCGTCGATACGGATCACTTCGCCATTGATATATCTATTTTGAATTAGGTGTAACACGAGATCCGCAAATTCTTCCGCCCCTCCTAACCTTTTAGGAAAAGGGATTGATGCGGCGAGGCTTTTCTGTGCCTCGTCTGAAAGACCATGTAACAGAGGCGTCATGAACAACCCTGGGGCTATAGTATTCACCCGTATTCCAAACTGAGCAAATTCTCTCGCTGCTGGCAGTGTAAGACTAGTGATCCCTCCTTTCGAAGCCGCATATGCAGCCTGTCCGATCTGACCTTCGAATGCCGCGACCGAAGATGTAGAGATTATCACGCCTCTTTCTTGATCCTGCATTGGTTCTGTCTGTATCATTTCCGCTGCAACAAGACGAATCATGTTGAAGGTCCCAACAAGATTCACCCGGATCACCTTTTCAAAGTCGACTAACGACAAGGGACCCTCCTTTCCTACAATTCTTGCTGAGCCTCCGATCCCAGCACAGTTTACCAAAACCCTGGGTAATCCGAAGCGTTGCTTTAGGATCGAAATTGCCTGCTCAACGGATGTTTCATTGGAGACATCACACTTAATTGCCGTTGCGCCAATCTGCTTTGCGGTCACTTCGCTCAGTTCGATATTGGTATCAAGTATGATGACATTGGCGCCAGCTTCAGCCAATGCTTTTGCTGCCGCAGCGCCCAGACCGGAAGCGCCTCCTGTTACAATAGCAGTTTGATTTCTTATATTCATCTTTCAATACATCCCATTCTTAAAAGCAGATCGCACTTCAACGATCCACGCTGGTAAAGAATCCGCATAGATACTCGCCGCCACTTCCGGATGGCCCTTTAAGACCATGCTCTGATTTACCGATGCTTTGTCTGTTATTTCGCCGCGATCAATAGAGAGCGAAAAGTCTGCAATCAGCGCACGTTTTATGAACGTAGAGCTTCCGCTACTTTTTTCCGCAAGCCGATTCAGAACGTCTTTTACCTCATTTAATATTTGAGGATGTGTGGCAATTTCCTTAAGACTTACATTGCTACCCAGTCCAAATTTGTTCCGGCAGTGATTGATTTCTGGAAATACTATAGCTCCTACGAATTCATTATCATGTCCTGTTATAACTGCATCATGTATCAATCCATTACCTTCAGCGATCAAGTGTGCTTTAAGTACGCCGACGTTTACCCACGTGCCTGTATTTAATTTGAAATCTTCAGCAAGGCGGCCGTTAAATACCATTCCTTTTTCTACGTTTCCCTGGTCTGCAAACTTCAACGCATCGCCCGTACAATAAAACCCTTCGTTGTCGAAGGCAGCCGACGTCAGCTCAGGCTGCCGCCAATAACCCGGAAATATATTCTTGCCTCGATACCTTGCTTCCAGTTTGCCTTCACGCGGCACAAGTTTCAATTCCAGTCCCGGAACAGGCACTCCCAACAATCCTGCATATCCTCCGGGTTCACTGGCAAACAATGCAGATGGACACGACTCCGTGCATCCCAGTCCTGTACCTATCATGATTTTCTTACCGACAGTTTCAACCGATAATTCCTCCAACGCATCCCATACATGTTGGGCCATACCTGCGCCGGCGTAGAACAACATCTTCAGGTGACTGAAAAATTGTGCCCGAAGTTTATCATCCTTCTTAAGAAATGGGATCAACGACTCAAATCCCTTCGGAACATTAAAGTAGGTTGTCGGGTTTCGATTTCGGAGGTTGTTAACCGTACGTACGATCCCTTCCGGTGTAGGATTTCCGTCATCGATGTAAAGAGAACCACCGTTGTACAGCGTCAACCCGAAGTTGTGATTTCCACCGAATGTATGATTCCACGGAAGCCAATCCACTAACTCCAGGTCACTATCCTTGAGAAATGGAAAAGTTTGTGTGATCTGCTGTAAATTGCATGTGAGGTTCTGCTGTGTATTGATAACACCTTTTGACACACCAGTGGAGCCGGATGTAAACAAAATCTTTGCAATGGTGTCACCTGTAACAGAATTATGGGCTTCATCAATAGCCTGTGTCGGCACCGTACGCAAAAGGTCATCGAATAAAGTGTAGCTCGATTCTGCCTGAGGTTTTGCGACACTAATCACCTCAACACCCTTAGGCATCGACCTCAGCGCACGTTCATAAATGTTTGCGTCCTGCACAAATATAAGACCAGGTGTGAGCAATCGGACTATATGCGAAAGTTTTTCAAAATTGTCAGATCGCAACGAATAGGCTGGACTAATTGGGGAATATGGTATCCCGGCGTGAATGGAGGCGAGAGCAAGCAAACCATGTTCGACACTGTTCTCCGACAAAATAATAACGGGCTTTTCTTTGGATACTGCTCTGTTTAAAAGAGCCTGACCCAAAATCCTGACTTTCTCAAGAGTCTCTTTGAAGGTAATTGACGTCCATGCAGCATCACCCGATTGAGAATGATCGCGCTGAGCGAGAAATATTTTACCTGGCGACACCTTCGCCCAATACAGAAGGCGTTCTGTCAGCCTGAGTGGAAAAGGCTCCAACGGTATCGTGGACTTTATCAGCACGGATCCGTCCGCCCTTACTTCTTTAGATATCGAGATGGGTATTGTATCGAGTGGAAGGTAAGGAGCCTCATCACCGCCTGCTAAAATGCCATCGTATCTATTAGTGTCCGCCATGAAAACTCGTTAAAAAATATCTACTCACCCACACGTTTTGCCTTGCCCTTCAGGAAATCCGTTAATCTTTCCTTCGATTCCGTCGAAGTTTGTGAAATAGCGGCGATGAGACTTTCCATCATCAATGCCTGATCCTGCGATGCATCCACAATTCTCGGTAATACGTGCATCAATCCGTAATTCGTCGTACTTGTATTGCCACAAATTTTTGTTGCCAGCTCAATCCCTTTTTCAATTCCTTTTCCCTCGGGAACAAGATACTGTGAAATTCCAAGTGTATTTCCTTCCTCCGCTGTGAGCACCCTTCCGGTGAACATCATGTCTGCCATTCTTGCCATTCCAATGAGCTTCGGCACTCTTACGGACGCGCTGCCACCGACAAAAATTCCGCGCTGCCCTTCCGGTAAAGCATAGAATGTGGAAGATTCCGCAACGCGGATATGACAGGCGCTCGCAAGTTCGAGTCCTCCCCCCACACATGCTCCATGTAACACCGCGACAATCGGAACTTTTCCAAACTGAAGCTTATCCAGAGCAGAGTGCCACATACGGCTATGGTACAAACCCTCCATTACGTCGGTCTCTTTCAATTCCGACAAATCCAACCCTGCGCTAAAGTGTTTTCCTTCACCGTAAAGTACAGCACATTTAACTTCGGCAGGCACTGTGGAAAAGATTTTTTCAAGGCTAAATATCATTTCATCATTCACCGCGTTCCGTTTTTCCTGCCGGCTCAATTTTACCATCAGGATCTCACCACGTAACTCTGTTTGTACCGCTGGTGACGTTCCTTTTTCGCTACCATTTGATTCGCTCATAGTCCCAAATTTTTAATGCTCCAAAATTTCAAACTAATATTTCCTCATCTGTACGGACTGTCAAGACTGTGTTATCTCTTAATCGCTCGTGCAGACCCTTGGTTTTTCTTAATTCATAATGAAAGAAGAAACGCATGGTTTCGAGTTTTGATAAATAAAAAATTCGATCAGCTGGTGAAATAGCTTCCTTAATACTTCGGTTGGCAACGACTCCCTGATTCAACCATTGCCACGCCACGCAAACAATGCCAAACAATTCCATAAACAAATTCGCATCGCTAAGAAAAATTTCATCAAGTCCCTTGGTGTGGATATCCAGCAGATGTTGGGTTGTGCGTTGCAGCTCGCTGATCTCAGCTGTCAACCAGGTTCCGTAGGGACTGAGCTCCTCGGACTCGCTCGCTCGCTTAATAACTTTCGAGACTTCCTCTATCCACAGATCGAATGATCTGTTGTTGTTTGCAGGAATTTGTCTTCCCAGTAACGCTTGCGATTGAATACCTGTTGTTCCTTCATAAATGCTCATTATCCGAACATCTCGAAGTAGCTGTTCAAGCGCAAAGTCCTCCGTGTATCCATATCCACCAAGAACCTGAAGTCCGTTACTCACTGACACCATTCCCATTTCAGCGCCGTATGTTTTCGCCACGGGCGTGAGCAACTCCAGAAGATCTGAATACTTTACCCTTTCAGACGCTGTACAGACTTTTAAAAGATCCTCGTAATAATAACATTGCATCACCAGCGCGAGACATCCTTCGGTGATCGCTTTTTGGAGCAACAACATCCGCCTTACGTCGGGATGATTAATAATTTGCGTTTGCCCCATAGCATCTTGCGGCGAACGCTTATTTCGCCCCTGGTATCTTTCCGTCGCATAGTTCAGTGAAGTGTAGTACGCAGAGGAAGCGATATAGCTTCCGGCCAATCCAATGCCTAGCCTGGCCGTATTCATCATCTGAAACATGTACGTAAGGCCTTTACCAGGCTCGCCTACCAGATAGCCAACACAATCATCTTGGCCACCAAATTCAAGTTGCATGGCAGGGGTGCTTCTTTGTCCCATCTTATGATAGACACTAACAGAGGTGACATCGTTATGCAGCAATTCATTCTCGTTCTTTAATCGTTTAACAGGCACGGCAAAAAGTGAAATTCCCTTTGTTCCTTCCGGATAACCTTTGATCCTCGCAAGGACCAGGTGTACAATATTCTCAGTGATGTCGTGGTCTCCTGCGGAAATAAAGACCTTCTGGCCCTTCACTTTATAAGATCCGCCAGGTTGATGGGTTGCGCTGGTCGTTATTGCCGACAGCGCGCTGCCCGCCTGAGGTTCGGTCAGGCACATTGTAGCCGTCCACTTGCCCGATAAGATCCGGGTTGCATATGTCGAGATCAATTCGTCAGAACCAAAAGAAACAATCAGACGTGCAGCCCCAACGCTAAGGCTAGTAAACATTTCGTACCCATTGTGAGCGTTTCCTACTATAAAGTCTGTTGCCGAATAAACTGTTTTTGGAACCTGACTCCCACCTAATTTTTCATCAAACGTGCTCGCAAGCAGACCAGCGGAGCTAAAAGCATTATAATATTTATGAAGTGACGGGTGTACCTTAACTCTACCACTTACGACTTGCGGCGGATTCCTGTCTCCTTCTTTAAGAAAGGGTCTTAGGTATTTTTCCGCAATATCCTCCGCGACGTCCAGCATGATGTCGAAATTCTCCCGGCTATGATTTGAAAAGTATCCTTCCTCTGTAAGGGAAATGACATCCAACAATTCATACAGCACAAATTGAAGGTTGCGGACGGAATAACCTTTCGAAGCCATACACTTAGTTTTCTATGTTGAGCCGTGAAATAGTCTTGTTATAGGTTCGATATCCGAGCCAGTAAAAGAGTAGTGCAAATACTCCGCCTGTAAGAAACAAAGCCGTGAGTGAAAACTTGATCGCCAATTCATCCTGAAAAACATAATCTGTAAATACAGCGACGAATGACGGACCAAGTCCCATACCGATTATATTGATGAGAAAGAGAAAAATTGCAGATGCCAATGCTCTCACCTGGTTCGGCATAAGTTCCTGAACGGCCGTTGTACTTGCTCCCATCGGAGATGCAAGAAAGAACGAGGGAACGATAAGTAGGCCAAGAACAACTTCGGGATCGCTGATCAACGGAATAAAGCTGAAAGTCAGGGCGGACGCTGCGGCGATAAGTCCAATTCTGATCCTACCGTTGGTGACTCCTTTACTAATAAGTCGATCGGCATACCACCCGCCCCACAACAATCCTGCAACGGCGCCAGTAAGCAATATCAATCCATAGCTTAGTCCTGCTTTTGATACAGGCCATCCAAACGTCCGGTTGAAGTAAGTGGGAATCCAGGATGTGCAGCCATAATTGACAAACGCTGTAAACGCAGTTCCAATACATATGCCGATGTATGTTGTTGCCCGCTTGGAGATAATATGAAATGCTTCTCCTATTTTAAGATCGACGTCTGCGCCACCTATCTTCAATTTGTTCTTACGCTGAGGTTCGCGAATAGTGATTATTAAGACCGATATTAATAGTCCGGGTAATCCGATGATGAGAAACAACTTTTGCCAATGGTAGATATTCCCCAACAATGGCACGGAAGCAGTCCCTTCAGTGGGGAGATTTGCAACCAACCCCGCCCCTATAGCAAGAGCAAGACCCGATCCGAGAAAGATTCCCATTGTAAAGATGCTCAATGCCAGCGCCAGTTTCCTTTTCGGAAAGTAATCAGCTATCATCGAATAAGCCGACGGAGATAAAGCAGCTTCTCCAACCCCTACTCCCATCCGCGCAAGAAAGAATTGAGAGTAATTTTTTACACCCGCACACAATGCGGTCAGAAGGCTCCAGACAGCGATGCCTGTCATTATGATGTTTCGCCTGTTTGCCCGGTCTGCAAACCGGCCAATGATGATCCCAAACACCGTATAAAAAAGTGCAAAACTTAATCCCATCAGCAGACTCACTTCGGTATCAGTAAGATGCATGTCACGTTTCATTGGGCCGACCAGCAATGACAAGATCTGCCGGTCCAGGAAGGACGAGATATTGGCCAGGGTCAGCAGTCCGACAACATACCAGGCATATTTCAGGGAGGACGGCGCAGCAGTTTCTGTAGCCTGGGTCATGCTGGTTGTTGTTAATTGGTAACCAAGATAATATAAGGTTTCCTGATATTCAAGTCTTTGTTAAGCAATGTCTTTCCAAGGGAATCCTTCGGATTGGCAATTCTCATTAAATTGCAATATGAACCCCAGAGTAATCTATCTTATCAAGAGAGCGGAAATTGAAATAACCAACCGGATGAGCAAGGCGCTCGATATGCTGGGGATTACGCCTATCCAGTTCACGCTGCTTTATTTTGTCAAACACGATAAGGGTGATCTTTCCTCCGCCCAACTAAGCAGGCGATTTCTGGTGACACCTCAAAGCATGAACGAACTGATCGCAGTCTTGCAACGAAAGAAATTAATTCGAAAATCGGTAGATCCCTCTCATAAAAGAATACTTAGGATCAGCCTGACCGCTAAAGGAAATAAATTGTTGACGAGCTGCAATATGGCTCTTGATACGATTGAAAAAGATTTGTTTGAAGATCTCTCCAACCCTGAGATCGATAAGATCAGGGACATAATTGGAAAGATCCTTGCCACGAGTAGAAAAGAGGAAACACAACAATAGTCATTGTCAATTCGGAGCGGCCACACTCTCCATGTCTGCAATTGAAACGAACTGTTACATTGCCAGGAAGGCCATAAAAATCAGCACGCTTAGTATAAGACCAAACATGAATACCTGATAGGCGTAGACTAACAAGTTATACTTACGCTTAAGTACCAGTCCCTGATTATAGAGGTCAATCGTCATGTGCTCGTAAAGTTCGTCGCCGGACTTCAGCAATTTTTCCATTTCGTCCAGATACGCTTTTTGAGAATAGCCGGCTATAACACCAAAAAAGAGGAGACTTGTACGCTGCATTTCCCCCTCGACGACCTTGGGCTTAATGAGTTTAGGTCGTGCAGCTTGAATTGCAAAAATAACAGATACAAGGCAGGAAAGAAGAATCATTACAATAGGCGCTACCGCATCAATTCCGTAAGAGTCAATTTTACCTGCAACTGCCCCATAGCTGGATATCGCAATGATCGATGAAATTATCATCGTATTTATGCTGATAATGATGTTCGCTTTATTATCGGCCATCTGTATCAGATTGCTTTGATTCTGGTAGGTAGATCTGAACAGCGTTTCTCTGCCTCTTTTAGGGTTTTTTTGGTTCTGTAAAATTCCTTCGTCCATGAATTTAAAAGTACTTATTATTTCGTTTTAAGTCGCATTTAATATATGCAATTAACCCAAATATTTTACTACTCAAGCTTTTACAGTATAGACCGGGTTTGAGTCATCCAAAGCGTGGCAACGAGACTAACCTATCGGCAACGAGCAAGTCTTCCATATAATATCCTTACCTTCCTCAATGATTTTTTTATAAAATCTTTATATCCTATAGAGTAATTTTGAACGTCCAAAGCAAGATGACTTGAAAAAGTTTCTGTTTTCTCGTCCGAATATAAAAAGGCAATTCCTCATAAGTGTTGGTCTTGTGCTGGCGACATCGCTAGTTGGGTTGACCATCCAGGGGCTCGTCGGTTACAGAGGCGTGGCATTCATGCTGCTTGTTACGGTATCCATATTGGCAATGTTCCTGGATATTGTTCCTGTTTTGGTGTCGTCATTCCTGAGCGCGTTGATATGGGACTTCTTTTTTATTCCGCCCAGATTCACCCTCACGGTCGGAACTGCCGAAGACAGACTCTTACTCCTAATGTATTTTGTTATTGCAATGATCAATGCTGCCTTGACCAACAAGATACGTAAGATAGAGAAGGCCGTAAAAGAACGCGATGAAAAAGAGAAGTCTGTAAAATTTTACAATACACTTCTCAATTCGCTATCACACGAGCTCCGCACTCCAATCACCACCATAATCGGTTCCACTGATAATCTGCAGTCGCGTTCAGGCAAACTCTCCGAAGAAGATAAAGTGGAATTGATAAACGAGATCTCTGTGGCATCTATACGGCTGAATCAGCAAGTAGAGAACTTATTAAATATGTCCAGGCTTGAGTCCGGGGTCTTCCACATCAAAAAGGACTGGTGTGACATCAATGAGTTGATTTACAAGACACTACAACGCCTTGAGCCCAACCTACTTCGATATCGGCTGGCAATAGAAATTCCAGAACAACTTCCGTTGTTTAAACTTGATTTTGGCTTGATGGAACAAGTGATTTACAACCTCCTTATCAACGTTACTCAACACACGCCCGAAGATACCTTGATCACCATTCAGGCTGACTGTATAAGAGACAAACTTGTTCTTACTATCGCAGACAACGGGACAGGATTCCCGCAAAATGAGATTGACAAAGTCTTCGAGAAGTTTTATCGATTGAAAGGGTCCCCAACAGGAGGAACAGGACTTGGCCTATCCATTGTCAAAGGATTTGTGGAGGCTCACAACGGGAGGGTAATGCTGGAAAATCTTCCTGTCAGAGGTTCCAAGTTCACGATTGAAATACCAGCTGAAAAAACTTATGTAAACAAGGTGAAGAATGAATAAGCCTTCTATACTCGTTATAGACGATGAGTCGCAAATAAGAAAACTGTTGGCAATTACGTTGCAATCAAACAATTTTAACGTAAGCGAAGCTGCCACAGGAAAGGAAGGAATCACGTCAGTATCGACACATCCACCCGATCTCATTCTACTTGACCTCGGACTCCCTGACGAAAACGGTCACCATATCCTGAGGCACCTAAGAGAATGGTTTACCAATCCCATCATGATTATTTCTGTACAAAGCAATGAAGAAGATATCGTGAAGGCATTGGACAATGGCGCGAACGACTACCTGACAAAGCCATTCAGGACAGGTGAGCTGCTTGCAAGGATCAGATCTGCCCTGAGAAACGTGGGAAGGGAACCAAACAATCCTGTTGTGAAGTTCCAGGATATAACCATCGATTTTGCGAACAGAATCGTGAAAAAGGATGGCTCGGCAATAAAGCTAACGGCAACCGAATACGCCCTATTGTCGTTGTTGGCGCACAATGACGGAAAAGTTCTCACTCACCGTTATCTGCTAAACCAGGTGTGGGGCGTGGCACATCAAAACGAATCACAATACCTGCGGGTGTTCGTTGCTCAACTAAGAAAAAAAATCGAATCGGATCCTAACAGACCTTCCCATATCATAACTGAATCAGGAATAGGCTACAGGTTCATTGGGAATCCTTCAACATTTTAAGAAATTGCAATGGAGATGACGAAAGACGAACAACATAAACTTTCATTCCCCGGACTGATTGTTGTTCTTGGAATAATTTACGGCGATATCGGAACGTCACCGATCTATACCCTCAGCTTTATTGTTGGAGACAAACCGATAACCGATCAGTTGGTGTTTGGCGCCTTGTCCTGCGTGTTCTGGACCTTGACCCTCATCACTTCAATCAAATATATTTATCTCGCTCTTAGCGCCGACAACAGAGGGGAGGGTGGAATATTTGCACTTTACGCATTGGTGCGCAGGTACAAAGCTACATGGGTTATCTACCCAGCCATGATCGGGTGCTGCACCCTGATCGCAGACGGATTTATAACGCCTGCAATAAGCGTATCATCGGCGATAGAGGGACTACGGTTGATATACCCGCAAATACCCACTACGGGCATAGTCATCGTAATCCTTTTATCAATTTTTATTTTCCAACAATTCGGATCGGCAATTGTCGGGCGGACGTTCGGCCCGGTCATGGCCATTTGGTTTTTAATGCTGGCCATCTTAGGCACACGTTACCTGATACATGATCCATCGGTCCTCAAGGCAATTAACCCTGCCTACGCTCTCGACCTCCTGACAAATTATCCGGGTGGATTCCTGCTTCTGGGTGGTGTGTTTCTTTGTACAACTGGAGCTGAAGCCCTGTATTCGGATCTTGGTCATTGCGGGGTAGCCAATACCAGGCTTAGCTGGTCAATGGTTAAAATTTGCCTCTTATTAAATTATTTCGGACAGGGTGCCTGGCTCATTTCACATCGAGGCGAGACACTGGGTGAAAACATACCCTTTTTCGCGCTGATGCCTCAACCGTTCCTGATTCCGGGTATCGTAATTACAACACTGGCCACAATCATTGCGAGTCAGGCGTTGATATCAGGAACCTATTCGCTGATCAATGAAGCTATGAAGCTGAAGTTATGGCCTGCTTCCCGCATCCGCTACCCAGATCAATCAAGAGGGCAAATGTACATTCCGGCCATGAACTGGATCCTGATGATCGGAAGTATCATTGTCGTAGCTATTTTCAAAGAATCCTCAGCTATGGAAGCTGCGTACGGCCTCGCGATCACGATCAACATGCTCATGACCACTTCGCTCCTCGCCTATTATTTTTATACCGTTAAGAAATCAATGCTGCGTTCGATCATTCTCGGTGCAGTATTCTTCACACTGGAAGGAGTATTCCTTGCCTCTAATCTAGATAAGTTTGAACATGGCGGCTGGTTTACGTTCGTAATCGCATCCGTATTCTTTTTTATGATGTTCATACTTCATAAAGCGCGGAAGCTCAGGCAACGGCACACCGAATTTGTTGATCTTAGACATTACGAGTCCATGCTGAAGGATTTACAGGAGGATGAAACCGTACCGAAAGAAGCGTCAAACCTCGTTTACCTGGCAGTTGCCGATAGCAGACGTTACATTGACTCGAACATCATCTACTCAATTTTCAAGAAAAGACCAAAACGCGCTGATGTCTATTGGTTCGTTCACGTAGAGACAGTAGACAATCCCTTTACCAGCAAATACAAAGTTGAAGTCATCATCCCCAAAAAAGCTTTCTTCGTCAGTATTAAACTGGGATTCAAAACACCACACAGAGTCAATACCCTTTTCAGCAAGATAATTCACGAAATGGCTGACAACGGGGAAATAGATCTTACTAGTCCTTATCCTGCTCTTCACAAGTACAGTATGATGTCGGACTTCAAATTTATTTCGTTACACTCATGGGCATCCGCCGATAGCGAGATTTCAAGTTTTGAGCGCTTCATAATAACAGGATATCGGATCATTAAATCTTTCAGCCTCCCCACAGAAGCAATGTATGGGCTTGAGGCGGCAAATATTGAAATTGAAAAAATTCCAATTCAAGTCGGGCCGCTGGCCAAAGTGAAGATTAGACGGGAAAAGGAAGAAGTATAAATCTAGTGTCTTAAAAAGGATGAATAGGTTTATTTCATACGTTCCAACTGTTCCCACACGAATCTAGTAGCCTGCACCACCTTACCTCCAAATTCGTGGGTCTTCAAATCCATTGGTCGCCCGCCCTTTGCCAAGTAGAAATTTTCAGCGGCGGTGTTACCTATCAGTACAGTTAGATAAAAACTTTTTCGGCCAGTAGCGAGTAGCCTGGCAGCTACCGCGTTAAGGAGCTGGCCACCAATGCCGAGACCTTTTAAGTCTGGCACCACATGAAGGTTATCAACTAAAGCATCAAAGCCTGCCTCTGGTTGATCAAGCACGGCCGCAAAACCAACAATTTGTCCATTCTGTTCGGCCACCAACACAAATTCTTTTTCCGTTAAGACTGGCATTTTTTCGCGCCAGTGTTTCCTTCTCTCCTGCTGAAGATTATTGTCCAAGTATTCATCAGAAAGTAATCCACGGTATGCGGTCATCCAGCTGATCGCATGTAAGTCGGCAATCAAATCTACCTCTGAAGCTTTTGCGTCTCTGATTCTCACTGTCGTCTTCTGTATCATCTGTTTATGACTTGTCGAAAGGCATTGCTCAAATTTAAAAGAATTTTAGGCAGACTGCCTATATTTAGGAACGCAGCACAAGTAGTGAGGTAATCATTGAGCGATGAATCCATCGCTGCATTACGTTTATATCAAGAGATCGTCATGGAAAAAATAAATAAGGTGGCCGTAGTTGGATATAACCGCATTCCTTTTGCACGTCACAACACTGCTTACACCACTGCAAGCAATCAGGATATGATGATCGCCGCGATGAATGGCTTGATAGATCGCTACAAATTAAATGGATTGTTGCTTGGGGAAGTTGCCGGAGGCGCCGTGATAAAACACACGCGCGAATTCAACCTTATGCGTGAGTGCGTTTTAGGCACATCGCTGGATCCTGCCACGCCGGCATGCGACCTGCAACAAGCATGCGATACAGGGCTTGAAGCAGCGATCTATATAGGCAACAAGATCGCTCTTGGACAAATCGAAGCTGGTGTCGCAGGAGGAGTTGATTCCACCAGCAACGTGCCGATCGTACTGAGCGAGCCTCTGAGGAAGCAACTTCTGGAGATAAGTAGAGCGAAAAGCACAGGAAGCAGGATTTCAAAGATCCTGGGCATCAAGTTGAAGCACCTTAAGCCAGTAGCCCCCGGGATAGACGAGCCTCGTTCCGGTCTTTCAATGGGAGGTCATACCGAAATCACAGCGAAACACTATAAGATCCCGAGAGAGGAACAGGATGCTTTTGCCCTGCAAAGCCATCAAAAAATGGCGAAAGCATATGATGAAGGATTCTTCAAGGACATGATCACACCTTACCTTGGGCTTGATGCCGACAACAATTTGCGGAGAGATACCAGCCTTGAAAAATTGGCGAAATTAAAACCTGCATTCGACAAGGTTAACGGTACCCTTACAGCAGGAAACTCAACGCCTTTTACGGATGGGGCTTCCTGTGTACTCCTTGCCAGCGAATCGTGGGCAAAAGATCACGGACTTCCTGTACTGGCCTACATCACCAACGCCGAGGTAGCCGCGATCGAGTATGTGAGGCAGAGGAAAAACCTGCTACTGGCGCCTGTCTACGCGGCTTCCAGAATGCTCAAGCGATCCAGGCTGAAGCTTCAGGATTTTGACTTTTATGAAATACACGAAGCCTTCGCCGCCCAGGTGCTTGCAACGCTTAGGATATGGGAGAGTGCTGAGCTTATGAAGGAATTTGGTTTTGATCATTCCCTGGGAAGTATTGACCGTGCTAAAATAAATGTCAAGGGTAGTAGCCTTGCGGCGGCTCACCCGTTTGCTGCCACCGGGGGCCGCATAATTGCAACGATGGCAAAGCTCTTGAATGAAAAAGGCTCCGGGCGTGGCTTCATATCGGTTTGTGCCGCTGGTGGTCAAGGTATCACCATGATAATGGAAAAATAGATTGGCCAAAAGACCTAAATCTGAATTATGAAGACCATTCAATCAAAGACCGTCGTGTTTGTAACTGGTGCATTCGTAACTCACCTCGGTTGGGAACCTTGGAAAAAATACTTCGAGAGCAAAGGATACAAAACATATAATCCGCCCTGGCCTTTTAAGGACGCCCCACCAGATGTATTGCGAAAAAGACAACCCAATGATCTAGATCTTGCTAAGCTGACATTAAAGGAAGTGATTGACTCCTATATCAACTTTGTCAAGTCTCTTTCAGAGAAACCTATTGTGATTGGACATTCACTTGGAGGACTGATAACTCAGATAATCGTCAATCGTGATTACGCGGCAGCAGGCGTCGCAATACATCCGGTACCACCCAAAGGTGTATTTCCCTATGAATTTTCCTTTCTTCGCGCAGGCTGGAAGGCACTCGGACTTTTCACATCTCTGAAAAAAACGTACCTGATGTCGCTTAGTGATTGGCAATATGCATTTGTTAACGGTATGCCACTCGATGTTCAAAAGAAAACTTACGAAGAGAACACCATTCCTGAGTCAAAAACGGTAGCGCGTGGCGGTCTTACCAATGCCGCTGTCGTTGATTTTGCAAAACCACACGTTCCACTTCTGATTACTTCAGGGAGCGAGGATACAATAATCCCTGCTCATCTCAATTTTCGAAACTACAATGCATATAAGAAAAACGGATCCGTTCTGGATTACAAAGAATTTCCTGGAAGGAATCATTATGTACTTGGGCAATCAACCTGGAAAGAAGACGCCGACTACATCTTGAATTGGCTGGCAAGCAGATGAATGATGAATGATCAGTGAGCAATGATCAATGAGGAATGTTGGTCTAACGAGCAAGGGTAGCCAAGAACACGCTTGCTCGGTGTCCTCTGTGGTCTTTGCGCTTAAAAAACTCTGGGCACGCACCGGCCCGCGAAAAAAAATCCGCTCATCATACAAGGCGCTCCCAATAACAAGAATGGGACTACCCTCTCCTTCTATTATGTATCGCAATTGAAAGCCGCCCGAATCGATAGTACCAGCGGCGTGAAAAGATTTCATGTTAATAATTTATGGAAAAAGTTACTTATCAAATTCATAAGTGTCCTTCGACATCAACTCTTAAACATTGACACCGCACCGATCCCTCAGATTCGACACGAAGCAATTCCGGCTGCGATAATGTGATGGGGTAACTCCGGTCATTTTCTTAAACACTGTGTTAAAAGTCGTCTTGGAATTGAACCCCGCATCGAAAGCAACCGCCATCAACGTAAACCTCTTGTGGTCGTGGTTGATAAGCAGAGATTTTACTTCCTCCACTCGATAGCGATTTATAAGCTCGTAAAAATTGAGTCCTAGCCCTTCGTTAATTGCTTTGGTAACAAGGTACGAGGGCGTTTGTAACCTTTCGCTTAGACTTTTCAAGTCGAGGTCCGGGCACTTATAAACCTTCTCTTCGGTCATAAGGCGAATAATTTCGTCAATCAGTGAAGTACTGCTTTTCGAGTAAGCCTGTTCCGAACTCGATAGCATTGCTAACTCTATAGAGTTCTCACTAGGATACTTTGAGAACCTCCCGAACTTCGAGGCCACGAGCACTCGCCGAACGATTTGTGTCACAAATTGAG
>Ga0075418_10001993_pt1 | contig 23204 bp, 25 predicted proteins | sample SoiMetdeltSBSDD2_FD_81776 | JGI IMG/M metagenome (GOLD analysis project Ga0075418, IMG submission 81776) | Bulk soil microbial communities from a Populus tree surrounding site in Tennessee, USA - Soil MetaG P. deltoides SBSDD2 | ecosystem: Environmental > Terrestrial > Soil > Tree plantation...
AAGCCGCCGGCGACGATCGAGTGGGAATGAGCGTCGAGGCCGAGCAGGCCGCCTGCCGGCTCCCGGCGGACGAGGCCGAGGCGGAGGCGATCTGCCCGCGCTGCGGCGCCGAGATGACGTGGACGAAGGCCAGCTGGCACTGCCTCGCGTGCCGGTACAAGCAGGGCTGCTGCGGCTAGGAAAGCCGCCTTCAGCCCTTCTAGGGAGCGCGCAAGAATGCCTCGCACGACCGGCCGCGGCGGCGCGCTGCCTGGATAGCCTCGCGCCGTGAGCCGGTACCGGTGGACGATCCTCGCGCTCGGGACGCTCGCCCAGGCGAGCTACTCGGCGGTCTTCCTCGGAATCCCCGTGATGGCGCCGCAGCTCCGCGACGAGTACGGGCTCTCGCTGCCGGAGGTCGGCGTCGTCCTGGCGGCGATCAGCATCGGGTCGGTCGTCACGCTCCTTCCGTGGGGCCTGCTCACCGACCGGCTGGGCGAGCGGTGGGTGCTCGCGTCGGGCCTCGCCCTCGCCGCTCTCGCCCTGGTGGGGGCCGCCTATACGTCCGGGTACGCAGCGCTCGTCCTCACACTTGTCGTGGCCGGCGGGGCCGGCGCCAGCGTCAACGCGGCGAGCGGGCGCGCGGTCATGAGCTGGTTCCACCCGGCCGAGCGGGGCTTTGCGCTCGGGATCCGGCAGACAGCGCTGCCCCTGGGCGGTGCCGCGGCTGCCCTTGCCCTGCCGCCGATCGCCGACGCGGGCGGGACCCAGGCCGGCCTGCTCGTGCTCGCGGGCGCGTGCCTGGCGACGGCGGCCACCGGGGCGATCGGGCTGCGCGAGGCGCCTCCGACGGACGGCGACCTGCTCGAAAACGTCGGCAACCCCCTCCGCGACCTGCGCATGTGGCGGCTCGCTGTCGGCAGCGGGCTCATCGTGCTCGCCCAGATCAGCATCATGGCCTTCACCGTCCTCTTCCTCCACGGCGTGCGCGGGCTCTCGACGACGGTAGCCGCGGCGGTGTTCGCGGGCATGCAGCTGATCGGCGCCGCCCTGCGCATCGTCGTGGGCCGGTGGTCGGACCGCATCGGCCGGCGGATCGAGCCGCTCCTCAGGCTCGCGTTCGGGCTCTCCGTCTCGCTGGCCGTGAGCGCCGCGCTGACCTCGGCGCCGCTCGCGCTCTTCATCCCGGCGTTCCTCGTCGCGGGCGCGCTCTCGCAGTCCTGGAACGGCCTTTCCTTCACGGCAGCCGCAGAGCTCGCCGGCCGCAGAAGAGCCGGGGCGGCGCTCGGCTTCCAGCAGACGGGCCTCGCCGTCGCTTCGGGCCTCGCGCCGCCCCTCTTCGCCCTGCTCGTCGACTCCACCTCGTGGGGTCTCGCGTTCGGCCTCGCCGCCCTGTTGCCGCTGGCGGGCGCCGGCCTCATGCGCCGGATCCCCGTCTAGTGCGCGGCGACCTCCGAGTGCCCGCGACGCCTGCGTACCAGGAGCAGTGACGCCGCGATGGCCGCCAGCGCCGCGAGCAGCGCGCCCACGACGGGCCAGACCGGGAAGCTCCCGTCGTCCGTCGAAGCGGCCGGAACGGGCTGCGCCGGCGTCGGCGCAGGCTCACTCGAGCTCGGCGGCGTCTGGCTCCCGCCTCCGGCGGGCCCGCCGACGTCGACGGCCGAGAACGTGTGCGTCTGCGCGCACGGCACCGGTCCGCTCCCGTCGCTCGTGAAGTCGTCGAACACCTCGTAGCGCCAGCTCCCCGCCGCCGGGAAGACCACGTTGGCGACGTACACCTCCGGGTCATTCGTCCGTCGCGCGACGAAGGTCTGCTCGGCGCCCGTCTCGGTGTTCACGATCGTGAGCGTCGGCTGCGCCGTCTTCTGGTTCGGCAGCGGCTGGATGCCGTGCTGCAGAACGGTGATCTCCGCCGACCAGGTCGTCCCGGGGGCGATGCCCTGCGGGGGTGGGGCCAGGCCGACTGTCGCCATGCACCCCGCGCTCGCCACGCCCGCCTGGTAGAGGGCGCCGGCGGCGATTGCTGCGATCAGGATTCGTCTCATGCGATTCCTCCTCTCGCCGCTTCTACACCCGCCGGCGCCGGCTGGTTCCCTGAGGAGGGTTCGACGGAATAGTGGCTGTGCCGTCGGGCCGCGCTGCTCGCCCCGAGGACGGCGTCCTCAGTCGCGTCCGTATCTCATTCGATACGAACGCTCCCTGCGTCCTTGCCTCGGAACGACCATCGCACCGCGACGACGAGCACCATCCCGCCGAACCCTCCTGCTCAGCGAACGGAGAAGCCCGAGAGCCCCTCGTCCGCCTCGTCGGTGACGTCGACGCGCTCGACGATCGCCCCGCGCGGGCCCTCGTGGACGAACGCGACGAGCCGCTCGACGGCCTCGGGGTCGCCCTCGAAGACCGCTTCGACGGTTCCGTCCGGGTTGTTCCGCACCCAGCCGGCCACGCGCCGAGACTGCGCGTGCCTCCGCACCGTGTCCCGGAAGAACACGCCCTGGACGAGCCCGTGAACGACGACGCGGCGCCTCACCGGTAGCGCCTGAACCAGGGGAGGACGAGCACCGCGAGCAGCGCCGAGAACGCCGCGGCGAGCACGAACGGGAGCCTGGTGTCGACGTGGAAGAGGGGCACGTAGACGAGCGGCGCGATCGCCACGCCCGCGAACTTGAACGCGCTGTAGGCCGACGTGGCGCCGGCGCGGTTCTCGGGGAACGACTCCACGGCGATCGTGTTCAGGCCTGCCCAGACGAACGTGGACGCACACCCGATGAAGAAATAGACGAGGGCGAAGCTCCAGACGTTCGGCGCGAAGATCAGGCCGACGACGCCGACCGTGCACGCGATGGTGCCGGCAAGCGCCGCCGACGGACGTCCGACCCGGTCGACGACCGACCCGGCGTAGCGCCCCAGCAGGATTCCGCCGACCCCGTAGCCGGCGACCAGGAGCCCGCGAGCGCTCGAGCCCAGCGCGAACTCGTCGGCCGCGACGAGCACGAGCACGAAGCCGATCGCCGTGAAGCCGAGATAGCCGAGCATCGCCTGGGACGCGAGGAGGGCGATCCAGCGGTTGAGGAGAGCCCGGAGCGAGGCGCGTGGTCCGTCCGAGCTCGGCCGCTCCGCGGCGCCGAGCGTCTGCTTCGGCAGGGCGAGGATGCCCGAGACGACCGCCACGAGGACGAAGGCGAGCCGCCACGAGATCTCGCCGAGCACGCCTCCGAGGACAGGCGCGAACGTGAGCCCTGCGGTCTGCGCGGCCGCGAAGGTGCCGACCGTGCGGCCGAGGACGGCCGGCGCGACCACCTCCGAGAGTGCAGCAAGCAGGATGGGCGAGAGGAACGCGTTCGCGGCGCCCATCACTGCGCGGGCGGCCAGGAAGCTCCAGATCTCGGGCGCCAGCGCGCATCCGAGCGCCGCCACGCCGAAGCCGATGTACCCGGCCCGGACGACGCGGCGTGGGCCCAGCCGCTCCGCAACCGTCCCGGAGAAGAGCTGGAGCACGGCGAACGGCACCATGTACGCGGTGATCGCCGCGGCGACCTGGGTCAAGGACGCGTCGAGCCCGTCGGCGACGTTGGGGATGATGGCGATCAGCATCGCGCCGCCGAACGGGCCGAGGAAGCCGCCGACGTAGAGGGGGAAGGTGATGCGGCGCACGGGGCGGTAGGCTACGCGGCCCATGCGGGTCGAGACCTTCGTTTCCGACCTCGCGGCGGCCCGCATCGGCGCGACATTCAACTTCTATCGGGACGGCGAAAGGGCGAAGCTGCGCCGCGCGCGCCTTACCTCGTACCTCGATGCGCGCCGCGACGCGCGCCTGCTGCTCGTCGGCGAGGCGGCGGGCTACCGGGGCGCGCGTGTCAGCGGCATCCCCTTTACCTCCGAGCGCCAGCTCACCGGCGAGCCTCCGGGCGAGGCGAGCGCGACCATCGTCCGCGGCGTGCTGGCAGAGCTGGGCCTCGCGGAGGACGTGCTGCTCTGGAACGTCGTGCCGACCCACCCACATCGCGCCGGCCGGCCCGCGTCGAACCGTGCGCCGACGAAGGGTGAGATCGAGGCGGGGATGCGCTTCGTGCGCGAGCTCGCCCGGGGCCGCACCGTGGTCGCGATCGGCCGGGTCGCGCAGCGCGCGCTCGGCGGGCCGTACGTCCGGCACCCGTCCCACGGGGGCGCCTCCCTCTTCAGGGCGGGTCTCGCGGACTACGCTTCGTCGTGATGTCTGCGGCCCCGGCTCCTCCCGACCTCCCGATCCGGCGCAACACGGCGCTTCTCTCGGCGTCTCTGGCCGCCAACTCCGGGATGATGCAGCTCTCGGCCGCGGTCGCCTCGCTGACGTTCGTGCTCGTGATCGGCGTCAAGGGGCTCCTCGGGCTGGGACCTGCGATCGTCCTCGCGTCGGGGGCGCTCGCTGCGTTGCCGGCGGGTCGGGCCATGGACCGGTTCGGCCGCGTGCCCGTGATCGCCGCCGGCTTCGTGATCGGGACGATCGGCGGCGGGCTCGCGGCGCTCGGGAGCGCCGTCGACTCGGCGCCTCCGGTCTTCATCGGGCTGATCTGCGTCGGCACCGCGGGCGGGACTGCGCTGCTCGCGCGCACGGCGGCGGCCGACATGTACCCACCGGCACGGCGTGCGCGTGGCATCGCACTGGTCCTCGTCGGCGCGGTTTTCGGCGCCATCCTCGGCCCCGCCGTCTTCAGCCCGCTCCTCTCCGGGCGAGAGCTCGACGGCGACTCGCTCGCACTCCTCTGGCTTGCCGGCTCGGGCTTCACGCTCCTCGGGCTCGCGCTGGTGCTGTTCGTCCGGCCCGACCCGAAGCGCATCGCCGAGGCGCTCGCCGTGGGGACACCCGCCGCGGAGGTGCGCCCGGCCGCCCCGCTGAAGGAGATCCTGCTCCGCTCCGGCGTCATCCCGTCCGTCCTCGCAGCGCAGGCCAGCTTCGGCGTGATGGTCGGGGTCATGACCCTGACCGGCGCGGTGGTCGTCGACCACCATCACCACTCGGCTGAGGCGGTCTTCCCGATCATCGGCGCCCACGTGCTCGGCATGTACGCGCTCGTCCTGTTCGTGGGCGACCTCATCGACCGCATCGGGCGCCCGCCCGCGCTCGTCGGCGGGCTCACGGTCATGGCCGTCTCCGTCGCCAGCCTGCTCTGGATCGAGAGCGTGCCCGCCACCGCGGCCGCGCTCTTCGGCATCGGCCTCGGCTGGAACCTCTCGTTCGTCGCGGCCACGGCCCAGATGGCGGACTGCACGTTCCCGTGGGAACGGGGGAAGCTACTCGGGTTCAACGACCTGCTCTCCGGCATGACGGGCGCGAGCCTGGCGCTCCTCGGCGGCTATGCGCTCACCGCGATCGGGGTCGCAGCGCTCGCGATCGGCGGGACGGCGCTGGTAGTGCTCCCGGCGCTCTGGATCGCGCGCCGAAGCTTCTTCAGGAGAGCCGAGGCGAGCCCCTCCGTAGCGGAATAACGACTGCTAGAATCCGGCCTCGGCGGGCGCCTTGGTCCGCCGATTTTCTGTCTGATGAAGACCTATACCGCCAAGCCCAAAGAGATCGAGCAGCGCTGGTACATCGTCGACGCCGAGGGTAAGACCCTGGGTCGGCTCGCCACGCAGATCGCCGACACGCTGCGTGGGAAGCGCAAGCCGCAGTACACGCCGCACGTCGACACGGGCGACTTCGTCGTCGTCGTGAACGCGGAGAAGATCGCCGTGACCGGCAAGAAGCTCGAGCAGAAGCGCTACTACCGCCACTCCGGCTACCCCGGTGGGCTGCGGTCGCGCACGCTGGCGGAGCAGCTCGAGCGGCGCCCGACCGAGGTGCTGCGCAAGGCGGTCAAGGGCATGCTGCCGCGCAACAGGCTCGCCCGCCGCCAGATCACGAAGCTCAAGGTCTATGCGGGGCCGGAGCACCCGCACGAGGCCCAGAACCCGCAACCGCTCCCTCTGGACGACTAGGGAGACTGAATGGCCGAGATCGCGCAATACCAGGGCACGGGCAAGCGGAAGACCTCCGTGGCGCGCGTGATCCTTCGTCCCGGCGACGGGGCCACGTGGATCAACGGGCGCACGCTGGAGGAGTACTTCCCGCGTGACGCGCTCCGCACGACGGCGACCGCGCCGCTGCGCGTCGCCGGCGTCGAGGGGCGCTTCGACCTCCGCGCCCGCCTGCACGGCGGCGGCCCGAGCGGCCAGGCCGGGGCACTTCGCCACGGCATCGCCCGAGCGCTGGTCGAGGCAGATCCCGAGCTCCGCACCGTGCTCAAGCGCGAGGGCTTCCTGACGCGCGACGCGCGCATCGTCGAGCGCAAGAAGGCCGGACTGCACAAGGCGCGCAAGGCGCCGCAGTTCTCGAAGCGCTGACGGGCGGCTCACGGGCATGGCCCGGCAGTACTTCGGCACGGACGGTGTTCGGGGCGTCGTCGGGGAGGCGCTGACCGAGGACCTCGTCGAGCGCCTGGGCCGCGCGTTCGCCCGCTGGAGCTCGGGCGACGCGGTGCTCGTCGGCCGCGACACGCGCGCCTCCGGGCCTGCGCTCGAGGCGGCGCTCGCCTCCGGCCTCGCCGCGGGCGGCTCGGACGTCACACTCGGCGGCGTGCTGCCCACGCCGGCTGTCGCGCTCCTTGCGGCCGAGTCGGGCGCTGTCGTGTCCGCCTCGCACAACCCGGCCGAGTACAACGGGATCAAGCTCTTCCGCAACGGACTCAAGCTCGAGGACGCCGAGGAGGAAGCGATCGAGGGGCTCCTCGATGCGGGCGCCGGCCCGGGCCCCGTCGGCGAAGTCACCGAGGCATCCGGGTTCGGCGAGCGTTACGTCGAGCTCGTGGCCGAGCGGTTCGGAGGCCCGCTCGACCGGCTCCGCGTCGTCGTGGACTGCGCGAACGGGGCCATGGTCGAGGTGGCTCCGGTCGTGTTCGAGAGGCTCGGCGCGATCGTGACCGTGATCGGAGACGCACCGGACGGGACGAACATCAACGAGGGCTGCGGCGCCACCGACCTCGGCCTGCTCTCGCGGACCGTCGCCGCAGGGGAGTTCGACCTCGGCGTCGCCTTCGACGGCGACGGGGACCGGCTCCTCGCGGTCGACGCCGGCGGGGCCGTGGTGGACGGTGACCAGATCCTCGCAGTGCTGGCTGCCCATCTCGGGGTCGATCTCGTCGCCGTCACGCAGATGACGAACCTCGGCTTCCACCGCCTCATGCGCGAGCGCGGAATCGAGGTTCTCACGACCGACGTCGGCGATCGTTACGTGCTCGAGGCCCTCAGGGCCGCCGGCGGAGTCCTCGGCGGGGAGCAGTCCGGACACGTGATCTACCTGAACGGCCACGTCACCGGCGACGGCCTGGCGGCCGCGCTCCTCCTGTGCCGCGCCGTCGTCGAGCGCGAGCGTCCACTCGCCGAGCTCGCCGCCTTCGAGCGCTTCCCGCAGGTGATGGAGAACGTGCCGGTGCGCAGCAAGGAGCTTCCCGCGTCGATTCTCGAGGAGGCCGAGAGGATCAACGAGGCGCTCGGAGACCACGGTCGCGTGCTCGTGCGGCCGTCGGGGACGGAGCCGGTCGTGCGCGTCCTCGCGGAGGCGGAAACGGCCCAGAAGGCCCAGCAGCTCTGTGGTACCATCGTCCCTCTCGTCCAGAGAGAGCTCGGCTAGCAGCCGGGCTCGAGTTTTTTCGACCCGAAAAAAAGGGAACGAACAGGCTCTAACCAGCGTGATACGGCCAGTCGGGTCGGGACCCCGGCGTCGAACGGAAGGGGTTTCGAGTGTGCGGGATCATCGGATACGTGGGCTCGAGGACTGCGAAGGATCTCTTGCTCAAGGGTCTCGAGCGACTTGAGTACCGCGGCTACGACTCGGCAGGCATCTGCTTGATCGAGGACAGCGGTCTCGACCACGTCCGCGCAGTCGGGAACCTCGACCAGCTGAAGGAGGCCGCGGGCCGAAACGGCTCCGTCTCGACCACCGGCGTCGGCCACACGCGCTGGGCCACGCACGGCAAGGTCTCCTACGAGAACGCGCACCCGCTCACGGGGTGCTCGGACGAGGAGATCGGCGTCGTGCTGAACGGCATCGTCGAGAACTTCCGCGAGCTGCGCGACGGGCTTGCCGCCGACGGCCACACCTTCACGTCCCAGACCGACGCGGAGGTCGTCGCGCACCTGATCGAGCGCCACTACGAGGGCGATCTCGTCGAGGCCGTGCGCGCGACCTACGAGGAGCTCGAGGGCCACTTCGCGTTCGTCGTCATCCACCGTGACCACCCCGGCATGCTCGTCGGCGCGCGGCTCCAGTGCCCGCTCGTCGTGGGCGTCGGCGAGGGCGAGATGTTCCTCGCCTCCTCGATCGCCGCCTTTCTCCGCGAGACGCGCCGCGTTCAGCTCATCGAGGACGGCGAGGTGGTCGCCATCCGGCCGGACGGCGTCCAGTTCATCTCCGTCACCGGCGGGCGCGTCCGCGACCGCGACGAGATGGAGGTCGACTGGGACGACGAGGCGGCCGAGAAGCAGGGCTACGAGACCTTCATGCTCAAGGAGATCTACGAGCAGCCGCAGGCGATCGCCGACACGATCGGCGGGCGCGCACGGGGCAACCGGCTCGAGCTCGAGGAGATCGGCCTCACCGAGGTCGAGATCCAGAACCTCCGCCGCATGGTCATCCTCGGCTGCGGCACGGCGTACCACTCGGGCGTCGTCGGCCGCTACGTGATCGAGGAGTGGGCGCGCATCCCGTGCGAGCCCGACATCGCGAGCGAGTGGATCTACCGGAACCCGGTGCTCTCGAAGGACACGCTCGTCGTGGGCATCTCCCAGTCGGGCGAGAGCCGCGACACCGTCCAGGCAGTGCGCCTGGCCCGCGAGGGCGGCGCGCCGACGGTGGCGATCACGAACCTGATGGGCACGCAGATCACGCGCGAGGTCGACCGCGTCCTCTACACGCGCGCCGGCCTCGAGACCGCGGTCGCCGCGTCCAAGACGTTCACGGCGCAGGTGACGGTCTTCTACCTCCTCGCCCTCAAGCTGGCGCAGGTGCGCAAGACCTTGCCGGAGGCGGAGATCGAGGCGCTTCTCGCCGAGGTGCAGGGGCTGCCCGCGAAGGCGGCGACCTACCTGGACGGCGACCATCCGATCGAGGAGATCGCGCAGCGCCACTACCAGAAGCCGTTCTTCCTGTACCTCGGGCGGCACATCGGCCTGCCCGTCGCGCTCGAGGGCGCGCTCAAGCTGAAGGAGATCTCGTACATCCCCACCGAGGCGTATTCGGCGGGCGAGATGAAGCACGGGCCGATCGCGCTCCTCGACGAGGAGACGCCGGTCGTCGTCGTCGCCACGGACTCGGACGTCTACGACAAGGTCGTGTCGAACATCCAGGAGGTGCGCGCGCGGGGCGCCGAGGTGATCGCCATCGCGACAGACGGCAACGAGGACATCCAGCACCACGCCGACGACGTCGTGTATATCCCGCGAACGCATCCGTACCTCCAGGCGGCGCTGGCGGTCATCCCGCTGCAGCTCATCGCCTACCGCATCGCCCGGCTCCGGGGGCTCAACGTCGACCAGCCGCGGAACCTCGCCAAGACGGTGACCGTCGAGTAGTCGACCTTCCGGCAGCATCCGTCCGCGGCCCGCGGGCGTAGTCGAAGACACGAAGCAGGAATCCCCAGCAGCAGTGACCGTGTTCGTTGAGCCGGTGCGGACGTCCCGCACGTTCGAGGCGGCGATCGAGAACCTTCTCGAAGGGATCGAGCGCGCCGCGCTCCATCTCGACGACCGGCTGCCGACCGAGGAGCAGCTCGCCGGGCAGCTCGGAATCTCGAAGCCCACCCTGCGGCAGGCGCTGCGGGTGCTCGAGCGCAGCGGCCTGGTTCGCGTGCGGGCCGGCAAGGGCGGCGGCATCTTCATGGCCTCGGACGTCGTGCCGGTCGACGCGATCAGCCACAACGTCGCCGTCGAGGCCGAGGACGCGGTCGACGTCCTGCGCGCGCGGCGGCTGCTCGAGGGCGCAGTCACGATCATGGCTGCCAAGGCGGCCACGGAGGATGACTACGCGGCGATCGAGCGGACGGTCGACCTCCTCGCGCGAAACATCGGCGACCGGCCCCGCATCATGGGACTGAACGCGATGTTCCACCGTGCGGTCATCCGTGCCTGTCATAACAAGACGCTCCAGGGCGCGATGCGCAACATCGAGGCCGATCTCGCCCCGATCCGGGACAGCTACCAGGGCGGGATCGAGAACGACCGCGAGACGCTGGAGATCCACCGGCGCCAGCTTGCCGCGATGCGCAGCGGCGACCTGAAGGCACTCGCCGCCGTGCTCGACGAGCACTTCCGCACGCTCGAGGAGGAGTTCGCCACCGCGCTCCACCGACGGTGGGAGACGCTCTTCGGCGAGGTCGCGGAGCAGACGCTCCGCCTGGGCGCGCCGGTTCGCAAGTCCTGATCCGGGGTCGCGGCGAAGCCGCAGACATGCGAGACTTCCGGCCGCGCCCGCCCCTGGGGGAGACGGGCCGCGGCCGGAGCCTCCTGGAAGTGGGCCGGCGTCGCCGCGGAGGTGGTGGTGGGAACGACGACGCAGGCCCGTGGGGAAGCCAAGTCGACGGCGTTCCGGAGTGCCGGTCGATCTCCCCGCGCCCTTGCAGGCAGGCGTGGGCGTGGGTCGGTCGGGTGAGATCCGGCGCTCTAGAAGGCCGACTGCAGCGCGGGCGGTGCCCGCTGGCTGCCGGCGTACGAAAGACGTGAGGCCGGTGCGCGGTCGGAGCGCTCGACGGCGAGAAGCAGGTGCGCGTGGTCGGCCGCGGCGCTCGCCGTCCCGACGACGGCGCGGGCGACGGCCTCCGCCAGGTCGAGGATGCCATGGGCGAGCCGGAGCGCGACCAGCGCGACCGCCACCTGGACGACCAGGCTGACGAGTGCAAGCGGCGCGAGCTCGACCAGGCCGGAGGCGATGCCAGCCGGCGTCAGCGGCGAGGCGACGACCGCCTCGACCAGGATCCCGAGCACGGGCACGAAGCCGAACAGCCAGAGCGAACGGCCGCGGCCCGACCTGCTGCGGGTCTCCAGGGCGGCCGTGGCCGCGAGGACGAGCGCGAGGGCAAGACAGAGGGTCAGCGACGTGGACAGGTAGCCGGTCCCGGCAGCCGCTCCGTGCGACGGATCGTGGGCGTCGTGCGGCACGGCGAAGGGATCGCCGGCCACGGCCCGGTGCGTCGCCCAGTGCGCCACTGCCCAGGCGACACCGCCAAGGGTGACCAGGATCGCTATCGCGATTCGGCGCCGCACTCCGATGACGTTAGTCCTTGGGCTCATCTCTGGCAACTGCCCGGCGGCAGGGCCGGCGCGCGGCGCCGGCCCTGCGCGGGGGCTGCGACGTTAGGCCGTGGCGGTTCCCTTCGGCTTGCGGAAGAGCGCCACGCCGAGGGCGATGAGGCCTGCGGCGAGACCGGCGATGCCGAACACGATGGCGACGGTCGCCATGTTGTCGTCGTCATCGTCCGAGCTCGAGGCCGGCACCGGTGCTGCCTCCTCGGTGCTCGTAGCAGGCGCTGCGGCCTCCTCTTCCTCCTCGGCAGCGACGACAGTGACCCGCGGGGCCGGAGATTCGGCCTCCGGATCGGGGTCGATCCACTCGACGACCTCGCCGCTCGAGTACGTCTGGGTCGCCGGGAAGAGGATCTCGTCACCCTCGGCGGCATCCTCCGGAACTCGGAAGCTGATGCCGAACTCGTCGAACCCGTCGGCGGGGATCGCCGGATCGCAGGTCCAGGTGACGCTGACGATGCGCTCGGTCAGCTCCTCGATCGGCTCCGCGAGCGGCTCGCGCTGCACTTCGCGCTCGCACGACGGATGCGTCTGGAAGCGGGCCGAGGGGACGTTCTCCGGAAACTGGACCGTCAGGGTCGTGGTCTCGGCGTCGTCCCGCTCGTTCGGGACGCGGACGACCATGCGCGCGAAGGCGCCGGCCTCCCATTCGCCCGGTTGGATCGTGACGTGCGCCACCACCGCCGCGGGCGCGACGAGGGCGGCGACGAAGAAGCAGAGAATCAGTCGTCGTAGCACTTGGATTACTCCTCTCCGATCGGCACAGCGATCGTTTCTGTCAGTAGGTCGAATTCGCCCAGAAGGGCTTCAATGCGAAGCTCCCAGTCGCCGGCGATCGAGAGCGATGCGTTCTCGATCACGTAGACGCCGGGCTCCGCGGGATCGGGCTCGGCCTCGAAGTCGAGCGGCCCGATGTCCGCGCTCGGGAGCGAGGCAGAAGCGCTCACTCTCGTCAGGTTCTTGGGGGGCGAGTCGAAGGTCAGGGTGATCATGTTCTCGCCGGGCATCGCCGGGTCGACCATGACCATGACCTCCGAGTCGCCGAGCACGACCATGCCCTCGAACGCCTCGTGGTCTCCGGTCGTCTCGGTGGGCTCGTCCGTGTGGGCGGCCTCCTCTTCCATCTCCATCGCCATCTCCGTCCGCGCCGGCTCGGCGTTCACGAGCACGGCGGTGACTGCGACGATCGCGACCATGATCCCGAGCTCGATACCGGCGGCCCTGAGGAACCGCCGCCGCTCGAGCACCGACGCGATCCCCGCCTTCAGGCGCGGGACCGCGTAGCGGTTGTTGTATGCGCCGAGGGCGAGGAGCGGGAGCACGAGCGCGACCTTCGCCAGGAGGAGAAGGCCGTACTCCGTCTCCCAGAGGGCGCTCCAGGTGCGGACCTGGAGGTAGCCGTTGACGATGCCTGCGACGAGCAGGACCACGACCGAGATGACGGCCATGTTGGAGAAGCGCGGCACGGCCCGCGTGGCCAGGGGCCAGCGGTCCTCCTTGGCCAGCATGAGCCCAAGGAAGAGGAAGCCGAGCCCGCCGGTCCACAGCGCGGCCGCGATCACGTGAGCGACGTCGGCGGTCATCGCCAGCTTCCCCGCGGTGCTCGCATGCCCCGAGAGAGACGGCGTGAGCGCCATGACTGCTCCGAGGGCCAGCGTGAGCGCCGAGAGCGGCCGACGGTCTCTGTGCTCCGAGTGCCGGAGCGCGAGTGCTGTCAGAGCCAGCGTCACGGCCAGAGCGGCCTGGAGCAGCATCATCTCGCCGTACCGCGTGTCGATGACGTTCGAGTACACGTCCCACTTGAAGCCGTCGACGATGCCGAGGCCTCCGGCGGCGGCTCCCTGGAATCCGATGTTGAGGAGGGCGACGAAGGCCAACGCTCCTGAGATCGCGGCCAGCACGCCGTACAGGCGGCGCTTGACCGCCCACGCGGCCGACGGCAGCGCGATCACCAGGACGGCGGCGCCGCCCAGGGCGAGGAGCAGCAGGGCGAAGTCGAAGAAGCGCCCTGCCGTGAAGAAGGCCTCGACGGTGTTCGAGTTGCCCGTCAGCTCGTCCAGGGACACAGCTCCCGACGTGGCTCCTCGCTCCTGCACGTGAAAGACGAACGCGCCGGAGATGGGGTCCGAGTCTGCGGAGATGGCCCGCCAGGCCACGGTGTAGGTCCCGGGCTCGAGCTCTCCCTCGATCCCGACGGCCACCTCCACGCCTCTGGACGGGGTCACCTCGTCCGAGTCGACCCGATTCCCTTGACCGTCGAACACGCGGATGCCCCCGAGGGACATCTCCACGGATTCGTTGAAGCGCAGCGAGACGCTGCTCGGCGACTCGGGCACCACGACGTCGTTCCCCGGCTCGGTGCTCAGCAGCACGGAGTGCGCGAACGCGCTAGGCGCGAGGACGACGGCGAGCGCACAGACCACCGCGAACGCCGCGACGAAACGACTCAGTTTGATTGCGTGCTCGTGACGGATCTTCCTCTCCTCCTTCCCTGGCTCGGATCGCAGCCCAGGCGATTCCCCCCGACGGGCCTCACGACAGGCTGAGAGGAGGAGCGCGTTGGCCGCGGGCGCCGACGAGCGTCGAGGCGGCAGGGATCCGGTGGCCGGTAGGAACCGCGAGGCTCGCGTCCGGGGCCGGCCGAAAACGGAGCGGGGTGCCGAGCTCGCGCGCCAGCACGCCGGCCGCGACGAGCAGCGCGCGCGCCAAGAGCAGCGCGACGACCGCAAAGGGAAGCTGGAGCAGCATGCCGGCGATAAACGTCGGCTCGAGGACGGTTCCGGCGCTGAAGGCGTCCTGGTGGAGCATCCGCTCGGCGTGCTCCTGGAGCGCGAAGCCGACCGGCGGCGCCAGCGCGAAGAGCCAGAGGGGCGGCCGCGCGTCGCGGCGGATCCCGGCGAGGACGCAGCCCGCGAAGGCGAGCACGGTGAGCGCGACGCACAGCGAGCCGAGCAGGGTTGGGTCGAGGTAGCCGTGGCCGGTCGACTCGAGCAGCCGGTGGCGGCGCTCCGGGTCGGGCTCGGCGAGGCGATAGGCGAGGCCGTGCGCGGCCAGGCCGCCGGCGGCGGCGAGGCCGAGCGAGAGCAGCCAGGCGAGGCGGTTTCCGCCGCTCGTCACGCGCGCGTCCCTCCTCGGCGGGAGCCCGGCGCGCGGCACGCAGCCGCGCCGCCCTTGCTCCCCCTCCGAATTTCCCCGCAGGCCGTCGATGCGACCTGAGGCATCAATTTCTCCCCCTCTCCTCCCGTGGGAACTACGCCCGTAGGCGCACCCCCGGATTGCGTCTACGCGACGACGGGAGTGGGAGGGCCGCGCTCGCTGGCGGAAAGATCGAGGCTGAATGCGAGGACGTTGCGGCTCCGGAGCCGCAGCCGAGCTTCGGGCTCGGCCATGCTCGAAACAGTGCGAGGCCCTGCCAAGGCCCGGGCGAGACCCTCTGCGAGCCAGAGGATCCTGCAGGCAAGCCCCACGGCGACGAGCGCGAAGGGAATCTGGATGAGGAGGCCGACCAGCGCCACGGGGACGAGCGGCCCGAGCTGGGTGGGCGCTCCGTTCCCGACGATGAACGGCTCGACGCTGTGGCCGACGAACCCGAAGACCGGGACGAGGCCGAAGAGCCAGAGCGACCTGATCGACGTGCCGCGCCAGCGCCCGCCGACCGCCGCGCCCGCCGCAAGCGGCAGCGCAAGGGCCAGGCAGAGGACGAGCGAGGTCGGGAGATAGCTCAGATAGGCGGCCGCGCCGCTCGGTTGCGTCATCGTGGACTCGTCCATGACGGCCCTGTGAGCGACCGCGTGAGCACCTGCCCAGCCGAGCCCGGACAGGGCCAACACGCATGGAAGTGCGAGGCGACGGCGCCTCATTGCGGGAAGATCGTAGACCCGTTCTGTTTGTCTGACAACTGGGATCAGTCGCCCTCGGGCGGCCTGCGGAGCCGTTTAGTCTGACTGCGGATCCGCTTCGCGCCCAGCCTCCGCTCCTTCGCGGCCTTCGTGGGTGCCGTCGGGCGCCGGGCCCGCGGCACGTGCAGCCCGTCGCGAATCGCGCCCGCGAGGCGCTCGAGCGCGAGCTCGCGGTTGCGCCACTGGCTGCGCTCGTCCTGCGCGACCGCCCTCACGACCGGGCCGGCGCGCTCGAGCAGGCGCCGCTTCTGCGCCTTGCTCAGGGTCGCCGAGGCTTCCACGTCGAAGAGCGCCTCCACCCGCGTCTCCGTCTTCTGGGCGTGCTGCCCGCCGGGGCCGCTGGAGCGCGACGTGCGCAGCTCGATCTCCCCGAGCGGGATCGCCAGGCTCCGGTGCACGCGAATAGACTCGGGGCGCATGGCAGCGATTCTGCTCGACATCGACGGTGTCCTGCACGTGTCGGGCGAGGCCGTGCCGGGTGGCGCGGAAGCGGTGCGCGAGCTGCGGGAGGACGGACACCGGCTGCGCTTCGTCACAAACAACACGACGCGGGCGCGAACACGTCTCGCCGACGACCTCCGCGGGCTCGGCATCGAGCTCGAGGACGACGAGCTCGCCACGACCCCGCTCGCCGCCGGCGGGCTGCTCGCCGGCCGCCGCGTCCTGGCGCTGACGATGGCGGCGGTCAGGGACGACCTCGCCGAGCGGGTCGAGCTCGTCGACCGGGACGCGGACGTGGTGCTGCTCGGCGGCGCCGACGAGAGTGACGAGACCGGACAGGTCTTCTCCTACGAGAACTTGAACCGCGCGTTCGCCGAGCTCGAGGGGGGCGCTCGCCTCGTGTGCCTGCATCGCAACCGCTGGTGGCAGACCTCCCGCGGCCCGCAGCTCGACGCCGGGGCGTTCGTCGCGGGGCTCGAGTACGCGGCGGGCGTCGAGGCCGAGGTCGTGGGCAAGCCGAGCCGGGCGTACTTCGAGGCCGCCCTGGCGGAGCTCGACGCCACCCCGGGCGACGCGGTCATGGTCGGAGACGACGTGGAGGCCGACGTAGGGGGCGCCAAGGCGGTCGGGCTCCGGGGTGTGCTCGTCCGCACCGGGAAGTTCAGAGAGGAGACTCTCGCGTCCGCGGAGCCGCAGCCCGACGGGGTCGTCGAGTCGATCGCGGCCGTGCCCGCCTACCTGCGAGACGCGTCGTGAAGGTCGGCCTCGACGTGATCGAGATCGACCGCGTGCGCGCCACGCTCGAGCGCTACCCGAGCTTTCGCGAGCGGTGCTTCACCGAGGCCGAGCGCGCGTACTGCGACTCGCGGGCGAACCCCGCGCAGCACTACGCGGCGCGCTTTGCAGGCAAGGAGGCGGTCGGCAAGGCGCTCGGGTTCGGCGTCGCGCGCGCCTTCGCCTGGAAGGACGTCGAGATCGCCGGGCGGCCGAAGCCGTCGGTGTACCTGTCGGGCCGTGTCGAGGAGTGGTCGCGGCGCGTCGGCGCGGGCGCGCTCGACCTGTCCATGACGCACTCCAAGGGCATCGCCGCGGCCGTCTGCGTCGCCGTCGTCTCGGAATGAGCTGGGCCGAGCCTCTCTACACGGCCGAGGAGATGCGCGCCGCGGAGGCCGCGTACCCGGGCGAGACCGTGGAGCTGATGAAGCGCGCCGGCGCCGCGGTGGCGCAGGAGGTGCTGACGCGCTTCCCGGATGCGGAGCGGGCAGCGGTCGTCTGCGGGACCGGGGCGAACGGCGGCGACGGGCTCCTGGTCGCAGCCGAGCTCGCGCGCGTCGGCAAGCGCTCGGTCGCGCGCATCGTGGGCTCCGAGGAGAAGATCACCCGAGACTCCGCGGTCATGCTCGCCCGTGCGCGGGAAGCCGGGGTCGCCTTCGTGGACGAGCAGACGCCGACCGATGTGATCGTCGACGCCCTCTTCGGCACGGGGTTCAGCGGGAAACCGAGGCCCGACGCATCCCTGGTGATCGCCCAGATGAACGCTGCCGCCGTGCCGGTCGTCTCGGTCGATCTCCCTTCCGGTGTCGACGCATCGACGGGCACGGTCCAGGGCCCGGCCGTGCAGGCAAGTGTGACCGTCACGTTTCATGCGCGCAAGGTCGGCCACGTCGTCGCGCCCGGGCGCTTCCACGCCGGTGAGGTCGTCGTCGCGGACATCGGCCTCGAGCCCGGGGAGACCCGGGTGCGCCGCGCGAACCGTGACGTGCTCGGCCTCGTCCCGCGCCGAACGGAGCGCGACAACAAGTACACCGCAGGCTCGGTGCTCGTCGTGGGCGGGTCAACGGGCCTGACCGGCGCCCCGTCGCTCGCCTCCGAGGCGGCGCTTCGCGCGGGGGCCGGAATCGTGACCGCCTGCGTGCCCGCGTCACTCAACCTCGTCCTCGAGCAGCGGCTCGTCGAGGTGATGACACGGCCGTGCCCGGACGAGGACGGGACGATGACGCCGGAAGCTGCGGACGAGATCCTCGCGGCGGCCGAGCGGGCCGGGGCGATCGCGCTCGGTCCGGGCCTGGGGCGAACCGAGGGCGCGAGGGCGCTCGTCGGCTTCCTCCTCGACCGGCTCGAGAAGCCGATCGTCCTCGACGCCGACGGCCTCTGGGCGCTCGCGGGCCACCTCGACTGGGTGTTCGCGCGCGAGGCGCCGACGGTGCTGACACCGCACGCAGGGGAGCTGGGCCGCCTCCTCGGGCGCCCCTCTGCCTGGGTGACGGCGCACCGGCTCGACGCCGTCCAGGCGGGCGCGGACGACACCGGCGCGGTCGTGCTGCTCAAGGGCATGGACACACTGGTCGCGGGCCCGGGGAGAACCCCGGTCGTCGCCGACCTCGGAAACGCGGGCCTCGCCACCGCCGGGAGCGGCGACGTCCTCACCGGGGTGGTCGCCACGTTCCTCGCCAAGGGCATGGAGGCGGGGCGCGCCGCGATCGCCGCCGCGGCCGCGTGCGGAACCGCCTCGCACGTGGCGGCCGAACGTCACGGCGAGGCGGGGATGATCGCGCGCGACGTCGTCGAGGCGCTCTCGCCCGCCCTTTCCGGGTGAGCCCAGGCACGGTGCTTCGGTCCGAGATCAGCATCGACCTCGGCGCGCTGCGTCGCAACGTCGAACGTTTGCGCGTGGCGGCCGCGCCCGCCGAGGTGTGGGCGGTCGTCAAGGCGGACGCGTACGGCCACGGCGCGGTCGACGCGGGCGGGGCGGCCCTGGCCGGCGGGGCGACGGCGCTCTGCGTTGCGACCGTGGCCGAAGGAGAGGAGCTCCGCGCGGCGCTCGGAGACGCGCGCATCCTGGTGATGGGAACGCTCGGGGAGGGCGAGGGGCCGCGGGCGCGCGAGGCGCGTCTCGAGGTGGCGCTGTCGGCCCCGCCCGTCCCCGAAGGGCTCGACGTCCACTTCAAGATCGACACCGGCATGGGCCGCTGGGGGATGAGCCTCGCGGAAGCGCTCGCGCTCCCGCGCGACCGGCTCGTCGGCCTCATGAGCCACCTGGCGACCGCGGACGAACCGGACGAGACCTTCGCGCGCGAGCAGATCCTCCGGTTCGAGGAGGCGCGGCGCGAGTTCTCTGGGGTCCCCGCCCACCTGGCCAACAGCGCCGGCGCTCTCCGCCTCCCGGAGGCCAGGGCGGATGCCGTCCGTTGCGGCATCGCCGTCTACGGGCTGTCCCCCTTCGGAGACGATCCTGCGGATCACGGGCTGGAGCCGGTTCTCTCCTGGCGGAGCTACGTCGCGCTGACTCGCTCGCTTGCCCCGGGCCAGAGCACCGGCTACGGCCGCCGCTTCGTCGCGGAGGAGCCGACGCGGATCGGCATCGTCCCGGTCGGATACGCGGACGGCTTCCGGCGCGGGCTCACCGGCACCGAGGTTCTGGTCGGTGAGGAGCGGCGACCGGTCGTCGGCACGATCTCCATGGACTCCCTCGCCGTCGCGCTCGGGGACGAGCCGGTCGGGACGCCGGTGACGCTGATCGGCGACGGCATCCTCGCCGAGGAGCACGCGCGCGTCCTCGGGACGATCAATTACGAGATCACGTGCGGCATCGCTCGCGACCGGCGCCGGGCCGTCCGGAGGGTCGTCGATGGATGACCGGCTCCGCCAGGCGGTGGGCACGGAACCGACCTGGGTCGTGGGCGGCGCGCTGCGCGACGAGCTCCTCGGGCGCGAGGTGGTGGACGTCGACGTCGCCTGCGCCGATCCGGAGCTCGCCGCGCGGCTCTATTCGCGGCTCGCGGGCGGCGCAGTGTTCCCGCTCTCGGAGCGGCACGGCGCCTGGCGCGTGGCCTTCCGCGCGGGGAACACGGTCGACTTCACGCCGCTCCACGGCGAGACGATCGAGGACGACCTCGCCACCCGTGACTTCGCGGTCAACGCCATGGCCCGCCCGCTCGAGGGCGGCGACCTCGTCGATCCCTTCGGAGGCGAGGGGGATCTCGCCGCCAAGCGGCTCCGCGCGGTGTCGCCCTCGATCTTCGACGACGACCCGCTTCGCCTGCTGCGCGCCGTCCGCCTCGAGGACGAGCTCGGCTTCCGGCTGGACGCGGAGACCGAGCGGCTCGTGCGCGAGTCGGCGAAACGTGTGGGCGAGCCGGCCGGCGAGCGGATCCTCGGCGAGCTGGAGCGCATGTCGCCCGACGGGCTGCGGCGTGCCGGCGACCTCGGTCTCCTCTCCCCGCTGGGCGGCGACCTCGGCGGCTTCCAGCGGGTCGACCTCGTCGACTCGCCCGGCTTCGTGCTCGTCGTCGTCTTCGGCGAACGGCTGCTGAAACTTCCGATCTCCAACGAGCTTCGCCGCTTCGCCCGGACGCTTCTGGCCGCCGAGCGGCCCGCCGACGACTCCGCGCGGACGATCCACCGCTTCCGCAGGCGCACCGAGCCGTGGGCGCTGAGCGCGCTCGCGTTCCTCGGCGCGACCGATCTCTACGACGCCGTGCGCGCCGCCCGCGCGGCGGAGCCGCCCGAGCCGCTGCTGCGCGGCGAGGATGTGCTCGAGCTCGGCGTCCTCGCCGGCCCGGAGGTGGGCCGCCTTCTCGAGCTCGTCGCCGAGGAGCGGGCCGCCGGCACGATTGCCACGAGAGAGGAAGCGCTGGAGCTCGTCGGCCGGGAGCGGGCGACTTAACGCCACTTGACCGTGCAGCCCACCGGAGGGGTCTGCTGCACGGTGGGGACGGAGCCCGCGAGGGCCGCGTCGAGGGCGGGGCGAAGGTACGGGTCGGCGCCTTCCGGATCGTTGTGGTCCGAGTCCGGCGCCCCGTGGTAGACGAGCCGGTGGTCGGCGTCGAAGACGAACACCTCGGGCGTCCGTGCGGCGCCGTACGTGCTCGCGGTCTCCTGGGTCTCGTCGTAGAGGAACGGGAACACGAAGCCCTTCTCGTCGGCTCGCTGGCGCATGTCCTCGGGCAGGTCGCCCAGGTAGCCCGAGTTGGGGTTCACGGCGACGAGCGCCGCGCGTCCCGCGTAGTCCCGCGCCACGTCATTGAGCCGGTCCTCCCAGGCGATGACGTACGGGCAGTGGACGCACGAAAAGACGACCGCGACCGGCTGTCCGCGGTAGTCGGAAAGGCTGTACTTGCCGCCGTCCGTCCCGGGCAGCGAGAACTCCGGCGCGGGGTCGCCGAGCTTGAGCGCCGCCATGGCGCAAGGATATAGACGTGCCTGATCTCTACGACGCTGTCGGCCACGGGATGTGGGCCTACTCGCGCGCGGCGTTTCGCATCGCCACGCTGAGCGACGGGCCGTTCGCGCCGGAGCCCGGGACGCTCGTCATCGCGACGCACCGCCGCGAGACCGACGTGCCGATCCTGTGCCCGCCGCTCTACTTCGGCATGGGCGGCCGGCACAACCGCACGGATCGCCTCCACTTCGCCGCGCGCGACGACATGTTCCTGCCGGGGTTCTTCGCCGGCTTCCCGCCCGACATGCCGGCGCGGGCTCGGCGGCTCCTCTATCCCGTCGGCGTCGGGCGCTGGCTCCCGCTGGTGAACGTCTTCCCGATCCGCAGCGCGAGCGTGGCCCGGCTCGGCGAGGTCTTCGCCGCGCGCCCGGACGTGCCGCTCGACGAGCTCGTTCCTGCGGAGACGCTCGAGGCCTTCCGTGCCCGCGGGCCGGTCGGGCGCGCCGGCGACGCGCTGCACGGCACCTACGCCGACCTGCTCTGGCAGCCGGTCTCGCGGGGTGACGGCGTGACGGGCGACCTCGACGACTTCTGGAGCCGCCGCGCGGCGCAGGCGGCGGGCGACTTCCGCCGGCTCGTCGAGTTCCTGCGGGACGGCAGGGTGCTGGTCGTGTTCCCGGAGGGAAGGCCGTCGCCGGACGGCGAGATCGGGCCGATCCGGCCGGGGATCGGGTCGCTCGTGCGGCGCGGCCGTCCCGCGGCCATGCGCCCGCTCGCCATCGCGTACGACCCGCTCGTCCGCGGCCGGACGCGCGTCCACCTCGCCCTCGGAGACCCGGTCGCGCCTCCCTCGGAGGAGGTCGAGACGGAGATCCTCCGGCTCCTCAGGCGCACGATGCCGCTGACGTGCGGTCAGGTCGTCGCCTCACAGCTCGAAGCGGGCGCCGAGGCCGATCCGACCGCGCTCGAGCGAGACCTGGCGGACGCGGTTGCGCTGGCCCGGGCGGAGGGCCGGCCGGTCGAGCACGACCTCGGGACGCCCGAGGGCCGCCGTCGCAGGCTCGGCGAGGCGCTGGCAGCCGCTCCGCGGAAGGCCGGCGAGCTCCCGGTGCTCGCGCGCGAGCACGCGAGCGCCCGCGACCCCGGCTAGCCGGGCTCCTGCGCCGCCTCGTTGCGGCGGCGCCGCCCCCGGAGGCGCGGGAAGGCGGGGCTGACGAGGACGGCTCCCATGATCGTCACGGGAAGGACGGCGAGGGCGTGCATGGTGATCACGTACGCGGAAGCCTTGGCGACCGGCACGTCGATGCCCTTGGCGGCGAGAAGGGTCAGGTAGTCGAACGTGCCGATGCCGGCCGCCGTCGCGGGCACGGCGAGCGCGAGGTTCCCGATCCCCTCGAGCAGGAAGTAGGCCCCGATCGGCAGGTCGAGGTTGAACGCGTGCTCGCCGACGACGTAGTACATCGCGACGTCGGCCAGCCACATCGCCGCCGAGGTGCCGAAGATGGCCACGAGGCGCGTTCGGCCGCGGAACGCTCCGAGGCCGTCGACGAAATGCGCCGCCGCGCGCGTGAAGCGCGTGTGCCAGCGCGGGGGCAGGCGGCGCGTCGCGCGCCAGGCGAACCGCTCCGCGCGGTCCGGGTCGCGGGCGGCGAGGGCGACGAGGACGACGCCGAGGGCTGCGCCGGCCGACAGGGCCACGCCGGTGAGGAGCATCGGCCCTCCCTGGCCGATCGCCAGCGCGCCGAAGAGGATCCAGGCCGAGAGGACGACGCCGTCGAGCAGCCGCTCGGCGAAGAGCGTCCCGGCGGTGACGAACACCGGCACCTGGCGCTCCCGGAGCGCCTCGATGCGCAGGAGGTCGCCGCCGCGTGCCGGGAGGATGTTGTTGGCGCCTCGACCGACCGCCACCGTGGAGAAGAGCTTCCAGAGCCCGAGCCGGTAGCCCGCGCCGCTCAGGAGGTACCGCCAGCGGATCGACATGATGATCACGTTGGCGACCACGAGGGCGACCGCCACCAGCATCGTCCACGGCGGGAGCGCGGTGATCTCGTTCCAGGCTTCCGTCAGGTCGACCTCACGCAGGAACAGCCAGAGGAAGGCCCCGGTCGCGGCCGAGCCGACGGCGATGCGGGCCAGGTTGCGTCGCCACTTGCCCATCGCAGTAAGTATTGCGGGCTGGAGTGGGACGGCGAGCGCGACACGAAACGCGGTACTCCGGCCGACGCGAGATCGCGATCGGCCTGGGGGTCTATGCGCTCTACCTCCTCGCAAGCCGCCGCAAGCGGGACGCACGCGGACGGGCGCAGGCCATGGCGAACGGCGAGCGCGTCGTCGCGCTCGAGCAGCGCCTCGGCATCCACGTCGAGCCGCGGCTCCAGGGTCTGCTGCTCCCGCACCGGCGGCTGCTCGCGGTC
>Ga0075418_10001994_pt1 | contig 23195 bp, 20 predicted proteins | sample SoiMetdeltSBSDD2_FD_81776 | JGI IMG/M metagenome (GOLD analysis project Ga0075418, IMG submission 81776) | Bulk soil microbial communities from a Populus tree surrounding site in Tennessee, USA - Soil MetaG P. deltoides SBSDD2 | ecosystem: Environmental > Terrestrial > Soil > Tree plantation...
CCGACGATCGCGAGCGCGGAGACGAGCCAGAACGAGCAGATGAGGAACGTCCCCTCCTTGCCGGAGAGCCCGTCGTCGGTCTCGTCCGTCCGGTAGCGGAGGACGAAGCCGTTCTCGGTGAGGTCGGACGCGATCGCGTCGACGGTCGCGCGCAACCGCTCGTCCTGGGCGGGGAGGAAGCCGAAGATCGCGGCGAGGAGGACCGACGCGTCGAGAGACTCGGTGTCGTAGTGCTGCTTGAGGACGCCTGTCTCGCTGACGCCCCTCCCGAGGATCTCGGCCTTGATCTCTTCGGCGGTCGCCGCCCACTCGGACTGCAGGCTGGCGTCGCCCCGCAGCTCCGCGAGCTTCGCGGCGCGGTCGAGCGCTACCCAGCACATGAGCTTCGACGAGACGTAGTGCTGCGGGGCGCCCCGCGCCTCCCAGATCCCCTGGTCCGGGTTCTGCCATACCGCGGTCGCACACTGGGCCTGCGCCTGCACGATCGGCCAGAGGCGGCGCGGGAGCCGCTCGCTCTTCTTCGTATGGAGGAGGATCGAGTCGAGGACCGCGCCGAACACGTCGTTCTGGCGCTGGTCGAAGGCGCCGTTCCCGATCCGCACCGGCCGGGCGCCGGCGTATCCGGAGAGATGGTCGAGCGTCGCCTCGGTCAGGTCTCGGCGCCCGTCGATCCCGTACATGATCTGCAGCGCCCCGTCCTCGTTCGCCTCGAGGTCGGCGACGAACTGCATGAACTCGTCCGCCTCCCAGTCGAGGTTCAGCCAGTGGAGCGCCTGGAGCGTGAACGTCGTGTCGCGCATCCACGTGAAGCGGTAGTCCCAGTTGCGCTCGCCGCCCGGCGTCTCGGGGAGCGACGTCGTCAGCGCCGCCACGGTGGCGCCCGTGGGCATGTACGTGAGGCCCTTGATCGCGAGCGCCGAGCGCTGGATCGGCTCGCGCCAGCGGTGGTCCGGGATCCGCGCGCGACCGAGCCAACCGCGCCAGAACGTCCGCGTGGCGACGATCCGCGCCTCTGCCTCGTCGACGTCCTCCGGCGCAACCAGCCCGTCGGCCCACGTGAGGCAGCAGTACGCCCGCTCGCCCTCCTCGAGGACATGCCGACCACGGACGCGGTTGCCCTCGATCCCGAGGTTGAGGTCGGAGCGGAGGCGCATCGGCACGAGCCCCCCGGTGGCATCGGCGGCGTGTCTGTCGTTGCCGACGAGCGTCCATTCCGCCGGCGTGCGCCCGTAGTCCACGACCGGCTCGCAGACGAGCTCGACCTCGACGCGGCCGTCGAGGCAGCGGACGGTACGGACGAGCATGTGGTCGCCGTCGTCGTCGGCCGGCGGGCGGGTGTGCGGCGTGACGCCGTCGTCGCCCGAGTAGGGCCCCATCGTCAGCGCGTCCCGCACCTCGATCCAGCCCATCGGCGTCTTCCACGTCGTGAGGAGGATGTTGGTGCCGGGCTCGTACACGCGCGAGGCGGGGTGGTTGATCCCGTAGGGCGCGACCCGGAAGAACCCGGCCTGGCGGTCGAGCAGGCTGCCGAAGATGCTCGGCGAGTCGAACGCCGGCACGCAGAGCCAGTCGATCGCGCCGTCGGCCGCGACGAGCGCGCCGGTATGGCAGTTCGAGAGCAACGCGTAGTCGGCGATCGGCGGGAACGGCGACGGGGCGGCCGCGCTCTGTGGGGCCGCCGCGCCGGCCGGCCTCGGGCCCGCCCGGGGGGTGTCGAGGTCGGTCACGCCTCGATCCAGGGGTCGTGCCAGCGGCCGTGGCCCTCCACGAGGCCGTCGGCCTCCTTCGGTCCCCAGCTGCCGGGCTGGTAGATGTGCACCTGCGGCGGAGCGTCGAGCAGCGGCTGCATGACCCGCCACTGCTCCTCGACCGCGTCCTGGCGCGTGAAGCGGGTGCTGTCGCCGAGCATCGCGGCGTGGAGAAGCACCTCGTACGGCGTCGGCCCCTCGCCGCCCTCGTCCGCGAACTTCATGTCGAGGTCGATCGGCGAGACGACGCCCCTCGAGTCGGCGCGATGTGCGCCGACGACGATCTGGATTCCGGTCGACGGGTCGAGCCTGATCGCGATCTGGTTCGGCTCGGGCGAGGCGACGCCGAAGCCGAGCTTCGGCGCGTGCTTGAAGACCACTCGCACCTCGGTCTGCGTCGTCGGCAGCCGCTTGCCCGTGCGGATGAAGAAGGGGACGCCCGACCAGCGCCAGTTCTGGATCTCGAGCCGGAGCGCGGCGTACGTCTCGGTCGTCGACCCGTCGGCGACGCCGTCGATCGAGAGGTAGCCGTCGTACTGGCCGCGCACGTAGTGGGCCGGATCGCCCTCGACGACAGCGCGGAAGAGTGCGGCCTGCGCGTCCTTGATCGTCCCTGGCTCGCCGCGGGACGGCGCTTCCATCGCGGTCGCGGCGACGACCTGCATCAGGTGATTGACGACGACGTCGCGCAGCGCGCCGACCGGGTCGTAGAAGTGCCCGCGGTCCTCGACGCCGAAGTCCTCGGCCATGGTGATCTGGACGCAGGCGATGTGATCGCGGTTCCAAAGCGGCTCGAAGATCGCGTTCGAGAACCGGAGAAAGAGGATCTCCTCGAGCCCCATCTTCCCGAGGTAGTGGTCGATCCGGAAGAGTTGCGACTCGTCGATGTACTGGTGCAGCTCGTCGGCGAGCGCCCGGGCGGAGGCGATGTCGTTCCCGAAGGGCTTCTCGACGACGATCCGTCCGTTCGGTGGCAGGCCGGCGCCGGCGATGCCACCGACGACTCGCCCGAACAGGAAGGGCGGGATCTCGAGGTAGAAGACGGGGCTCGAGGCATCACCGATCGCGTTCTTCACGCGGCGGTAGGTCGCGTCGTCGCCGAAGTCGCCCTGGACGTACGAGAGGCGCTTCACGAAGCGCGCGAAGACGGCTTCGTCGAGCTGCTCGCCCGTGCCGACGATCGAGTCGCGCGCGCGCTGGATCAGCTGATCGAGCGACCAGTCGTCGACGGCGACGCCCACGATCGGGCAGTCGAGCAGGCCGCGCGCCTCGAGCCGGTACAGCGAGCGGAACGTCATGACCTTGGCGAGGTCGCCGGTGATCCCGAAGACGACGAGCACGTCCGCCTCGGTGGGTGCGTCAGCCACGAGGCGACGCTAACGCGTTCCGCGCGAGCCTCGATCACCCAGATCGGATGAACCCGCCGTCCCCGTTTGGACCTTCGTCGTCTAGGCGGCCGGTTGGGCGGGCGACTAGACCGCTGCGGCGCCCGGCCGGCGCGCGACGACGAACGACAGCATCCCCATCGCGAGCGCGACGATCGCGGCGAGCGCGTAGACCGTCGGAAGCCCGACCCCAGCGTCGACGAGCGGCCCGACGCCGAACGCGGCCAGGCCGAAACCGAGCTGGTAGAAGGCGATCACGCCCCCTGCCACCGCCGCCGACATCCCGGCGAGCTCCTCCTGGCCGAAGCCGATCGTAAGCGGCAGGAGCGCGGAGCAGCCGAGCCCGGCCAGGCCGAACGCGAGGATGCCGAGCCCGCTGCGGCCCTCGGGCAGGAGCGCGATGAGCACGAAGGTGGCCGCGAGCACGAACGGCAGGAGGTGGTACGTCGCGCGGGGCGGAAGCCGCTGCTGCAAGGCGGCGAACAGGACCCGGCCCACTGTGACCATCCCCCAGAAGACCGTCAGGGCGACCGCGGCGGCCGTCGTCGACGCGCCGAGCTCGCTCGTCATGTCGAGCTGCGACCAGTTCCCGTTGACCGTCTCGCAGATCCCGTAGAGGACGGCGAAGGCGGCATACGCCCAGAACCGCGTCGGGATGCCGCGGCGGCCGACGTCTGCCGCGGGTGCCGCCGCGGCCTCCTCGCCGGTGCGCAGCGGGAGCGGTGCGCTCGCGACGAGCAGCAGCGTCAGCAGCCCGGCGGAGAGAACCGGAAGCCCCCACCAGAACCCGAGCCCGTCGAAGATCGCGACGAACACCGGCGCGAGCGCCGTCCCCAGCCCGAGCAGGGCGTTGAGCACGAGCACCGAGGACTCGACCCGCTCCGGGTGGAACGCCGCGGTCAAAGTGTTCAGCGCAGGGACGGTCAGGCCGAAGCCGACGCCGAGGAAGGCGGTCGCGACGAGGAGCAGCGGGAACGCCACGGCCGTGTCGCTCTCGACCAGCGTGCTCGAGATGAGAAGCGCCATCGAGGTCAGGCCCGCGGCGAGGCCCGCGAGGTAGATCCGCTTCGTCCCGAAGCGGCGGGCGAGCGCCGCCCCCAGGAGCGAGGCAGCGATCGCGGTCACCACCTGGGGCACGAAGAGCAGGCCGTACTGCGTGTTCGAGAGGTCGTACTCGTCGGGGTCGGTGAAGATCGTGCTCGCGGCCGGGAAGGTCACGAGCACGATGCCCTGGACAACGGCGGCGCCGTAGACGACCCGTGTTTCCTGACGCGACGCCACGCTCAGCTGCGGCGGCCGGACGCGCCGATCCCGGCGAAGCCCGCGCCGAGGATCGGCACCCGTGGACGGGAGGACGGCTGGAGCGAGCCGGTCAGGCGGCGGTCCCCGTCCCCGGCTCGGTCAGGTGGTCGTGCCCGACGTGCTCGAGCGCGTCGGCCACGTCGTAGCCGAGCGCGAGGCCGAGGTTCGGCGCTGCGGCGACGACGCGGGGCACGCCCACGACGGGAATCAGCACGATCAGGCTGCCCACCAGCTCCTCGCGCGTCGCGCCCGCTGCGAGCGCGTTCTCTGCCACGCTCATGTACGAGGGGGGCGCGGCGTCCACCGCGACGAGCGCGCCGATCTGGACGAGTGCGCGCGCTCGGCAGTCGAGCCCGGACTCCTCGGCGCTCATGCCCTCGCGGGCGAGCAGCGCCTCGATGTACCGATCGTCGCGAAGCGCGAGCTTGCGCAATGTGGTCTTGTAGTCGAGCACAGCGTCGCACCGCTATCCAACGCCCCTCCGGGGGCGCGACACATCATCCGGAGGGGGTGAACTCAACCCTGGGCGACGAGGCGTCGACGAGCCCGAGGTCGCGCGCCCGCGCGATCGCCTCGCTGCGGCTCGACGCGTTGAGCTTTCGGTACACCGAGATCGCCTGTGTCTTGACCGTGTTGCGCGAGACGTAGAGCTCCTCCGCGATCTCGCGGAACGAGAGGTGCGTGGTCAGGAGGGGGAGCAGCCGCAGCTCCGCGGTCGTGAGCCCGGACTGCCGGGCGTCGCGGCGGGCCGCGAGCGCGCGAATCTCGTCGGCCAGCTCGGCGGCCTGGCGGACGAGGACGCCGAGTCGCGGACGGCGCCCGAGCGCGGCCGTCGCGCCGTCGAGGCGCCGCCGTGCGGCCGCCGGGTCGGCGAGCGCGAGCTCCAGGCGAACGAGCTCGAGCGTCGTCTGCGCCGCATACCAGGGCAGCGCGGCGGTGAGCTGCCGGACGAGCGAGTCGGCCCGCCCGAGGTCGAGTCGAGCGGCCTTCGTCCGGCCGCGGCGGAGGTGGAGCCGTGCGGACAACGCGAGAGCCAGCGCGCTTGACGGATCGTCCGCCGGCTGCCGCCCGTCGACCAGCGCGCACGCAGCGACCGCCAGCTCGTCGGCCCGAGTCTCCTCGCCGCTCGCGCAGGCGAGGAGCGCGAGCTCGGAGAGCGCCCAGGCCTGAAGTTCCGGCTCGCCGGCGCTCTCGGCGCACTCGGCTGCGTCGCCCAGCATCTCCTCCGCCCTGGCGTCCTCGCCGAGCAGCAGCTCGGCGACGCCGCCGATGAGGCGGGCGAGGGGTTGCCAGGGGCTGACCGGGCCGAGCCCCGCGAGCGCCGTTCGTGCGTCGGCCCTCATCTGCTCGACGCCGCGCTCGCACCGCGCCGCCCGGAGGACGGCGAGCTCGGATTCGTGCGCGTCCTCGGCCGCGGCGACGGCCGCGTTCCTCCACCGGCGCGCGTCGGCGGGGCGCCCGTGCACGAGATGAGCCCAGGCGCCGAGCACCGCGATGTCCGGGTGCGCCCGGAGATGCTCGGGTCGATCGAACCACCCGAGCCAGCGCTCGCCCGTGGCCGAGCGGGCGGTCGCTGTCGTGAGCCCGTCCAGCGTCACGAGCAGGGCGACGCCGTCGAGGTCGCCGCCCGCGTGCGCGTACGAGGCAGCGGCGCTCACCTCGCCGGCGGCCTCGCACCACGCCGCGGCACGCCGGTTGAGATCCGGGATCGCGTCCGGCTCGCGACGGCGAAGCTCGGCGAGGAGATACTCGCGGAAGGCGCGGTGGTAGCGGTACCAACCGCGCTCGCGGTCGAGTGGCAGGACGAAGAGGTTGGCGCGCGCGAGCGTCTCGAGCCGGGCGGCCGAGCCGCCGGTGCCGACGACGTGGTCGCAGAGCGGGCCCGACAGCCGTTCCAGCACTGCGGCGCGCATCAGGAATCGCAGATCCTTCGCCGACAGGCCGCCAGTGCACTCGAAGTCGAAGTAGTCCGCCACGAACCGGTCCTCGCCGCTTCCCGCTGCATGGGTTCCCTCGCGGAGCGCCAGCGCGGCCAGGTACGTCCCCGCGGCCCAGCCTTCCATGCGCTGCCGGAGCGCCAGCCGGTCGTGCGGGGCGAGCGCGATTCCGACATGGCGGAGGAGCAGCTCTTCCTCGCGCCCGCTGAGCGCCAGGTCGTCGACGTCGAGCTCGAAGAGGCGGCCGGCCGCGCGGGCGCGCGCGACCGCGAGTCGGACCGAACGCCCGGCGAGCACCAGCGTCGATCCATCCGGCACTTGCTCCGCGAGCGCCGCGAAGACCGAGAGCGACCCGCGCGAACGGAGGAGGTGCGCGTCGTCGAGCACGAGCACGATCGGCCGCTGATCGAGCGCGACGGCGAGATTGCGGACGAGCACGCGCGGGTCGGTGTCGTCATCGAGTCGGACCCAGGCGAACGGCCGCTCGTCGCGTGCCTCCCACTGTGCGAGGAGCGTGGTCTTGCCGTAGCCGGCAGGTGCGGTCACGGTGACAAGGGGCGCGCCGGACGCTCTGAGCCTGTTGACGAGGGCCGTACGCACGACACTCTCGGCGCGCGTCACAGGGGGACGCAACGCCGCGCGGTGCGCGCGGGACGAGGTCGGGGCCTCCGGCAGCGATGTCTGGCGAGCTGACATGACGGGTCGATCCTCCGGCGATCCGCAGCCGATCCCTGGTCTGCGACCTACGGTCGAACTCCAGTCAAGCGCAGCGTCCACGGTCCTTGCAAGGGAGCGCACACCGAGGCGCGCGTGGTGCGCACACCGCCCGACGGTTCGGCTCACGTACAGCGGCTAGGCCTGCGTGACCCGCGGGCAACGGTCAGCCACGGCTCGGCGCCGTCCGAGCCACGCCAGAGGATCCGCCTGCGTACCGGCGCACACATCCCCCACATCGGATGAACCGCTGCGTGTGACAGCCGCCCTGCCGACCCTTGGGAACCGGAGCGGACTTCCCTAGATTCTAGAAGTGGTCCGCCGCCGGACGATTGATCGGACCCTCGCCGGGATGGGCTCCTGATGCTCCGCGTCGCGCTCGGTGAGGACAGCTATCTCGCGCGGGAGGGGATCAGCCGCGTCCTCGAGGCGGAAGACGACATCGAGATCGTCGCCACGTGCGAGGACTTCGAAAGCCTGCGCGCCGCCGTCGGCGAGACCGAGCCCGACGTCGTGCTGACGGACATCCGGATGCCGCCGACCCACACCGACGAGGGCATCCGGCTCGCAGCAGAGCTCCGGGCGACGCATCCGGCCGTCGGTGTCGTCGTTCTCAGCCAGTACGCCGAGCCTCTCTACGCGACGAAGCTCCTCGAGAGCGGCTCGGACGGTCGCGCGTACCTGCTCAAGGAGCGCGTCACCGATCGGGGCGAGCTCAGCCGGGCGCTGCGAGAGGTCGCGGAGGGTCGCTCGGTGGTCGACGCGCAGATCGTCGAAGCCCTGCTCGAGGTTCGGCGGAGACGCGAGGAGTCGGGGCTCGACACCCTGACGAGCCGCGAGCAGGAGATCCTCGCGCTGATCGCGGAGGGCTGGAGCAACGAGGCGATCGCGTCGCGTCTCTTCATCACGAAGCGCGCGGTCGAGCGACACATCAACTCGATCTTCTGGAAGCTCGAGCTGGGCGACTCGGCCGACGTGAGCCGTCGCGTCAAGGCCGCTCTGCTGTACCTCGCCGGCCAGGCCGGTTAGCACCGCGCGGACGCACGTGCCCGCACTGTGGCCGCCGGGTCACGACGGGGTCATGCTGGCGAGACCCACATGGCCGGTGTCGAGGGATCGAGCCCCGCTCGCGCGCGTCCCGCACGCGTGCTCGCGGTCGACGACGACGCCGGGTTCCTCGCACTTCTCTGCGAAGTCGTCGACGCCTCGACGGAGCTGGAGCTCGTCGGCGAGGCCGACTGCGGCGAGCGCGCCGTCCTGGCCGCGGAGGAGCTTCGCCCCGACGTCGTGCTGATGGACGTACGCATGCCGAGGCTCGACGGCATCGCTGCCGCGACCCGCATCAAGGCGAGCCTCCCCTCGACGCTCGTCGTGCTCGTCTCGGTCACACATCCCGACGACCTCCGGCACGAGGCCGGCGGCTGCGGCGCCTCGGCGATCCTCTCGAAGGGCGCCCTGCGGCCGAGCCTGCTCGAGGACCTCTGGCGCCGTCACGTCGAGGAGCTCCCGCCGGCCTGACAGACTGCGTGACCCGTGTTTTTCTCCCTGAGCAGCTGGACGGTCGCGCTCATCATCGTCGCGGTGGTCGGCGGCATCACGGCCGTCGGCGTCGTCCTCGGCCGGTACCTGCGGAAGCACTCCGACGCGCTCCGCGAGCCGTTCGGCGTGCTGCAGGGCGCACTGCTCGGAGTCGTGGGCCTGATCCTCGCGTTCGGGCTCTCGCTCGCCGTCGGGCGCTACGAGGACCGCCGCGCGGCCGTCGTGGCCGAGGCGAACGCGATCGGCACGACGTATCTGCGGGCGCAGCTCCTCGCGGAGCCTGCCCGGACGCGCTCGCTCGCGCTGCTGCGCGAGTACACGGACCTCGCGATCCGCCTCTCGCACGACGTGCCGAACAGCTCCGACATGCAGCGCACCGCCGCGGCGGAAAGCGAGGTCCAGCGCAGCCTGTGGCGCCACGCGGGGGAGGCGATGGACGCCGCCCCGGTCGCCAGCGCGCCACGCCTCTACGTCGACAGCCTCAACTCTATGATCGACATGCAGACCGTTCGCGTCTCGGGGCTCAACAACCGCGTGCCGGGCGCGGTGCTCGCGCTCGAGGTGATCGGCGCCGCCGCCGCGCTCGGCCTGCTCGGCCTCTACCTGTCTGTGCTGGGCCGCGGCGTGCTTCCGGTCGTGCTCGCATCGGCGCTCGTGTCCGGGCTGCTTCTCGTGACGTTCGACCTCGATCGGCCCGTGCGTGGCCTGATCACCGTCCCCTCGACGCCGCTCGAGACCGTGCGTGCGTCGATGGCGCTTCCGCCCGCGGCGGGGCCGTAGTCCGCTGTCCGGCACATCGTCCAACCCGGATGAGACCACCGTGCCGCAGGTGGGAGAGAATGGCCGCATGATCGACGTGCACGAGTGGCCCGCACGGTGAGTGAGCCCGCTGCAGACGGCGGTCACGGTCCTGCGCGAGCGGGGCTCGTCCTCGTCTCGCTGATCGCGGTCGCGACGGTCGCGAACCTCAACCTGTCGGTCGCGAACGTCGCCATCCCGGAGATCGGCAACGACTTCGACTCGTCCCAGACGACGCTCAACCTCATCGCGGTGGGCTATTCGTTCGGGCTGGCCGCGTCGGTCCTCTGGTTCGGAGCGCTCGGCGATCGGTACGGCCGCAAGCTGCTCATCGTCCTCGGGATGACGCTCTCCATCCCGGTCTCGTTCCTGGCCGGCTTTGCCTGGAGCGACGACGTCCTCTTCATCGCGCGTGTCGCCGGAGGGCTGTGCGCGGGGATGGCCTATCCGACCACGCTGGCGCTCATCACCGCGCTGTGGTCTGGTCGCGCCCGGACGAAGTCGATCGCGCTCTGGTCTGCGATCGGCGGTGGCTTCGCCGCGCTCGGGCCGCTCGTCAGCGGGATTCTGCTCGAGCACTTCGACTGGGGATCGGTCTTCCTCGTGACGATCCCGCTCGCGGTGATCGCGCTCGCGATGGCCGTGTGGTTCGTGCCCAGCCACGTGAACGAGACGACCGAGCCGGTCGACAACCTCGGAGGCATCGTCTCGGTCGTTCTCGTCGGCACGCTGATCCTCGCGATCAACTTCTGGCCCGTGAACGGCATGGAGACGACAGCGCTCGTGCTGTTCGTGATCGCGGTGATCGCGGCGCCGGTGTTCCTCCTGCGTGAGCGGCGCGCGGACAACCCGCTGTACGACCTCCCGGTGGTGGCGAGGCCGACGTTCTGGGTCGCGGCGTGTGCGGGGATCATCGTCTTCGGCACGCTCATGGGCACCGCCTACGTGAGCCAGCAGTACGTCCAGAACGTGCTCGGCTACTCGACCGTCCAGGCGGGGGCCGCGATCCTGCCGGCGGCCTTCGCGATGGTCCTCGTCGCGCCGCGCTCGGCCAAGCTCGTAGCCGCGCACGGGTCGCGGCTCACTCTGCTCTCGGGCTACGTCTTCCTCGTCGCCGCGTTCGTCGGGATGTTGCTGCTCTGGAGAGAGGACACCCCGTACTGGGAGATCGCGCTCCCGTACGTCTTCATCGGGATCGGCGTGGGCCTCGCCGGGACACCGGCCTCGAACTCGCTCGCAGGGTCGGTTCCCGTACGGCGGGTCGGCATGGCCTCCGGCACCGCCGATCTCCAGCGCGACCTCGGCGGCGCGCTGATGACCTCGATCCTCGGAGCGGTGCTGACCGCCCACTACGCGACCGCCATTGCGGGCCAGTCCGTTTCGAGCCAGGTCTCGAATTCCACGGAAGCCCAGCTGCAGCTCTCGTTTGCGAGCGCCGAGAACATCGCGGCCCATGCTTCGCCGCAGGACGCCGAGGCGATCCTCTCGGCCGCGAAGTCGTCGTTCCTGAAGGGCGACCAGTGGGCCTACGGCGCGGGCCTCGTCTCGGTGCTCGTCGGGGCGGCCCTCGTGTTCTTCCTCTTCCCGAAGAGAGGCGCCGAGCGGCGCCTCCTCGAGGAGTACCACGCGAAGGACACCGCCGCAGCGCCGTCGCCCCCGGACCCGGAGAGCCCGGGGGCAGCGGTTCCCGTCTAGCGGCTAGGCGGAGACGGCGGTCGGCTTCGCCTCGGGCGGAGCCTCCGGCTCGGACGCATCGAAGCGCGGCAGCCACTCGAGCCACGAGGGCAGGTACCAGTTCCAGTTGCCGAGCAGCTTCATCGTCGCGGGCAGGAGCACCGCCCGGACGATCGTGGCGTCGATCAGGATCGCGGCCGAGAGCCCGACGCCGAACTGCTTGAAGAACGGCCACGAGAGCGTCGCGAAGACCGCGAACACGGCGACCATCACGATCGCGGCGCTCGTCACCACTCCGGCGGTGGACTTGATCCCGTGCGCGACCGCCTCGTCCATGCTCTTTCCGCGGTCGAACGTCTCCCGGATCCGGCTGAGGATGAACACGTGGTAGTCCATCGAGAGCCCGAACAGGATCACGAACAGGAGCAGCGGCACCACCGCGTCGATCCCGGTGGCTGAGCTCACGCCGAGCAGTCCCTTCCCGACGCCGTGCTGGAAGACGAGCACCAGCACGCCGTAGGCTGCGGCGACCGAGAGCAGGTTGAGCAGGATCGCCTTGGCCGCGACCACGATCGAGCGGAACGCGACCAGCATCAGGCCGAAGGCGAAGAGGAGGACGAAGGCGACTACCGGCAGCAGGTTCGACTTCAGCGCGTCCGCCTGGTCCCTCCACTCGGCCGTCTGACCGGTGACTCCGGCCTGCGTGCCCGGAAGCGCGCCGACCGTCTCGGGGACGACCTCGTCGCGCAGCATGCGGAAGGACGCGTTCGAGGCGGCGTCGGTTCCGTTGCCCGCGATCGGGACGGTGATGTTGGCGACCGTGCCCGCCTCGTTGAGATCGACGGTGATCGGCTCGAACGCGCGGCCGCTTGCCAGCGCCCGTCGCTCGAGCTGCCCGATGGCCTTCTGCATCGCCGGCGTCCGCACGCTCGCTGCCTCGACGACGACGTTCGCGGGCAGTGCAGAGCCGGGGAACGCCTGCTGCATGCGGTCGTATGTCTGGATCACCTCGATCGACTTGGGGAACGACTCGGTTCCCTGGGCGGTGAGTCGCAGCTGCAGCGCCGGCAGGGCGAGCGCCACCAGCAATCCGCCCGCGACGATCGCCGAGACGACGGGCCGACGAAGAACGCGGTCGACGATCGCGCCCCAGATCCGCCCTTCACCGTCGTCGCGGCGGCGGCGACCCACGAACGGGATGCGCGCCCGGTCGACGTTGTCGCCGAGCCGCGAGAGCAGCGCCGGAAGCACCGTCAGCGACCCGAGCACCGCCACGGCGACGACGAGGATCGTCGCGAGGGCGAGGGAGGAAAACGTCTTGTCGCCGGTGAGGAACATGCCCGCCATCGCCACCATCACGGTCAGGCCCGAGATCAGGACCGAACGGCCCGAGGTCGCGGCCGCGACCTCGAGCGCCGCCCGCTCGCTGCGCCCCGCCGCGCGTTCCTGGCGCTCGCGCTTCAAGTAGAAGAGCGAGTAGTCGACGCCGACGGCGAGCCCGATCAGGAGCACCATCGCCGGGGCCTGCATCGCGACCGGCAGCACGACGCTCGAGACCGCGACGAGGCCGAAGGTCGCGAACACGGCCGTCAGGGCGAGCAAGAGCGGAATCCCCGCCGCGACGAGCGAGCCGAAGGTGAGTACGAGGACGATCAGCGTGATCGGCAGCGAGAGAGCGCCTGCCTTGCCGAGGTCCTCGTCGTAGGAGGCGACGACGCCCTGCTCGGCGCTCGCGTCGCCGAACTCCCCGATCGCGAAACCCGGATGGGCACGCTGCGCGGCGGCAACCGTGTCCAGGACGGGATCGATCTTGTGGACGGCTTTCTCCTTGTCGCCGCGGATCTGGAACTGGACGAGCGCCGAGTGCCTGTCCTTCGAGATCTGCGCCGCGTATCCGGGCGCGAGCGGCGAGCGGACATCGCGAACGTCGGCGATCTTCGAGACACGTGCGACGACATCCGTGACGGCCGCATCGAAGGCGGTCGTGCCGACGCGGTGCGAGCCACTCTGGATCAGGACGTGCTCGTTCGCGGGCTGCTCGAACCCCGACTCGAGGATCCTGTCCATGCGGCCGGACTCGCCCGGCCCTGCGGAGCTCGCGATGTTCTTCGTGCCGACCATGCCGCCGAGCCCGAAGGCGACGACGACGAAGGCGAGCCAGCCGAAGGTCGCGGTCTTCCAGTGGTCTGCGCTCCAGCGGCCCATCCGGGCCGCGACGTTCTTCGATGACGTGGTCATCGTGAGCCTCCTCGTGGGTTCGGCGGTGGTTTCCATCGCCACCGAACGTAGGACGCCCGAGGAGACGCGCCATCGTCGGGAGGGCCGATTTGCGCTCGCCCCCAGGGACGATTCGGCCTCCTCCTCGAGTAGGAGGCGGTTCGCGCGAGCCTGGAGTACGTTCAGCGCGTGAGCCGGCTCGGAGACCTCGTCCGTGGGCATGGCCTCGACGGGCTGATCGTGCTGCTTGCGCTGGCGGCCGCGCTCGAGCTCGCTCTGAGGCAGGACGTCGAGGACGCGCCGGAGACGACTCTCTGGTTCTGCATCCCGGTGACCGCGCTCGCCGTGCTGACGCTGCTGCTGCGACGGCGGTTTTCGTTCGGCGCCCCGACGGCGTTCTGGCTCTCCGGCGCTGCGCTCTCCTTCGTCGACGGAGAGCTGATCCCGTTCGCCGCCGGCGTGTACCTCGCCGGGATGGCGGCCGCGTTTCTGCTCGGCAATCTCCGGGACGTCCGCCTCGCCCGGATCGGCCTCGTCGTCGTGGTGGGAAGCGCGGCGATCATCATCTACAACCTCCCCGATCACGCGGCCGGCGAGTTCGTGTTCATCCCGCTGCTCTTCGCGATCGCATGGCTGGCGGGCTTCGCCCTCCACACGCGGGCCGAGCAGACCGAGGCCGCTGAGGCCCGGGCGAGCCAGGCGGAGCGCGAGCGTGAGCTGGCCGCGCGCATCGCCGTCGCCGAGGAGCGCGCGCGAATCGCCCGCGAGCTCCACGACGTCGTCGCCCACTCGGTCAGCGTGATGGTCCTGCGGACGGGCGCGGTGCGTCACAACCTGCCGGACGACCGCGCCGCCGACCGGGACGCGCTTCGGGACGTCGAGCGCGCCGGACGGAGCGCGCTCGCCGAGATGCGGCGACTGCTGGGCGCAATGCGCGAGGGGAGCGCAGACGTCCAGCTGACTCCCCAGCCGGGCCTTGGCAACCTCACACCGCTGCTCGAGGAGGTGCGGGCCGCAGGGCTCGCGGTGGAGCTGCACGTCGAGGGCGAGCCGTTCCCGCTCCCGACCGCGATCGAGCTGTCCGCCTACCGGATCGTCCAGGAAGGCCTGACGAATGCCCTCAAGCACGCCCGCGCCGAGCGCGCCGACGTGCTCATCCGGTACGGGCCGGAGGAGCTGCGGATCGACGTCCGGGACGATGGTCGCGGCACGGCCCCCTCGGACGGGCTCGGTCACGGGCTGGTCGGTATCCGCGAGCGCGTGAAGCTCTTCGGGGGCGAGATGACCGCCGGCCGGGCGAACGGGAAGGGCTTTCTGCTCTCCACGCGGCTGCCGCTCGCGAGCGTCGAGCGATGAGCATCCGCGTCCTCGTCGCCGACGACCAGTCGATGGTCCGCGCGGGGTTTCGCATGCTCCTCTCCGGCCAGGAGGATCTCGAGGTGGTGGCCGAGGCGAGCAACGGGCTCGAGGCGGTCGACAAGGCCCAACGCTTCGACCCCGACGTCGTGCTCATGGACATCCGAATGCCCGAGCTCGACGGCCTCGAGGCGACGCGCCGCATCCTCGCGGCCGACCGCGGCACGCGCGTCCTCGTGCTGACCACGTTCGACCTCGACGAGTACATCTACGAGGCGCTCACCGCAGGCGCGAGCGGTTTCGTGCTCAAGGACGACCCGCCCGAGCAGCTGATCGGCGCAATCCGCACCGTCGCGGCAGGAGATGCGCTCCTCTCGCCCGCCGTCACGAAGCGCGTGATCGAGCGGTTCACGCGCCTCTCGCGGCCGACGCCGCCGAGCGGGCTCGAGGAGCTGACGGCGCGCGAGCTCGACGTCCTGCGCCTGATCGCGCAAGGCCTCTCGAACGAGGAGATCGGGAAGCAGCTGTTCATCGGCGAGACGACGGTGAAGACCCACGTCACGCACGTCCTCCAGAAGCTCGACCTGCGTGACCGCGTGCAGGCGGTCGTGCTCGCACACCAGACCGGTCTTTTCGAGGCGGACTGACCCGCCGTCCATCGCGGTCAGTTGTCGGCCAGAGCCTCTCGCGCCGCGAGGTCGAACGGGATCAGGTCACGGCGAATGAGCGTCCGGATCCTCTTTTCTCGGGCAACGGCCGGCGACGGAGCGCACAGCCGCACCTTCCGGAGCGTCGCCGCTGCTTGCGACGGCGACGACGTCAGCGCGCTCCGCGAGCGCGGGAACGAGCCCTCCCCATGGTCGTGACGTCCACGACCGGAGCGGGATAGTCGGCCGGTCGCGCCGCCCGCGGCGCGCGCCAGGGCTCGTGGACGTAGGCGTCCTCGATGTCACGCAGCTCGGCCACGTACCGCCTGACGTACGCACCGTCGCGGTCGAACCGCTTCGCCTGACGCACGGGATTGAACGTTCGGTTCGGCCGTGTGTCGGCCCCTGTCCCAGCGACCCATTGCCAGTTCCCGACATTGCTGGCCACGTCGCCGTCGACGAGGAGATCGAAGAAGACGTCTGCGCCGCGACGCCAGTCGACCCCGAGCATCTTCGTCAAGAGCGACCCGGCGACGAGTCGGCCGCGGTTGTGCATCCAGCCCTCCTGCCGGAGCTGGCGCATCGCTGCGTCGACGATCGGCATTCCCGTCCGTCCGGCGCTCCAACGGGCGAAACCCTCGTCGTCGTCACGCCAGTCGGGCTCCCACGACCGCAGGTCCTCCCGGACAGTCTCGGGATTCGCGCCGAGGAGTTGGAGGAAGAAGTCGCGCCAGCACAGCTGCCGCACGAACTCGTCGGCCACGCGGCCATGGGAGCGGGCCCGCTCGACGGCCTCCCGCGCCGAGACGCACCCGAAGTGGAAGTACGGGCTCAAACGTGAAGTTCCCTCGATGGCCAGGACGTCGCGCCTCGCGTCGTACTCGTGGATGCCGTCGCGGAGCCAGCGGACGAGCCTCCGACGGCCGGCGGCCTCGCCGCCGGTGGGCAGATCGGGCGATGACCGGTCCGCGACCAGCTCGGCCCGCGTCGGCAGCCGGCCGACTGGAACGCCCTTGGGGAGCTCGATCCGCGCGGGCGCGTCGAGCACCGCCGGAGACGGCGCGTCGCGCCAGCAGCGCCAATAGGGCGTGAAGCGGCGGTAGTGGTCGCTGTGCGCCGGCGCCAGGTCGCCAATCGGAACGGCTCCGATCGTGTCCTCGACAACGAGCTCGAGGCGCTCGCGCCGGCACTCCCGCTCCAATCGACGCCGTCGCGTCTGCGCGTAGCCGCTTACGTCGTCCCCCACGAGGATCCTCTCGGCGCCGGTTGCGCGCGCCATGCGCAGGGTCTCGTCGACCGCATCGCCGCGGCGGACGACGAGGTCGCCACCCAGCCGGCGAAGCGAGTCACGCAGGTCGGCAAGCGCATCCCGAAGGAAGAGTCGACGGTTCGCACCGGTGCCGGTTCTCCAAAGGGAGTCGTCGAGAACGAAGAGCGGAACGACCGTGCCGCCCCGGTTGGCGGCCGCGCTGAGGGCACGTTGGTCGTGGACGCGGAGGTCGCGCGTGAAGAGCACGACGGCCGTCGAGCTCATGGGACGGCAGACCGCGCGAGCTGCGTCAGACGCTCCGCCTCCTCGACCGGACCGGCCGCCAGCACCTCGACGTTCTCGACGTTCGCGGCGGCCGCACCGGCGCCGCCGAGGCACAGACGATGCTCCGCGGCGAGCTGTTCCAGCTCGGACCGATGCCGGCCGAACACCCGGCGCCCCACCGCGCTGACGACGACGAACTCGGGGTGGCAGGCGCGTGCGGCGTCGGCGACGCTGGCGAGCGGGGTGTCGGTCCCGAGGTAGACGATGCACCACCCCCGCGCGCGCAGCGCCAGCCCGAAGGCGATCAGACCGAGGTCGTGCTGCTCGCCGGGCGCACAGGCGAGGACGACCCTCGGCCCAAGGCCACGACCCCAGCCGCGGGCGAGGCCGAGCAGGCGGCCGCGGAGCACACTCGACGCGAAGTGCTCCTGGGCGACCGAGACCTCGCCGTGCTCCCAGCGCTCGCCGAGGTCGTGGAGGTACGGGACGACGACGTCGCGCAGGACTGCGTCCAGGCTCATCCGCGCCAGGAGCGAGTCGACGACGGCGTGGGCGGAAGCCTCGTCGAAGCCCTCGAGCGCCGCCGCGAGCTCCTCGCGGGCGTCCGGCGCGTGCGATGCGCCCTCGGCCGCGTCGGGCTCGGGCTGGGCTGCCAGCGCCGCGGCCTCGGCCGCGGCCAGTCCCCGAGCCAGGTGGCGCTGCATCGTCTGCACCCGCTCGAGGTCACGCGCGGAATAGAGCCGCAGCCCGCCGGGCGACCGAGTCGGCCGCAGAAGGTCGTAGCGGCGCTCCCACGCACGCAGGAGCTCCGGGCTGACGCCCGAGCGGCGGCTCAGCTCACCGATCCGGAAGAGGCCGGCCTCTGTCATCTCGCTCACTATACAAGACCTGGACAGCGATTTGACAAGAGCTGTGCAGGGCAGGTACATTCCTGTACGAAATCTAGACAGGAGGTGTACGGTAATGCGCAAGCTCGATCTGCTCGCCGCGACGCTCGTGCTCGTCGGCGGCCTCAACTGGGGCCTCGTGGGCATCGCGAAGTTCGACCTCGTCGCGTGGATCTGTGGCGGGATGGAGTTCGGGGAGACCAACGCGGTGAGTCGCGTCGTCTACTCCCTCGTCGGCCTCGCCGCGGTCTACGGAATCGCCTCACTCGTGACGACGGCGCGCCGCCCCGTGGCTCACCACCGCAGCGCTTTGACCGCCGAAGGCCACTGATCTCCCAACCGACCCGAAAGGAACCAGACATGAAGAAGCTCCTCCCGCTCCTCGTGGTGGTCGCGGCGCTCGTCGCCTCCACCGCCGCGACCGCGCCCGCACAGCCGCGACAGGGCGGCGACATCGTCCAGACCGCGGTCTCCGCAGGGCAGTTCAAGACGCTGGCGAGTCTCCTGACCAAGGCCGGCCTCGTCGGCGCCTTGGAGAAGCCCGGCCCCTACACGGTGTTCGCCCCCACCGACGCGGCGTTCGCGAAGGTGCCGAAGAAGACGCTCGACGCGCTCCTCGCCGACAAGGCGAAGCTGAAGGCCGTGCTCCTCTACCACGTCGTCGCCGGGAAAGTGACCGCGGCCGACGTGACCAAGCTGTCCTCCGCGAAGACGCTGGACGGCAAGAAGATCCGCATCCGCGTCTCCGGAAAGAACGTCTTCGTCAACACGGCGAAGGTGACGAAGCCGAACGTCATGGCGACGAACGGCGTGATCCACATCGTCAATCGCGTTCTGATCCCGCCTGCCGGGTAGAGACCGGCCAAGGGATGCCCGTCGCCGATGGCGGCGGGCATCCCTGCGCCCTCTAGTACTCGGCCTCGGTCGAGGCGACCGCGTCGGGCTCCCACTCCTGCGCCCCGGCCATGGCGGTCGCGATCAGGGGATAGACCAGCACGGAGATCATCGCCGCGCCGATCAGCGAGGCGGCGACATCGCTGTCGATGGCGCCCTTGGTCGTGCCGATCCCGACGATCGCGACGACGAGCGGGAGTTGGGTCGCGCCGAAGAACGCGACGCTCCCGGCGCCGCGCGGCCCGAGGTCTCGGAGCCACAGCACCGCCGGCGTGCCGCGGACGACGAGGAGGAGCGCGAGGAACAGCGCGGCGAGGCCGAGCCCGCGGGCGGTCAGGACACTGTCGAGGTCGAACGTGAGCCCGGTGGCGACGAAGTAGATCGGGATCAGGAAGCCGAAGCCGATGCCCTCGAGGCGCATGCGGACGACGCCTCCGTCGGGGTTGTCGAGCACGAGCCCGACGATCAGCCCGGCGGCGAACGCGCCGAGCACGAAGTCGAAGCCGACGTCGTGCGCGAGCAGCACCAGAGCGGCGATCAGCGCGATCGAGAGTCGGACCGCCGCCTGTCCGGTCGAGTGGAGCGTCTCCCGCAGGATCGCAACGATCCGGGGCGGGCGGGCCCGCATCGCGAGGAACGCCGTGCCGATCGTGATCACGCCGAACACGACGAGCAGCGCGAGCTCCGCGACCGCGCCGTACACGCCGGTGAGGAAGACAGACATGATCGTGATCGGCCAGAACTCGCCCGCCACGCCCGTGCCGAGGACGGCCGTGCCGACGGGAGTGGGCAGGATCCCGGAGTCGCTGAGGATCGGCACGAGTGTCCCGAGCGCGGTCGTGCTCACGGCGATGCCGAGCAGCCACCCCTCCGCCCCGAGACCAGCGAGCTGGAGCAGGTAGCCGATGCCGATCCCGAGCCCGATCGAGATCGTCCAGCCCAGCGAGCCGCGCACGATCGCCTGCCGGGGGACGTGCTTCTCGATCACCTCGAGCCCCGCGAAGAAGAAGAGCAGCGCGAGCCCGAAGTTCGCGAGAAACTGGATGTAGGTCCCCTCCGAGGCCCAGTCGAGCACCTCCGGGCCGATCAGGATCCCGAGCACGATCTCCACGACGACGGTCGGCAGCACCAGACGCGGGCCGATCCGCGAGAGGAACGCCGCCGCGGCGGATGCAGCGAGCACGAGCACGAGCGACCGGAGCTGCTCCGAGGTGACGGTGGGCGGCGCGGAGGCCGCGACGAGGAGGGCGCTCATCGTGGCGCACCGTATCGCGCTCGCCTCCTGAGTCGAGCGCGCCGTAAGGTGCGGCCATGCTGGAGCTGACCCCCTGCGCGGACGAACGCGACGAGCAGGTTTCGCTGGACGTCTACAACGCGGTCTGGCCGCACGCCGCATTCACGATGGACGAGGTTCGCTCGTTCAAGCAGAGCGTGCGTGCGCACCACGACGTCGTCGCGCGGCTCGACCGCGTCCCCGTCGGTTCTGCGCTGACGGTGCTCGTCCCCCACCGCTCGGACCGGGTGCTCACGATCGTCACCGTCCTCGCTTCGCATCGCCGCCACGGGGTCGGCACCGCGCTCTACGCGGAGCTCTCCGCCTGGACGGGGGAGCGCGGGCTCGCGGAGATCGAGGTACCCGTCCTGGACAACGACCCCGAGAGCCTGGCCTACGCGACGCGGCGCGGGTTCTTCGAGGAGCGCCGCGAGCTGGGCGTCGTCCTCGACGTGACCGGGATGGAGCCGCCCGCCCTTGTCCCGCCGGATGGGGTCGAGATCCTGAGCTGGGCAGAGCGGCCCGAGCTCGCGCGCGGGATGTACGAGGTCTCGCTCGAGGCGTACCCGGACATCCCCGGCTTCGAGGACGACGAGCTCGAGTCGTACGAGGACTGGCTCGCGCACGACATGCAGGGCTCGGGCGACCTGCCCGAGGCGACGTTCGTCGCGGTCGCCGGCGACGAGGTGATCGGCTATGCGAAGTTCGCGCTGACCGCGGCGCGGCCAACGGTCGCCTTCCACGACATCTCGGGCGTCAAGCGCGCCTGGCGCGGCCGGGGCGTAGCCCGGGCGCTCAAGACCGCGCAGATCCACTGGGCGATCGAGAACGGCTTCACGCAGCTCCACACCCGCAACGAGGAGCGGAATGAGCCGATCCGCCGGCTCAACGCGAGCCTCGGGTACCGGCCGGGGATCGGCCGCGTCTACCTCGTCGGGCCTCTCGCCACGCCGTAACGACTCGGTCCCGACGTGTAGGATCGTGGCGTCCTGCCTATGCATTGCATATGAGAGACGCCTGAGGTGCCAAAGCAGACATACACGGCCAGCGAGGCGGCTGCCGCGCTCGGGATCAGCCTCGACACGCTCCGCCGCTGGGACAAGGCCGGGCGCCTCCGGGTCGAGCGCGACCGGAGCAACCGCCGCGTCGTCGCCGCGACGGAGATCGACCGACTGCGCGGGGACGCCTCGGGCACGCACATCAGCGCGCGCAACCGGCTGCACGGGATCGTGACCGACGTTCAGGTCGAAGGGCTGATGGCGCAGGTGGAGATCGTGGTCAACGACCCGGTGCGGCTCGTCGCGGTCGTCACGCGCGACGCCGTCGAGGACCTGGGGCTCGAGCCCGGGATGGCGGCGACGGCGATCGTGAAGTCGACGAACGTGATGCTCCAGCACTGACCAGGGTCGCCGAAGATGCCTCTCGACCGCCGTCCACTCCTCGTCGCCTCGGTCGCCCTCGCGATCTGCGTCGCGCTCGCCGTGCTCGCCTTCCGCGCTCAGGCGACGACGCAGACCCGCCTCACCGTGTTCGCCGCCGCCTCGCTCACGGACGTGCTCCCGGGGATCGACGGCTCGCAGCGGTACTCCTTCGGCGGCTCGAACATGCTCGCCGCCCAGATCGAGCACGGCGCGCCGGCCGACGTCTTCGCCTCGGCGAACACCACCCTGCCGAGCCGGCTCCACGCGAAGGGGCTGTGCTCGAAGCCCGTTGTCTTCACGCGCAACAGGCTGGTGATCGTGGTGCCGAGGTCGAACCCCTCCCGGGTTCGCAGCGTGCGCGACCTCACGCGGCCCGGTGTGAAGGTCGTCGTCGCGGGGCCGGGCGTGCCCGTGGGCGACTACACCCTCGACGCCCTGAAGCGCGCGAAGCTCTCGGCCGCGGTGCTCTCGAACGTGGTCAGCCGCGAGACCGACGTCCGCGAGGTGCTGGCGAAGGTCGCGCTCGGCGAGGCCGATGCCGGCTTCGTCTACTCGACCGACGCGAAGACCGTGTCGGGCCGCGTGTCGGTGATCGGGCTGCCGGCCAGGGCGCAGCCGACCGTCCGCTACGGCATCTGCGTCGTCGAGGCGAGCGGCAGCGAGGCCGCGGCACGCGCGTTCGTGGCGAAGGTGCTGAGCGGGGCGGGCCAGGCGAGGCTCGTCGCGGCGGGTTTCCTCCCGCGCGCGAAGCCGAAGCCCGCGAAGCGGTAGCGCGATGGCGGGGCCGAGCGTCCGCCGCACGCTCCTGACCGTCGCCTACGTCGGCGCGGCGGTCGTCGCGATGACGTTCCTGCTCCTGCCGATCGTCGCGATTTTCGCGCACACATCGCCGGCCGAGCTCGTCGAGCAGCTCGGGAACCCGGTCGTGCAGGACGCGTTCGTCGTCAGCCTGAAGACGAGCCTGATCGCGCAGACGCTGATCCTCCTCTTCGGCACCCCCGCGGCGTTTCTCCTCGCGAGCCGGAGGTTTCGCGGACACTCGCTCGCGATCACCCTCGTCGAGCTGCCGCTCGTGCTCCCGCCGGCCGTCGCGGGGATCGGGCTGCTCGCCGCGTTCGGCCGGCTCGGCCTGCTCGGCTCGAGCCTCGACGCCTTCGGGATCAGCCTGCCGTTCACCCAGAGCGCAGTCACGGTCGCGGTCGCGTACGTCGCCAGCCCGCTCTACATCCGCCAGGCAATTGCCGCCTTCGAGGCGACCGACCCCGACCTTGCGGCCGCCTCGCGCACGCTCGGCGCGAGCCCGGTCCGCACGTTCTTCCGCGTGATCCTGCCGCTCGCTCGCGGTGGGCTGATCGCCGGCCTCGCGCTCTCGTTCGCCCGCGGGCTCGGCGAGTTCGGCGCGACGATCATGTTCGCCGGGAGCCTCCAGGGCGTCACCCAGACCGTACCGCTCGCGATCTACGCCCAGTTCGACCAGGACTTCGACGCGACGCTGGCGATGAGCGCCGTGCTCGTACTCTTCAGCGTCGTCCTCCTCGCCGCCCTCCACGCCGGACTTTCATGGCAACGCTCAGAGTCGACCAGCTCACAGTCCCTCTTCGGGCTTTCCGGCTCCAGCTGAGGCTGGAGGTCGGGTCGACGCTCGCGCTCGTCGGCCCGTCCGGCGCCGGGAAGACGACCGTCCTCCGAGCCGTCGCGGGCCTCGTCCGGCCCGAGTCGGGACGCATCGCGGTCGACGACGACGTCTTCTTCGACGGCGAGCGAGGCATCGATCTGCCGCCGGAGCGCCGGAGTGTCGGCCTCGTCTTCCAGGAGTACGCCCTGTTCCCGCACATGACCGTGCGCCAGAACGTCGAGTACGCCCGCAGG
>Ga0075418_10001995_pt1 | contig 23193 bp, 18 predicted proteins | sample SoiMetdeltSBSDD2_FD_81776 | JGI IMG/M metagenome (GOLD analysis project Ga0075418, IMG submission 81776) | Bulk soil microbial communities from a Populus tree surrounding site in Tennessee, USA - Soil MetaG P. deltoides SBSDD2 | ecosystem: Environmental > Terrestrial > Soil > Tree plantation...
AGTGAGCTACTGGCGTTCCAGGAGGGGGCCGCGCTCGGCCGCCCAGCGCGCGACGTCACGTCGCGAGCCCAGCTCCAGCTTGCCCAGGATGTTGCTGACGTGGGTCTCGATCGTCCGCTCCCCCACCACCAGCTCGTCGGCGATCTCCCGGTTCGTCAGGCCTCTCGCAATCAGGACGGCCACCTCGCGCTCGCGAACGCTCAGCCCGCCGAAGCGCGCGGCCTCGGCGCGGCGCGTCGAGATGCGTGAGAGGCGCGGCATCGTCGACGTGACGCCCTGGAGCAAGGACTGGCGCAGGCCCTCGTCCTGGATGTCCGCTGGCAGCTCCTCCACGATCGTCCGGGCGGCGCCGTACTCGCGCTCGGCGTCCTCCTGGCGCTGCCACGCTCGGTAGAGGTTCCCGAGGGCGACGTGCGTGCGCCAGAGCAGCGCCTGGGCATGTTGCGCCCGCGTCACCCGCTCCACGTCGCGCAGGACCGTCTCCGCCTCGGCGTACCGCCCGAGCGCCGTCAGCGTTCGGCCGCGCAGGAGGGCCGGGCGCGGCGTCTCGGTTGAGGGGGTGCCGTCCAGCGTCGGCGCACTCAGTCGGTTCACCAGCCGGAGCGCCAGCTCGGCATCCCCCTGCGCCAGCGCGAGCTGCGCCTGGGCAAACGTCAACCAGCGCTCGCCGAGCGACCGGACCGGAGCCTCAGAATCGGAGACTGGCCCCAGCAGCGCGGCTGCCTGCTCCAGCTCGCCGGCCTGGACGTGGGCCCAGGCGAGGTAGCCTGTCACCACCTGGACCCAGAATGCGGACCGGACCTCGCGCCCGAGCGTCAGTGCCTCGCTGAGATGCCGTTTCGCGTCCGGCAGTGCGAACAGGTCGAGGTGCAGCGCCCCGAGCGCCCAGTGCGCCTCGGCCGTCCACTGCCGGTGCTCGATCTCCTCGGCGATCCGCAGGCTCCGGCGGGCCAGGTCGAGCGCCCGCCGGTACTGCCCGCTGAGCCCGAGCGTCCGGGCCAGGCTGAACAGGGCGAATGCCTCGCCGGCGCGCCACTCGATCGCTCGGGCCAGCGTGAGGGCCTGTTCGCCGTTGCGCGCGGCCTCGGCGAGCGGCGCCGCGTCCGCGACCGCCGAGCCCAGGAGATCGTCGCCCCCGCGCGAGGTCAGCATCGCCAGGCACGACGTCAGCCGGGGCCGATCGTCCAGCGCGCGGAAGAGATCGGCGGCCCGCTCGAAGGCGCTGACGCTGGCGGGCAGGTCCGCGCTGAGGTACGAAGCCATGCCGACCAGCTCGAGGGTCGCCGCGACGCCCTGTCGGTCGTCGAGCTGTTCGAAGATCGTCATGGCCTCGCAGGCCAGCGGGATGGCGTCACGCGGCTGGGCCGTGTTGATCTGCCAGTTGCCGACCCGATTGAGGCTGTGCGCGACCAGGCGCGGCTCGTGGATCGAGCGGGCCAGCTCCAGCGCTTGCTGATACGCGGTCCCGGCCTGGACGTAGTCACGGCTGGTCCAGAGCGAGCCGAGATCGATCAGGCTCGCCCACTCCGCGCGCGAGCGGCCGGCCTCGCGGGCCAGGCTCACCGCGCGCTCGTAATCATGACGGGCGTTGTCGAAGTCGCCGAGGCGCTCAAACGCCCGGCCTCGCTCGTGATGCACGTCGAACATCGTGGACGGCGGCACCGAGGCGGCCTCGCCGGCAGACGCAGGCACACGCTCGGCGGCTTCGAGCGCCCGGGTGAAGTGCTCCACGGCCGAGCGCGGGGCGTGCAGCCGACTCGCCCGCTCGCCGGCCTGTTGGGCGTACGCCAGCGTCTTCTCCCAGACCTTCGCCTGCGAGAAGTGGTAGGCCAGGTCGTCCAGGTGGCGGTTCGGCGAATCGGCGTCGAGCTGCTCGGCGGCCTCGGCCACCGCCCGGTGCAACGCAGCCCGCTCCCGCTCCAGCAGCTCGTTGTAGATCGCCTGGCGGGTCAGGACGTGCCGGAACGCGAAGCGCTCTTGCGACTCCTCGACGATCACCTGCGCCGCGATCAGCTCCTTGACGACGGCGAGCAACGTCCGCTCGTCCACCCGAGCCAGCCGCTGGAGCAGCTCGAAGTCGAACCGCCGGCCGACCACCGCGGCCAGCGTGACGATCTCACGGGCGGCCGGGCTGAGACGCTCGATGCGCTGCTGAACGGCGCCGCGCAAGCTGCGCGGCAGTCGCCAGGCCGCCGGCGAGAGCTCCCGCCACTGCCAGCCATTCCCGGTCTGGTGGACGGCGCCGCCGCGCACCAGGGCGGCAACCAGCTCTTCGACGACGAACGGATTCCCCTCGGTCAGCTCGAAGATCGTGTCGAGCACTCGTGACGGCGTGACGGTGCGCTCGCCGAAGATCGCCACGAGCATGCTGGCGACCTCGTCACGGCCGAGCGGGGCGATCGGGATCTCGTGGCTCAGGCGTGCGCGGTCGAGCTGCGCCAGCCAGGCGGCGAGCCGGGGGTCTTCTTCCTCGGCCCGGCAGGTGCCGAGCAGCACGATCGAGCCAGCCGCGCGGCGCGCCAGGTGGAGCAGGACGTCCAGGCTGGCATCATCCGCCCACTGGAGATCCTCGACCACGAGCTGGACGGCGCGGTCCCGGGCCTGGCCGGTCAGGACGTGGGCCAGCGCGGCGAAGAGGCGTCCGCGCTGCTGCTCGGGATCGAGCGAGACCGCGAACGGCTCAGACGGGACTGGTACGATGTCCGGCAGGAGCCAGGAGAGCTCCCGCGCGAACGGGCCGACCGTCTCGGCGACGGCGTCAGGGGTCAGACCGGCGAACCGCGCACGGAGCAGATCGAGGACCGGCGCGTACGGGCTGGCACGATCCTGGAGGAAGCAGGCGCTCTCGAGGACCAGGAACCCGCGCTGCGTGGCGTACGCCTTTCCCACGGCGGCCAACCGCGACTTTCCAACGCCGGCCTCACCAGAGAGCAGCACGATCCGACCGTGGCCGGCCGCTGCCGCGTCCATGGCGCTCCGAAGCGCTCCCACGGCAGCTGCCCGGCCGACCAGGACGGGGCAGACGATCGGCTGGCCGGCCGTTCCGGTCAGGGGGTAGAACGGCGCGGCCGGGTCGGCGGCGCCAGGTGCATACGTGGTGGTGTCCGACAACACCTGGCTCATCACGTCGTCGCTCACAATACTCTGCACGGCGCCCAGTCTCGCACGATCGCGCTCATCGGTCTGTCCTCCCGGGAACATCACGCCCGCCCGCGCCGTCTCGACATCAGTGCCTCGGCGGCGGCAACGCCTGCAGTCCCAGGATTTCATGCCAGGGCCACGTACACATCGTCGAAAGTACGGAGATTTCGGGCGGATCAGTACGGAGGAGATCTATGGGGCAGATGACGTATGCGGGGTGGGATCGGAGACCGGCACATGAGATCGCGCGTCATCGCACTCGAAAGCTATGCAGCGCGGCCAGGGCGTGCTAGGATGCGCCATGCCGGGGTGACAAGCCTGATCCACGTCCTATGAGGCCCTCGCGAGCTCGTTGGATCTCCATCGTGTCAGCGCTGCTGCTGGCGGCAACGTTCGTGCTCTTGCCCAGCCGAACGGCCGTCTCGGCTGACACGCTGGTCGTCGTCAACCAGGTGTCGCTGGACCAGTTCCCGGAGGTCACGGTCTACTTCACCGCCGTGGACAGCGCCGGGCTGCCGATCACGGACATCGGCAAGGACCGCGTGCAGGTCCTGCATAACGGCCGCCCGGTCCCGGACCTCGCGCTGGACCTCGCGGAGGCCGAGCAGGACGGCCTGGCGCTGGCCGTAGCGATCGACACCAGCGGCAGCATGCAGGGCAAGCCGCTCGAAACCGCCCGTGGCGCCGTGCGCACCCTGCTGGAGCGGATGGGGCCGAAGGACCGGGCCGCGCTGGTCTCGTTTGGGCAGACTGTCCAGGTGATCCAGGAGTTGACCGGTGACCGCGAGGCGCTGACTCGAGCGCTCGACGGGCTCGTTGCGCGGGGGGACACCGCCCTCTACGACGGCACGTTCCGGGCGATCACGCTGGCCGCGCAGCACGCGCTCGGGCGACGCGCAGTAGTGGTCATCACGGACGGCGAAGACACCCACAGCAGCCTGACCCTGGACGACGTGATCGGGAAGGCGCGCGAGGCGAACACCCCGGTGTCGGTCATCGGGCTCGGCGAGGTGAAGCTGGATGCTGTCCAGCGGCTGACGGCGGTCACGGGCGGCTCGCTCGGCGTGGCGCCGGACCCGGAGCAGCTCGGGGAGCGAGTGGGGCAGGTTGCGGAGCGGCTCCGCAAGCAGTACGTCCTGCGCTACCGTGCACTGGACAGCCGCCCGCCGGAGAACGAGCTGGAGCTGGTGGTAAACCAGGCCGGGCAGCAAGTCCGGACGGCCCAGCGCTTCCCGGCCCCGCCGATGCCGCCGCTCACCGTCAGCCTGGCGGACCTGGCCCCAGGCAGCACGGTGCGCGGGCGCGTCGAACTCCGGCCGAACATCCCCAATACGTCGCGGGTGGACCAGGTCGAGTACGCCCTGGATGGCGCGCCGTTCCAGACCGTCGCCGAGGCGCCGTACGCCTTCACCTGGAACACGTCCACCGTGCCGCCCGGCGATCACGTCCTGACGGTCAAGGCGCGCCTCGGAGACCAGGAGGCCCGGCAGGAACTGCCGCTCAAGATCGTGCCGGCGATCCAGCTCAGCATCAAGCTGCCCGGCGGCCAGGACGTCTCGGGGCGCGTCAAGCTCCGGGCCGAATTGGACGCGCCAGCGCCCGTGGCCGGCGTCGAATGGGCCGTGGACGGCACGCCGATCGGCACGGCCGCGCAGCCGCCCTTCGAAGTCGAGTGGGACAGTGCCAGCGTGCCGGCCGGCGAGCACGTCATCACGGCGCAGGCGAAGGACGAGGCGGGCAACAGCGGCCAGGCGCGTCAGACCGTGCGGGTGCTGCCCGCCATCCCGGGCGCCGGCCCGACCACAGCGGCCGGCACGCCTGCCGCCAACGCAACCGCGAAGCCCGGCGGCACGGCCACGCCGGCCCGGACCGCCACCGCGACGCCGACCAGCTCCAGCAGCTCCGGCGTCCTCGGCAAGATCTCGCCGGCCGTCTGGATCGGCATCGCGGCCGTCATCGCGATCGCCGGGGGCTTCATGTACGCGGCCTCGCGCCGGCGCGACGACGGCGTGATCGAGGCGTCCGCAACCAGGGTAGGCCACGATGGCCCGGCGACGGCGTCAGGGTCGCAGATGGCGCTGCCCGGCGGCCGACGGATGGACCCGACCTATCCGGGGCACGCGGGACCGCCGCCGAACGACTTCCGGAACGCCGAGACGATGGCGGTGACGATCCTCCCCGGAGACCTCGCCGCGCCATCTGAAGGGCCGGCGGCCGGGCCGGGCCACGCCACGGTCACGGTGTCGGTCGCCGGCGAGCCGCCGCGCTCCTGGCCGCTCGGGATCGACCAGATCGTCGGGCGGGCGGCCGGGCCGGGCGTGATCGTCGTGGCCGATCAGCAGGTATCCCGTCGGCATGCGCGGATCTCGTGGGAGGGCGGGCACTTCGTCTACCGCGACCTCGGGCCGATGAACCCGACACGCCGCGATGGCCGAACGCTCCCGAACCCGTACATCCTGCGCAACGGCGACAGGCTGAGCGTGGGGCGCGGCGAGCTGACCTTCTCCATCTGACCCCGCCACCCACAACGATCCCCGGCTCCCGTCTCGGCTGCTTCAGTACTACTCCCTGCTCCACCACCGATACGAGCGCGACGTCGAGTCGACGGTCGTGCTGCTCCGCCCGGAGGCGGATGGTCCGGAGCTGACCGGGCGCCTCGACCATTACAGCCGGCGGAGAAAGCAGCGGCTTACGTTCTGGTACGAGGTCGTCCGCATCTGGGAGCGCCCGGTCGAGGAGCTTTTGAACGGCGGCATCGGCGTCTTGCCGCTGGCCCCGCTGGCGGACGTGCCGCGTGCTCGCCTGCCGGAGATCGTTCGGCGGATTGACCAGCGGTTCGCCGAGGTAGTGCCCCCAACGGACGTTGGCGACCTCTGGTCGGCGACCATGGTGCTGATGGGGCTGCGCTATGATAGTACCGAGGTCAGACAGTTACTCCGGGGGGCCAGGGGCATGCGCGAGTCCTCAACGTATCAGGCGATCCTTGAAGAAGGCCGCGTCGAAGGCGAGGTCCGAGGGCGGGTATCCGAAGCGCGTCACGATCTCCTCGAACTTGGTACTGAGAAGTTCGGCCCTCCCGATAGCGCAACCATTGCGACGCTCGAGGGTCTTGACCGCCTGGATGTCCTCCGTGGCTTGCTGCGGGGCGTCCTGAGGGCATCCACCTGGGAAGAGTTGCTCGCGGCCGTCGATGGATGACGAGGCCGGCCGCAAGAGCACATGAGTCGTCCGCGCGTGCTCCTGCTCGGCACAGGCGGCGCCGCCAACGAGTGCCGCCACCAGGCCTGTCTGCTCGTCGAGCGGGCAGACCATTCGCTGCCACCGATCCTGCTCGACACCGGCAACGGCCTCGACGTCGTCAGGGCGCTGATCGCCTCTGGCGTCGATCCGCTGCGCGTCCAGGACGTCTTCGTCAGCCACCGCCACGCCGACCACGCCGGCGGCCTGGATCCACTGCTGCTCTGGCGCCGGCTGCGCATCCAGCGGGCCGGTGGGACGATCGCCGACGCGGCCACCCGCGTCTACGCCGAGCCTAGAGTCATCGAGGCGTTCGGCCGGTTCCTCGAAGCGACGGCGTCCGGCACCCTCGCGGCGTACGGCGACGCGCTCCAGTGGCAACGGCTCGTAGACGGCCAGCCGGTCGAGCTACCGGGCGGCGGCCAGCTCGTGCCGTTCCTGGTGGATCATGCGCCCGTGGACGGCGGCGCGCTCGGCTGCGTCGTCGAGGTCGACGGCGTCCGGATCGCCTACAGCGGCGATACCCGGCCATGCACCCGCCTCGTCGAAGCGGTCCAGGGTGTCGATGTCCTGTTCCACGAGGCCGGCGGGCTCGATCGGGACGCCGACGAGGTCCACCGGCACGCCCACTCGACGGCCGGCGACGCCGGCCGGGCCGCCCGAGCGGCCGGCGTCGGCCGCCTCTACCTGACCCACCTGCCGGACGACGCCCTCGCCGATGCGCTGCTCGCCGAGGCAGAGGCCGCGTTCGGAGGACCCGTCGGGCTGGCCGCCGACATGGGCAGCGTCGACCTGTAGGGTAGCATTGATCTCTAAGATTGCCGGAGCACGACCACGATGGACCTTCAGACCCTGCCCACGGACAGCCTCGCATCATTCCGGGACCGGATCCACGGCCGGTATCAAGAGTTCCGCGCCCGTGGCCTCACCCTGAACCTGGCGCGCGGCAAGCCGTCCGCCGAGCAGCTCTCGCTCTGCCAGGAGCTGCTGGCCCTGCCGGGCAAGGACGACGACCTCTCGGCGGCCGGCGACGACGTCCGCAATTACTTCGGCGAGGCCCAGGGGCTCTGCGAGACGCGCGCCCTCTTCACCGGCCTGCTCGGTGCGCCGATTGAGCAGATCATCCTCGGCGACAACTCCAGCCTGGCGATCATGCACGACGTGATCGTCTACGCCCTCCTCTTCGGCCTGCCGAACAGCCCGAAGCCGTGGTCGAAAGAGGAGCAGATCACCTTCCTTTGCCCGGCGCCGGGGTACGACCGGCACTTTGGCATCTGCGAGGGGTTCGGCATCAAGATGATCCCGGTCCCGATGACCGGCAGCGGCCCCGACCTGAACGTCGTCGAGGCGCTGGCCGCCGAGGACCCGACGATCCGAGGGATGTGGTGCGTCCCGCGCTTCAGCAACCCGACCGGCGACGTCTACGCTGAGGAGACCGTCGAGCGGCTGGCGGCGATGCCCACGGCAGCCCCGGACTTCACCCTCTTCTGGGACAACGCCTACAGCGTCCACATCCTGACCGACGACGCCCCGGAGCTGGCGAACGTCCTCGAAGCGGCCGAGCGCCACGGCAACCCGAACCGGCCGTTCGTCTTCGGCTCGACCTCGAAGATCACACTGGCCGGGGCGGGGATCGGTATGGCCGCCTCGTCGCCGGACAACGTCACGTGGCTGCTCCGTCACATGGGTCGCCGATCGATCGGCCCGGACAAGGTGAACCAGCTTCGGCACGCCCGCTTCCTGAAGGACCAGGACGGCCTGCACGCCCTGATGAAGGCACACCGGAAGATCCTGGCGCCGAAGTTCGAGCGGGTCCACGCGATGTTCTCGGAGCTGCTCTCCGGTACGGGCGCGGCGACCTGGTCCGAGCCGACCGGCGGCTACTTCATCAGCCTGGACGTGATGGACGGCTGCGCGAAGCGGGTCGTCTCGCTGGCGAAGGACGCCGGGATCGCCGTGGTGCCGGCCGGGCAGACGTTCCCGTACAGCCAGGACCCAAGAGACCGAAACATCCGGATCGCACCGTCCTTCCCCGTCATCGCAGAAGTGGAGCAGGCCGCCGAGGGCATCGCGCTCTGCACGCTGCTTGCCGCCAGCGAGAAAGTACTGGCGGAACGTGGGTGATGTTTGACGGTATCTTCTGGGCCTCAGTACAATTTGCCCACGACAGAACGCATTAAGACGTGTCAGCACATCAAGACAGGAGCCCGGCGTGGCGAAACGAACGTATCAGCCGAAGCGTATCCCGCGAAAGCGGGAGCACGGCTTCCTCAAGCGAATGGCCAGCCCGGGTGGGCGCAACGTGCTCCGCCGGCGGCGGCTCCGGGGACGCAAGCGGCTGACGGTCGTGTAGGCCAGACGGCGAGAGTCGCGCGGTTCATGCGACGCGCGCATCGCCTCCGCCGCCCCGCCGACTTCCAGCGGGTGCGCGCGATGCGCCGCTCGTGGGGGCATCCGCTCCTTGTCCTCTATGTGGCGCCGAACGACGGACAGGCGACCAGGCTGGGCATCTCGGTAGGAAAGCGGGTGGGAAAAGCGGTGGTACGCAACCAGGTGAAGCGGCGCGTCCGCGAAGCCGTGCGGCACCGCTATGCCGACCTGCTCCCAGGCCACGACCTCGTGTTCATCGCGCGGGCGCCGGCCGCCGATGCCGCATGGCCAGCGTTGCGTGATGCCGCCGACGAGCTGTTGCGCCGCGCCAGGGTCCTTCCACCCGCCGGCCGTCCAGCCCCCACCGACGTCATGAAGCCTCCGTCCTCAACGACGCGCTCAGCCGGGGCAGTGGCCGCCCGCCCGCAGACTGACCATGCGTGAGCTCGTCCTGGGGCTGATCACCATCTACCAGCACACGCTCTCGCGGCTGTTGCCGCCCGCCTGTCGCTTCTGGCCCACCTGCTCTCGCTACGCCTACGAGGCGATCGAGCGGCATGGCGTCTGTCAGGGCGGCTGGCTCACACTGTGCCGACTCTCCCGTTGCCACCCGTTCCACCCGGGCGGCTACGATCCGGTTCGATGAGGTGCGCGCTGCCCAGGGAGGGCCGCTAAGTGAGCAATCCTTTCGATATCTTCCTACCAGTCTTCGTCCCGTTCGTGACGCTGCTCGAACAGGGGCTCGTCGCACTCGCCGAACTGACGGGCAGCGGCGGGCTCGCAATCATCCTCTTCACCGTCTTCCTCAAGCTCCTGCTGACGCCGCTCAGCTTGATGCAGACCAAGAGCATGAAGGCGATGCAGGCCATCGCGCCGGAGATCGCCGCCCTCAAGAAGAAGTACCCCAAAGACCGCGAGCGCATGGCCCAGGAGCAGATGCGCCTCTACAAGGAGCACGGCGTCAACCCGGCCGCCGGCTGTCTACCGATGATCCCGATGATGATCGTCCTCATCGGGCTGTACCAGGCGCTGATCCACCTCTCCTGTGACCCGAATAACGCGGCCAACATCGCCGCGACCTACTGCATTCCAGAGCGCAGCAATCCGTACTTCTACGATTCGTGGCTCTGGATCGCCAATCTTGGGGCACCGGACATCCCGATCACGATCGGCGGCATCCCGATCCCCGGCATCCTGCCGATCGCGATGCTGATCACCCAGTTCGCCTACGGCAAGCTGACCCCCACGACCGGCGCGTCGGACGATCCGCAGCAGCAGATGATGATGCGGATGACCACCTACTTCATGCCGATCATGCTGTTCTTCTTCAGCTTCAACTTCCCGGCCGGGCTGGTGCTCTACTGGACCATCAGCAACATCTTCGAGATCGGCCGGATGGGCTTCACCGTCGGTTGGGATCCCCTGAAGCCGGAGAACCTGCTCAGCGGCCTCGTCGGCAGCCCTGCCGCCGCGGCCCGTGCCGCTGAGGACACTGCACCGAAGCGAGCGACTGCCCGTCGGGAGCAAGGGTTGTCCGACGAGCCGGTCAATCCGCCGCCCGGCCGCCCGCCGGGTGGAAGCCGCAGGAAGAAAGGGAAGCGTGGTGGAAAGCGTTGAGGCGACCGGCCGGACCGCCGACGAGGCGATCGAGAACGCCCTCGACGAGCTCGGGCTGGAGCGGGACGAGGTCACAATTGAGGTGCTCGCCCAGGCCGGCCAGGGTCGGCCGGCGCGCGTCCGCGTGACCCCTCTCGAAGGTATCGAGCTCGAATACGACGAAGACGACGACGAGTATGACGACGATGAGGATGACGAGGACGAGGACCTCGAAGAAGAAGAGGGTGACGAGGAAGAGGAAGTGCTAGACGACGAGGATGATGACGAGGACGACGAGGAGGACGCGCCGGCCGTCGCCGTGCCCGCGCGCGTGCCGCCCCCACGCCGTGAGCCCCGTGCTGCCGCGGTCATCGAGCCGGAGGCTCGACCCGCCGCCGACGCCGCCTTCGCCGTCCTCGAGGAGCTGCTGGACCGCATGGACCTCCAGAGTGACATCCACGTGGACCGGGCCGAGATCGAGGAAGGGCTGCCCACCGTGGAGCTCAGCATCCACGGCGAGTACGGCGGTATCCTGATCGGCCGGCGCGGCGAGACCCTCGGGGCGCTTCAGTTTCTGGCCGGCCTGCTGACCAGCCGCAAGGCCGAGCGGCGGGTCCGGGTCATCCTGGACGCCGAGGGGTACCGCGAGCGCCGAGCCCGGCTGCTCCGGGACATCGCGATGCGGGCCGCCGACCGCGCCCAGCGCTACCGCCAGCCGATCTTCCTCGATCCGATGGTCCCGGCCGAGCGCCGCGTCGTCCACATGACGCTCGCCGATCACCCGGGCGTCTCCACCCACAGCGTCGGCGAGGGCGACAGCCGCCGGGTCGTCGTCTCGCCGCGCCAGGCGCAGCGGTTCGGTGGGTATGGCAGCCGCTGACGCGGAGCGCAGTAGCCCTCACCCCAACCCTCTCCCTCTGGGAGAGGGAGCCGGTTCGCAGGGCGCAGAGGAGGGCGCAATTCATTGCGCCCCTACCGGGTCCGTAGGGGCGCAATTCATTGCGCCCGCCGGGGACATTGCGCCCGCTACGGGTGAGGGGGAGCCGACTGACGTCCGGACCGACCTCGGGCAGGTGGAGTACCTGGCGATCGGGCATGTCGCCGTGGACCTCTTCGAGAAACGGTACATCCTCGGCGGCTCGGCCTCCTACGCGGCGCTCACCGCCCGGAAGCTCGGCCTGCAAGTCGGCGTCCTGACCAGCGCCGATTTCGAGCCGCTGATCGTGGACACCCTGATCGGGCGGGACCAGATGCGCGAGCCGGCAACGCCGATCCGCGTCCTGCGCGTCCCGACGCAGTCCACCACCTCGTACATCAACGAGTACGACCAGAACGGCCGGACCCAGTACCTCCTCGGCCGAGCCGCCGACCTGCTGCCGGTCCACGTCCCCGATGAGTGGAAGTCGGCGCCGGTCGTGCACCTTGCCCCACTGGCCCAGGAGATCGATCCGGGCCTGCTCGACACGTTCCCTGGCAGCATGCTGGTGATCACGCCACAGGGCTGGATGCGCGGCTGGGAAGAGGATGGCAAGATCTTCCCGGTCCAGTGGGATCATGCTGAAGTGGCGCTGGCCCGGGCGGACGTGGTCATCTTCAGCACGGACGACGTGCCGATCCCGTCGCTTGTCGCGCGGTACGCCGAGCAGGCAAAGCTGATGGTGGTAACCGAGAACCGTCGCGGCTGCCTGGTCTACGAGCGCGGCAAGGCGCCCTGGCGCTCGCACGCCTTCCGCCCGGCCCGCGAGATCGACCCGACGGGGGCGGGAGACGTCTTCGCCTCGTCCTTCGCCACCCAGTACCATCGGACGGGCAACCCGCGCGCCAGCGCCGACTTCGCCAACGCGGCCGCCTCGTTCGTGCTGGAGAAGCGGGCCTGGCAGGGCATCCCGACGCCCGAAGCAATCGCCGATCGGCTGAAGCGCGGCAAGCGGCGTGGAGCGTAGCTTATGGCGGCACGGATCATCACTGTCGCCAACCAGAAGGGCGGTGTCGGGAAGACGACCACGACCGTCAGCATCGGCGCCGAGCTGGCCGAGCGGTTCCGGGTCCTGCTGATCGACCTAGATCCGCAGGCGAACGCCACCAGCTCGCTCGGACTGACCGATCCGGAGCGCGAGCGCTCCACCTACGACGCCCTGCTCGGCAACTCGCCGCTTGCGGACGTGGTGATCGAGACCGATATCCCGAATCTCGCGCTGGCCCCCGCGGTCCGGGCGCTGGCCGGCGCACAGATCGAGCTGGTGGACCTGCCGAACCGCGAGCGTCGGCTGGAGCGCGCGCTCGAACCGCTCCTCGGAGCCACGCAACCTGACCAGGCCAGAGCGTACGACCTGGTGCTGATCGACACGCCGCCCTCCCTCGGGCTGCTCACGCTGAACGCCCTGGCAGCCTCGGATCACGTCCTGATCCCGGTCCAGAGCGAGTACCTGGCGCTGGAGGGGCTCGGGCAGATCGTCGAGACGCTCGAGCTGGTGCGCGGCTCGATTAACCCGCGCCTCGGGCTGATCGGCATCCTCCTGACGATGCTGGACGCCCGCACCAACCTTGGGCAGCAGGTCGGCGCCGAGGTGCGCCGGCACTTTCCGGCCGCCACGTTCCAGACGGAGATCCCGCGCTCGGTCCGCCTGAGCGAGGCCCCGAGCTTCGGCCGCCCGATCAGGCTGCACGATCCGTCCTCGCGGGGGGCGCTCGCCTACGCCGCGCTGACGGAGGAGCTGCTCGGGCGTCTCGGCATGAGGCCCCCGGAGCCCCCCACCCCCCAGCCCCCTCCCCATTGCGAGGGAGAGGGGGGGCAAGCCGCGGGCGCAATGAATTGCGCCCCTACGGAATCTGCCGATGTGGGGGCGCGATTCATCGCGCCCACCACGGGTGGGGGCCTCTATGCCCAGCCGTAAGTCCGGCCTCGGGCGCGGGCTCGGGGCGCTGATCCCCCAATCCTCGGGCGGCGCCGGCCTGCTGGAGGTCGACGTCGATCGGATCATGCCGAACCCATGGCAGCCGCGCCTGGAGATGGACGCGTCAAGCCTGGCCGAGCTGGTCCAGTCGATCAAGGAGCACGGCATCCTCCAGCCGCTGATCGTGACCCGCGCCGAGAACGACAGCTACGCGCTGGTGGCCGGCGAGCGCCGCTGGCGGGCTGCGAAGGGGGCCGGCCTGCTGACCGTGCCGGTCGTGGTCAAGGAGACGACGCCCCGGCAGCGGCTCGAGCTGGCCCTGGTGGAGAACATCCAGCGCGAGGACTTGAGCCCGCTGGAGACGGCCCAGGCGTACCGGCAACTGATTGACGAGCACAATCTGACCCAGGAGGCCGTCTCCGAGCGAGTCGGCAAGAGCCGGGCGGCCGTGGCAAACGCGCTCCGGCTGCTCCAGCTTCCGCCGGCCGCCCGTGACGCCCTGGCGCGCGGCCTGATCTCCGAGGGGCACGGCCGGGCGCTGCTCTCGTGCGCCAGCCCGGAGATCGGCGCGATCCTGCTGGAGGCGATCCTTCAGCGCGGGCTCTCGGTGCGCCAGGCGGAGGAGCTGGCCCGGCGCCTCAATGCGGCCGGGCCGGGCGTCACGACCACGCGCCCGGCCGCCCAGCCGCTCCCACCGGACGCCGCCGCCATCGAGGATCGTTTCCGCCAGGCGCTTGGCACGAAAGTCCAGCTCTACAAGAGCCGGCGCGGCGGCCGGCTGGTGATCCACTTCTACTCCGACGACGAGCTGACGGGACTCTACGAAGCGATCTGCGGGAGCGAGTAGGCCGAGGGCAGTCGGCAGTCGGCAGAAGCTCGATACTGCCTGCTGCCGACCGCCTACTGCCTACTGGTCGCTTTGACACGCGGCGGCACCGCGGCTATCGTTTCTCTCTGTGGGGCGCGTCGAGCCGGCGCACGGTGCCGGCGAGTCCAAGGGAGGATGTACGATGCGACACGGTGACTCGTGCGCGAGCGTGCGCCTGTCACGGCGGCACTTCGTCTCGCTGCTCGGCATGGTAGCCGCGCTCCCGCTTGCAGCAGCCTGCCAGCAGGCGGCGACGCCCGCACCCAAGACCGAGGCGAAGCCCGCCGAGAGCAAGCCCGCCGAAGCCGCGAAGCCGGCCGCCCCGGCAGCAGCGGCCCAACCGACCGCCGCCGCGAAGCCCGCCGAAGCCGCGAAGCCCGCTCCCGACGCCAAGCCGGCCGCGCAGCAGGCGCCGGCCGCCCCCGCGAGCGGCACCCTCATCTTCTGGCTGTACAAGACCCGCCTCGATCCCCTCGACAAGCATCGCACGGACCGCGTCATGCTGTGGGGGCAGCAGGCCGGCGTCAAGACCGAGGTCGTCGAGATCGGGACGAGCGACTACGGCAAGCGGATCCCCGCCGCCATCGAGTCGAAGACGCTGCCAGACGTCCTGGAGTCCGGCGACGAGTGGGTCCAGCTCCTCCAGCCGCGCGGCCTCACCCTCGACGTGAGCGACGTCTTCCAGAAGATCGACGCCGAGCAGAAGTGGGCGCCGGCCGCGAAGGCCGTCTCGACCTGGCCGGACGGCAAGCAGTACTCTATTCCCATCGGCACGTCCGGGAACTTGCTGATCGCGCGGGACGACCTGCTCAAAGAGGCCGGCCTGACCCCACCGCCGAAGACGTGGGTCGACCTGCTCGAGTACTCGGCGAAGGCCCAGCGCCCGCCACGAACGTACGGCCTCGGGCAGGCGTTGAGCAACACGTCAGACTCGAACCGCTTCGTCGACATGTACCAGGCGTACGGCGTGCGGATCGCCGACGACCAGGGGAAGAAGGCGACGTTCGGCAACTATCAGAAGGAGGCCGTCGAGGTCACCCAGCTCATCGCCGACGCCTACACCAACAAGAAGATCTTCCCGCCGGGCGTGCTGACCTGGGACCAGACCGGCGACAACGACGCCTTCCAGTCGGGCAGGACGATCTTCGCGTTCAACCCGCTGAGCATCCCGGCCTGGGTGCGCGACAACAAGCCGGAGATGCTGCCGGGTATCGGAACGTACCTGATCCCCGAAGGCCCGAAAATGCGGGTGCAGGGCGTCAGCACCGTGTCGATGACCGTCCGCGCGGATAGCCCCCTCCGCGACAAGGCGAAGGAGCTGCTGCTCTTCATGTACGACCGGGACTATTACAAGGAGTTCTGGCCGAAGTCGCAGTACGGGCCGACGACTGAGGCCCACTACGACAACGAAGCGTTCAGCCAGTCCTGGCTCAAGGTGCGGGTCGACCTGGCGAAGAACGGCAAGCCGATCAACTGGCCGGATATCCAGACCCAGGCGCTCGCCGAGGTCCAGACGTCGTTCGTGATCCCGCGCATGATCCAGAGCGTGATCACGGATGGCAAGAAGCCCGAGGAGGCGTTCGCCGTCGCGGCGGAAGAGATCGACACGATCTACAAGAAGTACGAGCAGGGCTGAGTCATGGCGACCGGCTCGTCGCAGGTGACGGTGCCGGCCGGCAGCCGGCCCCTCCCGTCCGCGCCTCGTGGCACCCTCCATCAGCGTGAGGTCGGGCTCGGCTGGCTCCTGCTGATGCCGGTCTTGATCGTGATGCTGATCCTGGTGGTGTGGCCGTTCATGACGGCCGTCTGGATCGCCTTCACGAACAAGTCGATCGGGCGTGAGGCGGAGTGGATCGGGCTCGCCAACTTCGCGCAGGTCGTCTCATCGCCACGCTTCGGCCGCGCCCTCGCCAACTCGCTGATCTTCACCGTCGTGGCAATCGCCATGAAGCTCGTGCTGGGGATGGCGATGGCGCTGGCGCTGAACCAGGCGTTCTTCGGCCGGAACTTCCTGCGGGCGTACCTGCTGATCCCCTGGGTGCTCCCCGGCTTCGTGGCGTACATGACCTGGCGCTGGTTCCTGGACCCTCTCCAAGGGGTCGCCAACTACGCGCTGACGGACCTCGGACTGATCAGCTTTCCGCTGGAGTTCCTGAGCAGCCCGGCCACGGCGCTGCCCTCGGTGATCGTGGCGCACGTCTGGCGCAGCTTCCCGTTCTTCGGGGTGGCGTTCCTGGCCGGGCTCCAGAACATCCCGTCTGAGCAGTACGAGGCGGCGGCAGTGGACGGCGCGAACGCCTGGCAGAAGTTCCTCTACATCACCATCCCGGGTCTGCGGCACGTGATCCTGGTCGTGCTGATGCTCTCGACGATCTGGACGTTCAACGCGTTCGAGCCGATCTACCTGCTGACCGGCGGCGGCCCGGCCGACGCGACGATGGTCTACACGGTGCTGGCCTACGAGATGGGGATCGTCAACATGCGCCTCGGCGAGGCATCGGCCGTCCCCGTCCTGATTCTGCCCGTGCTTGGCATGTTCATCGTGGCCGTGAGCGGACTGATGAGTCGGGACGACTGATGATGAGCCCGATGAGCCTCCGAATGAGTCGCGTGGCGACTGGCGTGCCGTCGGCGCTGGTGGTGCTGTGCCTGACGCTGTTCGTGTCGGTGCCGCTCTACAGCATGGTCGTGACGGCCGTCAAAACGGATCGGGAGATCTACGACGACTTCACCTACCTGCCGAAGCAGCCCACGCTGGTGCAGTTCGAGCGCGTCATCGTGCGCGAGCGGTTCATGGTGAACCTCCGCAACAGCCTGATCGTCGCGACCACGTCGACGGTCGTGGCGGTCCTGATGAGCGTGCTGGCAGCGTTCGCCGTCGTGCGGCTGCGCTTCACCGGCCGCATCTGGATCGCCAGGATCATCCTTTTCAAGTACCTGCTGCCGACCTCGCTGATCTACATCCCCCTGTTCCTGGTCGTCAACAACCTCGGCCTGACGAACACGCTCCAGTCGCTGATCTTCACCTATCTGTCGTTCTCGATCCCGTTCGCGACCTGGCTGATGATGGGGTACTTCCGCGGCATCCCGCCGGAGCTGGAGGAGCAGGCGATGATCGACGGCTGCTCGCGGCTCGGCGCGATGGTCAGGGTGCTGCTGCCGGTTGCCGCGCCCGGCCTGGTCGCGGCCTCGATCTTCACGTTCACGGGTGCCTGGAACGAGTTCCTGCTGGCGCTCGTGTTCATCAACCGGCCGGACCTCCAGACGGTGCCGGTGAAGCTGGCCGGCATGATCGTCGGCGATCAGTACGTCTGGGGAATGATCATGGCCGGGGCGATCCTGGCCTCCGTGCCGGTGATCGCGCTCTACTTCCTGGCCCAGAGGTTCGTCGTGGCCGGCCTCGCAGCCGGCGCCGTCAAAGGCTGAACCCCCAATGCCGTTCAGTTCGCGAGCTTCCTCACCGCGAGTCCCTCCTTCGTCGGGATAAACTCCGCGAGACGGACCCCGGCGTGTGAGGTCCCCTCGCTGACGCTCGGGGTGAGGATCAACGCACCCACCAGTCATGCGACGCCGCGGACGCCAGACTGATCGGCATTGAGGCCGAATCCCATGTTCGCCTACGGTGTGCTCGGGCTCACCAGCGCGGAGGGCATCGGACGGAGTGACCGGAAGGTGGCCGCGATGGCCACGGCGCCGAGCCCGATGCCGAACGACCCGATGTAGAGCCAGAAGTAGTCGCCGAACGCGTCGTACAGCGTGCCGCCGACCCACGGTCCGAGCGCCATGCCCAGGGTCGAGACGAGGGCCGCCGCGCCGAAGACGGATCCCATGATCCGCGCTCCAAAGGTCTCGCGCACGAGGATCGCGTAGAGCGGCATCACACTGCCGTAGCCGAGGCCAAACACGAGCGAGACGGCGTAGAAGCTCGTCAGGTCGCGCGTCATCAGATAGAAGCTCACGGCCATCGCCTGGAGGCCGAGCCCGGCAACCAGCGTCGGCACCGCGCCGACGCGGTCGGCGATGAGTCCACACATGATCCGGCCGCTCAACGAGGCCAGGCCCGCCACGCTAAACACTGTGGCGGCGGCCATCGCCGGAACGCCATGGTCGATCGCGTTGGTGACCATGTGGAAGATCGGGCCGGAGTGCGCCGAGCAGCACGCGAAGAACGTGAGCGCGATGACGGCGAACTGCGGCGTACGAAGCGCCTGGGCGACCGTGAGATCACGAGCAACTGCCTCAGCAGCCTGCCCAGCTTGCCTTGACGAAGAAAGGGAACGGAGGCTCGGGGCAAGCCGCAGAGGGGTCGCGGGTATCCCGTCTGGCAAGCTTGCTGGCGCCCTGCGCACGAGCAAGGATGCGGGGATCACGAGTATCCAGGCGAGCACGCCGATCACGAGCATGGCGATGCGCCAGTCATAGCTGGAGATGAGCCAGCCCGCGAGGGGAGCCACCGTCGTCGATCCGAGGCCGAGGCCCGCCGAGACGAGTGCGACGGCGAGGCTGCGATTCCGCGTGAACCAGCCGGTCACGCACGACATCAACGGTGCATAGAAGCTGCCTGCCGCCAGACCGACCACCACGCCGAACAGGAGCTGGAACTGGACGATCGTCGTCGCCTGGCTCGCCGCCAGCAGGCCGAGGCCGAGCAACATGCCCCCACCGAACACGACGACACGCGTGCCGAACCGATCCGAGAGCGCACCCCAGACGAACGACCCGACGCCCATGGCGAGGAAGTTGACGAGCGCAGCGGTGGAGATCTCCGTACGGGACCATCCCATCGACTCGGACATCGGCTGGAGGAAGACGCCGAGCGAGGTGACCGCCCCCTGCCCGATGCAACTGACGACGATCCCCACGCCGACGATCACCCAGCCGTACGAAAGCCCCATCGTTTCCTCCCGCTCGCCTCAGGCGGCCACACGCTGCCCGGTCACGATCATACTCGGGCTGCCCGGTATCGGCAGCCCTGTCTTCGTCTCAGTCGCCAGGCGTTCAACGCCGATGTTCCACCGTCCACACGAGGAGCGGCCCGGGATCACCGGCGCACGCCCGTACAGCGGCCTGCTCGAGCGTTGACCCTGTCCCCTTCTTGTCATTCCGACGTAGGAGGAATCTCACGCTGACGTGCTCGGAACATCGAGATCCCTCCTTCGTCGGGATGACAAGGAAGGCTCGGGATAACAAGGAAGGCTCGGGATGACAAGGAAGGCTCGGGCTTAGCCTTCACGAGAATCGCTGTAGCCCCAGACGTTGGCGTTGTCTCCACCGTCGGCACGCGCGCTATAGTGCCGACACCAGCCGCCGTGCTGAGGGAGGGATCGACGATGGCGTTACAGGCGCAGCCCGGGCCGCGCGGCTCGACGCGCTGGGATCCGACCCAGTATCTCAAGTTCGCCGATCACCGGCTGCGGCCGTCCCTCGAGCTGCTCGGGCGGATCCCGCTCGAAGAGCCGCGCGTGGTCTACGACCTCGGCTGCGGCGCCGGCGAGCAGGCCCGGATGATGGCCGAGAAGTGGCCGAACGCGACCGTCTACGGCGTGGACAGCTCGCCTCAGATGATCGAACAGGCTAGCGCCACGCCGAGCCGGGTCCAGTGGACCGAGGCCGACGTCCGGACCTGGCAGCCCGCCGAGACGCCGGACCTGATCTACTCGAACGCCGCCTTGCAGTGGGTGGACGGCCACCGGGAGCTGTTCCCACGGCTGGTCAGCCTGCTGGCGCCGGGCGGCTGCCTGGCCGTCCAGGTACCCCTCTCCTGGCCGATGCCGTCGCACCGCATGATGCGCCAGATGCTCCTGGACGGCGGCCCCGGCGGCACACCGTTGGGCACCGACGAGCTGCGCCGGACGGTGAATCGCAAGTGGGTGGACGATCCCGAAGAGTATTACGACCTGCTGGTCGGGCAGACGGCTACCATCGACATCTGGTCCACCGAGTACCTCCAGATCCTGGACGGCCCTGACCCGGTCCTGGAGTGGGTAACGGGGACCGGCCTGCGCCCGATCCTGAACGGCCTGAGTGAGTCCGAGCGCGCAATCTACCGCGAGGAGTACGCTCGCCGCCTGCGCGAGCTCTACCCGATGCGCGCGAACGGCAAGACGCTGTATCCGTTCCGCCGGCTGTTCATCGTCGCGACCGTCTGACCGCCGCTCTATACTGGGAGGCGATCCAGCCAGGGATCGGACGGGGGCGCGCCGATGCACTGCCCGGCCTGCAACACCGAGAACCCGCCCCAGGCCCGGTTCTGCATGGGGTGCGCGGCGCCGCTGGCGCGGCGCTGCTCGGCGTGCGGGACGGCGTTGCCGGAGGCGGCCCGATTCTGCATGGAGTGTGGTGCTTCGCAGGTGTCAGGTGTCGGGTTTCAGGTTTCGGCGGCGCGTTCGCCGACACCCGACACGTATACCCCCCGGCATCTCGCCGAGAAGATCCTGGCGAGCCGTGACGTACTGGCCGGCGAGCGCAAGCAGGTCACTGTCCTGTTCGCGGACGTCGTCGGCTCGACGGAGCTGATCCGAGGCCGCGACGCCGAGGAGGCCCAACGTCTCCTGGACGGCGTCGTCACGATCTTGATGGAGGCCGTCCACCGCTACGAGGGGACGGTCAGCCGGCTGATGGGCGACGGCCTGATGGCGATGTTCGGCGCTCCGGTCGCGCACGAGGATCACGCCGTCCGGGCGTGCTACGCCGCGCTCGCGATGCTGGAGGCCGCCCGCCGCCACGCCGAGGGGCTGCGACGGAGCGTCGGCTTCACGATCGCCATCCGGGTCGGGCTCAGCGCCGGCGAGGTCGTGGTCCGGACGATCAGCGACGACCTGCACATGGATTACACGGCGATGGGCGAGACGGTCCACCTTGCCGCCCGGATGGAGCAGCTTGCCGATCCCGGCACGGCCGTGCTGACGGCCGAGACGCTGGCGCTGGTGGAAGGGTACGCCCAGGTCCGCTCGCTCGGGCCGGTGCCGGTCAAGGGCGTGGGCGAAGCGGTCGAGGTGTTCCAGCTCGTCGGCGCCGGGCTCGCCCGGACCCGGCTCCAGGCGGCAGCCTCGCGCGGGCTGACCCGCTTCGTCGGGCGGCAGGCCGAGCTGGAGGCGATGTACCGTGCGCTCGGGCAGGCGGAGGCCGGCCGGGGCCAGGTGATCGCGCTGGTCGGCGAGCCGGGCGTCGGGAAGTCGCGGCTAGTCTGGGAGCTGACGCACTCCCACCGGACCGAGGGCTGGACGATCCTGGAATCCGGCTCAGTCTCCTATGGAAAGGCGACCTCGTACCTGCCGGTCATCGACCTGCTCAAAGCGTACTGCCGCATCGAGTCGCGCGACGACGAGCGCACGATCCGTGAGAAGGTCGCCGGCAAGCTGCTAATGCTCGACCGTGCCCTCGAGCCGACGCTGCCGGCGCTCCTCGCTCTGCTGGATGCCGGAGAGAGGCCCTCACCCCCAGCCCCTCTCCCTGCCGCGGGAGAGGGGAGCAGGTCGTCCGTCTCCCCCTCTCCCGCGCTCAGGGACATCGGCGCAGCCGATGTTCGCGCCGCGCAGCGGAGGGGGCTGGGGAGTGAGGGGGCTGTCACTGCCTGGGAGCTGCTCGATCCGGCCCAGCGGCGCCGTCAGACCCTTGACGCGCTCAAGCGCATCCTGCTCAGAGAGAGCCAGGAGCAGCCGCTGCTGCTGGTGTTCGAGGACCTGCACTGGATCGACTCGGAAACCCAGGCGCTGCTCGACAGCCTGGTGGACAGCGTCCCGACCGCCCGGATCCTGCTGCTGGTCAACTTCCGCCCGGAGTACCGCCACGACTGGGGCAACCGAGGCGCCTACACCCAGATCCGCGTCGATCCGCTGGGTGCCGAGAGCGCGGGCGATCTTCTTGACGGGCTGCTCGGAGCCGATCCATCGCTGGCACCGCTGAAGGCGCTCCTGACGACGCGGACGGACGGCAACCCGTTCTTCCTGGAGGAGAGCGTCCGGTCCCTGGTCGAGAGCGGCCAACTGATCGGCGAGCGCGGCGCCTACCGGCTGGCCGGGCCGCTCGCCAGCGTCCGGGTGCCGGCGACGGTCCAGGCGGTGCTCTCGGCCCGCATCGACCGCCTGCCGCCCGACGCGAAGGATCTCCTCCAGACGGCGTCGGCGATCGGCAAGGACGTGCCGGACGTGCTGCTGCGGGCCGTCGCCGACCGTGCGGAGGATGACCTGCATCGACGTCTCGCCGCGCTCCAGGCTGCGGAATTCCTGTACGAGACGAGCCTGTTTCCGGAGCTGGAGTACACGTTCAAGCACGCCCTGACCCACGAGGTGGCGTACGGAAGCCTGCTCCAGGACCGCCGCAAGGCCCTCCACGCCCGGGTGGTCGAGGCGATCGAGCGGCTCCATGCTGATCGCTTGGCCGAGCACGTCGAGCGGCTGGCGCACCACGCACTGCGCGCCGAACGCTGGCCTGAAGCCATCGACTACGCCCGATCAGCGGGTCGCAAGGCGTTAGGCCGGTCGGCGTACCGCGAGGCGCTGAGCTGGTTCGAACAGGCGCTGGACGGACTTCGAGGTCTTCCGGAGAGCCACACTACCCAGGAGCTGGGTCTGGACCTCCGTCTCGAGCTACACACCGCGCTGGCGTCGCTGGCCATGTACGGCCGAGCACTTGAGTACATGCGGGAGGCTGTGGAGATCGCAGGTGCGCTGGGAGATCGACGCCGGCAAGCCGGCGTCCACGCCGCGATGTCCTACTGTCTCAGGGCCCTGGGCCGGTACGACGAGGCCGTCAAGGTCGGTCAGCACGCGCTGCAGTTCGCGGAGGACGCCGGTGACCGGGCCGCGTACGCCTACGCCATGTATCACCTCGCCCAGGCGTACCGGGCCCGTGGCGAGCTTCGTCCGGCAGTCGATGCCTTGCGCCTCTGTATCGACGCTCCTTCGACGGCCGCCGAACCCCGGTACTCCGAGTTGCGACGCACCATCCTGCTGTTCATCCGACCTATCCTCGCCTGGACACTGGGTGGGCTCGGTGATTTCGACGAGGCCGTCACCCATGGATTGGACGGCGTACGGATCTGCGAAGAGAGCGGCGATCCATCCAGCGTCGTCCGGGCACGGAACT
>Ga0075418_10001998_pt1 | contig 23184 bp, 15 predicted proteins | sample SoiMetdeltSBSDD2_FD_81776 | JGI IMG/M metagenome (GOLD analysis project Ga0075418, IMG submission 81776) | Bulk soil microbial communities from a Populus tree surrounding site in Tennessee, USA - Soil MetaG P. deltoides SBSDD2 | ecosystem: Environmental > Terrestrial > Soil > Tree plantation...
GATTTCATCGCCACTTTTTGTGGTAAAGAGTTCGAGAGGCTCGAGGGGCGGGCCGTCGTATTCGCGGAAGCCGTATTGACGAGCAGTGGCGCGCCAGTGTGCGAAGATGTGCTGGCGCGCGTCGGCGCTCCACACGTCGGGGTGCGGGAGCGGTTCAGGATAAAAATCGCGAAAGCCGGGCAGCCGTTCCATAAAAAAGCCGGGCGCAGCATGCCAGCTACGCCCGGCCAAAATACATCAAAATGTTACGCCGCGGGAGCTTGCTTTTGGCCCTGGCCATCGCCGCCCGGCGCGGACGTGCCAAGTTTCATTACAGATTCGCGCATTTCCTTGCCAGGTTTGAAGCGCACGACGCTGCGCGAGGGGATGGTCACGTTCGTGTTCGGTTCGTTCGGGTTGCGGCCGATACGCGGCTTGCGCGTGCGCACTTCGAAGACGCCAAAATTTCGCAACTCGACTTTGTCGCCGTGCGCCACAGCCTCGCTGATATAGTCGAGCGTTAACTGGACGACCTTTTGCACTTCCATTTGGATCATGCCGGTCTCGTTGCTGATCCTGCTAACGAGGTCTCGTTTTGTCATAGGGCTGGGCTACTCCGATTTCTATTCACGGTATACGGTCTGACCCTGAATCGGTCAAGAGCAGAAAGCGAGCCGTTTTTTGGCCTGAGTGGCTCTGGCGCAAACACTTGCGCGAGCCACGGGAATGGTCATTGACAACACCAGAGAGCAGCGCGTGTAATCTATTCAACTCAGCCAGTCCAGCATTGTGAAGCGGTATTCTTGTATTCGGCCTGCGCTCGTTCTGCTTGCCTCGGTTATCTTCGCGCGCGCTGATAGTGCTGTCGTCTTCAACGAAATCATGTACCACCCGCTGACGAACGAGGCGCAGCTCGAGTGGGTGGAGTTGCAGAACCAGATGGCCGTCGATGTCGACATGTCGCGCTGGTCGCTCGATGGCGGCATCGATTTCCGATTTCCTGAAGGCACGATCATCCGCGCGGGAAACTACCTCGTCGTTGCGTTGTCCCCCACCACGCTCCGAAACATCACGGGCCGGACAAATATCGTCGGACCGTTTCTCAATCGTCTCTCAAATGCGGGCGAACGACTCCGCCTCCGCAACAACGACGGACGTATCATCGACCAGGTCACGTACGGGGTTGAACCCGACTGGCCCGTCGCGCCGGATGGCGCAGGACCCTCGCTGGCGAAGCTTCGCGCAAACGTGCGCGGCGCCGACCCAAAGAACTGGTCCGCGAGCGCGCAGAATGGCGGCACGCCGGGGCTCGAGAATTTCCCCGTCACATCGCAGGCAGTGATCAGCAATGTTGTCGTTGCGTTCAACGATGCGTGGCGATTCAACGACACTGTGGAACCGCCTGCGACGTGGCGCACGATCGCCTACGATGACTCCGCGTGGCCGGTTGGAAGCGGCCTGTTCGGCAATGAACCTGGGCCGCTTCCCGTGCCGATCAACACGCCGTTGTCGACTGGGAGGACGGCGTACTATTTTCGCAAATCATTCTTGCTCACAGGTGCGGTAGATCGCGCGCAATTGCTCCTTCACCCCATTATCGATGACGGGGCCATCGCTTACTTGAATGGCGCGGAAGTGTTGCGTCTCAACATGCCCGGAGGCGCGGTGAACTCCACGACGCTGGCAAGCGGTGAAATTGGAGACGCTTCGATAGGCGATGCAGCCTACGTTTTGTCCGATGCGCTTGTCCCGGGCACAAACGTGCTCGCGGTTGAAGTGCATCAGGGGCCTTCGTTCAGCGCGTACTCGCGCGTCATCACGAATGCAAATCCCGTCGGCTATTGGCGGCTGGGCGAGCGTTCCGGGCCTGCTCTGGATTTGGCTCCTGCCGGGGGCGCGCAGAACGGCACGTACGGCGGTTTCCTGGCCGCGAACCGTGGACAATCCGGCCCGCGGCCTTTCGACGTCATTGCGACGCGAAGCCTGGCCGGTTTCGAGGCGGATAATTCAGCGCCACGTTTTGCCGGCAACAGTGACCTGGGAGATGATCGTGTTACGATTCCTGATTCCGGGTTATTCAATTTTGCCCCTACCCGCGTGTTCAGTCTGGAAGCTTGGGTGAAGGCCTGGCCCGGCCAGGAAGCTGGTGCGGCGATCATCGCGAAAGGGACAGGCGGCGGCGGAGAGCAGTTCGCAGTCGACGTTTTCAACGGGACCTACCGCTTTTTCGCGTGGGACGGCGGCGTGCCTAACACGGCTTTTGTTGCGGCCGCAACCATTGGTCCGGACGGCACGTGGCAGCACCTGGCGGCTGTGCTCGACCAACCCGCAGGCCGCATGAAGCTGTATGTCAATGGCGTCGAACGTGCCTCCATTGCTCCGCGCGCAACGTTGGTTAACAGCACGCATGAAGTGAGCATCGGTGCCCGCAAGAATTCGGCGGCGAGCGGCTATGATTTGAATTTCGACGGTCGCATCGACGAAGTCGCGATCTACAATCGCGCGCTCACACCGGCTGAAATTACGGCGCATTTCGAGGCCGCCTTCACCGATACAAGCGGGGCAGGGCCGGACGATTCGGATCTCGTCTTTGGAATGGAGGTGGTCCGCATTGAACCGCTCGACGCGATTGAACCGCCCAAAGTTGTGTTCAACGAACTCGCCCCTTCCACGAACGCAGCTTTCTGGCTCGAGTTAATGAACTGCGGCGGGTCCGCCGTCGATCTCGGCGGCTGGACGATTGCCCGATTCGGCGGGACTAATCGGCAATACATACTTCCGCGTCGAATCCTTTCCTCGGGCGAACTCCTGCAGGTGACAAAAGCCGAAATGGGCTTTGGCGTCGACTCCGGAGATCGCCTCGTCCTTTACACACCGGGGCAAACGAACGTCGCCGACGCGGTTGTGGCAAAGAAAGATCCCCGCGGCCGCTCTCCCGACGGGGCAGGCGCGTGGTGGTTTCCACAAGAGCCAACTCCCGGAGCATCAAACTATTTCGTTTGGCACGATGAACTCGTGATCAATGAAATTATGTTTCATCAGCGCGAACTCCCCGCCGAACCCGCCACGTACTCTGCGACGAACGTGTTGCTCACCCTCACCAACTTGTGGAATTACCACGCCGAAGGAATTGATCTCGGCACCGCGTGGCGCGAGGTCATATATAATGACGCAGGCTGGTCCGTCAGCAACGCGCTGTTCTACGCTCCCACGGGCACGTTCGTCTTGCCCGCGCCAAAGAACACGTTTTTGGCGCTCACGAACATGTCCGGCACTCGCATCATCACGTATTATTTCCGCACGCAGTTCAATTTCAGTGGCGACACGAACAATCTGCGCCTGGCCTTCCGGTCCGTGATCGACGATGGCGCGGTGTTTTATCTCAACGGCGCGGAGGTGTATCGCCAAAACATGCCGTCGACAAACATTCTCTACGGGACACTGGCTTCGAGCAGTGTTGGCATTCCTTCTTTCAGCGGACCGGTAATGCTTACGGCGACGAACATTTTACAGGGCCCGAACCTGCTCGCCGTGGAAATCCATCAATCCACGACCAACAACAACGACTTCGACTTCGCAACGGAACTGTTGGCCTTCTACGAACTCACGCCCGCATTGCCATTCCGTGACTCGCCGGAGTCGTGGATCGAGATTTTCAATCGCAGCAGCAACAGTGTCGACCTGACCAGCTGGCGGCTCGATGAAGGAATTGATTACCGGTTCTCTGCCGGCGAAACGCTTGCGCCTGGCGGTTACCTGGTGGTCGCCAAAGACGTTTCCTTCATGCAATCGCTTTATCCCGGCCTCAACGTCGTCGGTCCTTTCACTAATCGTCTTTCTCACGACAGTGATTACATCGTCCTGAAGGATCCCAACAACAATCTCGCTGATGAGGTGCGCTATTTCAGCGGCGGGCGCTGGCACGAATACGCCGACGGCGGCGGTTCCAGCCTGGAACTACGAGATGCCTGGGCGGACAACAATGTGCCCGAAGCCTGGGCTCCGAGTGATGAACGCGACGAGTCTGCCTGGCAAACATTCACCTGGCGCGGTCTCTCAGCGGCGGGCCAAACTGGCGAACCGACCCTCTGGCGTGAATTCGCCTTGTGTCTTTTGGATGGGGCGGGTGAAGTGCTGATCGACGATGTCAGCGTGATCGACGCTCCAGCCACCATCGCCAGACAACTTATCGTCAATGAAGGGTTCAATGATGGCCTCGCACACTGGCGGTTCCTTGGCAACCATCGACACAGCCGAGTCGTCCCCGAGCCGGGCAATGACGCCAATATGGTCTTGCACCTGGTCAGTAGCGGCGCCGGTGAGTACCAGGGCAACCAGATCGAAACGACGTTCGCCGGAAACACCGCCATCGGCGATGGCCGCGAATACGAAATCTCGTTCCGCGCCCGCTGGCTTGCCGGCAAGCGCAAACTCAACGCCCGCCTTTACTTCAATCGCATGGCGCGCTCCTTCGACGTGCCAGTGCCGCCGCGGACGGGAACACCCGGCGCCGCGAACTCCACGGCCAGGCAAATCGGCCCCACGTTTACTGATCTTGCGCATTCTCCGCCAGTGCCCAATCCGGGCCAACCGGTGATTGTTTCTGCCACGGCGGGCGACCCCGACGGCATCGACCACGTCACGCTCAATTACGCCGTGGATGGCGGCACATGGCGAGCCATCGCCATGCAGCGAGCATCGTTTGACACTGAGTCCACGAAATTTAACGGCACTATCTCCGGACAACCAGCGGGTTCCATCGTGCAATTTTATCTGTCCGCTACTGACGGTGCTTTTGCTGAATCGCTTTTCCCGGCACGGGGCACAAACTCCCGCGCCCTCTACGTAGTGCAGGACAACCAGGCCGCCGCGGCGCCCGCGCACAATTTCCGCATCATCATGACACCAGCCGACGCGATTTACATGCACACCTTCACGAACACGCTCAGCAATGAACTGCTCGGTTGCACGGTGCTCTCGAATGAGCGCGAGGTATTTTATGACTGCGGCGTGCGCCTCAAGGGGAGTTTCGTTGGCCGGAACGTCCCGCGCGTCGGTTTCCATCTCGCCTTCGATCCACAGCAACTTTTTCGAGGAGCGCATCGAGTCGTGTCAGTTGATCGCGCCCAACACTCCGCCATCGGCGCCATTGGTGAAGTCCTCGTCAAGCATGTTGCTTCACACGCCGGCGGTATACCGAGCATGTACGACGACCTGGCACGCTTTATCGCTCCCCTGCCCTCCTACACCAGCCAATCGCATTTGCGGCTCACCGGTTTTGACAACGATTCCCTGGATGCCCAGTTCGAGAACGGCAGCGAAGGCCCGATGTTCGAGGTGGAAGTATTGCGCTGGAATGTCGCCACGGTGGACGGAAATCCAGAAAGCCCGAAAGCCGTCGGCAACGAAATTGGCGGCACCGGTTACGCCAACCTCGAGGTGCAAAACTATGGCGACAACAAGGAGAGTTACCGTTGGATGTTTTTGCAAAATAATCGACGCACGGCGGACGACTATAGCGGCGCGATTGCGGCCGCCAAAACGTTGAGCCTCAGCGGCATCACCCTGAACACCCAGGCAGTTCAGGTTCTGGACGTCGACCAATGGCTGCGTGCCATGGCTTACCAGTCACTCCTTGGGGTTGCAGACGCTTACTTCATGGGCGCCAACATCCATAATTTCCGTCTCTATATTCGACCCGAGGACCGCCGAGTGCTTTTCTTGCCATGGGATTGGGATTCCGCGTTCCTGGTTCCGCCCGGCACTTCCATCACGGGGTTTGGAAATATTGCGAAGCTGCTCGACGTGCCGGGAGGTCGGCGCGCCTATCTCAATCATATGTGGGACATCGTTACGACCACGTACAACCCGGCCTATATGGCGCGCTGGACCAGCCACTATGGCGCTGTCGCGGGGCAGGATCTGAGCCCCATCCTTACCTACATCAATACGCGCAGCACATTCGCGTTGAGTCAGCTTCCGACCACGACCCCCTTCAGCATCACCACGAGCAATGGAAACGATTTCGCCATTAGCAATTCCATTATCTCCCTGTCCGGCACGGCGCCCATACAAGTCAAAACGATCGAGGTGAATGGTGTCGCGTATCCGCCTACGTGGACTGGTCCCACGTCATGGATCCTGACCATCCCGTTATACGGCGGGACGAACCTGCTGGTGGTGCAGGGCGTGGATAACTATGGCAATCGCCGGACGAACTTAGTGGACGCGATTACGATCACAAACAACGGCCCTTCCGCGCTCGAACCCGTGATCATCAATGAGTGGATGGCGGACAACGCTGCGCCAGACGGCTTTCCCGACCCGGCTGACGGCTCGTACCAGGACTGGTTCGAACTGTTCAACCCAAACACAAACCCGGTCAACCTCACTGGCTTTTTCCTGACTGACAATCTCTCGCAGCCGCGCAAATGGCCGGTGCCTTCAGGCACAATCATTGGGCCGCGCGATTTCCTGCTTGTATGGGCTGACAACGAACCCGAGCAAAACGTTTCGGGATCGCAAGAGCTTCACGCCCGCTTCCAATTGAACAACGACGGAGAAGCTATCGGACTCTTTTCTCCCGGCGGCGTCGCGCAACACGTCATTACGTTTGGCGCACAGACCCAAAACGTCAGCGAAGGACTTTTTCCGGATGGGGCAACGAACAGCTTCCACTCGATGACCAACTGGACCCCACGCGCGCCGAACACGCTGAGCGGACCGCTCTCAATCACCACGCTGGGGTTTCAAGGCAACACCGTCACGCTGACCTGGACCACCGTGCCGGGCCGTACCTACGTTGTGCAGTTCAAAGACCACCTCGAAGACCCTGAATGGTCGCCGCTCCCGGCCGTGCACGCGATCAATTCCACCACCTCGCTCATCGACACGCTTTCTCCGTTTGCCCGAAGGTTCTATCGGATCCTTCGAGTAGATTAGCTTGTTATCAACAACACGTTTCGCTTGTAATATCTTTTTGATAACCTATCACTTCTGGACTCCACTTTGAACCAGCCCCACGATCACGAGCCAACCTATGAAGCGTCCGTTTGCATGGCCGGCCCTGCTGTTCATTGGCGGTATCGTGCTGGGCCATGCTCTGCCGGTGCCCTTCGCGTTTTGGCTGGTCGCCGGTCTCGTGCTGGCCGTGGGAGCCGTCGTGTTTTCGTCGCGGCGCGTTGTTCTTCTAAGTCTCTCCATTGTTGCGGCCGGCACGGCGGCACTCACGCTGCGCACACAAATAGTTGGGCCCAACGATCTGCGCAGCATCGTCGGAACGGAGCCGCGAATTGTCACTGTGCGCGGGCGGATCACCGAGGCTCCGTACCAGCGCTTTTACGACGACCGCTCACGCACGCTGACGAAGGTTAAAACCGAACAACTGCGCTTCAAGGAGACCGACCCTTGGCGGGCCGTCGCCGGGACCGCCGCGGTGATCAACCGCGGCGACCCGCCCGAATTCTTGTGGCCGGGGCAGCACGTAGAGGTGACAGGAGTGATATCGCAGCCCGAGCCAGCAGTCGCGCCGGGCTTGTTCGACTATCGCGCGTATCTGAACTTGCTGGGCATCCACTATCATTTGCGCGCCGAAGGCCCGCGAGATTGGCAGGTCCTCGGCCCGCGAACGCCGCCCGCCGGCACACGCTTCAACACCTGGGCGAAGCGTACATTGGCGCAAGGCCTGCCGCAGGATGAAGCGCTTCAGCTTCTCTGGGCGATGACCCTTGGTTGGAAAACCGCCCTCAACGGCGAAGTGTCGGAGCCGTTTATGCGCTCGGGCACGCTGCACGTTTTTGCGATCAGCGGGTTGCACGTTGCCATGATCGCCGCGATCTTCGCGGGCATTCTTCGGGCGTGCCTCGTCCCCCGCCGCATCTGCGGAATCGTCGTCATCGCCGTGATCTGGTTCTACACCTACGCCACAGGTTGGCAGGCGTCGGCCGTGCGCTCGGCGGTTATGGCGTCGGTGTTCATGGGCAGTTGGGTGCTCGTGCGCCCGCCGGATGTTTACAATTCGCTCGCCGCGGCAGCCTTGATCATTTTGCTCTGCGATCCGCAGCAACTCTTTCAAGCCGGCTTCCAGCTTTCCTTCGCGGTGGTCTTCGGGCTGATCCTCTGCGGTGATTTTGTCAGGCCGTGGCAACGCCGTCTCACCCAAGGCGACCCACTGATCCCGTGGGAAGTGCGGCCCGGGTGGCAACGCTCCATGATCAAAGCCGCGACTTACGTCGGCGGCATGGCGGTGACGGCAACGGCCGCCTTTCTCGCATCGGTCCCTTTGATCGCTCACTACTTTCACTTGCTGACACCGGTCAGTTTGATAGCAAACCTCCTGGTCGTTCCCATGAGCGGCGCGGCTCTCGCGAGCAATCTCGTGTCTCTCCTCTTTGGTTCGTGGTGCCCATGGCTCACCGAAATCTTCAACAACGGCGCGTGGTTTTGGATGAACAGCATGCTCCGGGTCAGCGAATGGACCGCACATTGGCCGGGAGCCGCGCGCCACGTAAGCACTCCGGGTCCATTCATGACTACGCTGTATTACGTGCTCGTGATTGCGTTTTGCGCGCGATGGTTCGCAAAGGCCAGATTTCGACCGTGGCTAATTGGGGGTGTTGCCATTCTTGCTATTCTCACAGCGCTCGACATCGGCAAAAGAGTTTCGGCGACAACTCTCACGGTACTGCCGCTTGGCGCAGGGCATGTCGTGTATTTGGATTCACCGCCAACTCAGCCCAATTGCCTGATTGACTGCGGCCACGAACGATCGAGCAAAATCACGCTCAAACCGTTTCTTCAGTCTCGTGGCGTGAATTCACTGGCGTATTTTGCTCTCACGCACGGGGACGCAAATCACGTCGGCGGATTTGAAACGGTGCTCGTTTATTTTGCGCCGGAACAGGTCATCGTTCCGGCCGTCCGGTTTCAATCGCCGTTTTATCGGAAAGCGATTCGAACCGCCGAACAGCGGTCGCTCCGTCTGGTGGAAGTCGCCGCCGGCGCTCAATGTGGCGGATGGACGGTTTTATATCCCGCGAGCGAGGACAGATTCCCGCAAGCGGACGATAAGGCGCTCGTGCTCGCCGGGATCTTTAACGGGACACGCGTGCTGCTGTTGGGAGACCTTGGTCCGCTTGGTCAAAAAGCCCTGGTCGAGCGCGGCGTGGATATTCGGGCTGATCTTGTAGTGGTCTCGGTCCCGAAGGAGAGCGAACCGTTGCTGGGTCCATTGCTCGATAAGATTCAGCCCCGCGTGATCGTGGTGGCAGACGCGATCTATCCTTCCGATGCGCGTGCTCGTCCGCCATTGCGGGAACGGCTGGCGCGAACTTCGGCAACTGTATTTTACACCAGTGAACAGGGGGCAATTACTATCGACTTCAATTCCTCGCCTGCAAAAGTCATTCCCACGCGCAAAGCGCCGGTCACCGCGATCGAACCAATCGAACCGCCACAAAGCTCGTCTGAGGAATGATAAACTTGCGCACCTCGACCTGCACGCGAGCGGCGCTGAATTCTTCCAGCACCATGTCCGCAATGTCCGTGGCGAGCGCCTCGATAAGCTTCCATTCACGGCCCTCGCCGAAGCAGAGCAAGCGCTGACAAACGGTGTAGTAGTCGATGGTAGACCTCAAATCGTCGGTCGCGGCGGCTTTCGAAACGTCATAGCCAATCTCTAAACTGAGCAAGAGCCGCTGAGGCTTCGCGCGCTCGGCGTCGGGCACGCCCACGCGGTAAAAGACTTCCAATTCGGAAATGAGGATAAACGAGTTCACAATTTCGGCGCCAGGACCGCTTCCAGCAGGATGAGCGTCGGCGTGTTGAGTTCCATTTGCAACGCCACCGCTGGTGCAACCCACCGGTGGTCGTTCGCTTCCTCGTTCAACCGCACGTCGTAGGGTTCCTCGCAGCGGCACGTGTAATTCAACAATACAAAATGCGCATCGCGATAAAACTCCTTCGAGTGAATGCAATCCTGCGCCAGCACAAACTTAATGTCCGCGACGTCGAGACGGGTTTCCTCCTTCACCTCGCGACGCAGCGCATCCAACGAACTTTCACCCCACTTCACCTTGCCGCCCGGAATGCCCCAAAGGTTCGACCACTTGTGAGTGCGAATCATGAGCACCTCGCGGCGCGAGTTGAAGATGAGCGCCCCCACCGTAACAACGGGCTGAGCCTGCGCCGCCGGGCCGAGTTCAAATCGATTGTGGGCGAGAATGTGCTGCAATTCACCCAGGTGTTCCACAATCACGTCTGGATAGCTCGCCCGAAGTTGTTCCAGCATTTGATAACCGGTCAGTACGGCGCACGAACGCACTCCGCCGCGCCTGGCCGTCTCAATGTCCTGCTCCATGTCGCCAACGAACAGCGTTTCCGACGGATGAAACTCCTGCTCGCGAAGCACATCGTGAATGCGTTTCGCTTTGTCCCAAACTCCGGTGTAAGCGTGCTGGAAAAAGTCTGCAAAGCCGGTCGTCTTCGCCTGAACCGCGAAGTGAAGTTCATGCACCGCCGTCAGAACAACCATGCGCGCGCCGTGGGCGCGAGCGAATTCCAGAAACTCCCGCGCATGCGGCAGGACCACAACCGAGTCCTGAACGGTGGGGAAGTGCGCATTGAACCAGTCCGTCACCTGCGCGGGTTGCACGTGTGACAAATAGTCCGCGTAAAACCGGGAGAATGACGGGCAAAAGTCGCTCCGAAACTGCTCGAGCGTGACCTCCTTGCGCCCCGCCTGCTTTAAGACGTGATTCACCGTTTGCCAAACGGCCGACAAGTCGTCGACGAGCGTCCCCGACCAATCGAATATGAAGTTGCGAATCACTGCCATATGACTCTGGCAAACCCGTCGTCTCAGTTAAAGCGGGAACCGCGGCTCCTGCGCGCTCGACTCGGGACGGTGATTCGACTATAGCCGCAGCATGAACTCCCATCGAAAGTTTAGCCGGCGCGAAGCGCTGAAGGGGATCGTTGGCTCAAGTGTCGCCGTCTCGCTCGCCGGCTGCGCGACGCATCGAGATGGCACTTTAAACCTGATCGCAACCGAAAACGCGCGCCCCGGCACCAGAGACTGGATGTTGCGCAAGACGGCCATCGATCCCAAAACGAAATATCGCTGCCCATGGATTGAAGGTTATTGCACGCGGCCCGTTTTGCGCGCCGGTGACACGCAAGGTTTTCACGTGAGCACCAACCCGCCTTCGCCGTTCACGATCGACATTTATCGAATGGGTTTTTACGGCGGCGATGGCGGGCGGCACGTGGCGACGCTTGGGCCATTTCGGAGTGGCACTCAACCTGATCCCGAAATCGGACCGCGACGGATTCGCGTTTGTGAATGGGAGCCTGCTGCGACGCTGAGGATTCCGAAGGACTGGATCAGCGGCGTCTATCTGGGAAAATTAACGGCCGAGAACGACGGCTGGCAAAGCTACGTCATCTTCATTGTTCGCGACGATCGCCGCGCGGATTTCATTTTTCAATGTTCCGACACGACGTGGCACGCCTACAACCGCTGGCCGAGCCAATTTTCCCTCTACGACGATGGCAAGAAAGTCTGGTATTGGGGACCCGACGTGGAGGTGAGTTTTCATCGCCCCTACGGGAAGTACTGCCAAATCATGGATGCGCCGCTCTCCACCGGTTCTGGCGAATGGTTCCTGTGGGAATTTCCCATCGCTTACTGGATGGAATCGCTGGGCTACGACGTGACCTACATTTCCAACCTCGACACTCATCGCGACCGAGCAAACTTATTGCGCGCGAAGGGATTTCTGTCAGTCGGTCACGACGAATACTACTCCCTTGAAATGTTCAACAACCTGCGGTGGGCGATCGACCAGGGCCTGAACGTCGCATTTCTCTCCGGCAACTCCGTTTGCGGACGCGTCGTGTTGCGCGAGCACAGCCAGCCCAAAGGTCATTGGAGCATGGAGCGCGTCGATCGCTTCGGGCCGCGCGATCCCGTCGAAATCAAAGACTTTCCCGAAATGGTGCGCTTTCCCTGGAACAGTCCGAATGAAAACCTGCTCATGGGCGCGCGCAGCGTCTCGCCCGTCACGGGCGGCGCGGACTGGACCTGTGTCATGCCGGATCACTGGATTTTCGAAGGCACCGGCATGAAGCATGGCGACGGCATTCCTGGCCTGGTCGGCTGGGAATGGCACGGCGATCCTGCGGACACTCCCGGTTTGCAGGTCGTCGCCACCGGGACGACGAACAACGGAAGCCGCCAGGGCAAGTTCACGGCCACGATTTACCCCGGTCCAAGGCGCAACTTCGTTTTCAACGCATCGAGCTGCTGGTGGGGCGACGGCCTCTCCGAACCGCCCGGCTACGTGCGCCCGTCCGTTTACACCACGCCGCAGGGCCCCGACGCGCGCGCGCAGCGAATCACGCGCAACCTCCTTGAGCGAATGAAACAGACTACCGGTTAATCATTGCAGAGAATTGACACACCCCTGCTCATTGCTATCCTCGCCGCTCCCGTTGAGGGCTTTACCGCGGGTTTTTAAACACAACACGACATGAAACGGCAGTATCAACCATCGAAAATCCGCCGCAAACGGCAGCATGGGTTTCTCAATCGCAATTCGAAGAAGAGCGGGCGCGCCATTTTGCGCAATCGTCGCCGCACCGGCCGCAAGCGCCTCACACCGGTGTAACTCATGGGCGCCGTCCCGTCACTCGGCTTGCCGCGCGAACGGCGGATCAAGCAGGGACGCGACTTCGCGCGAACGAAAACACAGGGCAAACGGGTCTACTCAGGGTGCCTCATCGCAAATTGGCTCAGCTTGCCACCGGGCTCTCCCACTCGCCTCGGTGTGATCACCAGCCGCAAAGTCGGCGCGGCGGTCGCGCGCAGCCGGGCGCGTCGTTTATTGCGCGAAGCCTTTCGAGTTCATCAACTCGATCTCGCGCAACCCGTCGATCTGGTTTTGGTTGCGCAACCCTCGATCGCGGGCAAAGTTTTTCAGGACGTGGAGCGGGACTTCCTCACGGCGATGCGCAAGGCCCGACTCCTCAAAGACGCCGCGTGAACCTGGCCCAATTCACTTTGATCGGCACGGTGCGAATTTATCGCGCCGTCATTTCGCCGGTGCTGACGGCCGTCTTTATGCCGCTGGGATTCGGCTGCCGGTTCCAGCCCACGTGTTCGCAATACGCCGCCGACGCAATCCGGGCACACGGCGCCTGCAGAGGCACTGTACTTGCCCTGCGGCGCGTATGCCGCTGCCATCCCTGGGGCGGCAGTGGCCCCGATCCTGTGCCTTCGCGATCAACCGCGGCTGCGCTGCCTCCGCAGTCCGACTAATCATTTCCATGGACCGTAAAAGCATCATCGTCCTCGTCGCTTGCGTTTTGCTGATTTTCACCTGGCCGAAACTCATCAACAAAGCCTTTCCGCCCACGCGCTTGCCGCCCGGCGCCACAAACAACCTCGTCGACACAACCAATCAGGCTGTCGGCGCCACGAATCTTCCAATCATTTCGGCGAACACGAATGTCCCCGCAACCAATGTGGTTTCTGGCACCGCATTGGAGAAGCCAAGTGCCCCGGAGGAATTTGAGGTCATCGAGACTCCGGAAGCGCGTTACACGTTCACGTCGTACGGTGGCGGCCTGAAGCAGATCGAGTTGAAGGAATATCAGGAAAGCGTCACCTGCGAGAGCAAGAAAAAACCCGGCGCTTTGGCGGCGCTCAACAAGCGCGGCTCAGTGCCCGTGCTCGCGCTGCTGGGTGACGCCTCTATTCAGGGCGATGGTGTTTACAAACTCGCGAAGACAACCAACGGTGTGCGCGCCGAGAAGGAACTGCCCGGCGGTCTGTTTGTGGTCAAACAATTTCAGCCCACGACGAACTTTTTGGTTTCGACGACAATGCGATTCGAAAACCGCAGTGCGAATCCCCTCAGCGTCCCGGGGCATCACGTTGTCGTCGGCACTTCGGCGCCGGTCGGCCTGGATGAGGATCCGAGGTATCTTGGTGTTTACTGGTACAATGCCGCTGACAAGAAGGATACACACGTCGATCAGAGTTACTTTGCGAATAAGACTCTCGGCTGCTTCTCCGGCACACCGCGCATCGAGTATCGCCAAACCGTTCCCATCGGCTGGGCCGCCGCGCACGATCAGTTCTTTACCCTCGCCCTGATCCCGAAAGAGCCCGCGCCCGAACTCGTTGTTCTCCACACGAATCTGCCGCCGCCGACCGCGGAAGAGCGCGCCGCAAATCCAAAAGCCCTGGCAAAACCGTTTGGCTTTCAAACCAGCCTGGTTTATCCGGCCATCAGCGTGGCCGCCAACCAGACCCTCGAACGCCACTTCGATTTATACGCCGGCCCAAAGGAGTACCGCACCCTGGTCCGCATTGCCCACGAAGAGAAAAACAAATTTGACCTCGTCATGAATTATGACGGCTTCTTTGGCTGGTTCTCTCAGGTCCTTCTTTCCTCGATGAACGGGCTGAACAAATTCGGGATGCCTTACTGGCTGGCGATCGTTCTAATCACGGTCATCATTAAACTCCTTTTCTGGCCGCTCACGAATGCCAGCACCAAATCCATGAAGCGGATGTCCGCCCTCCAGCCGCAGATGAAGGCCATCCAGGAAAAGTACAAGGACGACCCGGCCAAGATGAACCGCAAAGTCATGGAATTCATGAAGGAGCATCGCGTCAATCCGCTCGGCGGCTGTTTGCCGGTGTTGCTTCAGATGCCAGTGTTCTTTGGCTTTTTCTTCATGATCCAGAACGCGATCGAGTTGCGCGGTGCGGAATTCTTCTGGGCCTGCGATTTGTCCAAACCCGATACCGTTGCTTTCCTTCCCTTCCTGAACTTTCCGATCAATCCCCTGCCCCTGCTCATGGGCGCGACCATGTTATGGCAGGCGCGCTTGACGCCGGTCGCGCCCGGCATGGATCCGATGCAACAGAACATGATGAAGTACATGCCTCTGATGTTCCTGTTCATCCTTTACAATTTTTCCGCGGGCTTGACGCTCTATTGGACTGTGCAAAACTTGCTATCGATAGCGCAGATGAAGCTGACCAAGGCGAAAGATCAACCAGCGACCGCGGCCGCTCCGGCGAAGCCCGCCGGCCCGGCTTCCGGTCCCCCTCGCAAGAAGAAATAACTCTCGTGGCCGATGATATGACTCCTCAAGCCAAAGCAACACTCGAACAATTGCTCCAACATCTTGGTTTCGAAGCGACGGTCGAAGAACACCATCTCGACGAAGGCCTCCTGCTGGATGTGAAAACTTCGGACTCTGGACGCCTTATCGGTCGCCAGGGGCAAACACTTTCCGATCTGCAATACCTGCTCAACCGGATGCTCTTCCAAAAGGACCCTTCTGCGCCGAAAGTGACCGTCGATGTAGGCGGCTATCGCGCCCAGGCGCGCGATGCGCTCGTGAAGAAAGCCAAAGACGCCGCGGAAAAAGTCCGCCGGTGGGGCGACGTCGTCGAACTCGAACCCCTGAACGCCTTCGATCGCCGCATCGTCCACAACGCGCTGAAGGACGATCCCGCAGTCGAAACCCACAGCGTCGAAGTCGAGGGCACCGATAAAAAGGCCATCCTCCTCCGCCCCCGACAGTAGCCATTTCTTCGGAGGGCGAGCTCCGTCGAGCCCTGATCTTCACGGCCGTCCATATTGAATGATTGCCTGAAACTTCCGCCCGCCTTCAGTGTCATTACTAGAGTACGTGTGAACAGAAGCTTGGGCTGACATGTCAAAACGGAGAGCGGGTTCCAGGTGCGAATGAAAGGGACTATCATTTTAGGGCTGGTGGCAGTGCTCACCATAGCGTCATGCTCTGCCATTTCGCGCAACGCACTCGTCGCGTATCACAAATGGAGGCTGGCCGCCGCGATGGAAAATGCGCGCACTGCTGGCGAAGGCAAACCCACCAGGGGCCAGGAGTTCGTTGCGCTGTTGCGCGGCCAGCCCCGCACATCCACCGAGTACGAGAATGCCTGGCGATATCATGAAGATGCCCTCGTTAAACTCAACGTGCTCACTCGCCGCGAGTTCACCCTGCCGAAACCGGTTGCCAGTGCAGACCGTGGTCGCATCATCGATGCCGCCGAGCAGGAGTTCGGCTCCAAAGGCCTTTGGTCGGTGACAACATCTTCGTCGGATTCTCACATTGTTCTCGTTACCGCGCTGCCGGGGGACATTCCTCGCTGGGAACAACTTATGGATCGGTTTTGCGGGCAAACGCAGTTCGTCCAACGCTACAGCTTCATTCCGCCGGGCATGCTCGTCTGGTAGCGCAAAACCGTTTGCGCAATCCCGCTCGTCCAAGCAATTTTGCCTCGATGAAACGCCTGGACGTGACGCTGGTCGAGCGCGGGTTGTGCGAAAGCCGCGAAAAGGCCAAGCGCGCGATCATGGCCGGCGCGGTGCGCGTCAACGAGCAACCTGCCCAGAAAGCCAGCGACAGCGTCCGCGAATCGGACTCCGTCACGCTGGTCGAGGGCGAAAAATACGTCAGCCGCGGAGGCTTAAAACTTGAACATGCGTTGCGCCATTTCGAGCTAAACGTCAAAGGTGTGTCCGCGATTGACCTCGGCGCTTCGACGGGCGGTTTTACCGATTGCCTGCTCCAACACGGCGCCGACAAGGTCTATGCCGTCGATGTCGGCCAGGGCCAACTCGCGTGGAGGCTGCGCCACGACCGCCGCGTCGTCGTCATGGAAAGAACCAACGCTCGCGCCGTGACGCCGGCCACGTTCCTCCAACCGTTTCATCCCGTTGACCTCGTCGTCATCGATTGCTCCTTTATTTCCCTGCGCAAAATCCTCCCGCCCGCCGTTGCGCTCGTGAAGGCGTCGGGTAAGATCGTCGCGCTTGTGAAACCGCAATTCGAGGCTGGCAAGGCCGAAGCCGACAAGGGCGCAGGTGTGATCCGCGACCCGGCGATTCACGAACGCGTGATGCGGGAACTGCGCGAGTTTGTCGGTGCCACGCCGAACCTGAAGTGGGCCGGCGAAACCGAATCGCCGCTGCTCGGACCAGCGGGCAACAAAGAATTTTTGGTGTTGATTGAAAAAACTGGGCAATAAGCGCATCGGGCTGATCGCCAATTCAGAAAAGACGACGTGCCGCAACCTCGTGCGCGACGCGGCCGATTTGATCCGCAAATCCGGGCGGACGGTCTTGACGGACGAAGCCACCGCTTCCTTGGCCGAACTCGATGTCCCGACCCACCCGGACGCCGCGGCTGTCGCCGGGGAAGCCGACCTGCTCATGGTCTTTGGGGGTGACGGCACGATGCTTCGCGTGGCCCGCGAAATTGCCGGCTCGCGGACCCCCATGCTCGGGATCAACGTCGGCGGCCTTGGATTTTTGACCGACGTCCAGGCGCATCAACTGCCCCTCGCCCTCAAAGAGCTTTGGTCCGGCGAAACGGTGCTCGAAACGCGGCCCCTTATCGAAGCTGTTAATCACGATTGGTCTTTTCGGGCTTTAAACGATTTCGTCGTCACGCGCGGCTGCTCACCGCGATTGATCGAATTGGAAGTGACCGTCGATGGCGAGATGCTCACCGTTTACCGCTGCGACGGACTCATCGTCTGCTCGCCCACTGGCTCTACTGCGTATTCATTGGCCGCCGGCGGTGCCGTCGTGTCGCCGGGCGCGGAGGTCTTTACCCTCACCCCAATTTGCCCCCACACACTTTCCAATCGCTCAGTAGTCGTAAACCTGGACTCGGTCGTTACTGTGCGTGTGCTAAGCAAACGCGTGGACACGATTCTCACCGCTGACGGCCAGCAGCCGCGCCCACTCGCCTCGGGCGACCTCGTCACAATCCGCCGCAGCAAACACGAGATTCGCCTGCTTCACCTCGCGGGCAGTTCCTTCTTCGAGACCTTGCGCCGGAAACTCGGTTGGAGCGGTTCGCACGTGAAACGATAGCCATGGTTCGCCTCAAAGACATCGCCGTGCGCGCGGGCGTCTCAGTCATGACAGTCTCGAAAGTGATGCGCGACACGTCGGATATTTCCGCAAGCACCAAGGCACGCATCCGCCAACTCGCCGAGCAGATGGGCTACAACCCTGACAGTATCGCGCAGGGATTGCGCACCGGCACAACGAAACTTTTCGGACTCGTCATTTCCGCCGCGACGAACCCCGTGTTCGCCCGTGTGGTCATGGCCATCGAGGAGCGCGCGCACGAGATGGGCTACGACCTGATCACGGCCCACTCGCTGAATATTCCGCAGCGCGAAGAAGCGGTGATCAAACGCTTGCTTTCGCGCCGCATCGACGGCCTGTTCCTGGTGCCGGTTTATCGCCTCGATCCGACCGCGCCGATTTACGAAGAACTCCTGCGCCGTCGCCTGCCCACCGTGCTCCTCGGGCACAAGGCCCCTTTTTGCCAAAGGTTCGCTAACGTCGAAACCGACGACGTAAATGCCAGCTACGCGTTGACGCAACATCTTCTTCAACTCGGGCACCGGCGCATCGCGTACTTTACAGGGCCGCCCGTCTCGCCCGGCTCGCAGGAGCGTATCGAGGGCTATCGCCGCGCCTTGCGCGAAGCCCAAATCGAATACGACGACAAACTCGTCTTCAACGCGGGCGCAACCATCGAGGAGGGCGAGAAAGCCGCACTGCAAATGTTGAATGAGTCGCCCAAGGCCACCGCCATTCAAGCCGTCAACGACCTCGTCGCAATCGGCGCGGCCAACGTCCTCCTGAATCAGGGCGTCCGCATTCCGCAGGACCTCTCCATCGTCGGGTTCGGCAACGTTCTCATCAGCGAACATTTTCGCGTGCCGCTCACCACCATTCGCCAGCCCAAGCTGCGGCTCGGAACCGCCGCCGTCGAAAGTATGACTCGCCTCATGCGTGGCGAACAGGTCCTCACCAAGCGCCTCCCCGCCGAGATCGTCGTCCGCCAAAGCTCCGCCCCGCCCCCAAGCAGCCTGTAGGCTCTCTCCCTGAAAAATCGGACCATCGAAGGGAAAATCTGCGAATTCCTTTACGAAAACCAAATAATTAGACGCTTGAGCGGTCCGGAAAAGGTCCGATTTTCAAGCCGCCGTCGGATCGCCTTCCCACTAGCGGCACGGTGTGTGCTTCCGCTCCCCTCAGCGTATGAAGAACATCGGAGCAGTGGTTGTCCTCGTCCTCGTGCTCGCCCTCGGCGGGTACGGCTTGATGAAATGGAATAGCTGGCGGGTCAAGGCCAGCACCCAGCGCTTCAACGACGACATCGAAAATCTCTTCGCCAGCCTCCAGAAATACAAGGAATACGTCGGTTCCTACCCCGTTGGCAGCAATGCCGAGGTAGTCAAAGCCCTCAAGGGTGCCAATCCCAAGAACGTCATCATTCTGGTCGGCCGCAAGGAAGAAGTGAATGCGAAGGGTGAGTTCGTCGATCCCTGGGGCACCGCGTTGCGCATCTATTTCGCCGATAATACTGTCCTGGTTCGTTCCGCTGGTCCCAACCGCCGATTTGATGACAGCACTGTCCAGGAAGCGGACGATTACTTCCGCTCCAACTAGGATTTTTCTGCGCACACAAGCGGCAAAAGCTGCTTAGCCCTGCTGCCACACGGCGACGAACATCCCGTTACCTCCGAGTTCCTCGGGTCGAAGCCAGGTTGTCACGACCAGTTTCAGTTCTGCGTGCGCAGTGCCAGATCCCTCCGCCACTCCGACCGTTTCAGACTTCGTCAACGTGCACACCGCATACACCAATTTGCCACGCGGTTTAAGAGCCGGTTTGACATGCTCCAACAACTCGCGTTGGACCCCGCTCAACTCCCGAACGTCATCCGGGGTGGTCGTCCAGCGCGCATGAGGATTTCGGCCCCACGTCCCGACTCCGCTGCACGGCGCATCGACGAGAATGCCATCGAACTTCCTGCGTGTCGGGAGCTTCGCTGAGCCGTCCCACGCCGCGGCGCGATAGTTGAAAACGCGGGCGCGCGCGGCGCGGCGTTTCAGCTTTTCGATTCGCCAGGCGGCGCGGTCACTCGCCCAGATCAAGCCCTTGTTGTCCATCAACTCCGATAAGTGCAACAGCTTGCCACCCTCGCCCGCGCACGCGTCCCACCACGTTTGTCCTGGCTGTGGATCAGCGATGCGCCCCACCAGTTGCGAGCTGATGTCCTGAATTTCGAAATCACCACTTCGAAACCCAGGATGATGAAAAAGATCGTCATCGCCAAAATACTCAATCGCGTCGGGAACTCCTTCGGAGACGCGAGCACTTCCGAGCTGTTGCGCGAGCACGCTCCCCTGCCCTTTCCGCGCACGCAGCCAGAGTTTGGGACGCGCCTGCAACGCGCGCGCGAATGCAGGCGTTACTTCCATGGACTCCGCGAGCCAGACGGGAACCGAACGCCGCACTAATTCTTCCTCCGAAAATCTCTGTGGCGTTTCGGCGAAGGCCCGCGCGAGATCCGAAGCGCGCTCAAGTTGGTCGCGCAAGCCAGGGCGAGGCTCCAACCAACCGAACCACCGGTAGTAATCAAAGACGGCGCGAGCTACCTCGCTTCGCTGTGCTGGACTTAATCGTCTCGCGCCGCGCAGCTCTGCTCGGAGCACGGCATCAGCCGGGTGCACACGGTCAGCTTTGCGAATGACCGCGGCAGCGGCTTCGACGACGGCACGCTGCATGCGCGAGTCAGTCGCGAGCGAGAAGCTGCCGCAGGACGAACGGCAGAATGCCGCCGTGCGCATAGTAATCGACCTCGATCGGTGTGTCGATGCGGCAGGCGACTGTCACGTCTGTCTTCGTTCCGTCTGCGCGGGTGATTTGCAACGTGAGATCCTGCTGCGGCTTGACCTTCTCGTCCAGGCCGATGACATCGAACGCTTCGGTGCCGTCCAACCCGAGCGTCTGCGCGCTCGTGCCCTCCCTGAACTGCAGCGGCAATACGCCCATGCCTACCAGGTTCGAGCGATGAATTCGTTCGAAACTTTGCGCCACGACCGCCCGCACGCCCAGTAAGGCCGTACCCTTTGCCGCCCAATCGCGTGAACTGCCGGTGCCATATTCCTGCCCGGCGATCACGATCAGCGGCACCTTGTCGTTCTGGTACTTCATCGCGGCTGAATAGATCGGCATCACGATTCCGTCGGGCATCAACTTGGTAATGCCGCCTTCAGTTCCCGGCACCATGAGATTCTTGATGCGCACGTTCGCGAAGGTACCTCGTGTCATCACGCAATCGTTGCCGCGGCGTGATCCGTAGCTGTTGAAATCCTCGTAGGGAATGCCGGCTTCCATCAGATATTGCCCCGCAGGTGAGGTCTTCTTGATGCTGCCCGCAGGGGAAATGTGGTCGGTGGTCACGGAATCGCCAAAGATTGCCAATGGCCGCGCGCCGCGGATCTCGCAAATCTCCCCGGGATTCATCGAAAAATTTTCGAAGAACGGCGGCTCCTGGATGTAGGTGCTGCTGGCGTCCCACTGATACACGTTGCCCGTGGTCGACGGAATTTCGTTCCACTTCGGATTTTGCTCCGCAAAATCCTTGTAGAGTTGCCGGAAAATTTCCGGCTTCAACGCGGAGCGCATCAGCTCGCGAATTTCCTGCATGGTGGGCCAGATATCGCGCAAATAGACGGGCGAGCCGTCCACGCCCTTCCCGATCGGTTCCTGCGTCAGGTCAACATCGATATGGCCCGCGAGCGCGAACGCGACGACGAGCGGTGGCGACATCAGGAAATTCGCTTTGATCAGCGGATGAACCCGCGCCTCGAAATTGCGGTTGCCGGAAAGCACGGACGCAGCGATGAAATCATGTTTGTTGATGGCGTCCTCGATCGGCAGCGCAAGCGGACCGGAGTTGCCAATGCACGTCGTGCAACCGTAGCCCACCAGATTGAAACCGAGTTGATCGAGGTACTGTTGCAAGCCAGTGCTCTGGAGGTAGTCGGTTACAATGCGCGACCCCGGGGCCAGCGACGTCTTCACGACCGGGTCGACGCGCAATCCCCGTTCGTACGCCTTTTTCGCGAGCAACCCCGCCGCGAGCATCACGGAAGGATTCGAGGTGTTCGTGCAGCTCGTGATCGCCGCGATCAACACGCTGCCGTGGCCGATGTGCGCGTCAAAATGCGGAAACGCAGAAATCGGCAGCATCTTCGGGCTGTCCGGCGTCGGATGTGCGTCGCGCATTTCCGATTCGCTCGGATCCAGAGTCGCTTTGCGGTGGCCGTACGATTTGTCCGGTTCCTTTTTTACATGGACTTCAGTTTTGACGTGGACGGCTTCCTCCAACTCGTCGAAGCGTTTGCCGAAGCCATTCTCTGCTATAGGACGCGTGAATGCCGTGATGAACTCTTTTTTCAGGTTCGAGATTTCAATGCGGTCCTGCGGGCGCTTCGGCCCGGCGACGCTGGGCACAATCGTGCTCAGGTCCAGTTCCAACTCTGTGGAATACTCAATATCGCCCTTTTTCGGGATCCCGAAGAGCCGCTGCGCGCGATAATAATTTTCGTAGGCCTTGCAAAGATCGTCGGGTCGTCCGGTGCTGCGGAGATACTCGACGGTTTGGCTGTCGATTGGGAAGAACCCCATGGTCGCGCCGTACTCGGGCGCCATGTTCGCGATGGTCGCGCGATCCACCACTGGCAGTGCCTCGGCACCGGGGCCGTAAAATTCCACGAATTTGCCGACGACCTTCGCTTTGCGAAGCATTTGCGTGATCGTGAGCGTGAGGTCCGTTGCCGTCACTCCGTCGGAAAGCGATCCAGTGAGGTGCACACCGACGACGTCCGGTGTGAGAAAATAAACGGGTTGACCCAGCATACCGGCCTCGGCCTCGATGCCGCCGACGCCCCAGCCCACGATGCCGAGGCCATTGATCATCGTCGTGTGCGAATCGGTCCCGACCAAAGTGTCGGGATAATAAACGCCCTGGGCGTTCACGAGGATGCCCTTGGCGAGGTATTCGAGATTTACCTGATGCACGATGCCGATTCCCGGCGGGACGACTTTGAAAGTGTCGAACGCCTGCATGCCCCATTTCAGAAATTGATAGCGCTCGCGATTGCGCTGAAATTCCATCTCAAGGTTGCGCGTCATCGCCAGCGGCGTCCCGGAAAAATCCACCTGCACGGAGTGGTCCACCACCAGATCAACAGGCACGAGCGGCTCAACGATCTTCGGGTTCCGCTTCATGCGCTCCACCGCCGAGCGCATGGCGGCGAGATCCACCAGCAAGGGAACGCC
>Ga0075418_10002000_pt1 | contig 23175 bp, 10 predicted proteins | sample SoiMetdeltSBSDD2_FD_81776 | JGI IMG/M metagenome (GOLD analysis project Ga0075418, IMG submission 81776) | Bulk soil microbial communities from a Populus tree surrounding site in Tennessee, USA - Soil MetaG P. deltoides SBSDD2 | ecosystem: Environmental > Terrestrial > Soil > Tree plantation...
CATCAAAGAGCACTGAGTTTACGAAAGCATCGACACCCAGGGCGTCGGCGTGCGTCACAAAAACGATGTCGTCGCCATCGCCGGCTTCGATGCGGACGCGCTCTACCGTGCGGACGCCGGCAAGCGTGACAAGGATGTCGGTGTCAACAATGCCGTTGAGCGTCGTGACCAGCGCTGTGTCTGCCGTCTGATTGGCCGAGATCACGTCGTTGGCGGAAGTGCCGCGCACGAGAATCGTGTCGAATTCGCTGCCGCCGTCGAAAGTGTCCGTGCCGCCGCCGCCGATCATGGTGTCCTCGCCGGCGTTGCCGAAGAACTGGTCGTCACCTGCGCCGCCTTCCATGAAGTCGTTGCCCGGGCCGCCGATCAAGATGGCGTCCGCGGACAGATTGTCGTTGCCGGTGCCGCCATCCAGGGTGATGAGGACGGTGGCCTCGACGCCGGCTTCCGCCTTGATGGTGTCGTGGCCTTCGTTGCCGCGAATAGTCAGCCGGTCGGTGCCAGCGTCGCTTCCGTCGAAGCGCAGGTCATAACTCAGGCCCGCGACCTTGACGATGCCGAGCGAGACGCTGGCCAGCAGGTTGTCGGCCAGCGGCCGGCCTTCGAAGAACAAATTGTCTGCGACTCCGTCGCTACCCAGGCTCACGTCCACTGCCCGAACCGTGGTCGTGGTCAGGTCGCTCAGCACGCCCGTGTCGCTGCGGCCGACGGTCACGGTGTCAGTGCCGCCCAGCGGGTTCAGATTAACTTCCTCGATGTCCGCGGCGTCGATGTCAATGGCGGCCTGGACGCGGAACAGGTGGAACCGCGACGGCCTGTTGGTGTCGGCAAACAGGAAGAACTGTTCCGCCCCGGCGTTGCCGAAGAAGAAGATCTGGTCGGAGTCACCTGCGCCCCCCTCGATTACGTCGTCGCCATCCCCCGGGTCCCAGAAGAACACGTCCGAGCCGGCGCCGCCAAAGAACTGATCGTTGCCTGCATCGTTTGCCGCAGGATCGCGAATAGCGGGGTCGCCGAAGTGGTCGTTGCCGTCTTCACCGTATGCCGTATCGTTGCCCCCGAGGCCAATGAGCACGTCGTTGCCGGCGCCGCCGTAGATGTTGTCGGCCGCCGGGGTACCGATCAGCGTGTCGTCCCCAAGGCCGCCGAACATGTCGGCATCGATGGTCCCGGACATGTCCACGGTGTCGTTGCCGTCGCCGGCATCGACGGATTTTTGCAGGCCGGCCACGTTCAAATCGAGGTCGATGTTGTCATCGCCGTCGAGCGTGTTGAGCGTGAGCTTGTCGATCGACGCTCCAATCGTCACGGCGCCACCGTCAATCGTCACCGTCGTGGCTGTCGAGGTGACAATGTTGGCGCCGTCGTCTCCAAACAGGTTCAAGGTGTCAAAGCCGACGGAGCCGCCGGTAAACGTCAGCGCGGCCGTGCCCACGCCCGAGTAGTTGAACACTGGAGTCGGCCCGTTAGCGGTGAAGTGCCCCGTTCCGGCGCCCGTGGGGGTTACGTCAAGCACATCGTCCGCACCGGTGCCCAGCACCGTCACGTTGTTGCCGTTGGCGAAGATGTTCACGACTTCGTCGCTGCTGTATTCAACCGCGCCGAACGAGGTCTCGCTCAGGCGCCGGGAGCCCAGATCCACGGTAACGTCGCCGGCGATGTTCGTGGAGCGGCTGAAAAACAACTTGTCATCGCCGTTGCCCCCTTCGACGACGACGCGCGAATACGGATGGTCGCCACTGATGCTGAAAGAGTCATCGCCGTCGAGGCCGAGCCACTCGAGCTGGGACACTCCCGGCGTCTCCACCACCAGCGTGGTGAAAAAGCCGCTACTGGTGATTTGGTGGAAAAACAGCGAGCCGGACGCGCCCGTGCCATCCACATCGTCGTTGCCGCTCGTGCCGAGAATCTTCAGGATGTCACTGCGAGCTCCACCAGCAGTGCTGAATATCAAAGTGCCAAGCGCGGGGTCGAACCCGCTGTAGCGGATGGGGACGAGATCATTGACACGAATGCTGCCCGAGCCGAGGTCGTCATCATCCGGCTGGGCAACGATCTCCGCCGAGCCGGGCGTCGTGACTTCGATGATGTCGTCGAGCCCGACACTTCCTTGGGCGTTGACGTCAAGATGCTCGACCGTCGTGGCGGAAATCGGCACCGGACCTGCGCCCGTGATGGTTGCCGCGCCGATGGCCGTTAGCTCAACGTTGATCGAATCGGCGCCGCTGGTGCCGTTGACGATCAGGTTGTCGCTGGCGGTCGGGTCGCCGCCGTTGACCGTGATGGAAGTCAGGCCCGTGGGCGTGCTGGGGTCATTCAGATTGATCTCGTCGCTGCCGGCCAGGCCGTTGATCACGAGGTTCGTCTTGGCGGAGAACTCGATCGATTCGAAGTTGTCGATCGTGATCAGGCCATTGGCAACCACCGAGCCTTGCGAGTAATTGATGGCGTTGTCGGCCGGCGTGGCATTCACCGTCAGCAGCGCGGCGGGCACGGTGTTGAGCACCGGCGCTAGACTCTCGAATTCGACCTTCTGGGTGCCGCTGGGACCAACGATAATGTCGCTCCCTTCGCCCGGATTGGGGCCCACGCTGTAGGTGTCGCTCGTCTGCGTGTCGCCGCCGGTCTGGAGCAGCACCAGGTTGTTGAAGCCGGTACCGCCGTTGTATTGAATGCCATTGGGAATGCTGATCAGCCCATTGGAGCTATCGACGCAGAGCGTATCGTCGCCGCCTTTGCCAAGCACGATGATTTGCGTCACGCTGGCCTTGGGTGCAGTGAACTTGAGGACGCCGTTCTCAAAGAATTGGATGAAGGTTCCCGACGAGTCGAGCTTGATGATGAACTTGTCGTTCTCGCCCGCGAAATCTTCGTCGCCATTGACGGTGATGATTTCGCTGGTGGCCTGGACGCGGACGCCGGTCGTGTACATGTCAAAGCTGCCCCCCTTGCCGGCCGGATTGTCGCCCGTGCTGTTGGAATTGTCCGCCCAAACGGGGCGCAATATCCCACCGAAGAAGTCGAGTCCGGTATAGTCGCCGTAATCGACGTTGCTGCCGGCCGTCCCGGCGTTTGATGCCGACGGCGTCACCACCACATTTGGAAGAAACGTGGCCCCGCCGTCGGTGCTGATCGAGACGAAGTAATTGGCCTCATCGTTTGCGATGCTGTTGTTGTCGTCGATGGCGTCGTTCTGGCCGTTGTCGAAGCGAGCATCGTGCCAGCCGACTCCGACAAAGCCGGTGGTTGAATCGACGGCGATTTGCGGGAGGAATTGGCTGTTGTTGCCGACTTCGTCCGTTATTTCCAGCGCCGCGGACCAGGTTGCGCCGTTGTTGAATGAGCGTCGGAAGAAGATATCCATATCGTTGCTTTCATCGACGGGTTCGTCCGTGTAGGACATGTAGAGCGTCCCGTTGGGTCCATAGGCAAGATTTGCCTCCGCATCGACGGATCGGCCCGGTTGGGCCGGGATGTAGTCGAACAAGCCCACATTCGTGCCCGTCACGTTGACCTGAGCGCCGAATCCCCCTGGTCCAAGACCGTCCGCGTCGGTGTTGGTGAAGATTGTGCCCGGCCCTTCGCATTCGCCAGGGTCAGTGGAGTCGCCGTCCGCATTGCCATCTGCGCATGTAACAATTGTCTGATACGTGACAACCACCGCACCGGAAAGCGGATTGATGGCGATATCGCCAAACTGCCCGCCGCCCGGCACTGTCTGCTCGGCATTAAATGCACCAATCACGCCGAGGCCGGTCACGGGGGCGCCGCGGGCCTTGAGGCTTCCGTCGTTCCATGTGACCCACACGCTGCCCGCTCCTGCCGCGACGCTCGGCTGATCCTCGCTTCCTGTGTCGATGGTCGCCACCAGCGTGAACGATCCGGGAGCACCGGTCGTGCTCGTCAGCAAGACAATGGAATCATCGCCGCCGCCGACATTGCCGTCGGCGCCCATATCGATATCGGTGACGAACAAGTTTCCGAAGCTGTCCCAGACCGCATCATTGTCACAGCACGGTGCGGCGGTCACGCCGAGATTGAAGTTCGCAAAGCTCGCGCCACCATTGGTGCTTCGGGCCGCGCTGTCACCGGGATTCGAAGCCTCAAACACGCGGTTCGGACTGGTCGGATCGACGGCGATCGTCCCTTCGGCCTGATTGCCCGGCGCCTTTGTGATATTCACCAGTGTGCCGACGCTCAGCGAGATCGGACCAAAAAACGTCGGTGCGATGGTCAGTAGTGCCCGCTCTTCCAGGGACTCGAAGTGGAGCTTGCGCCCGAGTCGAGTGAGTTCGCCCGACTTCCAGGCTTTGAAAAACGAACGACGCTTCTGATTTCGGGAAATCGATCGGCGGGGCGAGGGATAGCTCACGGCAATACTCCTCCAGCGGAAGCAACTCAGAGCGAGACGCTAGCGTTCGGCAGAAAAGGTACCGATATGTACAGATGGAGCGGTGAACCGCATCGTCGGCATTCATGCGATTGCGGGCTTGTGGCAAACTGGGAAAGATGTTAACTCGCCCGAAAACCCCAAGTCAAGCATCGTAGCGCATAAATCGCATACGTTTTATGCTGTTTTTGGCTGAGAATGGCCAAGTGCCGCAGAAAAATGAGAGCTTGGCCTTAGTGCGCGGCTGCTCAAAAGCGCCGCGCCACTGGCAAGAAAAAATATCGGGCCGGTCAAACGACCGGCCCGGAGGGCAATTCCATCAACTTCGCGCGGCAGTTATTTCCGCGCCGACAGTCTACCAGCGAACTTCGACACGAGCCGTCAGCCCGTCGAAGCTCATCATCCCTTCGAAGTTGTCCGACGGATCGGCAAAGTTGTTGTGCTGCACTGCGTTGATCCATTCGTTCGTGCGGACCACGTTGTACCAGAAGCTGAACAAGTAACCGGCACTCAGACGCAGATTGCCGCATTCGTTCTGCCAGCCAGCGCCCAGCTCCAGGTCGTAGATCGAGACCACCTTGCCCGCCTTCCACTGCGTCTCGACCACGACCGGGTCAAAGCTGCCTCCCTGCACGTAGCGGGCCTTGGCTTCGCCGCCCAGCAGGCTCAGATAAGTCTTGCCGTAGAAGAACAGGTTGCGATGGTAGGCGTAGCGTTCGCCTTCCAGGCCCAGCCGCAGGCCCGCGCCGTAGTAATTGACTTCGCTTTGGACAAATTCGCTGCCGTTGGCCGAGAACAGCGCGTCGAACCGCTGCCGCATCTCGCCGTAGCGGACGCCGAGCAGATAGCCGAGCTGGTAGTCGCAGTTGTAGGCGAACAGGCTGCGGTAGTCGGCATCGATGAGCTGGAACTGGATGTCGTAGTCGGCGACGGCGTCGAGGTTGTCCGAAGCGACATCAAACGTGGCCGGATGCGATACGAGCGAACGGATGACCGCTCCGCCGGCAGGGGCCGTGAGCTGGTCCACCGTGTTGCCGTAGAAGTCCGTGTAGCCGATCTGAATTGCCGTGGCCTCGTCGAGGAAGCGGCCGGCGCCAAAGCGGAAGCCAGGCTGCGAGTCGATGTCGACGACTCCGACGCGGCCGACCTGAATCGGGGGCGAAACAAGCGGATCCGTGTCGGTGGCGCCGTCAATCGCCACGCCGTAAGCCACTTCGCTGTTTCGGGGACGGAGATAGAGAAACTCACCGTACGCGAACCAGCAGTTCTTACCGAAGCCGGGGTCGCAGCACTTCTGGCAGCCGCCTTTGCCGTTGACCACGGGGGCCTGAATCTGGGTCGGAGGCGCCATGGGGGGTGCGATGTCATATCCGACCGGCATTCCATAAGGCGCGGCCATCCCGTAGGGAGCGGCCATGCCATAAGGACTCGCCGGAAGCATCGCGGGTCCCGGATAACCATATGGGCCAGGTCCGTATTGCGCCTGCGCCGGCACTGCCTGCCCTGCCAATGCGGCAATTGTGACCGCAAATACGAACAAATAGCTCTTCATGGAAAATTCCCCCCTGTGGTACTTGCCCGATTACTCCCATCGACCCCACTGAGTGATAAATCAAGCCGAAAAGGCATAGACGGAAAAGCTTCGCCATGTTCGCTGGATTAACAGCAAACGTGTGCGCCACAGCGGCGGACGTGCTAGCAGGTGTTCCCTGCTGGCCAATACGCGTGCCAAGAGGGTGCGGGGCAGAAGCGGATCGGGCAAATGAAAAGCAGACCCAATCAAATGCGATCGAGCGAGTCGAGCCAACGGATCAGATCAGCGATCTCAGCCTCGGTTAGATCCCGCGACTGTTCACCGAGGGATTTCAGCAGGACTGGATAGAGACCTGCCTGCAAGCGCTGCCCGACCGCTTTGACGCCAGCCGCCGCTGGCGATTTTTCAGCAGTTCCCAGGAAGAATGCCAGCCGGATCAGCGGATCGTTCTCCGGCAGCACGGTACGCGCCGGCGGCGCGGCATCCACCGCGACCACTGCCCGCACGCGGTCGAGATGGTTCAGCCCGACCAGAAACGCCATCGAGCCCGCCGTCTGATAGCCGTAGACGGCGATCCGACTGCGATCGACGTTGTAATGCGACAAGAGATCATCGAGTGTTTTGATGACCAGCGCGTCATCGGTCGGCTCCCATTTGGCCGGATTGGATGCTTGCGGCGCCAGCACAATGAAATGGTGCTTCTCGCAAGCGTCCTTCCAACGGGTGGTGAGTGCGTCTCGCTGCAAGCCGCCCGCACCATGCAGCCAGATCACGACACCGTGCGGCACGTCGGGATGATACGTCTCGGGCACGAACGCCACGCAGGCGTTCTTCTCCTCGGGCAGCTTGATTTCTACCAGCCCCGCAGCCGGCTTGGGGTCCGCAGCTTTGGCCGGTTCGGGCTGCGCCGCGGGCAATTCGGGGGGGATGTCCGTCGGCAATTTGGCTGGCGTTAAATCAATCGACAGCTTCTCGCTGCCACGCTCGATCGACAGCGACACGACCTTGCCAGGCTCCAAGAGTGCGACCTGATCGATCATTTCCAGGCGGCCGGCGACCGGCGCCTGATTGGCGGCGACGATCTTGTCTCCGGCTTGAATGCCGGCCTTGGCAGCGGGACTTTCGGGATAGACAAACCGCACGCTAACGCCAGCTCCCGGGATACGCAGCGGGAGAATGCCCAGAAAGGGATGCTGGTAGGGCGCCAGTTTTTCGACGAGCGGGACCTCGGCCTCCACGCGGTCAGTGCCGCGGCGAACGACGACCTTCACCTTGTCGCCCGCATAGCGTCGTCCCAGTGCGTGCCGCAGTTGCGTCTGGCGGTCGATTGGCATGCCGTCCACTTCGACAATCACATCTCCTGCCTTCAATCCTGCTTTGCCAGCCGGACCGTCCGCTCGAGCCCCCACAATCTCGGCCGGGAGCGAAAACATGTCCCCTTTCTTAAGCGCTACTCCCAGCACGCCCGGATGGAGATCCTTCCCCTCCTTGAGCGTTTCCAGCCGCGCATTGATATCCGCCAGCGGCACCGCGAAACCGATTCCGGAGTCGTACCATTCTGCACCGGCGATTTCGCTGGCCTGCTGCTCCGCCCCTTGCGGCTGCTGCGGCGTGAGGGGCACGAGCACCCCTAGCACGCGGCCGCGGATATCGATGAGCGGTCCACCGTAGTTGACCGGCGAGATCTTGGCGTCGGTCTGGATCGCCTTCCCCCAGATGCGATCGAGCGCACTGACGATTCGCACCGAGAAGTTGGGCTCGCTCTTGGAGAGCGTACGCCCGACTGCAATCGCCCATTGGCCGACCTGCATTTCCTCACGCGGCACTGCCGAGGGTACGGCGAGCTTCTCGGTCGTATTGACCTTGAGCAGGACCAGCATGCGGCTGTGATCGCGGGCGACAATCTGTGCGGCGGCCCGCTTGCCGCTGGGAAGCGTTACCAGGATCGAAGTGGGCTTCTGCACGAAGTTGAAAGCGCTGGAAACGATCAAACCATCCTCGGAGACGACCAGCCCCGTCGTAGGGCCGGTGCCAACGAGCAACTTGCCGACTCGCTCGAGTCCGCCGACCGTCTCGATTTGCACGACGCTGGGAGCGACGACGTCAACCGCAGAGCGGAGCGCCTGTTCCTCGAGATCGTCGAGCGTCTCCTGGCCGGCGGCGGTTGCGGCTAGAACCGCGAGAAATAGTGGGATCAGAGTGTCCCAACGCATCGACGAGTCTCCTAATTCCCCGGAGAAATAGCGAACTCCAGCAATTCCTGCCCGCGCTGAACGGTCAGCCGAATTTCCTCGAGTCGATCGATCCAGCTCAGCTCTTCGCTGACCAGCTTGCACGATGCCACAATCCGGCCGTTGACGAACAGGATCAGGTCGTCGCGCTTGATTCCCGCGGCGGCGGCGGGGGAACCAGCCTTGACCGCTTCCACAAACGGGGGCGTCCGCTCGATGGGGTTGGAGACCAGTTGAATGCCGAGCGCGGTGAGCGTGTGCGGTTCTTTCGGCTTCTTGGCGTCTTCGCTGCGAACCGACGGACGTTGCTTCCCCGCCCGGATGTCCTCGACCGCCTGCGCCAATTCGCTGACTGGGATGGCAAAGTTCAGCAAGGTGTTGGTTTGGGCATTCTTCAGCTCCTTGCCGAGGATTCCCGCCAGTCGGCCGCGGCGGTCCGTCAGTGCGCCGCCCGGGGCGCCCGGATTGTTGGTCATCGCATCGAGCACGTAAACCGGACCGCGATAGTTCGTTTCGTAAACGCCGCTGCGGGCTGCCAGGTCCGTCTTGGCGGAGACGACGCCCGAGAGCACGCTCATGGCCTCGCTGCCGAACGCCACCCCGTACATGTTGTTGATCGCCAGCACGCGCGCACCGGCGGACAACGCGACCGCCTCGTCGAGATTGAAATAATTCACCTCGGCCGCTTCGATCTTCAGCACCGCGATCTCCAGCCGCGGATCCATGCCGACGAACTGTGCCTCGAACTTGCGGCCGTCGGACAGTGTTACATCCACGACGTCAGCATCGAGGATGTAGCTCCACACGGTCAGGATGTAGCCGTCGGCGCTGATGAAAAAGCCGCTCTGAAATTCCTCGAGTCCCCGCAGCCCTCCAGCGCCATAGATCTTGACCATTTTCGGCTGGATATCCGCCACTGCCTGCGCCAGCGAAGTCTGCGCTCTTACCATCCCGGGGATCAGCAGCGTCGCTAGCCACACCGCAATCCAAGCGCGGCATACTTGCCGCCGCACCACGCGGAGGAACTCGAAGAGGTAAGCCATCTACGGCGCTCCTCCCGTGCCAGGCTGCAAGTCGATCTTGGTCCAGCGGACATCGAGAATCTGCTTGTCGCCGAATTGGACCAAGATGCGTGTGGGGAACTGTCGCCCTTCCTGCGGCTGATAATCGAGGAAGCGCACTTCGCAAGGATCCTGTTCGGCGTCGCCGAACATTTCCAGGAGCGCAAGCTGGCCGCTGGCGGGGTCGAATACAAAACTGGTCTCGACGACGTTGTTCACGCCCACGAGCGTGTCCGCCAGGCCCTCGATCCCTGGGCACGGCGCGGTGCCGTAATAGTGCAGTTGGCCATACTTCTGAGGGCCCATAACCAACAACCGCCGCCAGAGATGGAGTGCCGCGAGCAGCCCGCCACTGCCTGGCGGCCCAAGCTGATCGGTCAGATCCTTGTTTGCATCGACGGTTACCGCTCCTGTGGGAAAGCTGCCGGAGCTTTCGTCGTCACCAAGCGTCACGGAGATTTTTCCGCCGTCGGCCAGGTCCCCTTCCAGCGTCCAGATACCGGCCACCTTCGCGAAGTCTCCCTTGGCGGCAAAGGCAGACCAGACGCGATCCCGATTCAGCTCGTTGAAGTAGTAATTGGCGTAGCCCGGCTTGGACTGGATCAGTTTGGCCGCCTCGGCCGGGATTTGCGGCTTCGGCTGCGGCACGGGAATCGGAAGCCGCGGCAATGGCAGCGGCCCCGGCTGGCCGTCGCGCGGGCGCCCCTTCTGCCCATCCGGGCCTTCCTTCGGCTGCTGCGGTCGCGGCGGACGCTGTACTTTGTTGATCAACTCTTCCTCTCCGTGGACTCCCGCCAGACGCACTAGAATCTCGGTCTCCTTGCCGTCACGCCGATAAACCAGCGGCACTCGCCAACCTTTTGGGAAAATGCCCAGAGCGTTCTTGAAATCGTTTTGCGAACCGATGCTGCGACCGCCGAAAGAAACAATCTCGTCATCGTAGCGCAAGCCGCGCCGCCAGGCGTCCGACGTTTCCAGAATGTTGTCCACCAGCACGCTACCATCTTCGGCGGCGGCGACGGTCGCGCCCAAGGTGGCATGGTCGACAATCCGCCCGCTCTTAAGGCAACCGAGGAAATGCTTGATCTGATTGATCGAAATAGCCCAGCCGACGCCGACATTCACTCGTACACGTTTTTCAAAGGAAATGCGACCATTGATGCCGATCACCTCGCCTTTGTCGTTGAACAGCGGCCCTCCGGAGTTCCCCGGATTGATCGAAGCATCGGTCTGGATGCAGTCGGCGTATTCGATGAGCGTCCCGGACGGATATTGGTAACGGTGGACGCCCGAGACGATTCCCAGCGTGACGGTGGGCTGAAAATCGGTCGCCAATAGGAACGGATTGCCGACGGCAAAGCACCAGTCGCCGGGCTGCACCCGATCGCTGTCGGCCAGTGGTGCAACGGGAAAATCCTCGCGGCCCAAAAGCTTGATCAGTCCCACGTCTCCGACCGGATCGATGCCAACGACGACGGCGTCGTAGAGCTTGCCGTCGGCCATGCTGCACTTCATGTAGCTGCCGGCGGGCTGGACGACGTGAAAATTGGTCAGCGCATATCCGTCGGCGGAAACCACCACGCCGGAACCGCCGCCAGTACCTTCCTTGGCAAAGATGCAGACGGCTGTCTTTGTCGCCCGCTGGATCGTTTCCACACGCTGCTGCTGCGCCTCGAGGACGGCAGGCGGCGGCTCCGCGCCTGAGGCGAATGACCAAGACCCGAGTCCCAATGACCAAACAAGCAGGAATGACCAATGACGGCCAATAAGCACGGCATTGCTTATAAATCCATTGGTCATTGGGACTTGGTCTTTGGTCATTTTCATTTCGTGAACCTCGCATTGGCCAGGTCGAGCTGGTCCGCAATATCCAGCCCCTGGCCGTCCTCCACTACGATCGTCAACCGGCCGCAGCCGGCCAGGTCGATCTCGATGGAACGAGGTTTACGCTCATCCTCGGCGGAGAAAGTCTGGCGATAAACCTCGCGGCTGTCTCCCAGGATGATCAGCGTCAAATTCGCGGCCGGACCAGCCAGGTCGTCGAGGCCGACATCCGCCCGGAACCACCGCATCCCTTCCGGCACGCGATACGCCAACCGGGTGCGGCCGGAAAGCGCCAGTCCGCGGGAAAGCTTCTTGCCGCCGATGCTCAGCGCTTCGCCGCCAAAGGGGTGGTCCTTGCGAGGCGCCTTGAGCTGTTTGAACGTGGCGGTCATGTTTCGCGGTTGAAAACTGGCGTCGGCCAGCGATGCTTCTTCAGCCAGGTCGGACAGGAACTTCACGTTGCCACTGGAGAAGTCGATTTGCGACAACTGGGAGAGCGGAATGCTTACGGAAACACCGGCCGGAGAGACGAGATTGAGGCGATCCCCCATCAGCTCGATGCTCCGCGCGCTGAAGGATGACCGCCCAGCGTCGATGACCCGGCAGACGGGAGGAGGCAACTCACGCTTCACCGGATGAAAATAGACGATGCCTTCGTTTTTTTCGCGCTTGACGTCGATCACGTCGCCGCTGAAGTCAAATTTCGCGGTTGCCAGCCCAACCTCAAGGACTGTCCCGTCCAATTCGTCGAGTGCCGTTTCGATGACGGACCGCGGCTCCTGGCCGGGCTGCTCGATCGTGCGAGTCGAGATTTTGCGGACCACGAGCAAATCGCTCTCTGGCGTCCCCTTGATGATCTTCTGCCACTGCTCTGCCAGCGCAGCGTCCTGCTCATGAAAACGGACCCAGCGGATGGAGCGCGTGGGCATCTGCACGGGGGCGCCCGACAGCAATTCCACTTGGGCCTGGCCCTCGGCCGACTGGAAGGAATGCCCCACGAGCTGCGAGCCATCGAGCAGCTCCAGCCAGACGCCCGGTTTTTCGGCACTGGCCGCCGCTGCAAATTGCAGTGACTGCACATCTTTGATGGCCAGCGTCTGCTCGCCAGCCGCTGTAGACACCGCGACCTTATCTGACGTCAAGTCCTTGAGCGCCCCCTCCAGCTTCTCCCCCGACAGCGGCTCCACAACGACGTCGATTCCTCTGGCAGTGCTCGCCAGTGCCACGAGAAATGCCGTCCCCACCATCAGCCAACGGTTGACGCGAGCGGTTGGGCCTGGTTTGCTGCGTGAAACAGTCATGCGGTCGCATGGTGCTGGCCCGGCGCGCGAGGGGCGGCACGCGGGCGACTGCGGGAGTTGCCCCATCACTTTACGCCGTCCTGCGCCAAACGCTTGAAGTACTCCTCAATCGTCTCGCGGAAATGGGCTGGCAGCTCTCGTCCTATCTGTTGCAACACTTCCTGCCGATCCTTGGGAGGGAGGTTCCCCCAGCCGTCTTTCTTGCCGATGTTCTTGGGATCCACTTCCCCTTTGGCGTGCATGCTGGGAGTGCGGCTGTCCTGGAGCGGGGAACTCGGCTGGCGGCTGCCGCTGCTGCCCGACTGCTGCTGTTGCTGCTGCTGTTGTTGCTGTTGTTCCATTTCCTCGATCATTTTCTCCAGCTTCTTGATGATCTCTTCTTCTTCGTCGCGGACTTTCTTGCCCGCCCGTGCCAGCGTCAGCCGGCGCCGCACATCCGCCATGAGTCGCGACACTTCGTCCAGCGAATCGGTCTTGAGTGGCTTCAGATCCGCCTCCATCAACCGGGCGACCGTTGCGTAGCGCTTGGGAATCTCCCCTTCGTTTTCCATCAGTTTGGCGACCGCCGCCAGGCAGGGCTCTTTGTGAAGCAGGCGATGATGCGCCAGCGACTGATGAAACAGGAGCGATGCCGGATCGACCACGTCGGCCGGCGACAGCCCCGCCAGCTGTTCGAGAGCCTCCTCCATCAACTCGTTCTGCGCAAGCCAACGGCCATAAAGAAGCCGCAAGTTGTTCCTGGCCAGCGGCGGCGTGCGCTCGTCGGCGAGAAATGAAAACTTGGGAGGAAATCCGCCGCCATGGGCCGCCTGGCAATGGTCAAGCACCGCCCGGGCCTGCGGATCGACGACGGCCAATGACATCACCAGCCGTTCCAGCAAATCCGCTCCCTCCAGTGCCAGCGCTTCGTCCGGCCACAGTGCCGCGACCTTCGTGCGCGTCAATTCGTCGGCGTTCAGCCCCTGGAGATAGTCGTCCAGCGCGGCCTTCACTTCGGCTGTCGCTGGGATCGACCAGCTCGCCCGCGGCGCCAATTCGTCGCCTTGGGCCATCGGCATGACTCCCAGGCAAATGACTCCAAGGATCAGTCCCGATAGCTTGCGAATGCCGACCATGACGTTTCCCTTTCCTGAAAGCATGGTTGTGTCCGTGATGCGCCGGTGGTTTATTGGTTCTTTCCCAGCACGAGGTCGCGCGTGATACGGAAGATTTCCTGTTGCCGTTCGCTGAGCGCCTTGAGGGCGTCGACTAACTCGCCAGCCTCCGCCTGGCCGACCAGATCTTGATCGTCCTCCAGCAGCCGAGCGTAGCGCACTGTCCTCTTGTTGACGCGCTCTTGGAGCGACTTGATCATCTTCAGCTCGGCCAGTTCGTCCACCAGCGGCTGATCCTGCTGCTGTTGTTGCTGCTGCTGCTGTTGCTGTTGCTGCTGCCGTTCTAGGTCCTGCTGGGCCTGCTGGAGCGCTTCGATCAGCTGTTCGAGGGCCGCGATAATGTCCTCCTCATAGCCGATCGTGATGTCGTCCACCTTCGCCTCCCCGAGACGATTGGTGACCGCCAACATGTCTTCGTGCATCTGGTCGACCGTCGTGGGGAAGGCAATGGACGAGCCCTCCTCAACGAGCAGCGACAGGGCCCGCTGGGCGTCGATGGCGATCTTGCGTTCATCGACCGAGAGCTTGCCAGTTTGAACGAGGAACGTCTCGCCTCGGTTCTCGGCCGGCAACTGATCCAAGCGGCGCGTCGATTCGTAAACTTTGAGCTGCATTTCGAGCATCCGGCGGAAGCGGGCCTCGAGGTCGGCCAGGGTGCGGGCGACTTCTTCCTGCCGCATCTGGCGAAGGATTTCTTCGAGTTCCGCCTTGGCCTTTTCCAGTTCCTCGCGGGCCTGCCGCTGCTCCTCGACTGATTCATTGCGCTTGGCCTCTTCCAGGCGCTTCTGGGCATCGCGCATCTTCTGTTCGGCCTGCTCGATTCGCTTGCGGGCCGGATTGTCTTGCTGCTGACCCTGGTCCTGCTGCTGCTGTCCCTGGTTCTGCTGCCCTTGATTCTGTTGGCCTTGATTCTGCTGTCCCTGGGACTTCTGGCCGTCAGACTTCTGACCCTCTGACTTCTGACCATCGGGTTTCTGCTCATCGGACTTTTGGTCGTCCGACTTCTGGCCGTCAGGCTTGCTGCTGTCCGACTTCTGGCCCTTTTGACCGTCGGATTTCTGCCCCTCCGACTTTTGACCCTCCGATTTCTGCCCATCCGATTTCTGCCCATCCGATTTCTGCCCATCCGATTTCTGCCCATCCGATTTTTGGCCATCCGATTTTTGGCCATCCGATTTTTGGCCATCGGACTTCTGGCCGTCAGATTTCTGGCCGTCAGACTTTTGACTATCGGACTGCTGGCCGTCCGATTTCTGTCCTTCTGACTTCTGACCTTCTGACTTCTGACCGTCCGACTTTTGACCATCCTGGTTGGGTTGGTCCTGCTCCCCGTCCTTCTTCTCTCCGTCGCCGGTCTTCCCCTCTTCGTTTTCCTTGATCTTGTTTGCCAGATCGCCCGTGCGGGTGGCCAGATTTCCCTGGTCTTGCGAAAGCTTCTTGGGGTCCGCTCCCCCTTCTGTTTGCCCCTGGAGCGATTTTTGGAGCCGGATCAGCCGATCGACTTCCTTGATATATTCCTTGATCCGCTGCTGCTCGCTCTTGAGGCGGTCGGATCGATCCTCACTCTGGAGGAGGTCCAAGAGAGCCTTCAGATCGGCCTGGACCTCCGTCTGGCCGTCCAGCGCCCGCTTGAGCTGCTTTTGACCGAGGAGTTTGACGATCGTTTCCAGTTCGGTTTTGGTCAGCCGCTCCTTGGATTGCTCGATCGCCCGCCGCAGCAGCGCCGCCCGCTTGGGATTCGTCGCCTCCTCCAGCGACGCCATCTTGAACATCAGCTCTTCCAGCCGCGCATAGCGGTCGGCAACTTTACTCTGGTCCAGCGTCAGTTCGTCCCCCGCTGAGGCGCCGCTGGCCGTCGAATTCGCAGGGACGTCATTCTTCGTCGCCGCATCCTGGGCGCCCGCCCCAGCCAGGAACGCGCCCGCCAGGAAAAAAACGGCGGCGCCGAACATGCCACGCTGCGACCAGGGAAGGTTCATGACGTCCTCCTGAGGGGTGCCTTTATTTCAAGTCTTCCAGCGCCTGACGTTTTCGTTCTTGACTGGTGCGGTCGCGGAGCGTTTCCTGATCCCGCATCAAGTCCCGTACCAGATCAACCAGTTCATTATACGTCTCTAAATCCAGCATTTTCTTCAAAACCGCTTCGAGCTGTGCAATCGTTTCGTTTGTCTGCTCGAGCACGTCATCGGTCGCAGCGCCTAGTGGAGCCGGATCAGCCGGCGGCGCAGACGACTGCCGCAGCTTCGCTTCCAGCTCTCCCAGCAACTGGTCGAGCCGCGGAAACTCCGTGGAAGCGATCCCGCGCAGCGGATCGGCAATCTGATCCTTGAGGCGGACCTTGCGCTCCTCGGTGTCCACTCGATTGTTGATCAGCTCCTCGCGAATCGCGGCAAACCCCTCGGCAATGCCGAGCGTCTCCTGGGCCGACTTCTGGCTTTGCTGGAGAGCACGCTGCACGCGCAGCAGCCGCAGCTCGGCGGCCCGCTCGGCCGCCTGCTGGGGCGTCAGCTGGGGAGCATCGGGATCGAGTTCTTCGGGCTCGGCGGTCGCATCACCGCCGGGCGCCAGGCTGGGCTTGATCCGTAGCAGCGAGTCGCGCATCTGCCCCAGCTCGTCCAGCGTCTGCTCGAACCGCCGGCGGAGCTGGATTTCGCGCACTTCCAGTCGCGCCAAAAGCTCATCCGGCGTGACCACGTCCAGTTGATACCGCTCGCCCGAGCCCAAGTGCGGACCGCCCGCGAGGTCGTACTTGTCTTCCGACTGAACGGTCAGAAACAACTTGTCGAGCGGATTGATTTCCAGGCCCTGACCGAGACTTCGCTGCTCGCGGAAATCGATCTCGTGCTTGACCGCGCCGCTTTTGCCCAGCGGCAAATCGAGCTTCTGCGGTTCGCTCTCGCCAAGCTGCACGTCGAACCAGGATTTGGCCAGGGCGTAGTCGTCGCTGATTTTCCCCTTAAAGGGGATAGTAACATCCGGCGTGACGGCGGTGCCAATCCCGCGCATCTTCACTTCCACCAGCGGCGGCCGATCTTCGACTGCCGTCAAAAACACTTTATGCGACCGCTCAGTCGTCACGTTGTCGGCATCCAGGAGCGAGATTTCGAGCGTCACATTGCCCGCCAGCGCGCCGATGGGATATTCAAAGCGCTGCCTGTCGGGATGATCCGCTCCGAGCTCAACGACATCGACGGACTTGTGATCCAGGTGATCGACCTTGTAGATCTCCGCGCGGCGGAGTTGCTTGTTGGACTCGAACTTGAGCGTCACCTTAGTGCCTGTGGGGATGAAAGTCCCTTGCGGCAGGTACTCCTGGTCTTTCACCGGCAGGTAATTGCTTGTGGCCTCATCGACCATGTAATCGGGATAAGCCAGGTCGAGGCGGGTGGAGATGATTGCCGGGCTTTCGACAACTTCGAGCCGATGGTCGCGCACGCGATGGTCGTAACCGACGACGTCGAAAGTGAGCGTGGCGAGAATTCCTTTAAAGGGTTTGCCGTCGTAACGGAAATGGCGGTATCCGGCTGATTCGCGGAAGCTGCTCATGAGCACGCTCCCCCGGTCGCCCCCCGAACCGTCGGCCGTGCGCTCCGCCCGGTACTGTACGCTGCAAGTCAGCGGAGCGACCTTCGCTGCCGGCGGAGTCAGCGCCCGAACTTTCAATGCCACATGGGCCCCTTTGGCAACCTTGACCACGCCGTTTTCGAATGGCAGCTCGACGGTCCGCGGCGTCGATTCACCTGGCGCGGGGGCACGCTGCACTTCGATCCCCACGACTTCGATGCGCGCACTTCGCTCCCACGGCTTGTCGCTCATGAGATACAGGCGTTTGACGGCCTGCAGCGCCGTATCCGATTTTGCTGAAGCAAAAGCGCCGATCGAGCCAGCCAGCGCCAGAGCCAAGGCTGCCCGCAGTACGAGCGGACCGTAGTTGAAAATTCGACCGGGCCTCGCCCCACGAATTCGCTCCTTGGCAACGGCCGTGGTATGGGCCAGCATTTCGGAGCTAAACTCGGCCGCATGAGCCGGCGTCTCGTTCATCTCGACAGCGGTCACGAGGCTTTCTTCAAGGTCGGCGTGCTTCCGCTCCAGGAGCAGCGCCATGCTGTGATCGTAAAGCGGCACGACAATCCGTCGCCCGATCCAGCGGTACAAGATGTAGACCAAAACCGCCGCTACGGCCGCCAGCAAGATCCCTCGGGCGACCGCCGGCATTTCGCTGGCGCCAACCAGCACGGGCAAATAGTCCAGAGCCAGGGCGACCCAGAACATCAATCCGATCCAGATCACGGCCAGCGACAAGCCTTCCACCCAGACGTACCAGCGAATTCGCCGACGAACACCGGCAAGCGCCCGTTCAATTTCGGGTGTCAGATAGGCCGGGCTGGTGGCTTGTGCCATTGATTCGACCCCATCGGGTGGACGGTGTCGGCGGTCGGCACCCAGCAAGCCGGATGCCCGAAGGGATTATATGGTCTGCTAAGGACTTCCGTCTAACTCAGTCGCTACGTTTTGGTCTGCGGTTCATCCCTCAATTATGCCAGCTTGCTAAGCCGGCGGATCAGCCATTCCAGGCTCAAAATGCCGCAAATCAGCCCAATCAACCAGGTCATCAGCAATTGCTCAAAGTGGCGATCCGGCGTTCCGGGCAGCACGGTGATCTGGTCCTGGGGCTTGAGCAGGCTTTCTAACCCCGGGTGGCCCGTCCCGGTGCGGTTAACTGCGGCAGCCATGCCTACGTAATAGGCACCCCCGGTCCGGTCGGCAATCGTTCGCAAGAGCTGATCGTTGCGCTCGGGACGCTGCGTTTCCAGCTTGGGAATCTGAGTCCTGACCTCACGCTCCAGGAGCTGATCGGCCGCCTCAGGATGCTGAAGTTCGACGCGGTAGTCCCCTTCCTGAAGGACCGTGAACTGTTGCGAGAAAGTCCCCTCGCGGGCGGCATCCTTGACCGCATTGAGCGTCAAATCGACACGGGTCCCGTCGGGCTGGACGAGAACGGCTTTGACATCGGGACGACTGAGCGGCCGATGCTGCGCGTCCTGGAGTATGGCCCGCACGGCGACCTGGTCGCCGACGACGCAACGATCCTTGTCGACCAGCAGGACGCCGCGGCTGGAGTCGCAAAGAATCCGTCCTTCGGCCGCCCAGCGGATCAGCTTGGTGTAGAACGTCTCGAAATAGCGCTCGTCCAGCTCGCGGATCCGCCACATCTCGCAGCTCGCCATGAAGAACACGCGCCCCGAGCCGTAAAAATGGCCGGCCATGTAGATCGGCAGCTCGTCGTCGAGTTTGGTGTCGGGGTCGGAGAAGCGGGCGTAGATGCGGGCCCCCGGCTTGGGGTCCTTTACGGCGTAGTAGCCGAACACGCCCGCGAATTCATCGCGCACTCGCTGACTCGACTCGGCATCGTCTTCCAGCCACAGGAACTCCGCCTCCAGACCGTCGCGCTCGAATTTCAGCGGCCACGGTTTGTCTCCGCCAAACCGGCCAAGGCTCAGCGTCGCCGAGCCCTGATAATAGAAGGCGACCGGGTAGAGCGCCTTGATCGTGTCGAGCTTGGCGTCGCCGCGCGGGCGGCTGGACCAGCTCGGAGTGAAGACCGGCCCGGCAACGACGATCAGCCCCCCCGCTTTTTCTGCCACCCAGCGCTCCAGCAGTTTCACCTGCAACTCGTCGAGCGACTCCCAGTCCGCGTCGAAAGCTACGATGCAGTCGTACTCAAACAGCTCGTCGGCATCCTCGGGAAACTTGACAAGGATCTCGTCGGCTTCTTGCGAGTTTCCAGGCTGTGCCGACTGGAGCAGCACGTCCACGGTGACCTCGTCCTTGTCGCGAAAGAGCTGATTGCGCAGAAAAATGAAATCGCGATGCGGGCCGCCGGCCAGCAAGAGCACCTTCGTTTTCTTGTCAACGACCTCGACCTTGGCGGTCTTTTCATTGTCGCGCGCGTCGATTTCCCCCTCGATCGGCTGCACCCGCAGCCGATAGCGGCGAATCCCCTGTTCCTCCGGAGTCTGCTCGAACTTGATCGGTACCGCATCTCCTGCGGAGCCGACGTTGACCACTTGCTCGTCTTCCTTGACTTCACCTTGTCCATTGGCGTCGCCGGAGTAGAGTTCGACAGTCACACTGGTGCGATTGGTCCCCTGGGCCTGGACGAAGCCAGTCAGCGTGAACTTGTTGCCCGGGTGAACGCGCTGCGGCGCCTCGAGATCGACGATTTTGAGATTCGGCGGACGCCGATCGGACCCTAGTCCGATTGCGTACACGGGAATCATCGCTTCCGCTGCCGAGCCGGCCGCGACCTCGTAACTCAGACCGCCGTTTTCGCCGCCGTCAGTGACCAAAATGATGGCGGCAATCGGCCCGCCGCGCTCCTTGTCCACCAGATACTTCAAATTGTCGCCAATCCGCGTTTGGGTGCCGCGTGGAAGGAGCTGCTCTGCCCAGTTGACCGGCGATTTCTCTTGCCGATCCGCTGACTCCTGACTCCTGACCCCTGACTCCTGACTCCTGTCCCCTGTCTCCTCGCTTTCCTCCACTCGCGCCTCGCGAATCCCTGCGACCGCCAGCAGATCGACATCCGGATGTCGCAGGTTGGCTACCGCCAGGACCACCAAACCCGCAATCAGCGTCACCATGCTCACGAGTAGCGACCAGGAGGAATGCTCAACTGCGACCTTGGTGCGGCCCCACAACAGGTACACCACGCCGCTGGCCAGCGACACGCATAAGAGTCCGAGCGCAACCACGCTAATGGCCCGCGCCTGGCGGAGCGCTTCCGCCAGCTCGACTTCGGGCGACGCGGCCTTGCTCTGCGAGGCGTCCGCCGGCGAGGGCCGCTTGGGAAAGGTCGCCACTTCGATCGGCGTCTCTGCCTCGTCGAAACGGTACACGACCACGTCGTGCCGTTTGCGAAGCGATTCCAGCCAGCTTCCGGCGGCAAGCTCGGCAACGACCTGGTCCATCCGGCTAGGTCCGTTGGCGCTGCTAGTGCCATCGTTGTCCCGCAGCGCCATGCTCTGGCTAGTATCGATCAAAAACAATGCCCGGGAATTCTTGACCAGGCTGCGCTCGGCCCGTTTCTCCAGGCCAAAGAAGAAAAACAGGATGCCGACAAACGCCAGCAGACGCAGCATGAAGAGCAGCACCGCCAGCCCCCGCGGCAATTCGACGCTGTCCCGCAGATACATGTAGGCAGCGTAAAACGCGATGAGGATGCAGATTGCAACCAGCACCAGCCAATGCCACCATTCGGTCAGCGATCGCAGTCGCGCGAGTTGATAATAAACGCCGACGCCTTGTGCCAGAAGTGCCGCGGGAATCATCGGGCGGCTCCTGGTTGCGGGTGGTAGCTGGCGCTATATGCCAGAAACTGCTCGCCAATCAGCAGGCAGACCAAGGCGATCATCACCAGTTGGCTCAGGTTGTAGCCGCTGGCGACCGCCTCTTCCTGGTGGTACTGATCGGCTTGATGGAAGTTGACCTTCACCGGTTCGAGTCTGGTGAGTAACTCCTGGGAGGGGATCGTGGTCAGGTCCCCCTCGGTCGGGTCGGGATTTAAAGCCCAGCGGCGTAGATCGATGTCCCCCTTGGTGGTCATCGGCCAGGCCTCATAAATCCCCGGCCGATCGGTCTCGTCGCCGACGTGATCTGCGGCAGCCGGCCCCAAGGAGGCGGCGATCGTTTTGGCGCCACTTTCCGGGGCTGTAGCTTGCAATTCAATTTTCACACGCGATCCCGGCTCGTCGCCCGGGCGCACGAACACCAGGTTGCTGCGATATTGTGCCGCCTCCAGATTGACCTCCAGCGGCGTGCCGACGGTGCGCGGATCGTCAAGCCGCTTGTTCGTCGCCAGGTACGCCTGCATCTTCAGTACGGTCACGACGATGCTGGGGTTTTTTGCCCAGTCGTTCCATTGCGGAGCCAAAGTGGTGAGCACCGCCACTACGCTCCCCTTGCCCATTTTCTTCTCCAGCACCAGCGGACTGCCGTTGCGCAGCTTTGCCAGCACCGACGTGCCAGAATCGGGCGCGGGCTTCCAGCCTTCGCGAACGTGAAGGTATTTGTCGATCTTGACGCCGCGGATCAGCGGGTTGGTCTGATCGAGGAAGAAGCTGAAGATTGGGTGCCGGAACAGTTCCATGTCGGGCTGGCCGGAATCGAGAGCGGGGGGCAATTCCAGCTCAGCCGCCAAGGGGGCGGGGAAAATGCCTTTGCCGTCGTCATACAGCCGCTTGTTGTAGAAGCCGACGTTGACCTCCGGTCCGCCAAAGATCGCCACGCCGCCGCCGGCACGGACGTATTCGTCCAACAGCGTGACGGCTCGCTCTTCGAGCGTCGGCACGTCGAGAAGATAAATCGCCGTGTAACCCTTGAGCGTTTCCGGCGTCGCATCTCGGAGGAACGAAATGGGCTGTCCTTCCGGCCGGATGCCCGTATTTGATTTCTCCAGGGGGCGGAACGCCACCTCGAGGTAATAGCGGTGCTGCTGCTCGACGGAGCCGTCCAGGACGAGCACCTTTTCCCCCTCGGGAAAATCAATGACGCACAAACGCCGGTTATCCGTGTCCACCGGATCTTCGCCGAGCGTGGCCTCGACCACGTGCTTTCCGTACTGCGGGAAGTAAACCTGGACGCGGCGCACGACCGTCTCGCCCGGGTCGATCTTGTCGATCACGAGCGTCGCCAGCTCGTCCCTGATGCCCTTGAGCTGCTCGGCCGGGGTAACCTTCGCGTCGCCGGGTGGATAAAAAGTCGATTGCAGCTTGAGCTGCACCTTCGTCGCTGGCTGCTTGCCGAAATTGCGGACCTTGACGTTGACAAACAGCGGCACACCGGCGGCACGTGTCTCGTCGGCGGGCGCCAGGTCGACGATGCCGAGGTTCGGCTCCTGGCTGCGGCCGCAGGAGACGAGGTGGATTTCGGCCTTGTGCCGCTTGATCTCCTGGAGCATGGTCTTGATCTCGCTTGGATTCCCCCATTCCTTGGCGCGGAAATCCGACAAGAGATAGACGACGCTCGTCTCGTCCCGGGTCTGCGCCAGTACCTGCTTGACCAGCGCCAGCGCATCCAGCGGACCCACGGAAAGTGCGGTCGCGGCAAACGTCTGCTGCTTCTTTTCCAGCGTCAGATCGAAGGCGCCATCCACCGGCTCGGCATTGAAGTCCGTCCGCTGTGCGGCCGCCTCGGCAGCGCTGCCGGCCGCTGCGCCGCGGGCCCGGGAGAATCGCAGCAGCGTGAATTTTTGCGGACTATCTTCGCTCTTGGCCCGCCCGGCGATATTGCGAATCACCTGCTGGGCGGCGTCGAAGGCACTGGCCCCCAGCGCGCGATCGGTCATCGAGTAGCTGTCATCCAGGAGCACGTAGTGGTGCGTGACCCGGTTGCCCAACAGGGCCAGCCACTGGTCGCGGGTCTTGAGCTGGGCGAGCATCGCCACGATCAAGGCCACGGCCGCCATCCGCGCCAGGAGCAGCAGCAGTTGCTTGAGCCAGATCCACTGCTTGTGCTTCTTGTAGCTGGCCAGCAAGAACTCCATGGCGGCCCACTGAACCCGTTTGTGCCGCATCATGTTGATCAGATGGATCAACAGCGGCACGAGGGCCAGCAGAAAGCCCCACGTCAGTGCCTGGTAGACGAACTGCATGTCAAGGGTTCAGGGTTCAGGGTTCAGG
>Ga0075418_10002006_pt1 | contig 23140 bp, 18 predicted proteins | sample SoiMetdeltSBSDD2_FD_81776 | JGI IMG/M metagenome (GOLD analysis project Ga0075418, IMG submission 81776) | Bulk soil microbial communities from a Populus tree surrounding site in Tennessee, USA - Soil MetaG P. deltoides SBSDD2 | ecosystem: Environmental > Terrestrial > Soil > Tree plantation...
GTCAGCGGAACCCCCGGCGCGCCGTCCGGGACCCGGCCCGGGGACTCGAACCCGACGATCGGTGCGTTCATCGAATTAACCTCGACGACCTGGGTCGGAAGCCCCACGGAAGCGACCGAGAACCTCGCGCCGTCGGTGCCGGACGCGGGATCGGCCTGAACGGTCACGGCCTGAGGCACGGAGAAGTTCACGGGCGTGAACGTGAGCGAGGCGCCGCTCAGCAGATTGATCAGAGTCGAGCCCGAGGTGCGCGCGGTCGCGACCGTCACGTTCGAGGCGGGGGCGGTCGCGAGGCTCACCGTGAAGACCGCCTTTCCACCCTCGTCCATCCAGACGTGGCTCGACGAGACGATGATCTCCTGCGCCGTGTGGTTGTATCCGGCCCGCCGGATCGTGGTGGTGTGACCCAGGTAGTACAGCGCTCCGTCGGGGCCGACCGAGATGTCGATCGCGTTCGTGTTGTCGGTCGCGAAGGAGTCCACGCTCTGCACCGTCGTCCCGGGCCCGACGACCGCGCGCATGATCCGGCCCGAGTTCCAGTCACCCCAGAAGTAGTTGCCGCGATAGGCCGCGGGGGCCCCGGTGGAATCGAAGAACGTGCCGCCGGTGACGGCACCGCCGAGATTCTGCGTCTGTGCCGTGCCGCCGCCGCTCGTGACGTCGGGACCGGCCTGAGCCGCCGTGAACGTCGTCGCCGTCGGCGTCGAGGCGATGAACACCGCGCCGTTGAAGCTCGGGTGGGCCACGCCGGCGATCGTGATCTTCGCGCCCTGGCGAAAACCGTGGGTCGCCGTCGTCGTGAACGTCGAGACGTTGCCGCTCCGCGAGGCGCCGGTGCCCGCGAGGATCGCGCGGGTGTCCGTCGCGTTCGTGCGGTACGTGATCTTCGGCGTGATGTAGAAGTTCGGCGGACCGGGGGCGGGCTGGTCGTTCTCGAAGTCGTCGTATCCGGCGTTCTCGCCGGCGTTGATCGCGAAGATCTGCTCGTAGAGGTCGCCTGGGATGTCGGCCCATAGCGTTCCGGTGCTCCGCTGGAAGGTTGCCTTGAAAGTATTGCGGGTGCCGCGCGCGAAGATGCGGTCGTTGTTCGGCCCCGCCCCGTCGTTGAACGGATTGTCCGCCGGGACGCTGCCGTCGCGGTTCGCGCGCCCGATCTTGCACCCCAGGGAGTTGAGATCGAGGTCGACTCCGAGGCGCATCTCGTTGTCCCCGACGCCCCAGTAGAGCTTGCCGTCCCGGCCGAAGGCGACCGCGCCGCCGTCGTGGTTCCCTCCCGCCGTGGGCAAGCCCGAGACGATCGTAGTCTTGGCGATGCCGACCCCTCCCGAGTCCGTGTAGCGGATGATCTGCTGCTCGCTCGACGAGACGCTCACGAAGAAGTAGACGAAGCCGTTGTTCGCGAAGTCCGGATCGAACGCCAGGCCGAGTAGCCCGCACTCGGACGTCGTCTGGATCGGGGTGATCGTCGCGAACGGTGTCGCGGCGAGCGTCGGGGGCGGGCCGAAGTTCACGATGAGGACGGTTCCGGCCTTCTCCGTCACGAACAGGCGTCCCGACCCGTCGGGGGCCCAGGCCATCCCCGTGATCACGGAGAACACGGGCGAGGTGAACCAGCTCGTTTCGGTCCACGGCTCACCGGCGACGATCGCCGCGCGTCCGGGCGATGCCGCCAGCAAGGACGCGAGGAGGAACATCGGAAGGGCGCGGCCCTTGATTTCCGTGCGCATGAAGGCTCCTGAAACTACGGACAGGACGTCGATCGCTCGGCGCCGGCGGAGTTCTTCCCCCAACTGCCGGCATGCGGTGTCTTCGGACGAACGACGTAGTGGAACACGGCTCCGGGGGCAGGGATGTCGGGGTCCGCGATCGACGTCGTCGCGCTCGGGAATGCAGTGCAGCTCGCCGAGAAGGCCGGGTCGGTCGAGCGTGCCACCTCGTAGGTGCTCGCTCCGGCCTGCGCGGGCCACGAGAGGATTCGCTCGTCGCTCGGGTTCGCGAAGCCGATCATTCCGTCCAGCTCGTCCACGATGCCGAACCCGGGGTCGCCGAAGCACTGATTGTCGTTGTCGTCGTTGGTCTCTCTCGCGCCCGGGTAGGTGAGCGAGTAGGCATCGTCGCAATCCACGGCGCCGCAGCTGGGGCTCACGACCCACCCGTCCCCGTCGGCGTCGCCGTTGCACATCTCGCAGGCGATGACGGTGGACGGCTCCGAGACGTACGCACTCTCGAATCCGCTGTCGTAGACGATCGATAGGGCCAGGAACGCGTAGTGCTGCGTGCACTCGACGATCACGGTCGCGGCCACGCCGATCGGGACCGTCCCGCTCAACGGAATCCAGCCCGCGTCGCGCCGGCGATCGGGAAGTGGGCTCCCCGAGGCCCAGGAGTGGCCGTAGACCCGGTATCCCGCGATCACATCGTTGACGGTGGCCGACCCGTCCGAGAAGAACCCGAGGGCGATCTGGGAGGCGGTCGGCCCCGGCACCACGATCTCGATCTGATGCGGGCCGACGAGCTGGCTCGAAGCGATGCCGGGCTTGGGAATCTCCGCGAGCACGATGTTCCGACCGAGGCCGGTGGCGAAGTCGAACTGTTCGATCGCGGCGGGGTGGCGGACGACCGCAGCCGCCGCGAAGTAGGCGTGATCGCCGTCGTTCGACCGATCCGAGAATTCCGTGACCATGATCTCGGCGCTCTTTCCCGGCGCCACCTTGCCGTGGATGCATCCGTCGATCTCGTAGGTCACGGCCCAGTCGCCCGAAAGATACGTGTAGCCCGGGAACCTCCCGATCCAGCCGTCCTCGTCGGCGAATGAGCCGTTGTCGACTCCGGCGTACAGAGCGGGATTGCCGAACCCGAGCGCCCAGAACGAGCCGATGGTCGATTCCGGCGTCGCGGCCCCCGGACTCACCAGCACGCAATAGGTCCCCGAGCAGGCTGGTTGGAGCTGGCCGAAGTTGAGGGGCGTCGCGCACAGCGCCCGTGCCGTGGTGGGCATCAGCATGCTCGCGAGCGCGAGCACAACGAAACGAAGCGACCAGACGTGTCGCATCGGACGACTGTTCATGATTCGCCTCCCCTCCGAGTCTCGACCCGATGCGCTCATTGTACGTCCGACCACGCCGGGTCAGACGGAGGGAGGCGTTACGACGAAGAATCGGGCGGTCCGACCTTGATTCCGAGCTCTTCCATCTTCCTTCGGAGCGTCGTGCGATGGATGCCCAGCGCGCGAGCGGCGCGAACCTGGTTGCCTCGCGCTTGCCGATAGGCGCGTAGGATCGCCTCCCGCTCGATGTGCTTCAGCGTTCCTTCCTCCGATCCGTTCGCACTGCACGCGCCGTCGGAGGCGCTCGGACCGAGCCCCAGGTGCCGCGCAGTGATGATCCCTCCGTTCGCGGCCTGCGCCGCCCCGACGAGCACGCTTCGGAGCTGCCGCACGTTCCCCGGCCATGCGAACGATTCGAGGGCGGCGATCGCGTCCGGCATCACCGTCGCCCCGCGCCCGGCCAAGAAGTGCGCGGCCAGCGCGCGGACGTCCTCCCGCCGCTCGCGAAGCGGAGGCAATCGCACCTCGAACCCGCGAAGCCGGTAGTAGAGGTCCTGTCGCAGCGTCCCGTCCTCGATCATGCGCTCAGGCAGGCAGTTCGTCGCCGACAGCACGCGAACGGAGACGACGTGGGACTGCGCTGAGCCCACCGGCCGCACGACGCCGTCGTCGAGCACGCGCAGAAGCTTGGCCTGGTGCGGTGGGCTCAGGCATTCGAGCTCGTCCAGGAAGAGGACACCGCCGTCGGCTTCCTTCAGGAGTCCCGCGTGATCTCGATCCGCGCCCGTAAACGCGCCGCGGCGATGCCCGAAGAACTCACTCTCGAAGAGCTCCGCGGGCGTGACCGCGCAGTTGTGCGCGACGAACGAACGCTCCGCCAGGGGAGAGAGCCGATGGATCGCCCGGGCGACGAGATCCTTTCCGGTCCCCGTCTCGCCCGTGATCAGGACGTTCGCGTCTCCGCGGGCGGCGAGCGCCACCAGCTCGCGAACCCGGGCGATCGCGTCGCTCACGCCGACCAGCTCCGTGACCTCGTGCCCCTGCGTCGACGCGGTCGCCGTCCGATCGAGGGCCTTTCTCACCGCGGTGACGAGCACGGCCGGAGCCACGGGCTTGACGAGATAGTTCAGGGCGCCTCGCTGCAACGCCTCGACGACGATGGCGACGTCGTCCTCGACCGTCACGAGAATGACCGCGATCTCCGGATGCCGCTGCTTGAGCTGCGTCAGGAGCTCGAGCCCGTCCATCGACGGCATGCGTAGATCGGTCACGACCAGGTCGGGAGCTCGGGCCTCCACGCTCAGCAAGGCTTCCGCGCCGCTCTCCACACATCGGACGTCCGCGTAGTCCTTCGAGAGCGCGAGCTTCATGTATCGCGCGGCAAGCACGTCATCATCGACGACGAGAATTGACGGGGCTCTCACGAACGCTCGCTGAGAGGATTATCGATCATCGTCACGGAGGTCGGAAGAGGCCGCGAGCGCGATCTTGCGGTTCACGGATCTGCGGCGCGCGCTGAGAAGCGCGCGACCACGCGCGTTGCGAAACGGAAACCCATCGCGAAGGTGAGCGGATTGCGACAGGAGATGCGCACTGCATCAGTGCGCTGCGGCGAGTGAATGTCTCGCGATCTCGACGATACGTTCCAACGCAACCGACCTCCTCGTGAGCAGAACGCATCACCGGCCCGCGAGGACGCGAGGCGAATCCCTCCTCAGCCCGGAAGAAACGCACGCGCCGCTGTCGTTTCGGTCGATGTGGCTCTTCGACGTCCGACTGGAATGCGCGTTGCAGGTCGCCCATCGCCCGGGGACCTGGACCTGGAAGGAGGACATCAACGATGAATTGCTTCGCGAGATCCCTCGTCGTCTTCACGAGTTTCCTCGTCGGGTCGTCGGTGGTGATCCGCGCGCAAACCGCGTCGGAGCACTTCCCGAACGACGATCCGAACGGCACCGCCAACGTCCAGGTGGCGGGCACGATGCAGCTCGGGCTCAAGGTGCAGGGCTTGGGCGCTCCGATCAGGGCGAGCGTCCCGGTGATCGTCGGTGAGTCCGGTCAGCAGGTCGCCGTCGATTCCGCGCGTGCGCTCTGCGTCGAAGCCTCGACCGGCGTGTTGGCGATGGTCTGCGACGATCCCACCTGCACCTTCCCGATCGGCGGGACCAAGACGATCACCTGCGCGAGCGGCCCGACGGGATTCAGCATCACGCGGATCAACACACAGGTGAGCTTCACCGTGTCCCCGACGGGAAGCACGAGGCTCCAGTCGCTCAGTTGCCGGACGCCGTCGGGCAACACACATGGTGACGACCTGCTCGAGCGCGTCCTCGTTCGCGTCGATCCGAACGGCGTCCAGGGAAACGTCGTGTTCCGCGTCCACCACTTTCAGGGTGGCCAGAATCCTCGAACGTTCACGGTGAACACGACGGGCCTGTCGGACGTCGCCCTGCACACCGCCATCCGGGACGGCTACAACGGGATGGGCCTCGGGCTGACGGCAGTGCTCGGGCCGCCTCCGGGCTGCTTCTTCTCCGCCGACCCGGACGATTTCCCGGGGAACCTCACCGAGGTCACGTATTCGGCGGCGACCCAGTCGACGCTCCTGGATTTCGAAATGGACGGCCTGCGGCTCGGCAGCCTGCAGGGCCAGATTCTCACGATGGCCACGCTCGCCACGCCCGCCACGGGGTGCGTCGCCCCGCTCCCTGCCGCGAGCTCGTGCCCGATCAACAACACCAGCTTCCTCGGCAACAAGCAGACGCTGGCTTGGACCTTTCCTGCGGGCTGTCCGCTCCCACCATCGTTCGACGTCGTGAAGGCCGATCTCGCGTGCCGCTGCAACACGTGCGCGACGTGCCTCGAGAACGACGACGGCGCCGACATGCAGGCCTCGGACGCGGTGCTGCCGCTTCCCGGCCAAGGCTTCTGGTACCTCGTGAGGGTGAACGGTGGGACCTGGAACGATTCCGGAACCGGCCTGTGCACGAACCACGACGCCGCGAATCCGCTCGGGTGTCCGTAGTCGAACGATGCCGATCGAAACGTTCTCTATCGAAGGGAGGTCAGGGATGAATCGGATGACAAACGTTTTCAGTCTCGGGCTCGTGGCCTGTCTCGGCGTGGTCGTGGCGACGCCCGTGCGAGCCCAGAACACGCCTTACGCCTCGGAGCACTACTTCAACGGTGCATCGGGCTTCAACGTCGAGCCCGCGGGCGGAAACGTGGAGCTCACCGCGAAGATCAAGAGCTGCCCCGGACCCGGCAACGATTTCTTCTCCTTCACCAAGGTGTATCCCGCTGCGAATCCCGGTATCCCCGGACCCACAGTTGCGACCGACATGGGGACAGGCCTCTGCCTCGCGATCACTCCGTTAGCCGGCGTCGTTTGCACCGTCCCCACTCCGGGGGGTTCGTGCAGTTGCGATTGCGGAGTTGATGCCTTTGGCACCGCCGATTTCAGCATCACGGTGTTGGGCAACGGTGTGACGGTGGCCCCCGAGGGCGTACCGCTCGTCGACCGAGTGAAGGGGCTGGACTGCAAGACCACCGGCGCCAACAACGGGCACGGTTCCGATCTCTTGCAGAAGTTCCTCGTTCGCGTCACCCCGGGCGGCAGCGGAAACCTGGAATTCACGGTGGGTGGCACGACACCGAAGGCGGGAACCAATCCGTTCGTCATCGACACGACGGGAAAGGGCGACCTGCAGCTCCACAACGAGATCTGTGTGGCCTACGCCGCCCTCGGCCTGAATTACATCCTCCATACGAACGCCGACCGCGGCAGCATCGCGGTAAAGCCCTCGAATTTCGACGGCGCCTTCGTCGAGCTGACCTATCCCGTGACCCCGCCGACCGTGACGCAGTTCGATGTGAAGCGCCTGGCGGGTGCCTCCAATCAGACGATCACAACGGAGACGTTGTCACCAGACGCCCCGACCGTCGTCACGCCCGCGCTGAGCGGCTGGGCGATGATGGTCCTGGTCGTGCTGCTCGTGGCCGCCGGCATCTGGATGCTTCGGAGGCGTCAGAAGCTGCAATCGGCTTAAAGGGGGGCCGTCGGGAGAAGTGGGTGACGGGCGATGTCCCGTCACCCACGCTTTATCCTCTCTCTATTCTCTATCGCGTCTCCTCCGCGGCGAGCTTCTCGATCTTCGCCTTCGCGTCCGCCACCCACTTCCGGAAGCCGGCGGGATCGACGAACGCCTTCGCACCCTCTTTCTTCGCCCGCTCCCGCTTCGCGTCGAGATCGAAGAAGCCGGCGTGCGCGGCGAGGAAGATGTCCGGCTTTAGCGACTCGAGCAGCGCGATCGAGCGCCGGTAGTCGTCGAGGATCCCCGGATACGACGGATCGCGGACGAGACGCGTTCCGGGGTTGACGGAGATGCTCCCCGCGAACACCACGTCGTACCGGCGCCCGCCGTCCTCCACCGTCGTCGTCCAGGTCGTGCACCCCGGCGTGTGCCCCGGCGTCGCGCGGGCGGTCAAGGTCACGCCGCCGAGCGCGACGGTGTCGCCGTCCTTCAGGACGCGATCGACCTCCACCGGGTCGAAGTGGAAGTCCTTGCTGTTGGAGAAGAGATAGTCGGTCGTGCCGCCGGACTTCAGCAGGCCGATGTCCGCCCCCATGACGGCGAGCTTCGCGCCGGTCGCCTTCTTCACGTGCGCGAGCGTGCCGACGTGGTCCTTGTGCGCGTGGGAGATCAGCAGCCACCGGATGTCGCCGGGGTCGAACCCGAGCTTCTTGATCGACGCTTCGATCAGCGGCGCCGAGCGGGGCATCGTCCCGTCGAGCAGGATGTGACCGGCGGGGGTCGTGATCAGGTAGACCCCGAGCTCCTTGGTGCCGACCCAGTGGATCGGGCCGACGATCCGGAGCGGCTCCGAAGGCTCGTACCAATCCGGCATGTTCGGCAGCGCCACGGGCGCGGGAGCCGCCGCCGCGAGCAGGAGCGCGAGCGCAGGTGCCCGTCCTCGAAGGCGTACGAGCGGATGGGCCCCGACGGCGCGCACGGAAGCCTCCAAGTCGCCAATGCGGAGGGTATTATCCACGCGTGGGTCTCCAGCCGAACGCCTATCGTGACGGGATGCGCGTGGCGGGCGTCTCCGGACTGTACGCCGCGCTCGGCGGCGCCGTCACGCTCGCCGGCTGGATCCTCGACCTCCCGCGCCTGACCGATTGGAACGGCAGCGGCATCTCGATGTTCGTGAACACCGCGATCTGCGCCCTGCTGAGCGGCCTCGGCATCCTGGTGCTCGCGTTCCGGCCGGCCGGGCCGCGGGCGATCCCGCGGCTCCTCGGCGGTGCCGTGGCGACGATCGGCGTGCTGACGCTCGCGGAGCACGTCTTCGCCGTCAATCTCGGGATCGACACGGCTCTGGTGAGCCGCCCCTGGGGGCAGGCGGCCGCGGCCTCGCCCATGCGGATGGGACCTCCCGCCTCGCTCTCGTTCGCGCTCGTCGGCGTCGCCCTCGTGCTGGCGGTGAGCGGCGCGCCCCGCTCCCGGAGGATCGCGAGCGGGATCGGCATCGGCGCCGTCACGATCGCCGGACTCTCGCTGGTGGGCTACCTCTACGGGGCCCAGCGCCTGTACACCCGGCCGAACGTGACCGCGATCGCGATGCAGACCGCGACGATGATCCTCGCGATCGGCGTGGGGCTGATCGCCGCGATCCCGGAGCGGGGGCTCGCCGCGCTCGTCCGGCGGGACGACCCCGGCGGCGTGCTGATGCGCCGGCTGCTCCTTCCGATCGTGCTGGTGCCGCTTTCGCTCGGCGGGCTGCGCGTCCTCGGCGAGGACCTCGACCTGTTCGACGAGACGTTCGGCGTCGCCGTCCTCGTGTTCGCCATGATCGCGTGCTTCCTCGGCCTGCTCGCATGGACCGCGGCGGGCTTGAGCCGCGCGGACGCGATCCGCCGGCGGCAGCAGGAGGCGCTCCGTGACAGTGAGCGAATGCATCGCCTGCTCGCCGAGATCGGCGTCATCGCGGCGCGGACGAACGTCCCGGGGGGCACGAGCTTGGACGAGCTGACGGACGGGATCTGCCGGCGCGTCGCGGAAGGCCTCGCGGTGTCGCGCTGCGGGTTCTCGCGCGTGGACCTGGACGCCCGGGTCTTCGTGATCGAGCGGGAGCACCACGAGGGATTCCCCTCGCTCGCGGGGATCCATCCGATGGACGACGACAACGCGCCGTTCGTCGAGAGCGGCCTCGCGAAGCGCACGTCGGTGGTGTTCGATTTGAAGTCGGACCCGCGGACCGCGCGGCGCTACGCGACCGCCTTCGCGCCGTTGGGGCTGCGCTCGTCGATCAGCGTGCCGCTCCACCGCGACGGACGCTGGGCGGCGAACTTCTGGGTGTCGCACCACGAGCCCCGGCGATGGACCGACGGCGAGGTCCGGTTGATGCAGACCGTCGCCGAGCGCGTCTGGCTCGTGATGGAGCAGGCGCGCGTGGCCGGGGCGCTCCAGGCGAGCGAGGCGTCGCTCCAGGAGGCCGACCGACTCAAGGACGAGTTCCTCGCAACCCTCGCGCACGAGCTCCGGAATCCCTTGGCTCCGGTCCGGAACGCCGTGCGCTTCCTCTCGATCAAGGGCTCGCTCGATCCCGAGCTCGAGTCCGCCCGCGAGATGATCGACCGTCAGGTCACGCACATGGCCCGGCTGATCGAGGACCTGACCGACGTCAGCCGGATCAGCCGCGGGAAGCTGACCCTGCGCCGTCAGGAGCTCGACCTGCGGGACGTCGTCCGCGACGCCGTCGATCTCGCCCGCGGGGGGTTCTCCGAGAAGCGCCAAGCCCTTCACGTCGTTCTCCCCGAGGAGCGTCTGTGGGTGGACGGCGACCCGGTGCGCCTCGGCCAGATCGTCGGCAACGTGCTCAACAACGCCTGCAAGTACTCGCACTCGAGGGGAAGGATCGAGCTGCGCGCGGCACGCGAGGCCGGAGACGTCGTCCTCGCGGTGCGCGACGACGGGATCGGCATCGCGGAGGAGATGCTCCCGAGGGTGTTCGACATGTTCGTGCAGGCGGATCAGGCGCTCGAGAGGAGCGCCGGCGGGCTCGGGATCGGGCTCGCGCTCGTGCGCGGGCTCGTCGATCTGCACCGGGGGTCCGTCGAGGCGCGAAGCGACGGGTTGGGGAAGGGGAGCGAGTTCGTCATCCGCCTCCCGGCGCTCGCCGAAGCGCCCTCGCGCGCCGAGCTCGCGCCCGCGGACGCTCCGGTGTCGCCTTCCGTCGTTCAGCGCTTCCTCGTCGTGGACGACAACCTCGACTCCGCCACGAGCCTCGCGCTCCTCTTGAAGCACGAGGGGCACGAGACGCACGTGGCGTACGACGGGGTACAGGCGGTCGAGCGGGCGGAAGCGCTCCTTCCCGACGTCGTGCTGCTCGACATCGGCCTCCCCAAGCTGAACGGGTACGACGCCTGCCGCGCGATCCGGAGCGCCCGTCCGGACGCCCCGACGCTCATCGTCGCCCTCACCGGCTGGGGTCAGGAGGACGATCGCCGCAAATCGCAGGACGCCGGCTTCGACGGGCATCTGGTCAAGCCCGTCGAGTACACGACCCTGTGCAGGCTCCTCCTCGACCTGCGCGCGAAGCGCGAGCTGAGCGGGCCCTCTCTCGGCTGACATGCGCTCCCGGGGCATCGCGACGTGGCGGTGAGCGGCCGCACGGTGGGGGTCTCGAAGTCGGTCGTCGCGGCGCTCCTCGCCACGCTCACGCTCGCCGTGTTCGCGCAGGTGTCGGGCTTCCAGTTCCTCAGCTACGACGACACCGAATACGTCACGGGGAACGCCCGGGTCCGGGGGGACCTGACCCCCGCCGGCGTCGCGTGGGCGTTCACGACGATGACGGCGGCCAACTGGCATCCGCTGACCTGGATCTCGCACATGGCCGATTGGTCGCTCTACGGCCCGCGCGCGGGCGGGCATCACGTCACGAGCCTCATCCTTCACCTCGCCAGCGTGCTGCTCCTGTTCCAGGCGCTGTGCGTGGCGAGCGGGGCGACGGTGCCGAGCGGGGTCGTCGCGGCGCTGTTCGCCATCCACCCGCTCCACGTCGAATCGGTCGCCTGGATCGCCGAGCGGAAGGACGTCCTGAGCACCCTGTTCCTGATGCTCGCGCTCCTCGCCTACGCCCGCTACGCCAAGCGCCCGAGCCGCGCGCGCTTCGCGTGGGTGGCGCTCGCGATGGCGGCCGGGCTGCTGGCGAAGCCGATGCTGGTCACCCTCCCGGTCCTCCTTCTGATCCTCGACTACTGGCCTCTGGGAAGGCTCGCCTCGAAGGCGGACCTCAGGACGCTCGCGATCGAGAAGCTCCCGCTCGTGCCGCTGGTCGTCGCCTCGTCGATCGTCACGTTCGTCGCGCAGGCGCGGTGGGGGGCCGTCCGCACGCTCGAGCAGCTGCCGTTCGCCGCGCGGGCCGAGAACGCGCTCGTGTCGTACGTGCGCTACCTCGCCAAGGCGGCCTGGCCGACGGACCTGGCGGTCTTCTACCCGTACACGGAGCTCCCGCCCTGGCAGGTCGGGCTCGCGCTGGTCGTGCTGGGCGGCGTCACCTACGGCGCGCTCAGGCTCCGGCGCAGCCATCCCGCCCTGATCACCGGCTGGCTCTGGTATCTCGTGTCGCTGCTCCCCGTGCTCGGCCTCGTGCAGGTCGGCGAGCAGGCGATCGCCGATCGGTACACCTACGTGCCGATGATCGGCCCGTTCCTGGCGGTTGCCTGGGGCGTCCCCGCGATCCCGTGGCTGTCCTCTCCCGCGCGCCGCGCCGGGGCGGTCGTCTGGATCGCCGCCCTCGCCTTCGTCGCGCACGTGCAGGCGGGGTACTGGCGGGACACGCTGACATTGTTCCGTCACACGCTCCGCGTCACCGAGGGGAACTACGTCGCGCACCAGGTGGTCGGGGACGCGCTCGCCGTGAGCGGTGCGCTCGACGAGGCGGTGGGTCACTACGAGGAGGCGCTTCGCGCCCGTCCCGACAGCCGCGTCGTCCAGGGCAACCTCGCGGGGGTCCTGTACCTCCAGGGGAAGATGGCCGACGCCGAGCGGCACGCGCGCGAGGCGCTGGCGATCGATCCGCGCTTCGCCCGCGCGCGGACCACGCTCGGGCTCGCGCTCGCCGAGCAAGGGAAACCCCAGGAGGCGATCGCGGAGCTCGAGCGCGGACTCGCGATCGAGCCCGACAACGTGCCCGGCAACTACAACCTCGGGATGCTGCTGTTCAGGCAGGGGAGGCTGGAGGAGGCCGTCGCCTGCTTCCGGCGGGTCGTGGCCGCGCGCCCGGAGGAGATCGGGGCGTACGGCTACCTCGCCCGAGCGCGCCTCGCGAGCGGAGACGTCGACGGGGCGCGCCGGGAGATCGAGGCCGGCCGCGCCCACGGGTTCGTCCCCTCCCGCGAGCTGCGGGAGCAGCTCGATCACGTCGCGGCGGGCCGCTAGGCCCGCCGAATTGGTCGTCCAACCGCCGGTTGCCGCTCCCCCGGGCGGTCGTATCCTGTCGCACATGAGCACCCACGCGATGCCCGACGCCGACACGATGTACCGCGCGCTCTCCCGGAAGGACCCGGAGTTCGACGGCCTGTTCTTCACGGGGGTCCGGACGACCGGGATCTTCTGCCGCTCGACGTGCACCGCGCGCAAGCCCAAGCGCGAGAACGTCGTCTTCTTCCCCGACGCGCGCGAGGCGCTCCTCGCGGGGTTCCGGCCTTGTCTCGTCTGCCGGCCGATGGAGACCCGCGACACGACGCCGCCCTCGTTCACGGCGCTCCTTTCCGATCTCGCGAGGAACCCGCCGCGCCGCCTCTCGGACGACGAGGTGCGCGCGCGCGGCGTGGACCCCGTGGCCCTCCGACGCTGGTTCAAGAAGCGGCACGGGCTGACCTTCCACGCCTACCTGCGGGCGCTCCGGATCGGCGAGGCGTTCGGGCGGATCGCGCACGGCGACGCTCCGCTCGACGCCGGCCTCTCCGCCGGTTGGGAGTCGGCGAGCGCATTCGGTGAGGCGTTCAAGAAGCTCACCGGGACCGTGCCGTCGCGAGCGCGGGGCGGCACGCTGGTCCGCGTCTCGCGGATCACGACGCCGATCGGCCCGATGCTGGCGGGGGCGACCGAGCGCGGGATCTGTCTGCTCGAGTTCGTGGACCGCCGGATGCTCCCCACGCAGCTCGACCGGGTGCGGAAGGTCCACGGCTCGTCGCCGGTTCCAGGGACCAGCCCGCACTTCGATCGGATCCAGGACGAGCTCGACGGCTACTTCCGCGGCGAGCTGCGCGCCTTCGCGACGCCGCTCGACGTCGTCGGCACACCGTTCCAGAACGCGGTGTGGGACATGCTGCGCACGATCCCCTACGGGCAGACGCGCTCCTACGCCGAGCAGGCGCGGATGATCGGCAGGCCCGAGGCGGTCCGGGCGGTCGCGCGCGCGAACGGCGACAACCGGGTGGCGATCGTGATTCCCTGCCATCGCGTGGTCGGGTCCGACGGCTCCCTCACCGGGTACGGGGGCGGGCTATGGCGGAAGGAGCGGCTGCTCGCGCTGGAGCGGCGGCCGAGGGCGTGATGCGGTGACCGGGCTCGCGCGCGCAGGCGTCCTCGCCGTCGCGGTCCTCGCCGCGAGCGCCGCGTCCGCCTCCGACTCCTGGTCGAAAGGGCTGGCCCGGCGGGGCGTGGACCCGGGTCTCGTGGCGAACCCGATCGAGGTCACGCCGGAGATCCGGGCGGCGGCGGACGCGCTCTCCGGCGGCCCGGCGGGCACGGTCGACCAGCTCCGCCGGATCCAGGAGGCGCTGTTCGACGCCTCGCGGTTCACCTTCGACTACGACGCGAAGCTGACCTACACCGCCGCCGAGGCCCTCGCCGCGCGGCGGGGGAACTGCGTCGCGTTCACCAACTTGTTCATCGCGATGGCGCGGGCGCGGGGCTTCCGCGTGCGTGCGGGCTTCGTCACGCCGCGCGCCGTCGGCGAGAAGCGGGGCGACCTGATCTACGTCGCGGCGCACGTCGTCGCGGTCTACCCGCTCCACGACCGGGCGATCGTGTTCGACTTCTACCGGACGCGCGAGGACGAGACGCCGCGGATCCGGCTGCTCGACGACTTCGAGCTCGCCGCGCTGTACGTCAACAACCGCGCCGTCGAAGCGCTCGGCGCGGGCGACTTCGCGACGGCCGAGCGGCAGCTGGACGCGGTCGTCGCGCTCGCCCCCGGCTTCGCGGGAGCGCACGGGAACCTCGGCGTGCTCCGGAGACGGCGCGGGAACATCGAGGGGGCGTTCGACGCCTACCGGCGCGCGCTCGCCCTCGAGCCGCGGAGCCCCGTGATCCTCGGCAATCTCGCCGCGCTCTACCTCGGGCTGGGGATGGAGCGGGAGGCCAAGGACGCGCTCGCGCTCGCCGATCTCCGCCGCGCGACGCCCTACACGATCCTGGCTCGCGGGGACCTGGAAGCGGCCGACGGGCGGTTCGACGACGCGCGGCGCCGCTACCGCCGGGCCGCTCGGATCGCGCCGAACATCCCCGAGCCGTACGTCGCGCTCGCGCGGCTGGCCCAGAGGACGGGGCGTCCCGACGAGGCGCGGCGCGCCGCGAAGCGCGCGGTCCGGGTCGATCCCACGAACGCCGACGCGAAGGCGATCCTCGCGACGCTCGCGGCGCCTTCGCTCTAGCGCCCTCCCGACCGCCCGAGGAGCCCTTCGCGCAGACCGACGTTCGGAGGGCTCGAGCCCAGCCAGATCGAGAACAGCACTCGCTGGAAGTCCTCCCCCGGGATCACGGCGGCGTCCTTCCCCTTCACCGTGACCGTCACCCCCGTCTCCGGGAGGTAGGTGAGGACGATCGTGTCGTCCTTCTTCACGTCGGCCATCGCGCCGTTGAGCGTCGCGAGCGACGGCGCGAGCGCGGCCCTCTTGTCCCCCGCGTTCTTGTCGAACCCCTCGGTCCAGGCCTCCGCGAGCTTCTCCCGACCGACGCTGCGGACGAAGGTCATCGTCAGCCGCTTCGTCGCGGAGGACGCGAGGATCGCCGAAGGATCCGAGGTCTCCTCCTCGAGATAGAGCCCGGCGACGTAGACATCCACCATGAGCACGGTCGCCTCGCGGAGCCCGGTGCCGTTGAGCACGAGCGTCTTGCCGCCGACGGTCGCCCGGTCCGGCACGTCCACGCCCGCGAGACGGGCCGCCGACGCGGGCGTCGCGGCGAGCGCGAGACAGAAGAGCGCCGCGCGCCTCATCCGGTCAGCCGCGCGGGGCGGCGGCGAGGACGTCCTCGCCCACCTCCCCGGCGTAGCGCTTGAAGTTCTCGCGGAACATCCCGGCGAGCTTCGCCGCCTGGGCGTCGTACGCGGCCGGGTCGGCCCACGTCTTCCTCGGGGCGAGGACCTCGCTCGGGACCTCCGGAACGGAGGTCGGGATGCTTAGCCCGAAGACCGGATCCGCCGCGAGCGCGGCTTCCGGGATCGTCCCGGAGAGCGCCGCGCGGATCACCGCGCGCGTGTGGGGGATCGCCATGCGGTGGCCGGTGCCGTAGGCGCCTCCCGTCCAGCCCGTGTTGATGAGCCAGACGCCGGGGGCATGTTTGCGGATCCGCTCCCCGAGCTGCTTCGCGTAGGTCCCCGGCGGGAGGGGGAGGAACGGCTCCCCGAAGCAAGCGGAGAAGGTCGCCTGGGGCTCGCGCACGCCGCGCTCGGTCCCCGCGACCTTCGCGGTGTAGCCGGAGAGGAAGTAGTACATCGCCTGCTCGGCGGTCAGCTTCGCGATCGGCGGCAGGACCCCGAACGCGTCCGCGGTGAGGAAGATCACGTTGCGGGGGTGCCCGGCGCGCCCTTCCCGGACGATGTTGGCGAGCTGGTCGATCGGATAGGCGGAGCGGGTGTTCTCGGTCTTCGCGTCGCTGTCGAGGTCGAGCCGGCCGGCGTCGTCCATCACGACGTTCTCGAGCACCGTCCCGAAGGTCCGGGTCGTCGCGTAGATCGCCGGCTCGTGATCGGCGTTGAGGCGGATGACCTTCGCGTAGCAGCCCCCCTCGAAGTTGAAGACGCCGTCGTCGCTCCACCCGTGCTCGTCGTCGCCGACGAGGGGCCGGTCGGGGTCCGCGGAGAGCGTGGTCTTCCCCGTCCCCGACAGCCCGAAGAAGAGGGCGACGTCGCCGCCCCGGCCGACGTTCGCGGAGCAGTGCATCGGGAAGACGCCGCGCTGCGGGTAGAGGAAGTTGAGCACCGTGAAGATCGACTTCTTGATCTCCCCCGCGTACTTGGTCCCGCCGATGAGCACGATCTTCCTGCTGAAGCTCAGGATGACGAATGCCTCGGAGCGGGTCCCGTCGCGCGCGGGCTCCGCCTGGAACGACGGGGCGTGGAGGACGTGGAACTCCGGGCGATGCCCCGACAGCGCGTCCCCGTCGACACGGAGGAAGAGGTTGCGGGCGAACAGCGCATGCCAGGGGCTCTCGGTGACGAGGCGGATCGGGAGATCGCGCGAGGGGTCGGCCCCGGCGCGGAGGTCCTGCACCCACAGCTCCCGCGAGCGGAGGTGACCGCGCACCTGGTCCAGCAGCGCGTCGAACTTCGCCGCGTCCATCGGCTGGTTGACCGAGCCCCACGCCACCAGCGGCTCGCCGACCGGGTCCCGCACCACGAACTTGTCCTTGGGCGACCGGCCGGTGTAAGGGGTCGTGTCCACCACCAGCGCGCCGCCGACGCCGATCCGGCCGAGCCCTCGCCGGATCGTCTCCTCGTAGAGCGTCGGCGGCAGGTCGTTCCGATGGATGCGGGGCGCGTCGTCGAGGCCGAGGGAGTGGATCGAGTCGGCCGTCGCGGTCGAGGTCGTCATGTCGGTCCTCTCTTGCATCGTGCTCGGTTCCGAAGGCCGGCGAGACAAACCCCGCCCCCGAGGGGGGCAGGATAGCGCGTTTGGGCGGCTCGCCGCCGCTTGACGGCGCCGTCCCCCCCCGGCTACGGTCCCCCGCCCATGAGCGCGACGTGGATCGACGGTACCGAGGCGCTCGACGCCTGGCTGGGGACGATCGAAGCCGGTCCGGTCGCAGTCGACACCGAGGCCGACTCGTTCCACCACTACCGGGAGAAGGTGTGCCTGATCCAGCTCAGCGCCGGATCGCGCCATGCCCTGGTCGATCCGCTCGCGTCGATCGACCTCGCCGCGCTTCGCCCGGTGCTCGCGGACCCGTCGGTCGAGAAGCTCCTCCACGGTGCCGACTACGACGTGCGGCTGCTCCATCGCGACCTCGGGTTCGAGGTCCGGGGGCTGTTCGACACCATGATCGCCGCGCGGCTGGCCGGGGAGCCCGCGTTCGGGCTCGCCGCGCTCCTCGAGAAGCACCTTCGCGTCACGCTCGACAAGGCGCACCAGCGCGCCGACTGGTCGAAGCGGCCGCTGACGGCCGCGCTCCGCGACTACGCCGTCGCCGACACGCGCTTCCTCGCTCCGCTCGCGGAGATCCTACGCGAGCGTTTGGCGCACCTCGGCCGGACGGAGTGGGCGCGGGAGGAGTGCGAGCGGATCGAGAGCGTGCGCTGGCGAGAGCGGCGCGACGACGACCCCGAGCCCTTCCGGAAGACGAAAGGCTCGCGTGTCCTCGATCGCGCCGGGCTCGCCGTGCTGCGGGAGATCTGGGGTTGGCGCGATGCGGCGGCGCGCGGACGGGACAAGCCGCCGTTCCGCATCCTCCGCGACGAGGTGCTGGTGGCGCTCGCCAAGAGCCCGCCCGCCGCGATCGGCGATCTCGCGCAGGTCGCCGGGTTCCCGGAGTTCCTCTTCCGCTCCCCGGCGGCGCACGATCTGGTCGCTGCCGCCCAGCGCGGCGCGGCGGCCCCCCAGGAGAGCTTGCCGGAGATCCTCCCGAGCGTCCGGCCCAAGCTCGACCCGCAGGTCGCCTCCCGCGTGGAGCGGTGCAAGGCCGTCCGCGACGTGTTGGCGCGGGATCTGGAGCTGGAGCCCTCGATCCTGGCCAGCCGGGGAGTACTGGAGGAGATGGCGCGGCGGGAGGTCGGGGGCGGGGACCCGTGGACGGTTCCCGAGCTCAGGACCTGGCAGATGGCGCTTCTCCGCCCACGGTGGCCGCAACCTTGATTTCCACCGATGCCGCGCGCTTTCCGGCCCGGCCTCCGGCGCCGCGTCAACAAGCTTGCGGCCACCGCGGCGGGTCTCGTCTTTCGGGGGGCCGGCGCGTACCATCTGCGAGATGACGGCCACCGCTCTTTCCGCGCTCCTGACGCTCGCGGCCGCAGCAGCGGCTCCGCCGGCTCCCGCGACCCCTCCCGTCCCTCAGGCGGCTCCCGAAGCGGCGCCGAGCCGGGCTTGGCTGGGGGTGTTCCTCGGAGACGCGGTCGATGGCGGCGTGCAGATCCTCGACGTGGTCCCCGGCGGTCCGGCCGCTCAGGGGGGACTTTCCCGCGGGGACATCCTGATCCGGATCGACGCCGCGGACGTCGGCGACCGCGGGGCGCTGCGCCGGGCCTTCCGGGAGATGGTGCCGGGGAAGACCGCCTTCGTCACCGTGCTCCGCGACGGCCAGTCGCGAACCGCGCCGGTGGTGCTGGGGTCCGCCCCCCCGCCGGCGTGGAGCGTCTTCGAGCTCCCCGCCGCCGCCCCGCGCGCCGCGTCGTCCGACGCCGCGCGAGCGCTCGAGCTGGCGGCGCTGGGGGCCGTCTCCGCCGACCGCGCGTTGGGTGCGGGGTTCGAGGAGGTTCCGGCCGAGCTACGAGCGCATCTCGGCGGCAGCGCGCGCGCCGGGGTACTGGTCACACGCGTGAGCGCCGGAGGCCCATCCGCCGGGCGCCTTCGCACCGGCGACCTCGTCGTCGAAGCCGACGGCGCGCCGACGGCGGCCGTCGCGGATCTCGACGGGCTCGTGCTCGCCCGTCGCGCCGGCGTGCTCCGTGTCAAGGCGATGCGCGCGGGGAGGCCGGTGATCGCCGAGATCCCGTTCCAGGTGCAGCGCCCCGAGGACGCGGCCCGCGAGCGGCGGGCGCTCGCGCTCGAGGAGACGATTCGCGAGCTCGAGGGAACTCTGGCGGGGCTCAAGCGCGAGCTGGCCATGCTCAAGGGCGCTCCCCGATGAGGCTCGCGACCGCCGCCGGCCTCGCGCTCTTCGCAGCCGGGGCGGCGGTCGCGGCTCCCTCGCCACGTCCCGCGCTCCTCGCCGATCTCCCCGACGATGTCCTCGCCGCCGCGAGGCGAGCGGCCCCCGAAGGGGCGTCGTCCGCGGCGGTCCTCGATGCGGTCTTCGCCGCCGCCCGTCCCTACGGCTTCACCACCCCCGGACTCCGCGTGCTCACCGATCGCCGGTGGTTCGAGGTCGCGTCCGTCGAGGGGCCGGGAGCGCCGGTGCTGGAGATCCGCCGGTGGCCCGGCGATACGGTCGTCGCGTTCTACCGGCTCGCGGGGGAGGGGACCGGAGCCGCGGCGCCGCTCCCCGGGCTCCGCCCGATGGGGCGGCCGGTCGAGGTCGGGGACTGGGGATGCCGCGACGCCGATCTCGAGACCGCCGGCGGAGAGCACGCCGTGGTCTGGTGCGAGCACCGTTCGGAGCGTGGGCGGCTCGGGGCCCTCGGCGTCCCGGGGGACGCCGGCTTCGGCCCGTCGGCGCTCCCCGACCTGCGCGATGCGGTCCTCGCGGTCGTGCGGCGCGCGAGCGTCGGAGAGCTCCCTGCCGCGGAGCTCGCGCCGCCGATCCTCCCCGACCTGTACGCCCCGCCGCGTGCGGCGGACGAGCGCCGCGACAGCTGGGAATCGTTCCAAGGGGCCGAGTTCACGCTCGGGTTGCCGCCGGGTCTCCGCGCGATTCGCCTCGACGCCGGGATCGATCCTCCCCGCCCGGTCCCCTCCGCGACGGCGTGGATCCGCGGCCGGTTCGTCGACCGCGACGGCGCGAGCGTCGCGGTGGGCGACGGAACGCGCGCGGGCTACGTCGCGCTCCTCGGCACACCCGACGAGGCGTGGCGCGCCGGCGTCGGCCCTCCGCTCGGGGCGCCGCGCGCGGAGCGGCTCGACGAGGCCCGGCTCGACGACCTGGTCACCGAGTGGACCGGAGCCTCGCGCGCCACCGTCAGCCATTGGAAGGAGGACGGGTTCCCAGGGGACTGGCTCGTCTTCCGGCTTGCGACGAAGGGGCGAGGCGTGGAGATCGGTCTTCCGGTCGTCGCGGGGTGGCGGTCGCTCGCGCTCTTCTGGATCCCGGTCACCTGGCGCGAGGCGGGGCTCGCGCCGGCGCCTCCCCCGATCGACCTCGCGGCCTCGCTCGGGATCAAGTTCGACCGCCTCGGCCCCAGCGAGCAGAAGCGGCTCGGCCTCGTCGAGGGTTACCTGACCGTCGGTGGATTGAGGCTGGACGTGCCGCGCGGCTTCTGGCCGGTCGCCAACCTCGGCGCGACCGACGGTCTTCCGGTGACGTTCGTCGACGCGGCGGGGAAGCTCCTCGGCCGGCTCGAGCGGCGGCCGGCCGGCGCGCCCGAGCTCACCCCGGACGCCTCGCAGGGCTGGACGGCGTTGCCGCGACCGTCCGCCCAGCGCGCGTCGGCGGTCTGGGTCCGAGACGACGGGGCCGCGGTCCTCGTCGCCAAGGACGGCTCGGGGTTCGTGCTCCTTCCGGAAGGGGATGCGCCCGATCGGCGCGAGGCGTGGCGGCGGATGCGGGAGAGCGCGGCGTTCGTTCGCGCGGCCCGACGCGAGTCCGCGCCGGGCCGCTCCTGAGCGGAAGGCTTACCGCAGCTCTCTGGCGAGCGACTTCAGCCTCATCTCGAGGCTCTGCTGAGGCGTGGCGCTCGCGATCGCGACCGGACCCCCGACCCCGCGCACCGGGCCGTTGGCGCTGGCCGCCGAGGCCTGGATGGTGTCCGAAGGATTGATTGGTTTGAAGCCCGGGGGAAGGGGAACGGGTGTCGGCATCGGGGGCCGCCCCATCGGTACCTCGTGCTTGATGACGAGGCGCTTTGCGACGGGACCGTGTGTGTACTCCAGGTCCGTCGACTTCGGCGGTTCGATGTACGCGAACGCGGCGCCCGCGAGCGTCAAGCCGAGCACGACTGCAATCGGTGTTTTCAGCCGCATGCCTGAGCCTCCTTTTGGTCTACGAGCCGGATGGTCCCTTATACGTCGCCCCGCTCGCCGGGGGCAAGCGTCTCGGCAAGACGATGTGGAGAATTCCCAGCAGCGCCCCGGCGGCGAGGAACACCAGGGCGAAGGGGAGCGGGTCGTGCTCGAGGGCGGCGACGAACAGCCCGCGGAACCAGACGCGGCCGGCGAAGAAAACCGCCGCAAGAACGAGGCAGACCGTGCCGCCGCCGATCATCAGGAAGTCGCGCGCGCGGGACGCGCGGGTCACGGCAGCACCCGGAGGAGCCCGGCGAGGCTCGCCACGACGGGACGGCCGGTCGCGGAGAGCTCCGACGGCGAGCTCGAGCCGCCGGCGATCAGGACGACGTCCACTCCGGCGCGTACCCCCGCCTCGGCGTCCAGCGCCATGTCGCCGACGTAGACCGCCTCGGAGCGCGCCACCGCCATCGCGCGAAGGCAGGCGAGGATCATCGCGGGGTCGGGCTTCAGCGCGCCGGCGGTCTCCGGTCCTTCGATCGCCCGGAAGTACCGCCGCGCATCCAGCCCCTCGAGGATCCGCTCCGAATACGCGGCCGGCTTGTTGCTCGCGACGCTCATCGCGTAGCCGCGGTCGTGGAGCGCGTCGAGCGTCTCGAGGAGACCGGGCGCGGGGCGCGAGCCGGCGAGGCAGGCCCGGTCGTAGGCCTCGCGGAAGATCGCCGTTCCCTCCGCGACCCGGTCCGCGCCGACAGTCTCGGCCATCAGGTGGCTCAGCCCGGCGCCGACGCGTCCGCGGACGTCATCGACCGGGAGCGCCGGGAGGCGGAACGCGGCGCGTGCGGCGTTGACCGCGGTCGCGATCCCCTCGTAGCCGTCGATCAGCGTTCCGTCGAGATCGAAGACGATCCCCCGCTTGCGCCGCGACACCCGGTCAGTCGCCCGCCGCGAGCCGCCACCGCACCGTGCGCACGGCCGCTTCGTGCCGCTTCAGGTTGAATCGTCCCTGGTCGCACGCGAGGCAGCCCGCCGACGTCCGGTACCGCGTGCGGATCGCGCAGTCGAACGACGGATACCAGACGCGGAAGCGGAGGCAGAAGAAATCGTCGGCGGTGTCCCGAGGGCCCGGGGGTATCGGGCCCCGCACGCCGTCGTCAGCGTCGTGGCACGAGTCGGACATTCCGATCACCTCGAAGTCGGTGAGTATACTACGCGTCCGGAGACGCCAACGTGCGACCGTATCGCGTCGGAATCGCCGGGGCCACCGGCCTCGTCGGGCAGCGGTTGCTCGCGCGCCTTTCGGCCCACTCGTGGTTCCGCATCGGCGCGCTCGGCGCGTCCGAACGCTCCTCCGGCCGGACGTTCGCCGAGGCCGCGCGGTGGATGCTCCCGACCGCGATGCCGGAGGCGATCGCGCGGATGACCGTCGGCGGCTGCACGCCGTCCGACTTCGCGGGATGCGATCTCGTGCTGTCCGCTCTCGACTCGGGCCCCGCGCGCGAGATCGAGCCCGAGCTCGCCGGCGCGGGGATCGCCGTCGTCAGCAACAGCGCGGCCCACCGCATGGAGCCCGGCGTCCCGCTGATCATCCCCGAGGTCAACGGCGCGCGGCTCGGAGCCGAATCCGGGGGCGGCCCGCGTCTCGTGACCAACCCGAACTGCTCGGTGACCGGCCTCGCGCTCGCGCTCGCGCCGCTCCACAGGAGCTTCGGCGTGCGGCGCGCGATCGTCGCCACCCTTCAGTCGGTGTCGGGGGCGGGACTCTCCGGTCCGCGGGCGATCGAGATGCTGGACAACGTCGTGCCGTACATCGCCGGCGAGGAGGAGAAGATCGAGGCCGAGCTCGGGAAGATCCTCGATGCCTCGATCGCGGTCGCGGCCCATTGCCACCGCGTGGGGACGACGGAGGGGCACCTCGAGGCGGTGTCCGTCGAGCTCGCCCGGCCCGCGGGACCGGCCGACGCGATCGCCGCGATGGAGGCCTTCCGCGGGGACGTCGAGGCGCTCGGGCTGCCGACCGCGCCCGCGAGGCCGATCGCGGTCCGGCGGGA
>Ga0075418_10002010_pt1 | contig 23101 bp, 18 predicted proteins | sample SoiMetdeltSBSDD2_FD_81776 | JGI IMG/M metagenome (GOLD analysis project Ga0075418, IMG submission 81776) | Bulk soil microbial communities from a Populus tree surrounding site in Tennessee, USA - Soil MetaG P. deltoides SBSDD2 | ecosystem: Environmental > Terrestrial > Soil > Tree plantation...
CAGGTCGGGTCGACGTTGTGCGGTCATAAATCCGAGGCTGGCACCCAAGCGCGACCCCAGGAAGGGCAGATCCGGCCACTCAACAGCCGGTCCCGCTTGCTTGTCACCTGTCCGAACCCCAGTGTTGCAGTGGAAGTGCAACCGCTCTGCGCGAAGATCACCGAGCGCGGCCTGAAGCGCAGGCACCCTGCCTGCTCAACCGCGAAAGATCACCAATCGCGAAGGTGCTGACATCGCCCGGGCTGGTGATGTCGTGGTCGCGTGGACGAGATCCAGCACTCGGGTCGGGCCGTTCTCCATCGGCATTTTCACTTGCCCAAAGGGCCTCTCAGAGCAGTGCGTGAAATTCCTGTGACACCCCAGGCCTCCAAGGGCCTGAGGCGCTCAACAGAGAGCGACTGATATCGGCTCTCACTAGGCGATTTGATCGTGGGAGCAAGCAGACTCGAACTGCTGACTCCTTGCTTGTAAGGCAAGTGCTCTAACCAACTGAGCTATGCTCCCGGGCCGCTGCGACAGTCTATGGCCACGCGCTGCGAATGTGACCAGAATCAGATCGTGACGGCTATGGCACACCTGGCGGCAGCGCCGCGAGCCCCTGAGGATCGGTGGCGAGTCGCAGCACAGATCGTCGACGGCTTTGCTCAGTTGAATGACAACGCCGCCACGCTCTTTGGCGCGCCCGCCGAGGGCCTGCGCACCTAGAGCGAAAAAGTTGCAGACATTCGAGGCTCGTGACCTCGTTCAGATGAGCCGTGTGGCCGAGTCGATGCCGGGCGTATGCGCCAGAGGAGACTAATGTTGCGGTCTTGGCTCGACCAATTCTCCACGACTGGCCACTGGAGCAGGCATGCTGAACAAGAACCTCGCGGCTGGTCTCGGGGCGTTGACCGGCCTGGTCGGTTTGGTCGGCATGATTCGACTCGCATCCGGCGCCTTTACCCATGGCATGTCGACATTCGCCTGGGCTGCGATTCTCGCAGCGATGCTGCCCTGGATCGGGTACGCGGCTTGGCGCGGCCGCCACGGTCACCTGACTCGGCGCCGCGCTCTGGCGGTGCTGGCGCTTGACCTGGTCGGGTGCGTTGTGGTGTGGCTTTTCGTGCTCGGCCCGGTGATTGCCTTGAGTTGCTCACTAGCCGCGTTCGCGGTCATCTGGGTCAGTGACTGGCCAGCTCGCCGCCCAATCACCGAAGAGCGGTTCGTACACATCGAGGAACTGCACCGCGCGGATGACTCTTGAACGCGATCTTCCAGCACACGGCCAGAACGGCTTCCGCTGCAAGTCGGTACACACGAGCGCAAGTAGAGTGAATCATTGTGGCTGGACCCGACTTCGTCGTCGCGCTCGCTGACCTTGATAAGGCCTTGAGCTCGATCGAGGCTGTCGTCGGCCCCGACCGAAAGCGTGCCGAGATCGCCGAGTTGGAGCGGCAGGCATCAGCTCCTGACCTGTGGGACAACCCCGACAACGCCCAGAAAGTGACATCTCGGCTGTCGGCGTTGCAGGCCGAAGTGGACCGACTCGTCGGGATGCGATCGCAGCTTGAGGACATCGGCGTATTGGTGGAGCTAGGCCAAGAAGAAGGCGATCCGGCCAGCCTCGCCGAGGCGGCAGAGTCACTCAGTTCCCTTCAAAAGGCCGTAGAGGCACTCGAGGTACGAACGCTGCTCGCGGGCGAGTACGACGAACGTGAGGCGCTCATCACGATTCGTTCTGAGGCCGGTGGCGTAGATGCGGCCGACTTCGCGGCGATGCTGCTGCGGATGTATTTGCGCTGGGCTGAACGTCATCGTTACCCGACAGAGGTCTATGACACCTCCTACGCCGAGGAGGCGGGCATCAAGTCCGCCACATTCCAGGTCAAGGCGCCCTTCGCGTACGGAACGTTGTCGGCCGAGCAAGGTACCCATCGCCTGGTTCGGATCTCGCCCTTCGACAACCAGGGACGCCGCCAGACGTCGTTTGCGGGTGTGGAGGTGCTGCCGGTCACCGAGGCAGCCGATCACATAGACATACCCGAGTCGGATCTGCGAATAGATGTGTTTCGGTCCTCCGGGCCAGGCGGACAAAGCGTCAATACCACCGACTCCGCCGTACGCATCACCCATCTGCCGACCGGCATCGTGGTGTCCTGCCAGAACGAGAAGTCCCAGCTGCAGAACAAGGCCGCAGCGCTTCGCGTGCTGCAGTCGCGGCTGCTGGAGCGGGCGAGGCAACAACGCGAGGCGGAGCTCAATGCCCTCAAGGGTGACGGCGGCAACAGTTGGGGATCCCAGATGCGGTCCTATGTGCTGCATCCGTATCAGATGGTGAAGGACTTACGGACCGACTACGAGGTCTCGAATCCGGATGCAGTCTTCGACGGAGATCTCGACGGCTTTATTGAGTCCGAGATCCGCTGGCGGATGACGAGCGCGTCAGCATAGGCCACGTATCCGGTCGGATGGAGCTCAGATGACGGGCTCGGGTGGCTAATCGTGTCTCGTTATCAAAGCTTGATCTAGACTCATCCCTGGCCGTCTGGCGTCCACCGGGCGTCGGAACTGTCTATCTCGGGGGATGCTTCACCGTGATTCGTTTTGAAAACGTATCCAAAACCTACGACGGTCAGCGCCGTGCCGCGCTTGGCAACGTCAATGTCGACATCGATAAGGGTGAGTTCGTCTTCTTGGTCGGTGCCTCTGGCTCGGGCAAGTCGACGTTCCTCAGATTGATCCTGCGTGAGCAGCGGGCGAGCAAAGGCAAGGTGTTCGTCGCCGGCCGAGAGCTCAACAAGCTGCGCAGCTGGAAGATCCCGGCGATGCGCCGCCAGATCGGCACCGTCTTCCAGGATTTCCGGCTGCTGCCCAATAAGAACGTGATCGACAATGTCGCATTTGCCCTCCAGGTCATCGGCAAGCCGGCCTCGACAATCAATCGGGTTGTCCCAGAGGTGCTCGAGCTGGTCGGCCTGGGCGGCAAGGGCGACCGGCTGCCCGAGGAGTTGTCCGGCGGGGAACAGCAGCGGGTGGCCATCGCGCGGGCATTCGTCAACCGGCCGATGATCTTGATCGCTGATGAGCCGACGGGAAATCTCGATCCCGCCACCAGTGTGGGCATCATGAAGCTGCTCGATCGAATCAATCGCGCGGATACCACGGTCCTGATGGCGACCCACGATTCGACCATCGTGGACCAGATGCGCAAGCGGGTGATCGAGCTGGACGACGGGGAGGTCGTCCGAGACCAGAGCAGAGGTGTGTACGGCTACCAGTGAGTTCTGCGCAGTTGAGCACTATGCCTGTACCTGGTCCGAGCGTCGCACCTGACCTGACGAACGCCAGCCGAGTTATTGGGGATATCTGATGCGTTTCCGCCACATCCTGTCTGAAACCCGCGCTGGGCTCCGACAAAACCTGACTATGACCCTGGCGGTCATCATGACGATGTGGGTGTCGTTGTCACTGTTCGGCGCCGGGCTGCTGGCGAGCCAGCAGGTCGACCTCATGAAGGGGCGCTGGTACGACAAGATCGAGATCTCGATCTTCCTCTGCGCCAAGGACACCCGAGGCGACCAATGTGACCCAGGCCTGGACGCCACCCAGGGACAGAAGGATGGGATCCGTCGAACCCTGGAGGCCAACCCCGAGGTGGCGCCCGAAGGCATCTACTTCGAGACCAAGCAAGAGGCGTACGCGGAGTTCCAGAGGGCCTACGAGGGCAGCCCGATTCAGGACTCGCTGACCGTTGATCAGATGCAGGAGTCGTACCGCGTCAAGCTGAAGAATCCCGAGGAGTACCAAGGTGTTGTCAGCAGCGTGGTCGGGCTCAAAGGTGTACAGAAGGTGCAGGATCTGCATCAGCTGCTCGATCCGTTCTTCCGCGCGTTGAACGTGCTGCAGTGGTCGACCGCCGGAGCGTCAGCCCTGTTGCTGCTCGCTTCTGCACTTCAGATCGGCAACACGATCCGCTTGGCGACCTTCGCACGACGGCGCGAGATTGGGATCATGCGCCTCGTCGGTGCGAGCAACTTCTACATCACCGTGCCCTTCTTGCTCGGAGCTGTGATCTCCGCGCTGATCGGTGTGGCTCTGGCGTGCATGACCATGGCGGCCGGGGTCTACTTCTGGATCATTCGCGGGGTCCGCAACTCGATCCGGTTCATAGCCTGGATCGGCTGGCAACAGACGGCTCTGGCAATGCTCGGGGTCGTGGTGGTCGGCGTCGTGCTTGCCGTGATCCCGACCCTCGTGACGACCAGACGATATCTCCGGGTCTGATCATCTGCTGCCTTCCGCAAATTTCCGACCGTTGCGGAGTTTTCGGCCGCTGACTGCAGGATCCTGGTCGAATCTCCGACCGTTGGGGCGTATCGAACTGATCAAGGAAGTCAGCTCGAACGCTTCTGGGCAGCTCGCGGTGCCGAAGCCGTCGCCGCTAGAGCCATGGCAGTCACCCACTCGGGAAGTAAGTCACATGTGTCACAAAAGCATCACAAGTTTTCTCGAAAACACTCTAATAACTCAACTCTGACTTGAGACTTCACATCTGATCGATGACGAATTGACGATTTCAGCGTTTCGGTGTTTGCCAGCCCACATCGCGACCTGCCTATCATGCCGAGGCCGCGTGCGGTTGCAGCCGGTGACAGCAGGCGGAGCGGCTCACTAGTTCCGACATTGCGCGAAGACACCCTCCTCGATCGTTCGGAGCGCTCCATCGATCGCAGGCGGGCCGTTTACAACCAAAAATTGGATTGGGGAAAGCTGTGGCTCCGGATCTTCCCTACGTCCGTCAGGACGTTCCGGACGACAGCGAAGCACCTCAGGTTGGTGGTCGCTTCGCCAGGCTGATCAGGCGTGGAGTACTTGCCACGCCGCCGCCTGCGTCCAAAGGCATAACTGCATACTTGTCAGCGGCCTACGCCGTCGGTACGCGTACCGCGCGGATAGCCGTTGCTGTCACAGTCACATCGGCGCTCTCCGTTGCCCTGCTCGGGCCGCAAGCCTCCGCCGACGAACTCACGACGCACCGGGCTCAGGTCAAGCAGCAGATCACCAAGACCAAGAGCGAACTCGACGAATCCACCAAGGCGCTTAGTAAAGCCGCGGTCGCCGTCGACAAGGCGCAGCACAAGCTCGAGGTGGCGGGTGCGCAGCTGGCTGCCACCCGGCAGCAACTGGCTGCAGCCCAGGTGAAGGACGCTCAGATGGCAAGCCGGCTCCGGCAGGCGCGTGCCGACCTGGCCGCCGCGGTGGCTGCGGTTGTCGCTGGCCAGGCTCGATTGGACGCTGAGCAGGCCAAGGCCGGTCAGATGATCCGCGACCAATATCAGAAACAGACCAACCTGCTTCCCATCGCCGTACTGGTCGATCCTCACTCCACCGAGGACTGGCAGACCCGCCTGCAGTGGTCGACCACGCTGTTCGACACCACGCAAGCCCAGATCAATCGGCTCACCTTGCTGCAGCGCCAGCTCAACGCTGCTCGGGCCCGGCAGGCCGAACTTGAGGCGAAGGTCGCCGCAGCTCGCCATGAGGCCGCAGCCAACCTCAAGATCAAAAAGACACTCACGTCCCGTACGGCGGCGGAGGAGGCCACCGTTGCGCAGCTGGTACGCGAGCGGAAAGCGGTCGAAGATGATGCCGCAACCGAGGTCGCGCTGGACAAGGCCCGCTATTCGAAGTTGATCAAGGAGCGAGCGTCCGTCGAACGGCGTATAGCAGCCCGGATCGCGAAGGCGGCAGCAGCGCGCAAGCGTGCGGCCGAGCAGAAAGCCAACGCGGCGCGGCGGTCACACTCGACCAGCAAGCACTCCTCCGGGCATCCCCGACGCTCAGCCACGGCGGGTGCCGGCCACGGCTTTTCGTTCCCTGTGGCAGCACGTATCACCTCGCCGTTCGGTATGCGCTTCCATCCGGTACTGCACTATTGGAAGCTGCACGATGGCACCGACTTCGGAGCCTCATGTGGCACGCCAATCCGCGCTGCATACGCCGGCAAGGTCGCCGAGCGCTACTACAACGCGGGCTACGGCAACCGACTCATGATCGACCACGGCTACATCGGCGGCAGGTACGTGACGACCGGCTACAACCACGCGAGTCGCTACATCGTCCACGTTGGTCAGCACGTCCGAGAAGGCCAGATTGTCGGGTATGTCGGGACCACAGGATTCTCCACGGGCTGCCATCTCCATCTGATGGTGTGGATCAACGGCCATTTGCGAAACCCCATGACCTGGTTCTGAACCCGCTCGCGTGCGGCCCACTGACTCCGAGCAAGGAACACTAGGAACATGGCGAAGGAGAAGGGCCGCAGGCTCATCGCGCAGAACCGCAAAGCGCGACACGACTACCACATCCACGACATCTATGAGGCCGGGATTGTGCTCGGCGGCACCGAGGTGAAGTCGCTGCGCGAGGGCCGCGCCAATCTCACCGACGCCTTCGCCACTGTCGACGATGGGGAGGTCTGGCTGCGAGGGGCGCACATCCCGGAGTACAGCCACGGAACCTGGACCAACCACCCTGCGCGCCGCACCCGCAAGCTCTTGTTGACCAGACGTGAGATCTCCAAGATCGAGCGTGAGCTGGAGAGCTCGGGCACCACCCTCGTACCGTTGTCGCTCTATTTCTCCAATGGGTACGCCAAGGTCGAGATCGCGCTGGCTACCGGCAAGCGGGAGTACGACAAACGTCACGCTATTGCTGCCCGCGAATCAAGGCGGGAGGCCGAACGGGCCCTCGCTGCGCGCAATCGGAGACAATGAGCTAATGGTGCAATTCCGCGCGTCCGCTAGTGAGCGCGCTTGGCAGGTTGGCGGACGATTCTCTCGGATTATCGCCGCGTTCCTCATGATGATGCTGACGGCGCTGGCTTGGGCTTTGCTCACCCCAACCCGGGCGTACGCAGCCGACGACCAGATCGACTCTTTCGTCATCGACTACAACATGCAGCCCAGTGGTGTGCTCAAGGTGAAGGAGACCATCACCTGGCGTTTCGGCAGCAACTCCGGCCGTCACGGTATCCAGCGCGATCTTGTCACTCGCGAACCTGATCCGAACAGTGACCAAGACTTCGTCTACGGGATCAGCAACATCACGGTCACCAGCCCGGACCCCAATGTGGCAACCCAGTTCAGCTCCAAAACCACCGAGTCCCAGGGAGGTCGTGAAGCGGAGCTGAACGTACGGATCGGCGACCCGGACGAGACGATTTCCGCACCCACCGCGACGTATGTCATCAGCTATGACGTCACGGGCGCCATGCGCTCCTTCAGTGGTTACGACGAATTCTTCTGGGACGGTCCAGGCTTCGGCAACCCGTTGATCAAGGACTTGAAGATCACCACGACCGTGCCTGGTGGGGTTCAGGACGCCACCTGCTTCTACGGACCGCCGCGAAGCACCGATCCGTGCGAGACCGACGACTTCACCAAGGGAGGTAAGGCCACCTTCGGCCAAACGAACGTCGCGCCAGGGGCAAGCGTGAGCACCAGTGTGAAGATCACGCCCGGTCTGGTCGCCGACAACAAGCCGCACATGGAGCCAAACGGTGCCAAGCTCTCGCCGGCGGAGAGAGTCGGTGCCTTTGCGTTGGCTGGCGTCTCGCTGCTCATCCTCATCGCCTCCCCGATTGTCGGCGTGCTGTGGTGGCGCAAGAACGGCCGCGATCAACGCTACGCCGGCCTGCCGCCGGGTACAGTTCCGCTCGCTGGTCAAGAGGCGCAGATCGTGCCGAATGATCCCGACATTCCCATCCCGGTCGCGTTCTCTCCACCACGAATCCCCGTGGCGGAAGCTGGCTTGTTGATTGACGGCCAGGTCGATGCCAGGGAGACCGCGGCCACAATCATCGACCTGGCAGTGCGGGGCGCGCTCACCGTCCAGAGCTATCGCGAGGACGACTTCCAGGTCACCTTGGTCGATCCCAACAAGGCGACCGCCCCGCACGAGATGGTGCTGTTGACGAGTCTGTTCGACGGCGAGCCACCAGGAGCGGTCAGGGACCTGTCCGGGCGTGGCAGCATGGCCGACGCGCATCAGCGAATGCGAGACTCCGTCCGGAACCAGGTCACGTCACGCGGGTGGTTCCGCAAGGTGCCTTCGGCCGCCGCCGCTGGAAGCTTCGGCTTCGGCATCATCGCCATCGCAGTATTCGCGGCTTTCGCTGTCGGGTTCTGGCTGCTCTTGCTGCTCATCCCACTGCTGCCGATCATCATCACTCTCGCCGTGATCCGCACCAAGCTCAAACGAGGACAGCGGACTGCCGAGGGCCGCGCCGTCTGCGACCAGGTCGAGGGCTTCAAGACCTACCTCGCCACCGCCGAAGCCGACCAGCTCAAGTTCGAGGAGGGTGAGGACATCTTCTCGAAGTACCTTCCTTGGGCGATCATCTTCGAGCTAGCTGACCGTTGGGCCAGGATTTGCGGCGACCTCGTAGCGATGGGCCGGTTGGCGAACGAGACGCCGTACTGGTACGTCGGCAACTATCAGATGTTGGCCTTCAACACCGCGTTCCTGACGAACAGTCTCACGTCTGCGGCGATGCCCGTCGCCTCGTCCTCGGGTGCTGGCGGCACCGGGTTCGGCGGTGGCAGCGCCTTCGGCGGAGGCGGTTTCTCGGGCGGCGGCGGAGGCGGCGGTGGCAGCGGCAGCTGGTGATCAGGCGCGTGCACCTGCCCGGCTCATGGGCTCACTCGGGGTAGGCCCGGGGGAGTGCCCGATGGTGCATCACTGGGCTCGAAACGATGCTGGTCAGCATGAACGCGATCTACGAGCACCCCAGTCTCAGCATGCACGTCACGCCGGAACAGCGTGACCGCGCGGAATCATGGCTCAAGGATGCCTACGCGGACGGTCGAATCAGCGAGTCTGAGTTCGACCGACGGATCGGGCAAGTCCTGACCGCTGTCACCCGCAGAGAGCTCAATGAAGCCTTTTACGGTCTGGTCCAAGTTCCGACGCCGTCGAGGGCGTTGGGAGTTCACCCCGCCTACAACCCGCTGGTCCCGCCGCAGACCCGTGAAAAGGCCGGGCGGGGAGCGGCCGGAGTGGCGCACTTTTCGGTGTTCTTCCTGTGGCTGTTCGGCCCGGGTCTGGTCTACGCTCTCTCGACACCGGGGACCTACGCCCGGAAGGAAGCGGCCAAGTCGTTCAACTTCCAGTTGATCTCTTCGATCGCGTTCGTACTTGTCGCCATTCTGGGCGGTATCACCGATCTCGACATCTTCGGCTGGCTAATACCCTTCATGGGCCTCGGCTGGTTGATCCTGACCATCGTCGGCGGCGCGAAGGCTCTGCAGGGCGATGATTGGAGGAATCCAGTCAAGAGCGTGATCAAGCTTGAGGTGCTGTCGGAGAAGTAGCGCGGAAACATCTGGCGCCGGATCCCAGGGTCCGGCGCCTTTTGGCGTCTCTGATCGGGAATCAATGGGGATGCCGGCGCCTTACATCGTGGATAGAATCTGGTGGTTGCGATCCATCCAGCGGGTTGATCGCCTCGTACACCTCAGTGAGCACAACTCAGTGAGCACAACTCAATAGGGGGTGATTGGTTTCGACTTGGGTCGATAGTCCCAGGAGAAGCGGGCCGAGAATCCAGGGTCAACTCGTAAATGTTCCTTGGGAAACAATAAGTGCCAACGCAAAGCGCACTGACCTCGCTCTCGCTGCTTAAACAGTGACCGAGGGGTCGGACCGGGAGGGCCTCCGCCCCGGACTCCGGCCTCGTCAAGGAGGCTCACCTGCTAGGAGTCGTCTTGGGGCTTAGCAGGGACATGAACTGAGACTGGGCTTGTCTGCGACGTGCTGGCGCGAGTGCAGGAGCCGAGAGAACGCTCAGCCAGATGCGCCCGGAGAAGACCTGGTTCGTCGCTCAAGGACGCGGGTTCGATTCCCGCCACCTCCACCAATCCTGTTTGCGATCTGCTTGTCGGCACATTCTGGCCCAAACGATCGCGTATGCCACCGTCTCTCCGCACAAAGCCACGAGTGCAGTTCCAAAATGGGCTGCTGGGCCCTCATTCGTCACCTTTGTGCGGAGAAACGTTCTCGGCGTGAGCGCCAGTCGACCCTAGAGCTGCGGAAAGTACCTGAGATCGCGGCGGCTTGGCGCGGACCTTCAGATCGAGCGAGTCTCAGGCTGTCGGCTGGGCGTCAAGGGCCGACTTCGCGGCAACCAGCCTGGCTAGATTGTCCGGTCTGGTGAGTGGGTTGAGACTGGGGCCCGTGAGCTACCTGCCGCCGCTACGGGATCCGGTTCGAACTATCGGTCGACGGATCTTCGACTTCGATCATCAGGTCGTCGTCATGGGCATTGTGAACCGTACGCCCGATTCCTTTTTCGATCGGGGCCGCACCTTCGGACTTGATCAGGCAGTGGCAGCCGCGCTGGCCGCGGACGAGGCGGGTGCAGGCTGGATCGACATCGGGGGTGTGCCCTTCTCACCCGACACGCCCACGGTCACGGTGGCCGAGGAGATCGACCGTGTCCTACCGGTCGTGGAAAGAGTCGCAGCGACGAGCGACATCGTCGTCTCCGTCGACACATTCCGTCCGGAGGTTGCCACGCGCTGCACGGCCGCGGGTGCTGCCGTGATCAACGACACCTCAGGGTTGCACGATCCGGAGCTGGCGGACGTGGTAGCCGCCCAGGGTGCAACGGTGGTGATCACGCACAGCTTGGCGCTGCCGCGCCACCATCATCATCGGCCGCAGTACGACGACGTCGTGACCGAGATCAAGGCATTCCTTGCCGAGCGTATCCAGCTCGCTATTGATCGTGGAATCCCGGAGAGCCGCATCGTCATCGACCCTGGCCATGATCTCAATAAGAACACCCTGCACACCCTCGAACTGACGAGGCGGCTGGCTGAGGTAGCCGATCTCGGTCTACCGATGCTGGCGGCTGTATCCAACAAGGACTTCGTCGGCGAGGCGACCGGGTTGGCAGCGCCAGAGCGAACGCCAGCCTCAATCGCCGCCGCGACGATCTGCGTGCTCAACGGCGCCCGGATCCTGCGGATGCACGACGTCACTGCCTCAGTGGCAGCGGCCCGCATGATCGAGGCTGTTCTGGGATTACGGCAGCCCGCCTACCTGCACCACAACATGAGCTGAGAACGAGCCCGATTGCTGTCGGCGACGGCAACTACTGTGTTCGCCATGGAGGTATGGCCGCGGGAACGGGTGCTGACATTGGCCCCGGACCGCGCCTCGGTCGTGGCAGCCAGCGCGCTCGCCAGAACGCGAACGTGGCTCGCCGTCGGTACCGATTCCAAGGCGCTCTGGGGATCTTGTTTGGGCGGCCGTGGTCAGCAGTACCGGACTGTTGTCGACCTGACCTCGCCCCCGGCGTACGCCTGCAGCTGCCCGAGCCGGAAAGTCCCGTGCAAGCACGCTCTTGCGCTGCTCCTCCAGTGGAGTGACGGCTCGGTGCCGATCGGCGAGCCGCCACCTTTCGCTACATCCTGGCTCGATGCCCGCGCCTCTCGGAAGAGCCAGCCGGAACAGCCGACCACCGGGCGTCAGCTAGGTGAGCTGGTTGATCCTGCGGCTGCGGAGAAGCGTGCGGCGGCGCGTGCCGAGCGCGTCGCCAGAGGGCTTGACGAGTTGGACCAGTGGCTGTGCGACCAGATACGCGGCGGCATCGCAGGTCTCAACAGAGCGGGTTATGCCCATTTCGACACCATTGCGGCGCGCATGGTCGACGCCCAGGCTCCAGGAGTAGCCGGCATGCTGCGGTCCATCCCGGCTGAGTTCGCGACTGTCGGATGGCCGAGCCGGGTCCTCGAGCAGCTCGGCTCGGTGCATCTGCTCGTCCAGGCGCACAGACAGTTGGACGAGCTCCCTTCTGCGCTTGCCGCCACCGTACGGGCTCGCGTGGGATATCCGGTCAGCAAGTCTGACGTCCTCGCACTGCCGGGCGTCGCTGATCATTGGTTCGCTGTCGGAATGGTGGACACCGCGGAGTACCGGCTGGATACCCGGCGAGTCTGGCTCTATGGCGCCGCCTCCGGTCGTTGGGCATTGCTCATGAGCTTCGCACCGCCGGGTGGCCCGCTCGATGACACCGTGATGGCCGGGCACCTGCTGCATGCGCGGTTGCACTTCTATCCAGGGTCCGGACAGTTTCGCGCACTGGTCGGAGACCAGTCCACCGCGACCGCTGCCCCGACCATGCCGCCGGCTGAGTCGATTGCCGAGCTACGCGCTCGTTTTGCACAGCTGGTCGGGTTAGATCCCTGGGCGACACGAATGCCGGCAGTGATCAAAGCGGTCCCAGTGCGGGGTACTGGCACGTGGCGGATGCGCGCTGCGGGGGGAGAGTGCTGCGAGGTTATCGACCTGGCTGAGGAGCCCTGGCCATTGCTCGCTCGATCCGGAGGCGAGCCGATCGAGGTCTTCGGAGAGTGGAGTCACCGCGGTTTCCGACCGCTCAGCCTGATCGGCGCAGACGCCACCGAACCCTTCACTACCGCCGTTGTGGTGCAGGCGGCCTGAAGCCGTGTCGATGTGGGAGGACGTCGTAACGACAGGGCTGATCGGCACTGACCGGCGGCCCACGCCCAGCGGGTTGCCGGCAAGCTGGGGCGCTGAGCTTGATCAAGTCGTCGATCCCGCTCACGCGGTGCTGACGCTCGCGGCGAGGCATCGCGCGGCCACCCGAGCCGGTGGTTTCCTCGCGTCCTGTCCGCCATGCGTAGTCGCCCCGCCGGAGCAGGCGCCGGTGGCGAGCCGCGCAGCCCATGAGATCCTGGCGCGATTGCTGACCCCCGTGGAAGTGGACCTCCTCAATCTGTGGTTGATCGCGGCGGTCCGGTACGGACAGCGGGCATCGGCCGGCTATTGGACCCCTCTGGCGATCGTGGCTGCTCGGACCACCGAGCTCGACCGGCGAGCGCTCGCCCAGGCCATCGGCGAGCGCGGCATCTGGTTCGTCGAGCAGAACCCTCAGTGGGCTCGGCTTGCCAGTGCCTTGAGGTTACCGGCCCAACCCCGAGATTCGGCTGAGCCGGCGGTTTCCGACGCCGAGGTGACCGAGGAAGCCCTACGTGCGGATCCGGAACTGATCATGCAGGCTGCCACGCCATGGTCGGACCAACTCACCTGGACTGTCTTGGAGATCATTGGCAGCGGCCGGCTCCAGCAGCATGGCATCCGTTACGCCGCCAGAGTCGGGGCTCGGCTGCCGCTGCAGCACTACGAGCTGCTGCGGTCAGCGGTGCAGCGGATCACAGCGCAGTTGGATTCAGTGATGCCGGGCGGGCTGAGGTCTGCTCGTGAGGCACTTCTCGCATTGGAGCGTACGGTCTGGCTCCATGTTGAGATGCGGACTGCCTTCACCGGTGAGCCGATCATGGTCGAGCGTCTGGAGATACCGCAATGGTGACGTCCCACGAGCGCCAGCCACTCCGGCCGCATGCGGAGCAGGCATATCAGGCGGAGCTGGCCGCACTCCGCGCCGCCGACGACCATCCCCGGCCACCGCATTGGCGGCTCTCCCCGCGGGCCGTGGTGACGTATCTCATGGGCGGCGTACTTGCGGACGGCACGGTGGTCTCGCCGAAGTACGTGGGCTCCCGCAGACTGATCGAGGTCGCGGTGGCGACCCTGGCCACAGATCGGGCGTTGCTGCTGCTCGGAGTGCCGGGTACGGCCAAATCCTGGGTCTCAGAACATCTGGCCGCCGCGATCTCCGATGACTCGACGTTGATGATCCAGGGCACGTCTGGGACGGCGGAAGAGGCCATCAGGTATGGCTGGAATTACGCCCGTCTGCTTGCCGAAGGGCCGAGTCCGAAGGCGCTGGTGCCCTCGCCGGTCATGGTGGCGATGGAACGGGGCTCGATCGCCCGAATCGAGGAGCTGACCCGCATTCCGGCAGAGGTGCAGGACGCTTTGATCATGATCTTGTCCGAGAAGACCTTGCCGATCTCAGAACTGGGCCAAGAAGCCCAGGCCTTGCGTGGATTCAATGTGATCGCAACGGCCAACGACCGCGACAAGGGGATCAATGAGCTGTCCTCGGCACTTCGTCGGCGCTTCAACACCGTCGTCATGCCGCTTCCGGACAGCGAAGAAGATGAGGTGAGCATCGTGGCAACCCGAGTGGCGGACCTCTCGTCCTCGCTCGAACTGCCCAAGGTTCCGGCCGCGGTCGATGAAATACGACGTGTAGTGACCGTTTTCAGAGAACTGCGATCGGGTGTCACCGCAGATGGGCGCACCAAGCTCAAGTCGCCGTCGGGTTCTCTCTCGACAGCGGAGGCGATCTCTGTGATCACCAGTGGAATCGCGTTGTCCGCTCACTTCGGCGACGGTTACCTCCGCCCAGCCGACGTCGCCGCCGGCATCGTGGGCGCGGTCGTCAAAGACCCGATTGCCGATCAAGTGGCATGGAGCGAATATCTCGAAGTAGTCGCCCGTGACCGGGAGGGCTGGTCTGAGTTCTACACGGCCTGTCGCGACGTCTCGTGACGACAGCGGTCTCGCCCCACGCGGTTCACGAGCGTGTCGTCGATGACATCTCTGCAAATGCTGTCGGCGAGCGGCCGCCGGTAGTGGTCTTCGGCATCCGCCACCACGGACCCGGTTCGGCACGCTCACTGATTGCCGCGCTCGAGGAGTACCAGCCAGATGCCGTTCTCATCGAGGGTCCGTCCGACGCGGGTCCGCTGCTTCGCTGGGTTCTGGCCGATGGCATGACGCCGCCGCTCGCATTGCTCGGCTACGCGCCCGATCGCCCGCAGACGGCCGCGTTCTGGCCGTACGCCGTCTTTTCTCCGGAGTGGCAAGCCATGGTCTACGCGCTCCAGCGGCGCATCGAGGTCGGCTTCTGCGATCTCCCCGCCGCCGCCATGCTTGCCCGGTGGCCGCGCCACCAGCCACCGGATGATGATCTTGACGAATCAGACGATGCGCCAGACGAGGTCCCTGAGGCGCCCCCACTCGCGCAGCATGATCCCCTTGCCGTACTGGCCGAAGTAGCGGGGTACGACGATCCGGAGCGGTGGTGGGACGACCTTGTCGAGTCGCGATTGGATTCCTCCTCACCATTCCCGATGATCGCCGATGCCATGGCGGAACTTCGGATGATCATGGACCCTGGTGGCCACCGTGATCATCGGGAAGCCCGCCGTGAGGCATACATGCGCCAGAAGATCCGCGAGGCTTTGAAACGAGGTCGGGAACGGGTTGCCGTAGTTTGCGGCGCTTGGCACGCACCTGCCCTTGGTTGGCCGCTGCCGCCGGCTGCAGCGGACGCGCGTACGCTCCGCGGCGCACCACGACGCAAGATCACCTTGACCTGGGTGCCATGGACCCATCAGCGACTTGCCTCAGCCACCGGCTACGGGGCGGGTGTCGCCTCGCCCGGCTGGTACCACCATCTGTGGGTCACCCCTGATCAGCCGATCGTGCGTTGGCTCGCCAAAGTGGCGCAGGCACTACGCACGCGAGACCTTCCGGTATCCAGCGCCCACGTCATTGAGGCGGTACGGCTGGCGGAGACGCTGGCCAGCCTGCGCGGTCGGCCGCTGGCTGGTCTGGCGGAGGTCACTGAGGCGACTCGAGCGGTGCTGTGTGACGGCGACGAGCTGGCGGTCCGCTACGTCACGGACCATCTTGTGGTCGGGCAGGCGCTCGGCTCGGTCAACGATGGCGTGCCGACAGTCCCATTGGAAGCCGACCTCATTCGGACCTGCCGCACGCTGCGGGTCAGACGTGAGGCGCACGTCCGTTTTTACGATCTTGATCTGCGCAGGCCGATCGATCAGGCTCGATCCCAACTGTTCCATCGACTGCGGCTACTCGGCCTGCAGTGGATCGCGCCGGCGGAAAGCGCGGTGCAGAGTCAGGGCACATTCCGTGAGACCTGGGAGTCGCGATGGGAACCTGAGTACGCGGTGGCCATTGTCGAGGCATCCGTGTGGGGAACCACGGTGGAGTCGGCCGCTACCGTGCGGGTCGAAAAGATCATCGACGAAGGGGCCCTGATCGAGCTGACTCATGCGGTGGAGCGCTGCCTGCTCGCCGATCTGCCCCAGGCGCTCGACGGCCTGCTCGCCACGCTTGCCGACAAGGCCGCGCTGGACGCGGACGTTGTGCACCTGATGGATGCGTTGCCAGCCTTGGCCCGAGCCCAGCGCTACGGCGACGTACGACAGACCGACACCAGGGCCCTGCGCAAGGTGAGCGAGGTCTTGGTTGTCCGGATCTGCGCAGGTCTTCGACAAGCGATCGCGAGTCTGGACGCGTCGAATGCTGCCACGATGCGCCGCCGGATAGATGAGGTCCATGCCGCGATCGGCCTGCTCGCTGAATCGGCGAAAACCGTCGAGGATTCAGCTTCGTCCATCCACCCCGACCTGCGCTCACGTTGGCTCGCGACCCTTGCCGCCCTGATCGACCGCACCGACGTGCACGGTCTCTTGCTGGGTCGCATCGTGCGGCTGCTGTTCGATGCACAACAGCTCAGCGATGTACCTGTACGACTGCAACGTGCCTTGTCAGCGGGCGTGCTGGCAGCCGACAAGGCTGCCTGGGTGGACGGCTTCTTCGCCGACGGCGCGTTGCTGCTGATTCACGACTCGGTGCTGCGCGGCCTACTTGACGAGTGGGTGTGCCAGCTGGACGATGCCGACTTCACCGACATGCTGCCGCTGTTGCGACGAACCTTCGGCACGTTCGCCAGCGCCGAGCGGAGGGCGATTGCCGAGAGGATCTCGGTTCGAGCTGAGGATCCGTATCGTCAGCTTCCAGAGGAGTTTGACCTCGAGTTGGCAGCACCCGCGCTGGCTACCGTCGATCTGATTTTGGGCAGGCGCCATGACTGAGGTTTCGCGGCAATCTGAGCGGCAGGTTCGGCCGTTGCGATGGCGGTTGCTGCTCGGGGAGGCGGCTGCCGACGAGCTGGATGCCCCGCTGAGCCGGGAAGAGCAAAAGATGGATGCCGCGCTAGCCGCGCTCTACGACGCGGGCGATGAGGATGACCCTGGCGCGCGCCGAACTGGCGGGCTCGGCTCATCTGCACCGCGGGTTGCCCGCTGGCTCGGCGACATAAGGACGTATTTCCCGACCAGCGTGGTTCAGGTGATGCAGCGAGATGCCATTGAGCGGTTGCATCTCGTCTCGATGCTGATGGAGCCGGAGCTACTTGATTCGATCCAGCCCGACGTTCATCTGGTGAGCTCGTTGGTGAGCCTGAGTCATGTGATGCCGGACTCGACAAAGAGGACTGCCCGCGTGGTCGTCGGCCAGGTTGTCGCTGAGATCGAGCGGCGGATCGCCAACAAGACCCGCGCAGCTGTTACAGGCGCCGTTCGCCGGGCCAGCCGGACTCACCGCCCACGCCCGCGCGATATCGACTGGAACGCCACCATCCGCCGCAACCTCGACCACTATGTTCCGGAGCAACGCACGATCATCCCGCAGCGACTCGTGGGCTATGGCCGAGGCGCGAACGCCATTGTGAAGGAAGTGGTGGTCGCCATCGACCAGTCAGGGTCGATGGCTGAATCAGTCGTCTACGCCGCCGTCTTTGGGGCCACTCTCGCATCTATTCGTTCAGTCAAGACCTCAGTGGTGGCATTCGACACCGAAATCGCAGACCTCACCGAGAAGCTCTCTGACCCAGTTGATGTCCTCTTCGGTTGTCAACTCGGCGGCGGCACCGACATCAATCGGGCACTCGCGTACTGCCAGCAGCTGATCACCCGTCCGACCGAGTCGATATTGGTACTGATCTCGGATCTTTACGAGGGCGGGGCAGCTGAGGAGATGCTGCGCAGGGTTGCCGAGCTGCTGCGAGCTGGGGTCACAGTTGTGGTGCTTCTTGCGTTGTCGGATTCCGGTGCGCCGGCGTACGACCACGAGAACGCTGCGGGGCTGGCTGCGCTCGGCGTGCCTGCCTTCGCGTGTACGCCAGACCTTTTTCCAGACTTGCTGGCCGTTGCGGTCGGTAAAGGCGACATCGCTCAGTGGGCCGCAACGGTTGCCAGCGCGGCCGCGGCACCCAGCTGAGCCGAGCCGCCGGGGCCTGCCGAGGCCGTGAGAGGATCGGCTCCGTGACAGCCCTTCCCTCCATCTCATACTCGATCACCGTGCGGTTGGAGGTTCCGGCGGGGGGAACCTCGGTCAGCCAGTTGACGACAGCCGTGGAGCAGGCTGGCGGGGCGGTGACTGCTCTGGATGTGACTGCCTCGGGCCATGAGCGTTTGCGCATCGACGTGACGTGCGCAGCGCGCGACACCGAGCATGCCGATCGGCTGGTCGAGGCCATGAGCAGTGTCCCGGGCGTAGTGATCGGCAAGGTCAGTGATCGCACCTTCCTGATGCACCTGGGCGGCAAGATCGCGATGACCAGCAAGCACCCCATCCGCAATCGTGACGATCTGTCCATGATCTACACCCCTGGTGTGGCGCGGGTGTGTCTCGCGATTGCCAAGAACAAAGAGGACGCTCGAAGGCTGACTATCAAGCGGAACAGCATCGCAGTCGTGACCGACGGGTCCGCGGTCCTCGGACTGGGCAATCTTGGGCCTGAGGCCGCACTGCCCGTGATGGAAGGAAAGGCGGCACTGTTCAAACGCTTTGGAGACATCGATGCGTGGCCGCTGTGCCTGGATACCCAGGACGTGGACGAAATCATCAAGGTGGTGCACGCGATCGCGCCCGGCTTCGCCGGAATCAATCTGGAGGATATTTCGGCGCCGCGCTGTTTCGAGGTCGAGCGCCAGCTCCGTCAGCTGCTCGACATCCCGGTCTTTCACGATGATCAACACGGCACGGCGATCGTGGTGCTCGCTGCGCTCTACAACGCGCTGCGCGTGGTGGACAAGCAGATCGCCGACGTCAAAATAGTGATGTCAGGCGCGGGTGCCGCCGGCACAGCCGTGATCAAGCTACTGCTTGCCGCTGGTGCGCGGGACGTCGTCGTGGCCGATATCGCCGGGGTGGTGCATCGTGGCCGCACGGATCTCGCCGGTGAGCTGGACTGGCTCGCGCACAACACCAACCAGCCCGGGTTTACCGGTTCGATCAAGGAGGCCGTGGTCGGTGCCGACGTATTCATCGGACTCTCCGCGCCGGGGGTACTGTCTGCGTCCGATGTTGCGGCGATGGCCGACCGATCGATCGTGTTCGCTCTGGCCAACCCGGACCCGGAGGTGGATCCTGGCGAGGCGTCCCGATACGCGGCGGTCGTCGCCACCGGAAGATCTGACTTCCCGAACCAGATCAACAATGTCTTGGCGTTCCCTGGGGTCTTTCGTGGCCTGCTTGATGCTCACTGCGCCCATGTCACATCGAGTATGCTGCTGGCTGCTGCCCGCGCACTTGCCGGCGTCGTCACCGACGACGAGCTGAACGCCGCCTACATCGTGCCGAGCGTATTTCACGCCGACGTGCACCACACGGTGGCGGCGGCCGTACGCCGCGCAGCAGGGGGGCCAACCGAATTACCGACTGATACTGAAGTTGCTTTCTAAGCAGATGTCGTACCGAGCCTTGCCGCAGCACTCGCAGGCCTCGTCGTTACGTGGCTGGCACTTGGCCGCGTCTGGCGCGGTTCTCGCGGTGTTGCTGCAGTTGTGGGGGCTCTACCGGGTCAGCGGACCGCCGCAGCCGGCGTGGTTCCCGTTGGCCGACAAAGCCGAACATGCCGTCGGATTCGCCCTCCCGGTGCTGTTGATCTTGTTGGCACTGACCCTGCATGGCCCGCCTGGTTGGCAGTGGCCGGACCCTCGTGCCAACGCGCTTGTCGTTGCAGTCTTCGCGGCCCACGCCGTCGTGAGTGAGGTGATCCAGCACCTGTGGTATCGCTATCGAACCGGCGACGTTCTTGATGTGGTAGCGGACTGGGTTGGCGTCGCTGTCGGCGTGCTACTGCTTCGGCTGATCTTCGTCCTGCGATCTCGCAGCACGGAGGAAAGCCTCGCCCCATCATGAGCGAGCCGAGCATCGAGCCGACCATCAAGCGCGACCCAGTCGCCGGTGATCTGCTCGTCGCAAGCATCATGCTCGCTGATGGAGTCTTCAACCAGACGGTGGTGTTGATCTTGGACGCCGACGAGGACGGCGCTCTGGGAGTGATCTTGAACGAAATCGCTCAGACACCACTCGACGCCGTGCTCCCGGATTGGGTGAGCGCGGTGTCCGAGCCGCGGATGCTCTTTCACGGAGGGCCGGTGTCACCCAACGGCGCGATCTGCCTGGCCAGCGTGGCGGCTGACGGTGAGGAGCCGCCAGGCTGGCGGCCACTGTTCGACACGGTCGGCTTGTTGCACCTGGATACCCCGATCGAGATTGTTTCTGGCGCGTACCGCGATCTACGGATCTTCGCCGGCTACGCGGGGTGGGCAGCCGGCCAGCTGCAGGAGGAGATCGCCGAAGGCATGTGGCACCTGGCGCCGGCGGACTATAGCGACGTCTTCGGTGGCCGACCCCTCGAGTTGTGGCGTACAGTGCTACGCCGACAGCGGAGCGAGATCGCGTTCTTCTCAACATGGCTGGAGAATCCCGAGCTCAACTAAGGGGATTCCCAGGAGGCGACAAGCGGCGACACAGTGAATGCTGTAAAGCTAGTTTTCAGGGTGCATAGGATTACGTCGCAGAGTCGCAGAGTCAAGAGGTCATCGCGGGTCTGCTCACCGAGGATGTCGGTGTCCATATCCCAATGACTGAAGGGGTACAAGTGTCTGAAACAACCAAGAGTGCAGGGCCGCGCAGCCGGGTGCTGGTGGTTGACGACGACGCAGCGCTCGCCGAGATGCTCTCCATCGTGCTCCGCAACGAGGGTTTCGAGCCGATTTGGTGTGCTCACGGAGACAAGGCGTTCTCGGCGTTCAAGGAGGCCAAGCCCGACCTGGTGCTGCTGGATTTGATGCTGCCGGGCCGCGATGGCGTCGACGTGTGTCGCGATATCCGCGCTGAGTCGGGCGTGCCTATTGTGATGCTCACTGCCAAGACCGACACGATCGATGTGGTCGAGGGGCTCGAAGCAGGCGCTGACGATTACGTCGCCAAGCCGTTCAAAGCCAAGGAACTTGTTGCCAGGATCAAGACCCGGCTGCGGCGTATGCCCGCCTCGGAAGATCTCGATGTCGAGACGTTGCGGATCGGTGACCTGTCGATCAGCGTTGACGGGCATTCCGTCAAGCGAGATGGTGTGCAAATCCAGCTCACACCTTTGGAATTCGATCTCCTTCTCGCCTTGGCGCGACGGCCGTGGCAGGTCTTCAGTCGCGAGGTCTTGCTGGAGCAGGTGTGGGGCTATCGCCACGCTGCAGACACGCGACTGGTCAATGTCCACGTACAGCGGCTACGTTCGAAGATTGAGAGGGACCCCGAGCACCCGGAGATCGTGGTGACTGTTCGAGGAATCGGCTATAAGGCCGGCGAAACGGCGCAGGTCAGATAGCCACTCCTGCTGCTATGCGGTCGCTCACGTAAACGTACGGCATTCGGCATTCGGCACATGGTCTCGATTCCGAGGATCCTGAAATCGCATTGGTGGCGGTTCCCCATCACCTGGTGGTGGCGGTCGTTGCCGCTGCGAGTCGTGTTGACCGAGTTTCTGGCCTCAGTGATGGTGGTTGTGCTGGGCGGGTTCCTGCTGATGCAGCAAGCAACGATTGGCGTCATCGACGGCAAGAAAGAGACCGCCAAGAACGAGGCCCGTCAGGCCATCAATACAGCCCAAGGACAGCTCGATGCCGCCGATCTCACAGGTGAGGTAAACGTCGACAAGCTGCTGCTCGACTTGGCCACCGGTTTCGCGAGTCGAGCGCAGCAATACGAAGTGATCATCATTGCCCGTGGTCAAACGATCACGGCAGGCAACGCGGTGTCCAAAAGCATTCCGCCTCTGTTTCGAAAGCAGGTTGAACAGAGCAACGACCTGTGGATGACCTCGACCCAGATCGAGTATCGCGGCCGGCCCTCCGTAGCAGGGCTCGTGGCAGGCGCCACCCTCACCCTGCCGGGCACTGGTCGTTATCAGATCTATCTGCTGTTTCCGCTCACACAGGAGGTTGCCACACTCGTCGTCCTCCGCTATGCGGTGGTGACGACAGGTGCGATCTTGGTGATCTTGCTGACGTTCATCGCGGCGTTGGTGAGCCGCCAGGTCGTTACTCCGGTGCGCGCAGCCCGCCGAGCCGCTGAGAGCCTGGCGTCGGGCAACCTGCGCGATCGAATGAAGGTGCACGGACAAGACGACCTGGCCAGATTGGCGACGTCGATGAACTACATGGCCTCGGAGTTGGAGAAGCAGATCAACACACTCGAAGAGCTTTCCGCGGTCCAGCAGCGATTTGTCTCCGACGTCTCGCACGAGCTGCGCACCCCGTTGACCACGGTCCGGATGGCTTCCGAGGTGTTGTACGAGGCGCGTGATGACTTCGATCCGGTCGCGGCACGCTCTGCCGAGCTGCTGCAGAACGAGCTGGATCGCTTCGAGGCGCTGCTCAGCGACTTGCTGGAGATCTCACGCTTCGATGCGGGCGCCGTCCAGCTCACTGTCGAGGAAGTCGATCTGCGCGATCTCGTGCGACGTGTTGTCGATGCCAACGTACGCCTCGCGGAAACCAACAACACCGAGGTCACTGTGCATGAGAGCGGCGAGGCGAAAGCTGAGGTCGATACGCGGCGCATCGAGCGCATTCTGCGTAACCTTCTGGTCAACGCGATCGAACACAGTGAAGGCCATCCGATCGACATCTTGATCGAAAGCGATGACGCCGCGGTGGCGATCGCGGTTCGCGACCACGGCGTGGGGTTCGAAGCGAGCCAGGCCAGGCAGGTCTTCCACCGATTCTGGCGCGGGGACGCGGCGCGCGCGCGGACAGTCGGCGGAACCGGGCTCGGTCTTGCCATCGCCATGGAAGATGCGAATCTGCATGGCGGCTGGCTGACGGCATGGGGCCGGCCCGCGATGGGCGCCCAGTTCCGGCTCACGCTGCCAAAGAAAGTGGGAGCCATCCTGGAGACGTCACCGCTACCCCTGGTACCGCGCGATCTCGTGGGCCCTGGCGGCACCAGATTCGACGGGCTCGAGGCGCCCGCGCCTGTTGCGGCCCCAAGTTCACCCGCATCGCCGGCACCGGCGCCTAGG